>Ga0194128_10003041_pt1 | contig 26339 bp, 27 predicted proteins | sample TA2KigCa65mmetaG_FD_148650 | JGI IMG/M metagenome (GOLD analysis project Ga0194128, IMG submission 148650) | Freshwater microbial communities from Lake Tanganyika, Tanzania - TA2015037 Kigoma Deep Cast 65m | ecosystem: Environmental > Aquatic > Freshwater > Lake | place: Tanzania: Lake...
AGGCCGCAGTAGAGGAGCACGGTGGCCGGGAAGCCGATCCAGGCGATGAGCGGCCCGGCGGCCAGCAGCCCCAGCGGCAGGCCCCAGACGCCGAGCATGCGGATACCCATCACCCGACCGCGCATGTCACTGCAACTGGGTTGCTCTAACCGAAAAAATCGAGCAGACTCTTATGTCCATTTTTGACTAAGGAGGGATGGGGACCATGAAAGCCTTATTTGGCCAAACCGCGCTGGCCTTCCTCCTCGGGGCCACCGTATTTTCGACACAAGCGCAGGATGGGTCTACGGGTCTGTTCGTCCAGAAGCGCTTCAGCGAGGCGCGCGATTACGCGGCGGGCCAGCGCGGTTTGGATGAACTGGGGATCCTCGGCTGGAGCGAGTTCATGCTCGAGAACTATGGCGCCGCGGAACAGGCGTTCCTCAGGCTCGCCAAGGTCTGGCCCAACGATTTCGACGCCATGCTCGGCCTCGCCTGGGTGAGACTCAAGACCGGCAAGCTCGATGAGGTGACGAAATATCTTGCCCGGGCGGAAAAGGGCGCTGAGAGCTGGCAGGGCTTCATGGTCGAGGACATCAAGGGCTGGCTGGCGATGAAGAAGGGCGACCTGGCCGCGGCCGAGGCGCACTTCACCAAGGAACTCGGCATGTCCTCCGCCGCCGGCAAGGCCGATCCCAATGTCGGCCTCGGCTGGGTGGCTTTCAATCGCGGCGACCTGGCCAAGGCCAAGGCCGCTTTCAGGGCCGGAATCGAGCGCGACCGCAAGTGCTTCTTCTGCCGCGACGGCCTGGCGCGCATTGCCCTGGTCGAGAACGATGCGCGCGAGGCGCTGCGCCAGATCACCGAGGGCATCGCGATCACTGCCGACAGCTCGGGACTTAACGCCATGCTGGCGCCGACCCTGATCGCCATCAATGACCTCGAACTGAGTCTGCGCACCTATGGCGATTTGCTACGCCGCTATCCGAAGACCGCCGCCTACCGCGTCGGCTACGGCTATTCCTTGCTCGCCCAAGGCAAGGTGGCGGAGGCGGAAGCCGAGTTTCAACAGGTGTTGCGCAACAGTAAGGGGGATCCCGGCGCGCTCGCCGGACTCGCCGATCTGCAGGTGTACAAGACCGCGATCGTCAAGGAGGCCTGGGCGGCCTATTACAAAGGGGATTACGCGGACGCGCTGAAGCTCTTCGAGGCGCGCCGTTCCGATGCCGCGGCGAAGAAGAATCCGTCCGCCGAAGATGGACGCGGCTGGACACTGCTCGCGTTGGAACGGCCACGCGAAGCACGCGACGCATTCCTTGCGGCGCTGGCGATCGACACCCGCTTTCATTTTTCCACCAGCGGCCGCATTGTCGCCGAAGGTCAGTTGCTCACCGGTTATCGCAAGGCCTGGAGCTTGATCGACCTGCAGCGCTTCGACGAAGCCGTGGCGCTGCTTGTCAAGATGCGTGGCGAGACGCCGCCCGACCTGGTTTGGCTGATCGACGACGCCGTGGCCTGGATCGCCTATTACCGCAAGGATTACGATGGCGCCGAGAAAGCCTTTGGCGCGATCCTGGCCGCAAACAAGGACGCCTATCTGTCGCGCGGCGGTCTTGGCTGGGTAGCAATGCAGCGCAAGGACTACCGCAAGGGCGCCAGTTTGATCCGCGAAGCCTTGCTGCAGAACCCCTACCAAGTGCTGTCGGCGTATTCCCGTGCGGCCGAAACGCTTACTGACGCTGGCCAGTTCCACGATGCGCGTGAAATCCTCACCCTCGCCGAACGCATCTACCCCTATTCGGCCGACTCGCATTACCTGATGGCGCGTGTCAAGTCCGGCCTCAACGACGACGCCGGGGCGGGCCTGAGCCTGGCGCGCGCCGCGGAATTGGCTCCGCTCTACATCGAGCCCGCGTTCGACAAGCTCAAGCTCTCGCCCAACGGCCGCCAGCCGGCACTGCTCTCGCTCGCCTGGGGGCTCTACTACGCGGGTGCCGCGCAGGCCGCCGTGCCGCGCTTCCAGCAGTACGCGGCCGCGGGCGGAAGTGCCACCAGCGGTTCCACGGGCCTGGGCTGGGCGTTGCTGGCGACCAAGAAGCCCGCCGAAGCGGCGCAAGCGTTTCAGGCGGCGCTCGCCAAGGGCAGCAGTGCGGATGCCCATTCCGGCCTTGGCTGGGCGGCCCTGGCGGGCAACGACTACAGCGCCGCGGAAAAAAGTTTCAAGGCTGCGCTCAAAGTCACGCCCTTCTACGCCTCGGCGCAATCCGGCCTCGCCACCGTGCAGTACCAGAAGACCCTGCCGCTCAAGGAAGGCTGGGAGGCCTACTACAAGGGGGATTACAAGCGTGCGCTGGCGGCCTTCCAGGCCAAGGCCGGCGAAGCCGCGGCGGCTGGCAGCGCTGCCGCCGACGATGGCCGCGGCTGGACCCTGATGGCAATGGGCGACGTCAAGGCAGCCGCGGCCGCCTTCGCCGCCGCGCTCAGGATCGACCCGGACTACTACTCGGCGCAGAGCGGCCAGATTGCTGCGCGGCGCTCCGACCTGGTGCACTACGGCCAGGCCTGGGACCGGATGGAGCGTGGTCTCTTCGATGAAGCACGAACGCTGTTCGAGCGGGCGGGTGGCGAAATTCCGGCGGAACTGCGTTGGCTGGTCGACGACGGTCTGGCCTGGCTCAGCTATTACCGCAAGGACTACGAGGGCGCGGAGAAAGCCTTCCGGGCGGTAATCGCCGCCACGCCCGGGGCCTACCTGTCGCACCGTGGTCTCGGGAACGTACTGGCCGAGCGCAAGCAGTATCCCGAGGCCGCCAAGTCGCTGCTGGCTTCGTTCAACCTTGCACCCTATCAGGGTGTCGGCACCTACACGCTGCCGAGCTTAAAAATGATCGATGGCGGTGCCGCCGCGCCGGCGCGCGAGGTCCTGCAACTCGGCGAGCGCGTGTATCCATATTCCGCCGACATCCAGTGGCTGCTGGCGCGCGCCTATGCAGGCGCCGGCGATGAGGCCAGGGCCGGGGAGAAGGCCGCCGCGGCGGCCGCGCTGGCGCCGCTCTACGTCGAACCGGTGTTCGACAAGCTCAAGCTCGGCGCGGCGGCATTGCGCAGTGCTTTGGCCAATCTAGGTTGGGGCCACTACTTCGCCGGCGACCACGCCAAGGCGCTGAAGCGTTTCGAGGAAGCGACCAAGGCCGGCAGCAGCGATCCCAATGTCGCCCGCGGCACCGCCTTCGCGCTGTTCCGCCAGGGCAAGCTGCGCGAGGCCGTACCTTTGCTCGAGGAGGCGGCGAAGCAGGAGCCCAAGCCCTTGCTGCCGGTCGTTGAGATCGTGCCGATTCCGGGCACCGAGCAGTATTGGACCATCGAGTACACGGCCGGCAGCACACTGGCCTGGGCCTACTACAAGCTTGGCGACGGCGCACGCGCCGACGCCTTGTTCGCGGCGGCGTTGGCGGCCAATCCGTTCTCGATCGATGCGCTGACCGGGCGCGGCTATGTCAAGTTGCTGCTCAAGGACCTCGCCGCGGCGCGGGCGCTGTTCGAGCAGGCACTGAAGATCTCGCCCGCCTATCCGGACGCTCGCAATGGTCTGGCGGCGGCGAAGTCTTGAGCACACGCCACCAGGTCCTGCGCCTGCGTGTGCAGATCCGCGCCGAGGCCGACGATGAGGGCGATGGTGGCTTTCTCTTCAACAAGCAGACCGCCGCGATCTGCGCCTGCAACGGCACCGCGTGGACCGTGGTGCAAAGGCTGCGCCGCGGCGGCGAGGCCGACGATTTCGCCGTGGCCCTGGTTGCCGCCTACGACGTCACGGCGGCCCAGGCGCGCAAGGACGTGCTGGCCCTGATCAAGGAGCTGCGCTCGCTGGACATGCTTGAGGCGCGTTGATGGCGCAACGGCGACGCGTGGCCATGACCGGTTTTGCCGGTCTGGATAATCCCGAACCGGGGCTGGCCGCGGCGCGCGCGCTGCGCGCACACTGGAAGCGCGGCCTGGACATCGAAGCGCTGGTCTACGCTCCCTGGTCCACCGGCGGCTGGACCCCGGGCGTGGCCGATCGGCTACATCTGATCCCGCCGCTCGCCCATGGCGAGCTGCCGCTACTGCAGCGCCTGCTGGCCATCCATCGCCGCCATCCGCTGGATGCGCTGATTCCCTGCCTTGACCTTGAGGTGCCGGTGTATTCGCGGCTGGCGACGCGGTTGGCGCGCGCCGGCATCCGCACGCTGTTGCCGCAACCCGAGGACATTGCCGCGGTGACCAAGGTCAACCTCCACGGCTTCTGTTATGCGAACCAGATTCTGACTCCGCATACGGTCTATGTCAGCGACCTTGCAGCCGTGCCCCTGCACGCCGATCTGCTCGGCTACCCGCTGTGGGTCAAGGGCACGGTGGCCGGCGCCAAAAAGGTCTATAACCGCGAGCAGGCCGTCTTCGAAGCCGAACCGCTCGCGGCGCGCTGGGGCGGCGGCGTGCTGCTGCAGGAGGCCATCGAGGGCAGCGAGCACCTGGCGGCCATGGTTGCCCGCGAGGATGGCAGTTGCCTGGCCATGGCGACCGCGCGCAAGCTGTACTGCAACGAGCGCGGCAAGGGCGTGATCGGTGCCATCGTCGACGATCCTGGTCTGCACAAGCTGGCGCTGCAAATACTGCCCAAGCTGCATTGGCGCGGTCCGCACGAACTCGAGTTCGTGCGTGCGGCCAAAAGCGGCCTCTACTATCTGCTCGAAATCAACTGCCGCCTTCCCTCGTGGATCTATCTCAGCGAATTCGCCGGCGCCAATCTGCCTGCGGCGCTGCTCGCCGAAATCCTCGCCCCGGGACGGCGCGCCCTGCGTGCGCCGCGGGTCGGCGCGATGTATGCGCGCGATGTCGAGGAGTTCACCGTCCCGGTCGCTGCGCTGACCGAACTCAAGCGCAGCGGCGAGGCCGCGGTGCCGGTATCGATGCCGCGTCGTACCTGCCGCGGCGACCTCGCCGTCGCCGTCAGCGGCATCACGTCCCTTGAACTCACCCAGCCCGGACTCGGCGTTGCCCGCTGCCTGCGCCGCGCACCCGAGGTCAGCCGTGTCATCGGCTTGGCCTACACGCCGAACGACACCGGTCTGTTTCGCAGCGCCGACTTCGACGTCTGCAGCCGCCTGCCACTACCGGGAGACGATGCCGACAGCACGGCCCAGGACGAAGCGACGTTCGACGCCTTGCTGCGCGTCAAGCAGCGTCACGGCCTCGATGTGGTGATCCCCAACCTCGATCTCGAAATCGCCCGCTTCCGCCGTCTCGCCCCTGAACTTGACCGTGTCGGCATCCGCAGCCTGTTGCCGGACGCCGCCGCGCGGCAGAAGCTGAGCAAGCTGGGGCTGAGCCACTTGGCTGCCGGCAAGCGCCTGGGCGGGCTCGGGTTTCCGGAAACCGCGGTCGTGCGCAGCAAACGTGACCTCGAACAGGTCTGGAAGCGCTTCGGTGCGCCGATGGTGTTGAAGGGCCTCGAGGCCCGCGCGACCCGGGTCTACAGCCGCGACCAGGCCCTGACCATCTGGTCGCGCTTTCGCGAGGACGGCGAGAAGGTGATGCTGGCGCAGCCGCTGCTGTATGGCGAGGAGTACGGTGTCAGCCTGGTCTGCGACCGCCGTGGCCGCATGATCGACGCCTTGCCCTTGAAGAAGCTGGTGATGTGCGAGCGCGGCAAGACCTGGGGCGCGCTGGCGACGCCGCTGCCGCTGCTGCTGGACCAGCTCGCTGAACTGCTGGGCCGCATCGGCTGGCGTGGACCGGCCGATGTCGAACTGATCCGTGACAGCCTCACCGATCGCATGGAGCTGATCGAAATCAATCCGCGTTTCCCGGCCTGGATCGGCTATGCTGCACTGATCGAGGTCAATCTGCCGCGCGATCTGGTGCTCGCCGCCGTCGATCGCCCGGCCGCGGCACCGGCGAGTTGGCGCACGGATTTCGGTGGTCTGGTGTTCATGCGCACGGCCGAGGAGATTCCGGCAGCGGCGAGCCGCATGGCCGTATTCGTCAATCGAGGGGAGCTCGTGAATGGCCGTCGCTAGGAAGAAGCCGTACGAAGCGCCGCGCATCGAGTTGCTCTCGACGCTGGGCACGCAGAAGCATCGCACGCTGGACATTGCTACCGCCGAGGCGGAGATGGTCGATGTCGGCGATGTCGGCGCCCTGCTCGCCGAATTCGGCTCGCCGCTGTTCGTCGCCTCCGAACAGGCCTTGCGCGCCCAGTACCGGGCGTTTCGGGACACCTTCACGGCACCCGGCGCGGACACCGTGGTCGCCTATTCCTACAAGACCAACTACCTGCCGGCGGTGTGCGCCATCCTGCATCAGGAGGGTGCCTGGGCCGAGGTCGTCTCCGGCGTGGAGTACGAGCTGGCCCGCTCGCTCGGCGTGCCCGGCGAACACATCATCTTTAACGGGCCGTACAAGCGCCTCGAAGAGCTGGAACGCGCGGTGGTCGAGGGGGCCCAGATCTACCTCGACGGGTTCGACGAGCTCGACGCTCTGGCGGCGCTTACCCAGCGCATGCGGCGGACCGCGCACGTCGGTCTGCGCATCAACTTCCAGCATGGCCGCCAGTCGTGGACCAAGTTCGGCTTCAATGCCGACAACGGCGATGCGGTCGAGGCCCTGCGGCGCGTGCGCAAGGCCGGTGCGCGCATGGAACTGCGTGGCTTGCACAACCATTCCGGCACCTTCCAGATCGATCCCGAGATCTATGCCCGCGCCACGCAGACGCTGTGTGCCGTGGCGCGTAAGGCGCGCGAGCTGGGGATGGCGCCGACCATGATCGATCTCGGTGGTGGCTATCCGTCGCACAACCGGCTGAAGCAGGCCTTCGAGCCGAGCGACGGCAGCTATGTGCCGGGCCAGCATCTGGCCCCCTTTGCCGAGGCCATCGTCGGCGCGCTGGGGCGCTCGCGCAAGGCCTTCGGCGAGCGGCCGACTCTGGTGCTCGAGCCGGGGCGGGCGGTCGTCGATGGGGCGATGCGCCTGGCCTGCAGCGTGGTCGCGCGCAAGCGCATCGCCGGACAGGGCGATGCCGTGATCGTCGATGCCGGGGTCAATCTGCTGCCCACCGCGTATTGGTACGACCACCGCGTCGATGCCGTCGGCGTCGAAGATGCCGGCGCGGCCGGGACCGCGCCGGTGGCTATCTACGGCCCGCTGTGCATGCAGATCGACATCCTGCGCGAACGCACGATCCTGCCGCCGATGGCAATCGGCGCGCCGCTGGTGGTGTCGAATGTCGGCGCCTATTGCCTGACCCAGTCGATGCAGTTCATCCAGCCGCGGCCGGCGGTGGTGCTGGTCGACGCTAAGGGCAAGGCCGAGCTGATCCGGCGGCGCGAGACCATGCAGGACATCTTCGCTCTGGACCGCGTGCCGGCGCGCCTGCAGCCGCGCGCAGGAAAGCGCTGAAGACCTTGGATGCGCGCGGCGGCGCCCTCCTCGCGCATCTGGCGGCGATGCTGCGCGCGCTGGCCCAGGTCGGCTTCCTCAATAAGCCGCTGCAAGGTGCCCTGCTGCTTGCCGGCCTCGCCGTGATCTCGCCCTGGAGCGCTGCCGGCGCGTTGCTCGGTGCCGCACTGGCGGTACTGCTCGGGCGCGTCGTTTTCGCCCAGTCCGAGATCGAGTGGGCCGCCGGTCTGGGCGCCTACGATGCGGCGCTGCTCGGCCTGTTCTGGGCCGCGCCGCTGTCGCGCGGCGGCGCGCCGGCCTGGCTGTTCGCCCTGGCGCTGATCGCCTGTCTGGGCCTGCGCCGCCCCTTGCGGCGGCTGGCGTTGGTGCTCGGCCTGCCGCCGCTGGCCCCGGCCGCGCTGCTGGTGACCTGGATCTCGATCGGTGTCTTCGCTGCTTTCGGCGCGAACTTCTGGGAATTTGCGCGACCGCCGTCGCCGAGTGCAGAGGAACTTGCTCTGGGGGCGGCCTTGATCGTCGTCGCGATGCTGCTGAAAAACCTGCGGGCAACGCTTGCGGCCTTGCTTGCCGCCGCTGCGGCGGCGCTCGCGGCTGCGGCACTCGGGCGCGATCCGCTGAGTCTGGATACAGCCGGGCTGTGGGCCTTCACGGTCGCTCCGGCGCTGTTCGGCGGCGTCGCGACGCTGCTGCCGCACAGCCGCCTGGGCTGGCAGGTCGGTCTGGTCGCCGCGCTAATCGCTGCCGCGCTCTGGGCGGTCTGGCCGCTGGCCACCCTGATGCAGGGGCTGGCGCCCTTGATGGCGCCCTTTTTCCTCGGCCTCTGGTTCTCCGTGGTGGTCGTGCTCGGGCGCGAACGTGCCCTGTACCTGGACCCGGAATTGCATCAGGCGGCGCGACTGATCATCGCCGCGCGGGGCGCTGGCGGGACATTGGCGCTGACCGGTGCCGGCATGAGCACGGCCTCCGGGATTGCCGACTACACGGCCGGCGCCTGGCTCGACCCCGGGGTGCCGCTGGCGAGCTATGGCTACAATGCCTTCATCGGCGATGCCGGGTCGCGCAGCCTGTACTGGGATGCCTGTGCGCGTTTCCGCGACGCCAGCGACCGCGCCCAGCCGAATCCGGCCCACCACGCCCTCGCCGGGCTACGCGCGGCAGGCTGGGTCCGCGCGGTGGTGACGCAGAATGTCGATGGCCTGGACCGTCGCGCCGGAGTCGCCGATCTGGTCGAGTTGCACGGGCACATCGACGCGGTGCATTGCCTGCTCTGCGGCCAGCCGGCCCCCTGGCCGGAGGCCGGCGCGTGGTGGCGACAGGTCGCGTTGTGCGGCGGCTGCGGCGGCTTGCTCAAGCCGGCGGTGATTGCTTTCGGCGAGGGCTTGCCGCCGGATGCCTGGCGGCGCGCCGACTCCGCGGCTACGGCCTGTGCCGCGGTGCTGGTGGTCGGTACCCAACTGGCGGTGAGTTCCGCGGCCAACCTGGTCGCCCGCGCACGCGCCCATGGCGCCCACTGTATCTTCGTCTCCACCGGGGTGATCGCGCTGCCGGTGTATGCCGGCGATCGTATCCTCGCATTACCGGCCGAACGTGCACTGCCGGCCCTGGCACGCTACCTCGGCGTCGCGACGGCGGGCACCCGATGAGCCTGGCACCGCTCACCGAGGCGGCGGTGGCCACCGAGATCGCGCGCTGCGTCGAGTTTCTCCGTGCCGGCCTGGCCGACACGCGCGGCGCCGTATTGGGCTTGTCCGGCGGCATCGACTCCGATGTCGTTGCGCGCCTGCTGCGGCGTGCCGTGGCGCCGCAGCGGATCAAATGCTTTACCGTGATCCAGGCCGACATGGAGGACCGCCACCTGCGCCAGGCACGCGAACTGGCCGCGGAACTCGATCTCTGCCTGGTCGAACTGCCGCTCGCCGGCTGGGCCTGGGGCCTGATCGACGCGCTGGCCGTCGCCGACCCGCAGGAGGGCTTCAGTACCGCGGCCTTTCTCGATGTCGGTCGGGCGAAGAATTCCCTGCGCGGCACAATCTATTCGACTTATCACGACCGCGGTTATATCACCATCGGTACCTCCAACCGCACCGAGCTCGAGTGCGGTTTCTTCGTCCGCTTCGGCGATGGCCAGTGGCATCTCGGGCCGATCGCCCATCTCTACAAGACCTACGTGTTCCAGCTTGCCGCGGCGCTTGGCAGCCGCCCCGAGGTGATCGCGCAGCCACCCTCGGCCGGCTATTGGCAGGGACAGAGCGATCTCGAGGACCTTGGTTTCTGGCTCGTGCATGGCGCGCCGATCGGCGCCCAGCGCGGCTTTACCGCCGGCGAGATCGCTGCCGCCGCGGCCTACGCCGCCGATCTGGACTATCCGCGTCTGGATGCTGCGCTGGCCCGGCTTGCCGCCGGCGAACGCGATCTGGCGCGGCTTGCCGCAGCCAGCGGTTTGCGCATCGACACCGCCACCCGCCTCGGCCTGCTGGTCGCCGCGGCACGTTGGGGCAAGGGACGCCCGGCCGGCGTTACCCTGTCGCCGTTGCCGGATTGAAATCACCGTGGGGAGTTCGTCCATGTCACCGTCCTTCGTGCTGCATCCGCCGCTTTACGCCGACGTCCTGACCTATACCTGGTTCATGGCCGATCCCGAGGTCACCGTCTGGCTCGACGACCGCTGCCAGCGCCCGGTCCTGTTCCACCACGCGCTCGCCTTCGTGCTCGGCGAGGCCTGGTGCCGGCTGGCGATCAAATGCGAGGGCCGATTCGTCGGCCTCTGCGGCCTCGAAGACTACGACCCGGCGAACGCCCGTGCGCACTTCTTCATCGTCCTCGGCGACCGCGCGCTTTGGTCGCGCGGTCTTGGCACCGCGGTGACCCAAGCGCTGCTGACCATCGGTTTTCGCGACCTCGGACTGCGCCGCATCGACTCCAACCTGCTGGCACCGAACCACGCATCGCGGCGCCTGCATGCGCGCGTCGGCTTCGTCGAGGAAGGCTGCCAGCGTCAGGTGGCATGGCGCCGCGGCGCCTGGGTCGATCGGATTCTGCTCGGCCTGCTGCGCGAGGACTGGTTGCGCCAGGGCGCCGCGTCAGCCGGATAGGGCGTCTCCCCGGCCGCTGGCGCACCTGGGCCACCCGCAGCATTCCCGCGCAGGCGGCGACGAAACCCAAGTCATCCAAGAAGGTAAAGAAACCATGACCGACCCCTGGCAAGTCACGCAGCTGCAGATCGACCGGCGCATCTACGACCCCCACGACGAGTACGGCGACGGCGGCATGGACCGGCGCGAGTTCCTGAGGCGCTCGACGCCGGTGGTGGCCGGCGGCCTCGCCTTGGCGCAGGCGCCGCTGCCGCGCTATGCGCAGGCGCAGACGGTCTGCTTCTCGGCCCCCCTTGCCTGATGGCCGGCCTGTACTACGAGGAATTCACCATCGGGATGGAGTTCCGCCACCCGCTCACCCGCACGGTGACGGAGATGGACAACATCCTGTTCTGCGCCATGACGCACAATCCGCAGCCGCTGCACCTGGACGAGGAGTTCTCCAAGGCTACCCAGTACGGCCAGCGCATCGTCAACAGCCTGTTCACGCTGGGCCTGGTGATCGGCGTCAGCGTGGCCGACACCACGCTGGGCACGACGCTGGGCAACCTGGGCATGACCGACATCCGCTTCAGGAACCCGGTGTTCCACGGCGACACCATCCGCGTGCTGACGCGCATCAAGGACAAGCGCCCGAGCCAGTCGCGGCCCGGCGAGGGCATCGTGACCTTCGAGCACTTCGGCTACAACCAGCGCCACCAGGAGGTCTGCTACGTCATGCGCACCGGCCTGATGAAGATGAAGCCTGCGTGACAAGGTCGATCCGATGACGCGGTCCATTCTCTTTGTCCCGGGCGACAGCCCGCGCAAGTTCGAGCTCGCGGCGGCGGGCGAGGCCGATGCGCTGGTGCTCGACCTGGAGGATTCCGTCGCCCCCGAGGCCAAGGCGGCGGCGCGCGGCACGGTGCGGGCAATGCTGGCAAAGGGCGCCGCGGGCAAGCCGCTCTGGGTGCGCGTCAACCCGCTCGACTCTGGCCTGGCCGAGGCCGACCTTGCCGCGGTGATCGGCGGCCGGCCCTATGGCGTGTTGCTGCCCAAGTCGCGCGGCGGCGAGGACGTGAGGCGCCTCGCCGCGCTGCTCGACCGGCAAGAGGCTTCGGCGGGCGTAACCCTGGGCGCGACGCAGGTCCTGCCGATCGCCACCGAGCTGGGTGCGGCGATGTTCGGCCTGGGCACCTATGCCGGCTCCAGTCCGCGCCTGTGGGGCCTCACCTGGGGCGCGGAGGACCTGGCCGCGGACCTGGGCACGCTGGTCAATCGCGTCGATGGCCAATACACCGAACCGTTCCGCGTCGCGAGATCGCTGTGCCTCTTCGGCGCCGCGGCGGCCGGGGTGCGCGCCATCGACACAGTGTGCGTGGACCTCGAGAACGACGCGGTCGTCGCCGCGGAATCCCTGGAGGCGCGCCGGGACGGTTTCACCGGCAAGATGGCGATCCACCCCAGGCACATCGGCGCGATCAACGCCGCGTTCACGCCCTCGGCGGCGGAGCGGGAATGGGCGCGGAAGATCGTGGCCGCGTTCGAGGCCAACCCGAACCTCGGCACCTTCCGCCTGGAGGGCAGGATGATCGACCGGCCGCACCTGCGCGCGGCGCGGCGGGTGCTGGGCGAGGGCTAGGCGCCCGGGATGCGACGCGCAGTCCCCGGCTGCTGCCGGATTGTAGAATCCTTGCATGGATCATCTCGCCGGAGTCGCGCAGTTCAAGCTGGGCATGCGCGCGCTGGCGGGCGCGGTGAGCCTCGTCACCTGCAGCCACGCCGGCCATCGCTACGGCATGACCGCCACCGCGGTGTGCTCGGCCGCCGCCGAGCCGCCCACGGTGCTTGCCTGCATCAACCGCAGCACCACCACCAACCGCGCGATCGCGAAGAGCGGGGTGTTCTGCGTCAACGTGCTGCGCCACGAGGATCGCGAGCTCCCGGGCCTGTTCAGCGGCACGCACAAAGGCGAAGGGCGCTTTCGCCAAGGCGAGTGGACGCGCCTGTGGAGCGGCTCGCCGGTGCTCTCCAGCGCGCTGGTGTCCTTCGATTGCCGGGTCGCGAACCGGCTGCAGCACGGCACCCATAGCGTGTTCCTGGGCGAAGTGATGGCGCTGCACCTGGGCAGGAAGGGCAAGGCGCTGCTGTACGCCGACGGCCAGTACGCCAAGCTCGCCTCGCTCGCGCACGGCGAGCCGCTGCCCGAAGGCCTGGACTACTGGGGCGAATAGATGGCGCCGCCGGACTACGCGCCGCCGCGCTCGCTGTGGGCGCTCTACCTCGGCTTTCTCTCCATCGGCGCGCGCTCCTTCGGCGGCGTGCTGCCCTGGGCGCACCGCGTGCTGGTGGAGGAGAAGCGCTGGATCGTGCCGGCGGACTTCGCGCAGGTGCTGGCGCTGTGCCAGTTCCTTCCCGGCCCCAACGTCGGCAACGTCTCGGTGGTGCTGGGGCGGCGCTGGTTCGGCGCCCGCGGCGCGGTGGTCGCGTTCCTCGGCCTGATGGCGTTGCCGCTGGCCTGGGTGTTCGCGCTCGCGCTGCTCTACGCCGGCTACGCCGCCGATCCCGCGGTGAGGGCAGTGGTGACCGGCGCCGGCATCGCGGGCGGGGGCCTGTTCATCGGCACCGCGCTCAAGCTCGCGCGACCGATCGCGCGCCGGCCCTGGGGCGTCGCCATCGGCATCGCCTGCTTTGCGGCGCTCGCCATCGGCCGGGTGTCGCTGTTCGCCGTGCTGCCGGTGGCGCTGGCGCTGGGCTGGCTGGCGGCACGCTCGGGCCGGCTCTGACAGGGTCGCCTTGATGCCCACCCTGCTCGAGATCGCGCTCTACTTCATCCTGCTGTCGCTGGTGTCGGTCGGCGGCATCCCGTCTGTCATGCCCGAGATGCAGCGCATCGTGGTGGAGGTGAAGGGCTGGATGGACCCTGCGGCGTTCACGCAGATGTTCGCCGTGGCCCAGGCCGCCCCCGGCCCGAACGTGCTGGTGACCGCGCTGATCGGCTGGAAGAGCGCAGGTATCGCCGCCGGCCTGGTCGCGCTCGCCGCCTTCTGCGCGCCCGCCGCCGCGCTCACCTACTGGGTGGGCGGGTACTGGGACCGCATGCGCGAGGCGCCCTGGCGCAAGGTGTTCCAGCGCACGCTGATCCCGGTCACCGTGGGCTTCGTCGCCGCCGGCGGCTACGTGCTCGCCACGCCGCTCGGGCTGGACTGGCGCGGGGTGTTGATCGCGGGAGTTTGCGCGCTGACGCTGTTCCTCACCAGACTGAACCCGCTGTGGCTGCTCGCCGGGGGCGGGGTGCTGGGGTATTTTCTCTACCAATAGCGAGTCGTCGATGTCCGGACTGGTCTATGCGCTAAACCTCCTCAACCTCGCCAACCTGCATCCGCAGCGCGAGAAGGGCGCCAGCGACCACCTCCGGCATCTGTTCGATAAGCCTGATCACCTGCGGCGCATCCTCAAGTCCTAGCCGGCGATTGCGGCGCCGGCCTTCAGACGCCGCACCTGAGCCATCGCATCTGCTTGAGTTCTTGGTATAATTCGCCCCCGCCGCGCCCGTAGCTCAGTTGGATAGAGTACTTGGCTACGAACCAAGGGGTCGTGGGTTCAAATCCTGCCGGGCGCGCCAAAAAACAAACGGTTAGGTGATTCTCGCCTAGCCGTTTTTCATTTGCATGGGGACTTCGTGGGGACTTTCTCTCCCGGGTCGAGCTCGCAGAGGTAGCTCCTGCGCCAGATGCCCGCGGACCCCATGCTAGACTGAATTTCAAGCGGCTCCACCAGCCGCGATCGCCATGAATGAATGACAGGAGAAGACGATGAAGCTCGCACACATGGCCGGCCTTGCCGCATTAGCGGCCTCAGCGCCGGCGTTCGCTCAGATCACGCTCAATGCCAGTTCCTGGGTACCGCCCGCGCATCCGATCACCGCGACGATGCTGGTGCCGCTTTGCCAGGACATCGAGAAGGCCACCTCGGGTCGCGTGAAATGCAACGTCCTGCCCAAGCCGCCGGTCGGGGCGGTGCAGACATTCGACGCGGTGCGCGACGGGCTGACGGACCTGTCGTACACGGTGCACGGCTACACGCCGGGCCGCTTCACGCTGCCCGACGCCGTGGAGTTCCCCTTCATGGCGGACACCTCGGCGGTGATGTCCGTCGCCTACCAGCGCGTGCACGAGCGCATGCTGGCGACGGCCGACGAGCACAAGGGCGTGGTGCCGCTCGCGATGATGACGCACGGCCCCGGCCAGATCTACCACGCGAACAAGCCGATCGGCTCGCTCGCCGACCTGAAGGGCCAGAAAATCCGCGTCGGCGGCGGCCTGATCAACGACATCACCAAGTCGCTCGGCGCGGTGCCGCTGCTGCGTCCGGCGCCGGAGGTGTTCGAGATCCTCAAAACCGGCGTGGCCGACGGCGTGTTCTTCCCCAAGGAGTCGGTGGGCTCGTTCCGCCTGACGCCGGTGCTCAAGCACGCGACCCTTGTTCCGGGCGGCCTGTATAACGTCAGCTTCGTCTGGATGGTGAACCCGGCGCGCTGGAACGCGATCCCAGAGGCCGACCGCAGGCTCATCCAGCCGTTGCTGGGCGAGGCGCTCGCGCTGCGCTCGGGCCGGGCCTGGGATGCGGCCGACGAGCGCGGCGTGCAGGCGATGCGCGAAGCCGGCCTCCAGATCCAGACCGCGAGCCCGGCTTTCGTCGAGGAGATCCGCAAGGCCACCGGACCCCACGAGCAGGCCTGGATCGGCCGCGCCAAGGCGAAGAACGTCGACGGCGCGGCGGTGATGGCCGCGTTGCGCGCCGAAATCAAGAGGCTCCAGTAAGCCGCGGGCGCAGGGGCGCCTGCGCCCCAGCCACCCGCGCGGGGTCTCCGGCGCATGCGCCCGCTCGACGCTTTCGACCGCGTCCTTGAGAGCGCGCTCGGCGCGGCGGCGGCGCTGACGCTCGCGGCCATGATGGCGCTCACCTGCGTCGACGTCGTCGGCCGCTACCTCTTCACGCGGCCGATTCCCGGCGCCCTCGAGATCGTCGAGATCATGATGGGACTGATCATCTTCACCGCCCTGCCGCTGGTGACCATGCGCGAGGAACACGTCACCGTCGATCTGCTCGACGCCCTCACGCCCGACTGGCTGCTGCGCGTGCAGCACGTCGCGTCCTCGCTCCTCGGCGCGGGCGTGGCCGGCGTGCTCGCCTGGCAGCTGTTCCTGCGCGCCGCGCGCATGCTGGGCTACGGCGACACCACCGCGGTGCTCAAGATCACGCTGCACCCGCTCACCTTCGCCATGGCCTCGATGATGGCCCTTACCGCGCTCGCCTTCCTCGCGCGCGCGCTGCGGCCGCCCACGCGCCGCGTGAGGAAGGACTGAGTGGCCGAGGCGATCGCCGGCTTCGCCGCGTTCCTGCTGCTCGCGCTGCTGCGCATCCCGCTGTGGGTGTCGATGCTCCTGGTCGGCTTCGCCGGCTTCGCCTACAAGATCCACCTCAACGCGGCGCTGTCCATGTTGGGGCAGCTCGCCTACGAGACCAGCATGTCCTACGCGCTGTCGGTGATCCCGCTGTTCGTGCTGATGGGCAACCTGGTGACGCGCGCCCGGCTCTCCGAGGAACTCTACGACGCCGCGCACGCCTTCTTCGGCCACCTGCGCGGCGGGCTGGCGATGGCCACCATCGTGGCCTGCGCGGGCTTCTCGGCCATCTGCGGCTCGAGCCTCGCCACCGCCGCCACCATGGGCAAGGTCGCCTACCCCTCGATGAAGCGCTTCGGCTACAAGGACACGCTCGCCTCGGGCTCGATCGCCGCCGGCGGCACGCTCGGGATCCTCATCCCGCCCTCGGTGCTGCTGGTCATCTACGGCATCCTCACCCAGGAGAACATCGGCCAGCTCTTCGCCGCCGGCATCCTGCCCGGCATCGTGGCGACGATTTGCTACCTGGGCGCCGTGGTCTATGTCGTGCGCCGCGACCCGGACGCCGGCCCGCCGGGCAAGCGCCAGAACTGGGGCCAGCGCCTGCGCGCGCTGTCCCATGTCTGGGGCGTGCTGCTCCTGTTCGGCCTGGTGATGGGGGGACTGTACGGCGGCATCGCCACCCCGACCGAGTGCGCGGGCATCGGCGCGGGCGGCGCGTTGCTGTTCGCGCTCGCCCGCCACGGTCTGTCCTGGCGCATCCTCGGCGAGGTGCTGGTCGAGTCCGCGCGCACCACCGCGATGATCTTCGCCATCCTCATCGGCGCGCTGATCTTCGCCAATTTCATCAACCTCACCGGCATGCCCAATGCCCTGCGCGACTTCGTCGCCGGCTCGGGCTTCTCGCCGGCCCTGGTGATCGTCGCCATCCTCGCCATCTACATGCTGCTGGGCTGCGTGCTGGAGAGCCTGTCGATGATCCTGCTCACGGTGCCGCTGTTCTACCCCCTGGTGCAGCACCTGGGGTTCGACCTCATCTGGTTCGGCATCCTGGTGGTCTGCGTGACCGAGCTCAGTCTCATCACGCCGCCGATCGGCATGAACGTGTTCGTGCTGCGCAGCGTGCTGCCCGAGGTTCCGATCGTCACGGTGTTCCGCGGCGTGACGCCCTTCATCGTCGCCGACGTGGTGCGCCTGGCGATCCTCGCCGCGTTCCCGGCAATCTCGCTCTTCCTGCCGCGGCTGATGGGCTGAACGCGTCGAGCGCGCCCGGCCGGGCTCGACCTCGCCCGCGCGCACCGCCTGCCGTTGCCCGGGTTGTTCTGCCCGCCGGTCATCCGGTTGCGAATCACCTCCATCAGTGCGTCGTAGCTTGGCGGGTTCGTTCAGGGCGATTCAGACTGCGGCGCCTCAGGAGCTGCAGGACAGCGCGGAGCAGCCCGCCCGGTTGCGCGCCCACTCCGGGCGCCGCTTGGCGAGGTCATTCTCCTGCGGCTGCTCGTCGTAGGGCCGGCGCAGCACCCGCATCAGGCGCTCCAGCACCGAGGCATCGCCCGCGGCGAGGGCGTCTATCGCCAGCTGCGCGAGGTAGTTGCGGAACACGTACTTCGGGTTCGCCGCGTTCATGCGCGCCACGCGGCCGGGCTCGTCCCGCGTGCGCTGCGCGTAGCGCGCGAGCCACGCCTCGAGCCGCTCGCGCGGCGGGTCATCGCCGTAATAGGCTGGCCGCAGCGATTCCACGGTCGGCTGCGCGAGGTTGCGGAAAAAGATGGTGAAGTCGGTTTCCGCCGCGCCCAGCAGCTCGAACAGGTCCGCGACCAGCGCATCGTCGCCCGGCTGCTCGAGCGCCGCGACCCCCAGCTTGGCGGCAAGCGCCCTGGACCAGGCCTGGCTGAAGGTGTCGGCATACAGGGCGAGGCCCTCGCCCAGCGGTTCGCTCGCCTTCACCAGCGGCACCAGCGCCTCGGCCAGGCGCGCCAGGTTCCACTGCGCGATGTGCGGCTGGTTGCCGTAGCAGTAGCGCCGTCCCTGGGCGTCGGTGGTGTTCGGCGTCCAGGCAGGATCGTAGCCCTCGAGCCAGCCGTAGGGGCCGTAGTCGATGGTGAGGCCGAGGATGGACATGTTGTCGGTGTTCATGACGCCATGCACGAAACCCAGGCGCATCCAGTCGGCCATCAGCAACCCGGTACGGCGGCAGATTTCCCGGAACCAGTCCGCCACCGCGCCGATGCCGGGGAAGTGATCGCCCATGACGTGATCGGCGAGCAGCTTCAGCTCGTCGTATTCCTTCGCCGCCGCCAGGATCTGGAAATTGCCGAAGCGCACGAACGAGGGGGCCACCCGGCAGACGACGGCGCCGGGCTCGGGCTCGGGGTTGCCGTCGTAGAACATGTCCCTGACCACCGGCTCGCCGGTGGCGGCGAGGCTCAGGGCGCGGGTGGTGGGCACGCCCAGCCAGTGCATCGCCTCGCTGCACAGGAACTCGCGCAGCGAGGAGCGCAGGACGGCGCGGCCGTCCGCGGTGCGGGAGTAGGGCGTGCGGCCCGCGCCCTTCAGCTGCAGTTCCTGCCGCGTGCCGTCGGCGGCGATGAGTTCGGCGAGCGTGATGGCGCGGCCGTCGCCCAGCTGCCCGGCCCAGTGGCCGAACTGGTGGCCACCGTAGCGCGCGGCGTAGGGTTCCATGCCCGGCAGCAGGCGGTTGCCGGCAAAGACCTCGGCCAGCGGTCCTTCCGGCGCGGGGCGCCCTACGCCCAGTTGCGCGCCGAGCTCATCGGACCAGGCGAGCAGGCGAGGCGCGGCGACGGGCGTGGGCTCGATGCGGGTGTAGAGCGCGTTGCGGACCGGGCGCGGGACATTGGTGAGGATCGGGTCGCCCGGCAGCGCGCGCACGAAGCGGTTGTCGAAGCGCAGCGGCGTGCCCCTGCCCGGGTCTCGGGTATCATTGCGCCCCTCGATCGGTCGATCCATAGGACGGAGTATCCATGAAACGCAAATACGGCGCAGCCCGCGCCAACGAATCCGAGGCCGAGCGCATGATGCGCGAGCGCGCCAAGGAGCGGGGCGACAACAGCAAGAACTACGGCTCCGAACTGCGCAAGGGCGCGGTCTCGCGCGGCAAGTACCGCAGCCGCGCCGCGCGCAAGGGCCTCTAGGCCTGGATCGCCGCGCGCCTGAGCGGCCGGCGCATGACAATCCCGGTCACCGGTGCGGCGGGGTTGGCGGGGTTGATTGGGGCCAGGTTTTTCAGGGCGCAGGCGGCGCGCCCTGAAATCGGACAAATCCACGCCACGGACCGGGGGGGTGGCGACTCCTCCTTAGTAAGGCGGCGGTCTGACACCGCCTCCGGCGGCTGTCCATTGCGGTGCTGTGTGACGATTTGCGCGCAACGATGCGCAGGCAAAGGATTTTTTCGCGGCGCGCGTCGATCGTTCCTGGAACAACTTCGCAGGAGGCGAAAAAAATCAGCGGCGGAGATTGTTTTCGCAAATCGATCTGGCTATGATGCACGCTCAGCTGCGAAGCGAGCGGGCAATTGAGGCCCGGTGGGCAAGGTTAAAGGGAAAACGCATGGCATTGGTCGTCACCAAGGCTGACCTCGTGCACGCAGCGGCGCGCGCGGGCAACCTGAGCAAGCTGGCCGCCGGCGAAGCGGTCAACGCAGTGTTCGACGCCATCGTCGCCAACGTCGCGCGCGGCAAGCGCGTCACCGTGGTCGGCTTCGGCACCTTCCTGCCGCGCAAGAGGAAGGCGCGCGCCGGGCGCAGCCCGGTCAACGGCAAGGAGATCCGGATCAACGCCAAGACCGTGCCTGCCTTCGCCGCCGGCCAGGGCTTCAAGGACCGCGTCGGCGAGCGCTAGCCGGCCGCCCGCGTCCGGGTTTTCACGGGCTGTGAGGTTCCCCTCTCAGCCCTTTGTTTTTCCGGCCATTGCCAAGCACAGGGCGAGTAGGCAGAATCGCCGCCATGGACGGCCCGCTGATCCTCACGCTCGATAGCCAAGGCATCCCGCATCGCTGGATCAGCTGGCAGCAGGCCTGTTTCTATTACGCCAAGAACCTGGTGGCCTGGACCCTGGGCGAGCGAACCTTCACCTTCTACGGCGGCCTGTCCAGGGCGACCGGCGCCCGCTCCAGCATCACCGCGCACTCCATCATCGCCATCCGCGGCAAGGCGCTGGCGGCAAAGGGTTTCAACCAGGTGCCGCCGCTGAACAACCGCGAGCTGTTCCGCCGCGATCGCCACATGTGCGCCTACTGCGGCGGCGAGTTCAACTACTTCCGGCTGACCCGCGACCACGTCCGCCCGCTGTCGCGCGGCGGCCGCGACACCTGGATGAACGTGGTCACCGCCTGCCGGCACTGCAACGGCCACAAGCGCAACCGGCTGCCGGAGGAGGCGGACGTGGAGCTGCTGTACGCGCCCTATGTGCCGAACAAGGCGGAGTACCTCATCCTCACCAACCGCCGCATCCTTTCGGACCAGATGGACTTCCTGCGCCAGCACGTCGCCGAGCATTCGCGCCTGATGCTGGCGCCGGCCTGACGCCGCCGGCGCGAGCGCCGCGTCCCCCCGGTCCCCGCACCATGCCGGACTTCTGGCGCAGCAGCGGCTATCACCTGCTGGAAAAGGACGCGGCCGGCCGGCTCCGGGTGAGCGATGATTTCCTGCGCGCCTACTACCTGCGGCCTGAGATCCATCCGCTGGCGGAGTCCTGCGACGCCGAGCATGCGCTGCACGAGGCCTTGATGCGCGAACCGCGCCGGAGGGTGGCGCCGGCCGAGCTGGATGCGGTTGCCGACGCCGATGCGCGCGACAACTACCGGATCCTGCTGCGGTTTCGCGACCGCCTGCTGGCCGCCGGCACGCTCGAGGCTTGCTACGCCGGCCTGTTCGGCGGCGGGGGCGTGGACCTGCCGCCGCTGTTCGTCGAGCAGCTGGCGCACGTGATCCTGCGCAGCATCCTGGAGGGCTGCGAGGATCCGCTCCAGGCGCGGGCCGCGGAACTGTTCTTCCGCGAGCAGAAGGCGAGCCTGAAGGACGGCCATGTGCTGCTCGCGGACCTGGAGACGGTCCAGATGCACGCCTCGGGCAACCGGTTCGGCAGCCTGGGGCGGCTGATCGTGGAGGCTCAGGGTGCGCTCGGCACCGTGAACCTGGAGGTGCTGGACCGCAGCAATGCCGCGCTGTACTGGGAGCGCCACTCGCGCCACGACACCGTGATCAGCGTCACCTATGGCCGCCCGGCGCTGGAGTCGCTGTGCCGGGTGATCGAGGCCTGGGTGGCGCATTTCACCGGCACGGCGGTGAGCCTGAAGCCGCTGCGCCGAATCGAGGAGGCGCGCTGGGCCTGGCACATCGGCCTGGACGCGGAGTCCACGGCGATCCTGAACGACCTGTGGAACGGCCTCGAGGTGGAGCCGGGCAGAATGCGCCGCATCCTGGCGCTATTCCGGATGGAGTTCGCAGACCCGGCGGCGATGCGCGCCGACATCGCCGGGCGCCCGGTGTACCTGGCACTGTCCTCGACCGAGGGCGACGTGGTGCGCCTCAAGCCGCAGAACCTGATCGTCAACCTGCCGCTGGCGGCGCGCTCGTGAAGCCGGCGTTCTGGACGCGCGCGAAGCGGTCCCTGGCGCGGCGCGACCCGGTGCTGGGCGGCATCATGCGCAGCTATCCGGGCATCGCGTTGCAGCGCCGCGGCGAGCCCTTCGCCACCCTGGCGCGCGCCATCGTCGGCCAGCAGATCTCGGTCAAGGCGGCGCAGAGCGTCTGGAACCGAGTCGTCGAACTTGTGCCGGAGATGACCCCGCGCCAGGTGCTGGCGCAGCCGCGGCCCAGGCTGCGCGCCTGCGGCCTGTCGGAGCGCAAGACCGAATACATCGCGGACCTGGCGCGCCATTTCGCCAACGGCACCGTGCGGGTCGCGCACTGGCCGCAGATGCCCGACGAGGCGGTGATCGCGGAACTGGTTCAGGTGCGCGGCATCGGCCGCTGGACCGCGGAGATGTTCCTGATGTTCAACCTGCTGCGCCCCGACGTGTATCCCCTGGACGACCTGGGGCTGCGGAAGGCGATCGGGCTGCACTACTTCAAGGGGCGCAAGGTGGCGCTGGCCCGCATGCGCAGACTGGGGGAGACCTGGGCGCCTTGGCGCTCGGTGGCCACCTGGTATCTGTGGCGGTCGCTGGACCCGCTGCCGGTGGAGTACTGACCCGGCTGCCGCGGGCGTAGAATGGCGCGCCCATGAAGACGACCTTCCTCGAATTCGAGCAGCCGGTGGCCGAACTGGAGAGGCGCATCGAGCAACTGCGCTACGTCCAGGACGATTCCGCGGTGGACATCTCCGAGGAGATCCAGCGCCTGACCAAAAAGAGCCAGGCGCTGACCAAGGAGATCTACGCCAAGCTCACCCCCTGGCAGGTGGCGCAGGTGGCGCGCCACCCGCAGCGCCCCTACACCCTGGACTACATCGGATTGCTGTTCACCCACTTCGAGGAGATGCACGGCGACCGCATGTTCGGCGACGACGCCTCCATCGTCGCCGGGCTGGCGCGCTTCGAGGGCGAGCCCTGCGTGGTCATCGGCCATCAGAAGGGGCGCGACACCAAGGACAAGATCCTGCGCAACTTCGGCATGCCGCGCCCGGAGGGCTACCGCAAGGCGCTCCGGCTGATGGAAATCGCGGAGAAGTTCGCCCTGCCGGTGTTCACCTTCGTCGATACCCCCGGCGCCTATCCCGGGCTGGATGCCGAGGCGCGCAACCAGTCCGCGGCCATCGGGCGCAACCTGTATGTGATGGCCAGCCTGAAGACGCCGATCATCGTCACCGTGATCGGCGAGGGCGGCTCGGGCGGCGCGCTCGCCATCGCGGTGGGGGACATGGTCCTCATGCTGCAGTACGCCACCTACTCGGTGATCTCGCCCGAGGGCTGCGCCTCCATCCTGTGGAAGAGCGCGGACAAGGCGCCCGAGGCCGCCGAGACGCTGGGCATCACCGCGAACCGCCTCAAGACCCTGGGCCTCATCGACAAGGTCGTGCCCGAGCCGCTGGGTGGCGCGCACCGCGACCTGCAGGCCACCGCCGCGACGCTGAAGAAGGTGCTCGCCGAGGCGCTGCGCCAGCTGCAGGAGAAAAAGCCCAGGGACCTGGTCGAGGAGCGCCTGGAGCGGCTCATGGCCCATGGCCGGTTCAGGGAAGCCGCGGAGCGCTGAAGAGCCGGTCCTCGCCGCGGCGCGCGCGGCCCTCGCGGGCATCGACCTGCGCGGCCGGCGCATCGCCGCCGGCTACTCCGGCGGCGTGGATTCCACCGTCCTCGTCCATGTGCTGCAGCGGCTGGCGCCGGAGTTCGGCTTCAGCCTGTCCGCGCTCCATGTCCACCACGGCCTGAGCCGGAACGCGGATGCCTGGCGCAAATCCTGCGCCGCCTTGTGCCGGAAGTCCGGCGTTTCATTTGCCGCGCGACGCGTCCGGGTCGTCAAGACCGGAAAAGGCCTCGAGGCGGCGGCGCGCGCGGCGCGGCGCAAGGTGTTCGAGGGCCTGCGCGTCGATGCCGTCGCCTTCGGCCACCAGCTCGGGGACCAGGCCGAGACGGTGCTGTTCAACCTGCTGCGCGGCGCCGGCCTCGCCGGCGCGAGCGGGATGCCCGTGATTGGCACGATCGGGCGCAAACCGCTGCTGCGTCCGCTGCTGGCGGTTCACCGCCAAGCCATCGTCGCCTACGCAAGGGCGAACCGCCTGCCATGGATCGAGGACGAGTCGAATGCCGACGAGGCGCTGACGCGCAACTTCATCCGCCGGCGCGTCGGCCCGCTGCTCGCGAGCCGCTTCCCGCGCTGGCGCGAGGCGCTGGCGCGCGCGGCGCGGCATTTCTCCTCGGCCGCTGGAGATGAGCGTGCGCTGCTGCGTGCATTCCTCGCTTCGAAGGGATTGCGCGCGCCGAGCGAGGCGCAGCTGGCGGAGATGCTGCGGCAACTTGCTTCCGGAAGCCCAAGCATGGCGCTCGCGCACGACGGCGCGGTGCTGCGGCGCCACCGCGACGCCGTCGTGCTCGAGAAGCCAATCGATATCACGCGCTTCAAGCCGGTGCGCTGGAGCGGCGCCAGCCGGATGGCCCTGCCGGAACTCGGCGGCGAATTGCGCTTCAGGCGCGTGCGGGGAAAGGGGATCGACTTGGCGCGCGTGCCGGCGGGACTCATGGTGAGATTGCGTTCCGGCGGCGAGCGCCTGCAGCAGGATCCGGGCCGACCGCGCAGGACGCTGAAGAACCTGTACCAGGAAGCCGGGATTCCGCAGTGGCAGCGCGGCCGGCTGCCGCTGCTCGCCAGTGGAACCGAGCTGGTGTGGGTGCCCGGGATTGGCGTGCACGCGCCATATCGGGCCGGCGCGGGGCAGGCCGGACTGCTGCCGGAATGGCGCCCCGCGAGCCGGTCAAATTTGCGCGATCGGTAACATTTTGCCGCGCGGCAGCTAGCGCTTTTTCTTCCTGACCAAGAACGCCCCGCGCGCCCTGCGCGATTCCTCGCTCGCCGCCGCGACCTGGATCTGGTCGTGCGACATGTGCGTCGCTGCGTGCGCGCCGATGCTGGCGTAGGCGTGGATGGTCTCCTTGCTCATGCGCACCGACGTCTGCGGCAGTTCGAGGACCTGCTTCGCCACCGCGCGTGCGTTCTCGAGGGCCTTGCCGGAAGCGCAAACGTAATCCACCAGCCCCATCGCCAGCGCTTGTTCGGCAGGAATGCGCTCGCACAGGATGGCGAGGCGCTTGGCGCGGGCCGGGCCGACCAGGTTCACCAGCCGCGGCAGCGTGCCCCAGGTGAGGGGAATGCCCAGCGCGATCTCGGGCAGCGAGACGAAGGCGTCCTTCGCCACCACGCGCCAGTCGAGCGCGGCGGCAAGCGCCAGCCCGCCGCCGATGGCGTAGCCCTCGATCGCCGCCAGCGTGATCTGCGGCAATTCCTCCCAGGCGCGCGCCATGCGGTAGCCGAGCGAGGCGATCTCGCGCCGCTCGTGCAGCGGCATGTCCTGGTTGGCCCAGCGGCTGCCGTCCTTCAGGTCTGCGCCGGCGGAGAAGCACACGCCAGCCCCGCGTACGATCACCACGTCGAGCTCGCCGCGCGGGGCGATCTGGGCCGCGCAGGCAATCATCTCGCGCATCAATTCGGCGGACATGGCGTTGCGCGCCTCGGGACGGTTCAGGGTGAGGATCGCGATGCGCCCGGCGGCGCTCAGGTCGAGGTTGCGGTACATGGATGCAAGCCCTTGTTTTTCTGCGTGAAAGAGTGCCTCATCGTGCTATACTTCCTGAGTTTATACAAACCGGGCCGGGAGAAGCTCGACATGGCGGTGGAACGCACCCTTTCGATCATCAAGCCGGACGCCGTGGCGAAGAACGCCATCGGCGCCATCATCGCGCGCTTCGAGGCTGCGGGACTGAGGGTCGCCGCCGCGCGCATGATGCACCTGTCGCAGGCGCAGGCCGAGGGCTTCTACGCGGTGCACCGCGAGCGGCCCTTCTTCAAGGACCTGGTCTCGTTCATGGTCTCCGGCCCGGTGCTGGTGCAGGTGCTCCAGGGTGAGGGCGCGATCGCGCGCAACCGCGAGCTGATGGGCGCCACCGACCCGAAGAAAGCCGCCAAGGGCACGGTTCGTGCCGACTTCGCCGACAGCATCGACGCCAACGCGGTGCACGGCTCGGATTCGGCCGAGAACGCGCGCATCGAGATCGCCTATTTCTTCCCCTCCTGCGAAGTGTTCGCGCGCTAGGGAGCCGCCGCGATGCCGGTCAACCTGCTCGAGTTCGACGCCAAGGCGATGCAGGCCTGGTTCGCCGGCATGGGCGAACGGGCCTTTCGCGCCAGGCAGGTGCTGGCCTGGATCCACAAGCGCGGCGCGGGTGACTTCGCCGCCATGACCGACCTCGCCAAGGACCTGCGCGCCAAGCTGGAGGCGAAGGCCTGCATCGGCCTGCCGCAGATCGTGGGCGAGAGCACCGCGGCCGACGGCACGCGCAAGTGGCTGCTCAAGGTGGACGGCGCCAACGCGGTCGAGGCGGTTTTCATTCCCGAGGCCGGCCGCGGCACGCTGTGCCTGTCCAGCCAGGCCGGCTGCACGCTGGACTGCGCCTTCTGCGCCACCGGCAAGCAGGGCTTCAACCGCAACCTCACCACCGCCGAGATCGTCGGCCAGCTTTGGCTCGCGGAGAAGCTGCTGGGCGAGCGCACCACCCAAGGCAGCCGTGCCCGGCAGGGCCGCCACCTCAGCAATGTGGTGTTCATGGGCATGGGCGAGCCGATGCTCAACCTGGATGCCGTGATCCCGGCGCTGCGCCTGATGCTGGAGGACAACGCCTACGGCCTGTCGCGGCGCCGCGTCACCGTATCCACCTCGGGCGTGGTCCCGGGCATGGACCGGCTGGCGGCGGAGTGCCCGGTCGCGCTGGCGGTGTCGC
>Ga0194128_10003045_pt1 | contig 26323 bp, 29 predicted proteins | sample TA2KigCa65mmetaG_FD_148650 | JGI IMG/M metagenome (GOLD analysis project Ga0194128, IMG submission 148650) | Freshwater microbial communities from Lake Tanganyika, Tanzania - TA2015037 Kigoma Deep Cast 65m | ecosystem: Environmental > Aquatic > Freshwater > Lake | place: Tanzania: Lake...
CGGACGTCGTGTGGACCGTCGTGCCCTTCAACGCGTCCTACGCGCCGGGGCCGAAGGACTTCGACTTCGACGTCAACCAGATCTCGATCACGGCCGACCGTGAGAAGCAGGTCGACTTCTCCTCGCCCTACTACGAGGCGAACCAGGGGATCGTCGTGCTCAAGGACTCCGACGCCGCTGACGCCGAGTCCCTCGAGGACCTCAAGGGCCTCAACATCGGCGTTCAGATCGGGACCACAAGCCTCGACGCGGTCAACGACGTGATCGAGCCCGACAGCGACCCGCAGGTGTTCGACACCTCCAACGACGTCGTCACCGCGCTCAAGCAGGGCAAGGTCGACGCGATCGTGGTGGACGTCCCGACGGGCTTCTACCTGACCGCGGTGGAGATCCCCGAGGCGACGCTGGCCGGCCAGTTCGCGGCCCCCGGCGGCGACCAGTGGGGCGCCCTGCTGGAGAAGGACTCGGCGCTGACGGCCTGCGTCTCGGCCGCGGTCGACGAGCTGCGCGATTCCGGCGAGCTGGCCGAGATCGAGCAGGAGTGGATCAGCGACAAGGCCAACGCGCCGGTCCTCGAGTAGCCGGCCAAGGGCCCCCAGCGAGCCGACGACGGCCCAGCTGAGCAAACCGCAGAGCACCGCCGACCGCCGCGCCGAGCGCGCGGCGGCCCGGCGGCGCCGCGACCGCCGCGGCTTCGCGATCGCCGCGACCTCGACGGTCGTCGTCCTCGGCGGCCTCGCGGCGCTGATCCTGACCAGTTCCGGCTGGTCGGAGGTCAAGGACACCTTCTTCAACTGGGAGGTGTTCAAGCAGTCGTTCCCGGATGTGCTGGAGGCGTTCTGGTTCGACGTCAGGATGTTCGTCGTGGTCGAGGTCGTCGTGCTGGTGCTGGGGCTGGCGGTGGCCCTGGTGCGGACGACGACGGCCCCGGCGCTGTTCCCGGTGCGCCTGCTGGCGCTCGGCTACGTCGACGTCTTCAGGGGGATCCCGACGCTGCTGCTCGTCTACCTGATCGGGTTCGGGATCCCGGCGCTGGAGCTGAGCGGGCTGCCGACCAGCGCTGTCGTGCTGGGTGGAGCGGCGCTGGCGCTCTCCTATGGCGCCTACGTCTCCGAGGTCTATCGCGCGGGCATCGTCTCGGTCCATCGCGGCCAGCGCGACGCCGCCCGCGCGATCGGCTTGACCGAGGGCCAGGCCCTGCGCCACGTGATCCTGCCGCAGGCGGTGCGGCGGGTGGGGCCGCCGCTGCTGAACGACTTCATCTCGCTGCAGAAGGACATCGTGCTGATCTCGGTGCTCGGGGTCGCGGGGGAGGCCTTCCGGGTCGCCCAGATCGACGCGGCTTCGGACTTCAACTACACGCCGCTGATCGCGGCCGCGATCTGCTTCCTGGCGATCACGATCCCGCTGGCCCGGATCGTGGACCGCCTCAGCGTCGGCACGGGCGGGGTGGCGCGGTGAGCGCGGCGCCGGTGCTCCGGGTCAGCGGCGTCACCAAGGCCTTCGGCGAGCGCGAGGTGCTTCGCGGCGTGGACCTGGAGGTCCCCGAGCACCGCGCCGTCGCCGTGATCGGCGCCTCGGGCTCGGGCAAGTCCACGCTGCTCCGCTGCGCCGACCTGCTGGAGGAGATCGACGACGGCGACATCTTCCTGGACGGCGAGGTGATCACCGACCCGATGGTGGACACGGTCGCCGTCCGCCGCCGCCTCGGCCTCGTCTTCCAGGCCTACAACCTGTTCCCGCACATGAACGTGATCGACAACGTGATGCTGGGAAGCGTCCGGGCGCATGGGATCGAGCGCGACGAGGCGGAGCGGCGCGCGCGCGAGCTGCTCGGGCGCTTCGGCCTCGAGGGCCGCGAGCGGGACCGCCCCGACGACCTCTCGGGCGGCCAGCAGCAGCGGGTCGCGATCGTGCGCGCGATCGCGGGCAGCCCGCGGGCGCTGCTGCTTGATGAGATCACCAGCGCGCTCGACCCCGAGCTGGTCGGCGAGGTGCTGGAGGCCGTGCGCGAGCTGAAGCAGGAGGGGATGACGATGCTGATCGTCACCCACGAGATGAGCTTCGCGCGCGAGGTCGCCGACGAGGTCTGCTTTCTGCACGACGGGCGCATCCTCGAGCGAGGCCCGCCGGCAAAGGTGCTGGAATCGCCGGAGCGGCCCGAGACCCAGCAGTTCCTGCGCCGGCTGCTGACCGCGGGGCGGCTCTGATCGCCGCCCGATGCTTGTGCCTTATGTGATTTGCAAAGAATCGCTTACACATCGGCCGGACCTGCTACGTTCTCGCGAACCAAACGCCGAGTCCCCTCCCGATCACGGAGGGGAGCGGGGGAACCAGGTTCCCGGGGCGAGTCCACCATGGGGTGGAGGCGCAGGCTCCTTTAGCGCCAGCCCGACAGCTAACCCCGCAGGCCTACGAAGGAGAAGACGGTTTGCTGTCCACAACTCGCGTTTCCAGGCATCTCGGGCTTGCGGCGCTGGTCTGCGCCGGGCTTCTGCTCACGGCCGGGACGGCCTCCGCCCAGTCGGGCGGAACGGTCGCGCCGGGCGGCGAGACCTCCGCGGCGCCGACGGGACCCGTCGGCAAGGCGAAGCTGACCAAGAAGGGCAAGGCGATCGCTCCGGCCAACGCGCCGACGGCCGTCGTCAAGGCGATCGCGGCGGGCAACCGGATCCGCAAGAAGCCGTACATCTACGGCGGCGGCCACGCCAGCTTCGAGTCCAAGGGCTACGACTGCTCGGGCGCCGTCAGCTACGTGCTGCGCGGGGCCGGCCTGATCAAGAGCCCGATGCCATCGGGGCCCTACATGAAGTGGGGCCTGCCTGGCGCGGGACGCTGGATCACGGTCTACGCCAACGGCGGCCACGCCTACATGACCGTCGCCGGCCTGCGCTTCGACACCTCGGCGATGGGCAGCGGCGGCAACGGCCCCCGCTGGCGCGCGGCGAAGCGCTCGCCGAGGGGCTTCGCGGTCCGCCACGCCGAGGGCTTCTAGCTCCTCCCCGCGAGGGCGCCGCGCCGCTGATCCCCGGCGGCGCGGCGCTCAGCCGCGCTTCACCTGCGAGCCGCCGACGACGGCGTCCTCGCCGGTGTCCGCAAACCGGACCCAGGCCTTGTTCGTCCCGTCGTAGTCGGGCGCCCACAGCACCAGCGTCGCCTCGCGCCGCTCGGCGGCGTCGGCGGGCCCGACGCTGCAGCTGTCCGAGCCCTCCTCGTCGAGGCCGCGCCAGATCCTGATGAACGGGTTCAGCTCCCACTCGTCGCCGATCGTCGAGGGCAGCGCGTGGCCGGGGTGGATCCGCATCTCGGGCGGCAGCTTCATCAGCCTGTCCATGATCGAGCTCTTCAGGTCCTCGAACCCGGTCGCTCCCGGGGCCATGGTGCCGCCGACGGTGCCCTTGAAGAGGACATCGACGGTGAGGCAGTCGCTGTCGTCGATCTTGAGCGCGGTGTGGTCGGCGCAATGGCCGGGCGTGTGGATCGCCTCGATCCGCAGCGCTCCCGAGCTGACCACGCCGCCGTCGGTGAAGGTCTCGGTGACGACCCCGCCCAGCTCCTTCGCGGTCAGCTCGTGGGCGACGACCGGGACGCCGTAGCGCTCGGCCAGCGCCTCGGCGCCGACGACGTGGTCCCAGTGGTGGTGGGTCAGCAGCACGTGGGTGATCTCGATCCCGTCGCGCTCGACCCGCTCGGTCAACGGCTCGGTCGCCTCGTTCGAGTCCACCAGGACCCCCTTGCCCCCGGGGCCCTCGGCGACGAGGTAGGCGTTGGAGAGCCAGTCGGGATGCTCCGCGCGTTCACAGATCAAGGTCGCTCCAATCTCGGTCGGGGGTGCGGGTCCCTAGCTGTAGCGGATCACGCTGCGGATCCCGTCCTGGGCCTCCATCAGCTCGAAGCCGCGGTTGACCTCGTCCAGCGTCAGGGTGTGTGAGATGAACGGCTCGACGTCGATGTCGCCCTCGAGGTAGCGGTCCACCAGAGCCGGCACCTGAGCCCGGCCCTTGACCCCGCCGAAGGACGAGCCCGCGATGCGGCGCCCGGTGATCAGCCAGCGCGGGATCACGTCGAGCGTCTCGCCCTTGCCGGCGACGCCCGCGATCGTGCACAGGCCCCAGCCCATCCGGGCCGCCTCGACGGCCTGGGCCATGACGCCGACGTTCCCGGTCGCCTCGAAGGTGTAGTCGGCGCCGAAGCCGTCGGTCATCTCGAGGATCGCCTCGACGGCGCCCTCGCCCCCTTCGATCGCGTCCGTGGCGCCCTGGCCCCTGGCCAGCTCGAGGCGATCGGCCGAGAGGTCCACGCAGACGATTCGCTCGGCGCCCTGCAGCCGGCAGCCGGCGACCGCTCCGAGCCCGACCATGCCGGCGCCGAAGACGACGCAGGTGCTGCCGGGCCGCACGTCCGCCGTGTACATCGCCGCGCCGAGGCCGGTCGAGAGCCCGCAGGCGAACAGGCAGCTCGCCTCGGGCGATGCCTCCGGGCTGACCTCGGCGAGGGAGAACTCCGACATCACCGTGTACTCGGCGAAGGTCGAGCAGCCCATGAAGTGGCGGATCTCCTCGCCGTCGCGCGAGAGCCGGGTGGAGCCGTCGGGAAGGTGACCCTTGTTCTGCTCGTCGCGGATCGCCAGGCAGAGGTTCGTGCGGCCGTCGCGGCAGTGGATGCACTCCCCGCAGTGCGCGCAGAAGAGCGTGACCACGCGGTCGCCCTCGGCGAGCGAGGTGACGCCCGGTCCGACCCGCTCCACGATCCCGGCTCCCTCGTGGCCGAGCACGGCCGGCGCGTAACCGGAGGGATCGGCTCCCGAGGCCGTGTAGAGGTCGGTGTGACAGACCCCGCAGGCCTCGAGCCGGACCAGCACCTCGCCCTCGCGGGGGTCGGCCAGCTCCAGCTCGTGCAGCTCCAGCGGCTTGCCGAAGTCCTCCAGCACAGCGGCCCGCATCTTCATCCCGGCTCTCCTCGCTTCCGAAGCTCGACCACGCCTGCGACCAGGATCCTATGGGGATCGGGCGGCGGCGGCGATATCGTGGGTGCGATGCGTGAGCTGCTGCCGGCACACGAGAGCACCCATGGCCACACCGGCGAGATCGCCGAACGCCCTGCCGCGGCGATCCACCCCGCGGGGACCGAGGTAGACCACCTCGGCCGCGAGCCGGGGTCGCCGCCCGCTGCGGGAGCCGGCGCGTGAGCGCCCGGGTGGTGATCCTCGGTGGCGGCGTCGCCGGTCTCGAGGCGCTGCTGGCGCTGCACGACCTGGCCGGCGAGCGCGCGCAGCTGACCCTGGTCAGCCGCGAGCCGGACTTCCTCTACAAGCCGCTGCTGGTCGAGGAGCCGCTGGGCCTGGAGCCCGCCGAGCGCCACGAGCTCGCTCCGCTCGCGGCCGAGCTCGGGGCGGATTTCGTGAACCAGGCCGCTGCGGCCGTCGATCCCGCGCGCCATCTGGTTACGCTCGCCGACGGCTCCGAGCTTCCCTACGACAAGCTCGTCGTCTGCCTCGGCGGGCGCTACCGGCCCGCCCTCGCGCACGCGCACACGTTTCCCTCGACCGAGGAGCCGCTGGACCTTGAGCGGATGCTCGCCGGCGATGACGCCAAGCGGATCGCCTTCGTGGTGCCGCCGGGAGTGACCTGGTCGCTACCCCTCTATGAGCTGGCGCTGATGGCCCAGACCCGGGCGCGGGCGCTGGGCAGCGACTCCGAGCTGACGCTGATCACGCCGGAGGATGCGCCGCTCGCCGCTTTCGGAGTTGCCGCCAGCGCGGCGGTGGCCGAGATGCTCGCCGCCCGGGGCATCGCGATCGAGGCCGGCGCGCACGCGCGCGAGGAGGAGGGGGGAGGCCGTCTGCTGCTCTCGCCCGGACAGCGCCGGCTCGAGTTCGACGAGGTCGTGGCGCTGCCCGTGATGGAGGGCCCGGCGCTGCCCGGCCTGCCCGCCGACGCGAGCGGGTTCATCCCGATCGACCCTCACACCCGCGTGGTCGGGGTCGACGACGTCTACGCGGCCGGCGACGGCACCGACTTCCCGCTGAAGCAGGGCGGGCTCGGGACCCAGCAGGCGGACGCCGCGGCCGAGCACATCGCCCACGGGCTCGGCGCCGCCGTCAGCCCGGAGCCCTTCCGCCCGGTGCTGCGAGGAAAGCTGCTGACGGGGGACGAGTCCCTGCACATGCGCTCGGAGATCGGGGGCGGTGGCGGCGAGGGGGAGGCCTCCCCCGACTGCCTCTGGTGGCCCCCGCACAAGATCAGCGGGCGCTACCTGGCGCCGTTCCTGTACCGAAGCGAGGTCGGCGAGCCCGAGCCGCCGGCCGGCTCGCTGGACGTCGAGGTACAGCTGCCGAAGGAGTGGCACGCCGAGCCGATGGCGATCGACGTCGACGGCTCGCCCCGCGTCGATTAGCCGAGTGCCGGCGGCGCTCAGACCCCGAGCGCGATGCTGAGCGCCAGCATCACCACCGCCCCCGCCACCGTCCCGGCGAGCGCCCTCGAGACGCTATCCCTGAGCGCGCGCGGCAGCAGCTCGATCGCGACCAGGGCCAGCATCGCCCCGGCCGCGAAGCCGAACGAGAAGGGGAGCAGCGGCTCGATCTGCTCGACCAGGAGGTACGCGATCAGCGCGCCGATCGGCTGCGGAGCGCTGGTCCCGACCGCGGCCCAGAACATGCTCGAGCGGGAGAACCCGGCCTCGGCCATCGGGATCGCGACGCTGGTCCCCTCGGGGATGTTCTGGATCGCGATCGCGAGGATCACGAACAGGCTGAGGCCGGCGGTGTCGGAGGCGTAGGCGGTCCCGATCGCGAAGCCCTCGGGCAGGCTATGGACGAGCAGCACCACGAAGACGAGGACGGAGGTGCGCATTCCGTCGCCGGCCCGTGTGGGCTCGAAGTGGCGCCCGCGCGCCTCCAGCAGCCTGCGCGCCGCGAGCAGGAAGGCGAGGCCGACCAGGGTTCCCCCCAAACCGCAGCCGCCGATCCCTCGTCTAGCCCCGGCAGCAGCAGCCCGGCGATCGCCGCCACCAGCATCACTCCGGCCGCGACCCCGAGCAGCAGCGGCTGCAGCAGGCGGGCCCGGTCCCCGAGGAAGAAGACGGGGATCGCTCCCAGCCCGGTGGCGAATGTCGTCCCCGTCGCGGCCAGCAGCAGGACGAGCACGGGCCGCGGCCCCGGTCGCCCTAGCCGCGGCGCTGGCCGGCGCGAGCGCGACGGAAGGCGCGCGCCTGGCGCTTGACCAGGTTGACCAGGTCCCCGAGCGCGAGGTTGACGTCGCCCAGGTGGGTGCCCCAGGTCGGGTCGGGCACCGGTATCAGCGTCCGGGCCGAGCCCACCGGCGAGATCATCAGCACGTTGGCGCCGTCGCTGTTGACGCAGCGCCCCGTGTAGTGGTCCCGCGGCTGCACCCAGGGCGTCGGGGCGCTCGGGGGGTCGCCGTTGAACGTGACCCGGATACCGAGGCCGATCGTGCCGGGAAAGGCCGAGGTCGGGATCAGCGTCTGCAGCGGCGCCGTGCCGCCACGCAGCGCGGGGGGTTGGTGCAGAGCACCTCGAGCTCGGCCGGGTCGCGGCCGGCGAGGTCGACGAGCACCCCGGAGACGCGGCCGAAGACGGCGTCGGGCGGAGGTGTCTGGTTGAAGGTCGAGTAGGCGACCACGCAGGCGGTCTCGTCCGCGCGGCGGCAGGCGGGCACGCTCCGGAACGCCCCGCCGACGTCGCTGCCCTTCTCCACCGTGACGTTGCCGCCGAGCAGCAGCGCCGAAACGAGCTGCCGGCGCACCTTCGGGAAGCGGTCGACCTTCTCCCGGATCAGCTGGGTCAGCATCCCCGTCCCCTGCGAGTGCCCGATCAGGACGACCCCGCGGCCCTGGTTGTGCTTGCGCCAGTACTCGCGCCAGGCCCTGCGAACGTCGCCGTAGGCGAGTTGCACCGCCTGCTCGGGGATCGAGGCGCCGCCGATCCCGGCCAGCGTCAGCTGCCGGTACATCGGGGCGAACACCCGGCAGCGCTGCGAGAAGCGCGAGGCCTGGTAGCGCGCGATCGCGGACTGCTCGGGGTCGACGGTGAGGTCGGCGTTGATCGTCGGCTGGTCGCTGACCGTCGGGTAGACGTAGAAGCAGTCGATCCGCGGGCGCCGCGCGAGCGGCACCTCGAGGTCCTTGGTGACGCCGTCGCTGGTGGTGTAGGTCGTGCGCAGGCTCTCGCTGCACGGGTTCGGGGCCTGGCCGGGCTGACAAAGCCAGACGGTCTTGGCCCCCGCCGCGGCGGGAGCGATGGCGAGGGCGCAAGCCGGCGCCGCGAAGGCGGTCGCGATCGCGGCGAGCGTCCTCACCCTTCTCTGCTCCAGTGCCATCCCGCGGGCGCAGCATAGTGGGAGTGGGTCGGGCGCCAGGGCGCCGCCGACGGCCGCAGGGCCGCTCAAGCGAGCGAGCTGCTCAAGCCGGGCCTTGCTTCCTTGCTCTCCCGCAGGCGATCGTCGGCGCGCGCGAGCAGGGAGTTGACGTCGTCGCCGTCGTCGGGGAAGACAGCGCAGCCGATGGAGGCGCCGACCGCGCGGCCGTCCGCCCTCACCGCCAGCAGCCCCCGGCGCAGACGCATCCCCAGATCCTCCGCCGAAGCGCGCGAGGTCTCGGGGGCAATCACGCAGAACTCATCGCCGCCGTGCCGCACGACCACGTCCGAGGCTCGGACCGAGCCCGCCAGCGCGCGCGCGACATCCCGCAGCACCGCGTCACCACGCTGGTGGCCGAGCTCGTCGTTGACCCACTTGAAGTTGTCCAGGTCAACCACCACGAGCGCGAGGCGGCGTTGGTAGCGCCGGTGGCGATCGAGTTCCTCGGGGAGCTTCTCGGACAGCATCCGGTAGTTGCCGACCCCGGTCAACGGGTCGCTCTCGGCGAGCCGCCGGTAGCGCTCCTCGCTCGCCTCGAGGCGCTCGCGCAGGTGGACCATCACGCCGGCGGTCAGCAGCAGGGTCGGGATCAGGACGACCGCGGTGATCACCGTCTCGCGGGCGCCCTCGGGGTCGTAGGCGACCGGAAGCAGCACGCAGACCGAGGCCAGCGCGAACTGCAACGCGACCTGCCGGCGGCTGCGGAAGACGTAGGCCGCGTAGAAGGCGATCATGATGTAGTAGAAGGCGAAGACCTGGCTCACGAGCCAGACGGTGAGCGCGATCTCCAGCGTCGCCAGCGCCACCAGCGCGGGCAGCCAGCGAAGGCTGGCCCGGTCGGCGATCACCCAGCAGACGACCCCCGTGGCGAGGGCCAGCGCCGGCAGCAGGTAGACCGTGGGCTCGTGCGCGGGGCGGTGCAGGGCGTCCGCCGCGATCGCGGCCAGCCCGCCGCTGAAGAACAGCAGCGCGGCCAGGCGCCAGTAGCGCCGCTGCAGCTCGCGTTCGCTCGATGCAGCCCCGAGCAGGGGGAGGTTGTTCGGAGGTACCGACCATCGCAACTCCATCGGCTCACGCACGACCGCCGCTTCTAGCGCGCCGGTGGGATAGGTTGCGGGCATGAACCCGAGAACCGCACTGATCGTGGCCGTGATCGCGCTGTTGGTTGGCGCGATCGGCCTCTTCATAGGGATCGACGCGCGCAGCAGCAGCGAGGACGCCCAGGACGCCAACGACAAGACCCAGCAGCAGCTCGAGCAGCAGTTGAGCGGGGACGAGTCGAAGGTCGAGGGCGAGCAGGCGGCTGCCGCGAAGGAGGCGAAGAAGACCGAGGCCGCGCTGCAGACCCAGGTGACCGCGCTTCGGGCGCTCGTGGACAAGCTCCGGGTCCAGGTCGAGAACCTCCAGACCTCCGACCAGGAGCAGTCGGCGAAGATCGTGACGCTGACCGACGAGATCACGAAGCTCAGCGACAGGGTCGAGAAGCTCGAGAACGAGTAGGGCCCTGCCGCCCCCGGATGGCGAAGAGGCCGCCCCGGCGAACCGGGACGGCCTCTCGCATCAACGCGGTCTGACGGGCTCGGGATTGGCGATGGGGCGGGACGACTCCCATCTCCTGGGCCCGGCGGTGCCCGGGTTGGATTCCGCCAAGCGCCCGCGTGGCGCCCAGGGACCCTTGGGCACTTCCTGAGGCCGAACGGCCTCCCAGCGCCTGGGCCTAGCGGCCCTGCACCTCCGGTGTCCCGACAAGCATGTGAATCAGCAGGACCACCTCCTTTCTCCGGTAGCCGACATTCAATCAGGCCCGGCCGTCGCGACCCTGGGCTAGTCTGGCCGCCGATGAGCCGACGTCATCCGAACGAGGGGACGCCGACCAGCGTCGCGGGTGCGGTGCTCGCCGGGTTCTGCGCCGCCGGTCTGGCGCTCGTCGCCGCCGGTTGCGGGGAGGACGCCGAGCGGGTCAGCGCCGAGGAGCTGATCGCCCGCGGGGACGCGATCTGCGTCGAGGGACGCCGCGAGTTCGAGCGGATCCAGGCACAGGACGCCCCCAATGCAGTCGCCGTGGCCGCGCAGGTGGACGCGCTGGTCGAGGTAGCGACCGACGAGCTCAACGAGCTGCGGACGATGCGCCCCCCTGATGAGCTGCAGGAACGCTACGACTCCTACCTCGCGGCCCGCGGGCGGGCGCTGAAGCTGCTGCTGCAGGGCCGCGACGCCGCCGAGGCCAAGGACGCCGAGGCCTATGGCAGGGCCCAGGCGAAGGCCGCGGCCGAGCAGCAGCGACGCCTCGAGCTGGCGCGCGCCGTCGGCTTCGAGCAGTGCTCGAAGCCGTGACGCTGTTGTCGTCCCCGGGCTAGCGGCGGGTTCCGCCCTCACGGGCGAGCTTGGCGAATCCGAGCGTCATCGCCGCATTGGCCGCACCCGCCAACCACATCCCGGCGCGCGCTCCGGGCCGCGAGAACGAGGGCGAGCGCGCCCAGACGATGTCCGTCGCAAGCTCGGTGCCCCGCAGCCATGCCAGCGCCCACCAGTCCCCTGGCCTGCCGCGCCGGTGGGCGACCAGGTGTGCGGCCGCGAAGGTGAGCCAGATCGGGCCACAGCGCCGGAACAGGTGCTCGGCATCCTCGCCGGGCTCGTCGTGTCCCAGCACCCGCAGGGTCCGGGTCGGGGCCAGCAGCGCGCAGCTCCCCAACACCAGGTCGAAGGCGATCATGTTGCGGTTCGTCTCCCGCAGCCAGCGCTCCACACTGCGATACAACCAGATGACGACCGCAACGGATTCTCAAGTCCGTTGAAGGGAAACGGCGAGGGGGGGCGAAATCAGCCGCCGTGGCCCGCACCGCGACCAAGTCCCCGACCGCTCGCAAGAGCCTCAGCGACTACATCACCGAGCGCTTCGACGATTTCTCGCGCTCGCAGAAGGACGTGGCCCGCTACATCGTCGACCACCTCGACGAGGCCGCCTTCCAGACGGCCGAGGAGCTCGCCCGCCGCGCCAACACGTCCTCCTCAACCGTCGTGCGCTTCAGCCAGGCGCTCGGCTTCGACGGCTATCCCGAGCTGCAGCAGTCGGCGATCGAGGAGTACCGGCACAAGGTCGCCGAGGGCACGGCCGCCGGCAACGGCAACGGTGGCGCCGCCGCCCTGTTCAACTTCGATCACTCCGAGTTCGAGGCGAGCCTGGGAGCGGACTACGCCAACATCGAGGAGACGGCGCGCAGCCTCACCCGCGAGCAGGTAGAGGCCTCGGTCTCGGCGCTCGCGACCTCGCGCCAGGTGCTCGTCGTCGGCGTCGACCAGATGGCCTTCTTCGCCAGCTACCTACGCCACCTGCTCGGGCTGCTGGACATCCGGGCCGAGATCGTCTCCTCGCCGAGCCAGGACAACATCCAGAAGCTTTCGCGCATGGACGAGGACACGCTGCTGGTGGCGCTGACCGCCGGCCGCGCGCACCCTCTGATCCTGAGGGCCCTGAAGCTCGCCCGGCACCGCCGCGCGCGCTCGCTCTCGATCACCGACGCGACCCTCTCGGACGTCACCGAGCACTCCGAGATGCTCCTCTACTACTCCTCGAACGGACCCTCCTACATCCGTTCTAACGCGGCCCTGATGGGCCTGGTGCAGGCGCTCGCGCACGGGGTCTACTCCCGTGACGAGGCCGCGCACCGGGACCGGATCCGGGCTTTCAAACTCAAGTAGCGGGGGGCTGGGGGCGCGGCGCGGGGCCCCGCTTCGGGACCTGATTCGCCGCAGGAAGCGCCGCATCTCCTCGGTCGCCGCTGGGCGGCTGCATACGGTCCCTCCCGCGGGGCCCCGCGCCGCGATCAGCGCACGCGCCACAACCAGTGTGCGACCGATTGGCCGGGAAGGACAAGCGGGCGGTGCAGGATCAGCGGGGCGCGAGGGTGGAACGAGCTCCTGGCTTCTAGTATTGATGCCATGGCCGAGCGCGCCACGTTCCGGGTCAAGACGGGTCTCGCCGAGATGCTCAAGGGCGGGGTGATCATGGACGTCGTGGACGCCGACCAGGCGCGGATCGCCGAGGACGCCGGCGCCTGCGCGGTGATGGCGCTGGAGCGCGTTCCCGCCGACATTCGCCGGGACGGCGGCGTCGCCCGCATGTCCAACCCGGCGATGATCAAGGGCATCCAGGAGGCCGTGACGATCCCGGTCATGGCCAAGGCCCGGATCGGCCACTTCGCCGAGGCGCAGGTGCTGCAGTCCCTCGAGGTCGACTACATCGACGAGTCCGAGGTGCTGACGCCCGCCGACGAGGCCAACCACATCGACAAGCTCTCCTTCGAGGTCCCCTTCGTCTGCGGCGCCACCAACCTCGGCGAGGCGCTGCGGCGCATCGGCGAGGGCGCGGCGATGATCCGCTCCAAGGGCGAGGCCGGGACCGGCAACATCGTCGAGGCCGTCCGCCACATGCGCGAGATCACCGACGGCATTCGCGAGCTCGCGGGAATGCGTCGCGAGCAGCTCGCGGGCGCCGCAAAGGACCACCGCGCCCCTCTCGACGTCGTCCAGGAGGTGGCCGAGCAGGGCCGGCTGCCGGTTCCGCTGTTCTGCGCGGGCGGCATCGCCACACCCGCCGACGCCGCGCTGATGATGCAGCTCGGCGCCGAGGGCAACTTCGTCGGCTCGGGCATCTTCAAGTCCGAGGACCCCGAGCGCCGCGCCCGGGCGATCGTCGAGGCGACCACCCACTTCCAGGATCCCGGGCGCGTGGCCCAGGCCTCGATGGCGCTGGGCGAGGCGATGCCCGGGCTCGAGATCGAGGCGCTGGCGGCCGAAGGCGGCCTGCTCCAGGGCCGCGGCGCTTGAGCGAGCGTCCGCTCCATCTCGGCGTGCTCGCCCTGCAGGGCGACTTCGAGGCGCACCGGCGGATGCTGCAGGGGTTGGGCGCGGAGGCGAGCGAGGTGCGCGCGCCGCACCAGCTCGAGGGCCTCGACGGCCTCGTGATCCCGGGAGGGGAATCGACCACGATCTCCAAGGGGATGGCGCGGGACGGCCTGGACGAGGCGATCGTCGGCTTCCACGCCTCCGGCCGGCCGATCCTCGGCAGCTGCGCGGGGATGATCGTCTGTGACCGCGAGCACCTCGGGCTCGGGGACTACCTCTGCCGGCGCAACGCCTTCGGCCGCCAGCTCGCCAGCTTCGAGCAGGACCTCCAGGTCGAGGGGCTCGGTCCCGACCCGCTGCGCGCGGTCTTCATCAGGGCGCCCTGGGTCGAGCGGCACGGGCCGGGTGTGGAGGTGCTGGCCGAGGTCGAGCGTCACCCGGTCGCCGTGCGCGACGGCAACCTGCTCGCGGTCGCCTTCCACTCCGAGCTCACCGATGACAGCCGCCTGCACGCCCTGTTCATGGCCCTTGCATCCACGCCCGCGTCCTCCGCTTCGCGTCCGGGCGTGCGCGGCGAGGGCGCGGACGGGTTGGCGACCTTGGGCGAGGAATCTTGAGGGATCCCCGGGTCGAGAACCTGGCGCGGATCCTGGTCGAGCACTCGGCTCGGGTCACGCAGGGCGACGTCTGCACGATCGAGGGCGGCTCGGCCGCCGAGCCGCTGCTGCAGGCCGTCTATGAGCAGGTGCTGGAGGCAGGCGGCAACCCGATCGTGCAGATGGCGATGGAGGAGCAGGCCTCGGCCTTCCTGCGGCGCGCGTCGGACCGGCAGCTCGAGTGGGTCTCACCGACCTCGGAGTGGATCGTGGAGAACGCGGACGTCCGCATCGCCGTGATGGCGAGCCAGAACACGCGCGGCGCCTGGGAGAGCTTGGCATCGGCACCAACTTCGGCATCACCGAGGGAACCGGCGAGATCCTGCTCGACGAGAAGATCGGCGGCACCGTCCACCTGGCCATCGGCAAGAGCTATCCCGAGACCGGCGGTGTCAACGAGTCCGCGATTCACTGGGACATGATCTGCGACCTGCGCCGCGGCGGCTCGGTCGAGGTCGATGGCGAGACCCTGCAGCGCGACGGGCGCTTCGTCGTCTAGGCCTGGACGGATTCCCCTTTGACATCGGCCCCGCGCTGTGAGGGCGTGAGGCCGATCCTTCAGGGGAGAAGGGTCCACGGAGTGCTCGGAGCGCTCGTGCTCTGCGCTGCGGTGGTGATCGCGCCGGTGGCCGCGACCGGCGCCAAGAAGAAGGCGAAGCTGAAGCCCTTCGCGGCGACCGCGACCGTCAACGCAGGAATTCCCAACGGGGCGGCCGCGACGAAGTCGGTCCCGGTGCTGTCCACGATCACGGTGCCGAAGAAGTAAAAGGGCAAGGTGGTCGGCGACGTCAACGTCACCGGGCTGCACGATCTTCAACGGTGTCGCGATGCGCGGTGCCTGGACGCTGCTGATGGCCGACATCGCGGCGGGCGCGACCAGCGTGCTCAACGGCTGGGGGCTGAAGATCACCCCGGCGAAGCCCGTCAAGGACTTGATCCGCGCCAACGGGGTTCGAGCGGCCGTTCCGGCCGGAGCTGTCCCGCCCGCCTAGAATCGCCCCATGTCCGGTCACTCCAAGTGGTCCTCGATCAAGCACAAGAAGGGGGCCAAGGACGCGAAGCGCGGCAAGCTGTTCACGAAGCTCGCGCGGGCGATCACGGTCGCCGCGCGCGACGGCGGCGGCGACCCCGACGCCAACCCCGCGCTGGGACTCGCGGTGCAGAAGGCCCGCGACGCCTCGATGCCCAAGGACAACATCCAGCGGGCGATCGACCGCGGCACGGGCGAGGGCGACGACGCCGCGGCGATCGAGGCCGTCACCTACGAGGGCTACGGACCCGGCGGCGCCGCGATCCTGGTCGAGACCCTGACCGACAACCGCAACCGCACGGGCTCCGAGGTGCGCCACGCGTTCGAGAAGCACGGCGGCAGCCTGGGCGAGCCCAACTCCGTCGCCTGGCAGTTCGAGAAACGCGGGGTGATCCTCGTCGACGGTGAGCGCTATGGCGAGGACGACCTGATGGCGGCGATCGACGCCGGCGCCGAGGACGTGGCGACCGACGGCGACGTGCTCAAGGTGATGACGGCCGCGACGGATCTCGCGGCGGTACGGGCCGCGATCGAGTCATCGGGCGTCGAGATCGAGTCGGCCGAGCTCTCGATGGAGCCGAGCAGCACCGTCGAGGTCGGGGAGGGCGACGCGGGCGCGCTGCTGCGGCTGATGGACACGCTCGAGGAGCACGACGACGTCGACTCGGTGCACGCCAACTTCGACGTGCCGGAGTCGGTACTCGAACGAGTCGTCGGCTGACGGCTTCGCCATCAGTCGGGGTCGTAGCGGCCGCCGGTCATCAGTCGCGGCGCTGACGCGCCGCTCCAGAGCGGGCGGCCTGACGACCCCTACGCCTTCTTGCAGTAGGCGATCGTCTGCAGCGTGCTGCCGGGGGGCACGGCTAAGAAGAGCTCGTGCAGCGCCGTGTGCCAGCCGCGCTTGCCGACGGGCTGGAACTCGTCGACGCCGATGAAGGGGACGCTCCCGGGGAAGGTCGCGGGCGAGACCACGAAGCCGCCGCCGACCGCGTACTTCTTCTTCGAGCAGGTCGCGTCGGCGCTCGTGCGGGAGTCGTTGACCACCGGCTGGAAGGCGCTCGCCTCCGAGACGCCTCGGCCCTTGCCGTTGAGCGCGCAGACCACGTGGCCCGTCAGGGTCGCCGCCGCGGGGGCGGAGCTGTTGTTGAAGGCCGAGATCGTCCACTGGCCGGGCCCGGTGCGGCGCGATGCGAGCACCACGATGCGGGCGCTGGCCGCGGCGAAGGCGAAGGCTCCGAGTGACGGAGCCGCGTAGCCGCCGGTCAGCACGTGCGTCGTCGGCGGGCAGTTGAAGATCATGTTCTGGCCGACGCCGGGCGGGATCGAGTCGCTGCTAGAGGAGCGGACCGCGATCTGCCCCTTGGAGTTGCTCTCGCAGCGGGCGAAGGTGGTGAAGCTCCCCGTTGCCGTCGGCGTGGCGTAGGCGCTCCCCGCGCCGGTCCAGCTCCTGTTGCTCGCCGGGTGCGAGGTCGAGTTCATCGAGCGCAGGCCCGTGGTCGTGGCGGGCTCGAAGTTGGGCGAGACCGAGAAGCCGCCGCCCGACACGTGCGTGCCCTTGGGGCAAGAGGCGGTTGCGGCTGCGTTGCTCGATTGGGTGAAGGGGGAGGACGCGCTCCGCGTCACCGCCGGGTTCTTCTTCTTCTTTTTCTTCTTCTTGGCGACGATGGCGCCACTCGGGGCGCCGACGGAGTAGGTGGCGGTTCGCTCGCCCTTGGTACGCGCCTTCTTGGCCGCACCCGCCACAGGCGGGAGGGCGATCAGCGCGGCCAGCGCGATCCCGCCGGCGAAGGCGAGCATCACCCGCGTCCTGGCTCCCTGATCGTCCCTGGCTTGCACGGCGCGCATCCTAGCGCGCACGCTTGAACCCACCCAGGCGGCCGTAGGCGGGACCTGGACGACGCAGCAGGGGGAGGTACTGAGGTGCGACGGATCGGGGTTCGACTTGCGCTCGCGGCGACGCTCGCCCTGGCGCTGAGCGTCACAGCGGGGCTCGCGGCGGGTGCCGCCGGGGCCGGGGAGCAGAAGCGGGCGGCGAAGAAGTCCGCCAAGAAGAAGGGCTCGAACAGGGCCAGGACCTTCCAGAACGGCCTCAACCAGCTGATCCCCGACGATCCGCCCGGCGCCTCGTTCCCGGGGCAGCTCGACTCGACGATCAAGGTCGGCAAGAAGATGAAGGGCAGGGCGGTGGCCGACGTCAACGTCAGCGTTCGCATCAGCCATCCCGAGTCCGACGACATCGACATCTTCCTGATCTCCCCCCAGGGGGCGACCGTGCTGCTGGCGACCAGCAACGCGGGCCAGGCCGGCAACACCGGCTACGGCTCGGGCGATCCCAACTGCAACGGCGCGATGACGACCTTCGACGACGAGACGCCCAACTTCGTCTCGAACGCCGCGATCGTGAACGAGCCGGGCGAGATCCTCTCGCCCTGGGCGGCGAGGGTCGAGCCCTTCGGCTTCCCGCTCAGCGTCAACGACGGCAACAAGGCGCGCGGGCGCTGGACGCTGCGCGTGCTCGACTTCCAGAACGGCGACATTGGCTCGCTGCACTGCTGGAAGCTGCGGATCAAGCCGCGATAGTTCGCGGAGCTTCCGCGAACGATCCCCGCGCGCCGCGAAGGACATCCGGGGCGGGGGAGAGAATCAGGGGGAATGATCGTCCTCGGCGTTGACCCGGGTGCCGCCAACACCGGTTTCGGCGTGGTCCGCACGATCAACGACCGCATGGTTGCCCTCGACGGCGGCGTGATCGAGACGGCCCCCGAGCAGCCGGTCGAGGACCGCCTCGCGAGCATCCACGACGCGCTCGTGCAGCTGATCGACTGGCACGAGCCGAAGGCGGTGGCGCTCGAGGACCTCTACTTCGGCAAGAACGTCGCCTCGGCGCTGACCGTCGGGCAGGCCCGGGGGGTGGCGATGCTCGCCGCCTCCCAGCGCGGGATCCCGTGCTTCGACTACACGCCGCAGGCCGTGAAGAAGGCCGTCTGCGGCTCGGGCTCGGCCGACAAGGGCCAGGTGCAGCGGATGGTCGCCTCGCTGCTCGGCCTGCCCGAGCCGCCGACGCCCGATCACGCGGCCGACGCCTTCGCGGTCGCGATCTGCCACGCGGGCGGCGCCGCGATGCGGGCCGTCGCCGCATAAAGGCATCCGGGCCGCCGCGCAGAATCCCCAGGCATGATCGCCTCCGTCAGCGGCGAGGTCCTCGTGCGTCGCCCCGACTACGTCGTCATCGACGCCGCCGGCGTCGGCTACCGGCTCGCGGTCTCGTCCGAGACCCTGAAGGGTGTGCCCGCGCGCGGCAGGCACGCGGCGCTGCACGCCCACCTGGTCGCCCGCGACGACTCGCTCAGCCTCTACGGCTTCGCCAGCGAGGAGGAGCGCGACCTCTTCCTCGAGCTGATCTCGGTCAGCGGGGTCGGCCCCAAGGTCGCGATCGCGGCCCTCTCCGGCGGACCCGTGCGCGAGCTGCTGCGCGCGATCGCGGCCGGCGACGCCAAGCGCTTCCAGGCCGTGCCGGGGATCGGCAAGCGGACCTCGGAGCGGATCGTCATGGAGCTGCGCGAGAGGGTCGCGGGCCAGATCGAGGGCGACGCCGAGGCGGCGGTCCCCGGGGGCGGGGCCGAGGATCCGCGCGCCGCCGCCCGCGAGGGACTGCTCAACCTGGGCTACACCCCGCCCGAGGCCGAGCGGCTGCTGGACGAGGCCCGCGGGGAGACCGCCGAGGAGATCGTGCGGTCGGCCCTGCGCGGCGCCGCGGGGGCGAAGGCGGCGTGAGCGTCGAGCCCGGCAAGGGCATCCGCACCCCCGACGCGGACGAGATCCAGATCCACGACGCGCGAGCGGTGGGCGCCGACGAGGACTTCGACCGCTCGCTGCGGCCCGCCAGCCTGTCGGATTTCGTCAACCAGGTCCAGGTCACCGAGCAGCTCGGCGTCTTCATCGAGGCCGCGCGCCGACGCGGCGAAGCGCTCGACCACGTGCTGCTGGCGGGGCCGCCGGGCCTCGGCAAGACCTCGCTCGCGCACATCATCGCCGCCGAGCTGAGCGCGCCGCTGGTGCAGACGGCGGGGCCCGCGCTGGAGCGCAAGGCCGACATCGCCGCCTTCCTGACCGCGCTCGAGCCCGGCAGCGTCTTCTTCGTGGACGAGATCCACCGCCTCGGGCGCGCGGTCGAGGAGACGCTGTACCCGGCGATGGAGGACCGCCGCCTGCCGGTCGTGCTGGGGCAGGGGGCGGGGGCGCGCACCGTCACCCTCGACCTGCCACCGTTCACGCTGATCGGCGCGACCACGCGGACGGGGCTGCTGACGACCCCGCTCCGAGACCGCTTCGGCGTCTGCCACCGGCTCGAGCACTACGAGCCCCAGGACCTGCGAACGATCGTGCTGCGCTCCGCGGGCATCCTCGAGACCGAGGTGACCGAAGAGGGCGCGACCGAGATCGCCTCGCGGGCCCGCGGGACCCCGCGCGTCGCGAACAGACTGCTGCGCCGCGTCCGCGACTTCGCCCAGGTGCGGGGCAGCGGCAAGGTCGACGAGGCGATCGCGACCGAGGCGCTGGAGCTGCTGGAGGTGGACGGCTCGGGGCTCGACCGCCACGATCGCAGGCTGCTGCGCACGATCGCCGAGAAGTTCTCCGGCGGGCCGGTCGGCCTCTCGACGCTGGCGATCGCGATCGGCGAGGAGCCCGACTCGGTCGAGGACGTGTTCGAGCCCTACCTGCTGCAGCAGGGCCTGGTGAAGCGCACCCCCCGCGGCAGGGTGCTGACCGAGCGCGGCTACGAGCACCTCGGCATCGAAGCCCCCGAGGGCGTCGCGAGCCTCTTCTAGGCACGAGCCGCCTTAGCCCAGGCTGAGCCTCTCGGCTAGCCTTTCGCGCGTGCCTTTCTTCATCTGTCCGAACTGCGGCAACAGGGAGCTGAGCGGGGAGCGCACGGTGGGCTTCTCGAACCGCCCGAAGGGCTGTTCGAAGTGCGGCTTCGGCTTCCTCTTCGAGCTGCTCGACGACTACTACCCGGCGCCGGGAGCGGCCTTCTTCACCTGCGACGCCGAGGGCCGCCTGCTCGACCTGGGCAAGAACGCGTTCGAGCTCACCGGGCTCAAGGACGAGGATGCGATCGGGCGCCCGGTGCACGAGGTGCTCGGCCTGCAGTGGAAGGACAAGGCCGCGGCGGACGCGAGCGCCGGCGCCAACGGCGGCGGTGAGAACGACCCGATCGAGACCACGCTCGAATGGGGCGTGCGCTCGCTGGGCAAGAAGGTCGCGGTCAACGCGGAGGGCGATCTGCCCACCGAAGCGGTGGCGGACGTGTTCCCGGCGTATGACGACGACGGCGGTCTGCTGCTCGTCCTGACGCCGGACGGCTGAGGGCCCCATGGGCAGCCGCCGGCGCAACCTCTTCGTCCTCCTGTTCGTGGTCGGGATGTTCCTGGCCTCGCTGGTGATCATCAGCTCGAAGGACACGAAGCTAGGCCTCGATCTCTCGGGTGGGACCGAGTTGATCTACCAGGGCCGCCCGACCCCGCAGAACCCCGAGATCCAGGGGGATGACATCGATCGCGCGATCGAGATCATCCGCAGCCGCACCGACTCGCTCGGCGTATCCGAGCCGGAGATCTCACGGATCGGCACCGACTCGGTCCGGGTCGCCCTGCCGGACGTGCAGAGCGCCGACCGCGCGATCGCCCGGGTCGGCGACACCGCCCAGCTCTTCTTCTACGACTGGGAGCCGAACGTGATCCCGAACCCCAACGTTCGGCGCGATCGCGCCACCGAGTCGCCCTTCCCGCGCCTGTATGACGCCGTGCTGCTCGCCTCCGAGCAGGAGCCGGAGTGTTTCCAGGACTCCTGCACGACCAACGGGCCCAGCTACTACCTCTTCGACGAGCAATCGAAGCAGCTGCTCGCGGGTCCCGAGGCGACCAGGGAGGATCTGTTCGTCGACCAGCCCGACGAGAAGCAGCCGGCGGGCAGCGAGATCCTCGCCGTTCCCCAGGGCACGGTCGTCGTCCGCGAGGAGCCGGCCCAGAACGACCCCGACACCGAGGTGGACGAGAGCCAGAACGAGGACAACCTCGGCTACTACGTGCTCAAGGACCGGCCCGAGCTTTCAGGCGACGACATCCGCAACCCCGAGCAGCAGTCCGACCCGAACACGAACCAGCCCAACGTCGCCTTCGAGTTCACCGACGAGGGGCGCCAGTCCTTCTCCGAGGTCACCAAGCGAATCGCCGAGCGCGGCCTCAACAGCGCCCCACCCGGAACCACGGGCGTCAACACGGCGCAGTTCTCCGACCACTTCGCGGTCGTGCTCGACAACGAGGTCGTCAGCCGCCCGATCATCGACTTCGGCGAGAACCCGGGCGGCATCGACGGGCGCACCGGCGCTCAGATCTCGGGCAGCTTCACGATCCAGGAGGCCCAGGACCTGGCCGAGTTCCTGAAGATCGGGGCGCTGCCGATCGAGCTGAAGCTGATCTCGCAGTCCACCGTCTCGGCCTCGCTCGGCGAGCAGGCGCTCGACCAGGGTCTGAAGGCGGGGCTCGCGGGCCTGGCGCTGGTGATCCTCTTCCTGATCGCCTACTACCGCTTCCTCGGGGTCGTCGCCGCGCTGGGGCTGCTGCTCTACGGCGTCTTCTTCTACGCGCTCGTCGAGCTGATCCCGATCACCTTGACGCTCCCGGGCATCGCGGGCCTGATCCTGACGATCGGAGTCGCGGCCGACTCCAACGTCGTCATCTTCGAGCGAATAAAGGAGGAGGCGAGAGCGGGCAAATCCATGCCCTCCGCGATCTCGACCGGATATCGGAAGGGCATCGCGACGATCATCGACGCGAACGTGATCGTGCTGATCACGGCCTTCATCCTGTTCGTGCTCTCGACGGCGGGGGTCAAGGGCTTCGCCTTCACGCTCGGCGTCGGAACCATCGCCTCGCTGTTCACCGCGGTCGTCTTCACCCAGGCCTTCCTCGGCCTCTTCGGCCGCGCGAGGTTCATGAGCTCACCGGCCTTCCTCGGCGCCACCGAGCAGCGCGTGCGCTGGCACTTCGACTTCACCGGGATGAGCAAGTGGTTCTTCTCCCTCTCGGGGGCGATCCTGCTGGTCGGCGCGCTCTCGTTCGCGACCCTCGGCCTCAACCTCGGCCTCGACTTCGAGTCCGGCAGCCGCATCACCGCGGGCCTGCAGAAGGACGCCACGGTCGAAGAGGTGCGCACGACGCTGGAGGGCGCCGGCATCTCCGACGCGAAGATCACCGAAGCCACCAGCGAGGAGCTGGGATCGAACGTGATCCAGATCCAGGCCGACATCGAGCCCGAGCAGGTGCAGCAGATCCAACCGGCGCTCGACGAGGACTACGGCCTGGTCGAGAACGGCTTCGACAGCCAGAGCATCGGCCCGACCTTCGGCGAGCAGGTCGCGACCAGCGCCATCTACGCGATCATCTTCTCGCTGCTCGTGATCTGCGCCTACGTCGCCTTCCGCTTCGAGGCCAAGTACGCGGTGCCGGTGATCATCGCCGTCATCCACGACATCCTGATCACCGGTGGCGTCTACTCCTTGAGTGAGCGGGAGGTGACATCGGGCACCGTCGCGGCCTTCCTCACGATTCTCGGCTACTCGCTCTACGACTGCATCATCGTCTTCGACCGGATCCGCGAGAACGTGCCGCGGCTCCCGCGCGCGACCTTCAGCCAGATCGTCAACCGCTCGATGAGCGAGGTTCTGACCCGGTCGCTGATCACCGGGCTGTCGAGCGTGTTCCTGGTCAGCGTCCTCTACATCTTCGGAGGGGCGACGCTGCAGGACTTCGCCTTCGCGATGATCGTCGGCATCGCCTCGGGCACCTACTCGTCGATCTTCATCGCGGCGCCGGTGCTGACCGCGTGGAAGGAGCGCGAGCCCGCCTACCGCCGCCGCCGCGAGCGGATCACCGAGCAGATGGGGAGGGTGCCCGCGTTCCCCGAGGACAACGTGATCACCCGCCTCGAGGGAGAGCCGCCCGACGAAGCGCCCGAGCCGGAGCCGCCCGACGAAGCGCCCGAGCCGGAGCCGCCCGACGAAGCGCCCGAGCCGGAGCCGCCCGACGGCGAGCCGGCGCCGGAGTCGGTCCCGCCCGCTCCCCAGCACGCCTCGGCGGTTCCCGGCGTGCTGCCCGGTACCCCGGAGCCCGTGGCCCCGCCCCCCGAGCCCCCCGCGCCCGTGGAGGCGCCGGACGCCGGCGCGGCCTCGGGCGACGACGCCGAGCCCGAGGAGGTTCCGGGTGACGGTGCGACGGCGCCCGAGCGCCCCGAGCTGAGCGAGGCGAGCGCGGCGGCGCTGAAGCGAATCCAGGGTGACGGCGACGCAGAGGGCCGCAAGGGCCGCCGCCGCAAGCGCAAGCACGGGAGGCCGCGATGAGGGGATCCGCGTAATGGCAGCGCTCGTCTGGTTCACGATCGGCGTCGCCCTCTGGCACTTCACGGTATTCGTCCCGGACCGCTTCTGGGGCGGGATCGTCGGCGCCTTCCTCGGCGCCGCCGCGGGCGCGATGGTGACCGGCGCCATCGCCCAGCTTGCGCTCGGCGAGAGCATCGGGCAGACCGACCTGGCGACGGCGTTGTACGCCGTGCCGGGGACCCTGCTCGGCCTCGCCCTGGTGTATGCGGTCGGCGTCAGGCAAGAGCGTGTTTAGGCCCGCCCGGAGCCTCGTGGCTCTCGCGGCTCTGGCGGCCGCGATCGCGGCGCAGCCCGCCCTCGCGGCCGCGGGGAAGACCTGGCTGCCGGAGCTGAAGCGGGCGGGGGCGGTGATCTGGGCGGTCGGCGATGGCGCCACGGGCGGAGTGGACGGCCGCGCAGTCGGCTCTCTGGTCTCGGCCGGCGATCCCGACCGCTTCATTTACCTCGGGGACGTCTACGACAGCGGCACCGCGGAGGAGTTCGCGAAAAACTACGGGCCGCTGTTCGGCCCGCTGGATTCCCTCGCGGCCCCCGTCTTCGGCAACCACGAATGGGCCAATCGCGCCCTCGGATACGTTCCCTACTGGGTATCGGCGCGCGGGCGCAAACCCCCGTCCTGGTACTCGCTGAAGGTTTCCGGATGGCAGCTGCTCGGCCTCAACACGGTCGAGCGCCACGACGCCGACTCGCCCCAGGCGCGCTGGCTGCGCTCGAAGCTGCGCCGCAGCAAGCGCCTCGGCAACTGCCGGATCGCGTTCATGCACCACCCGCGCTTTTCGGCCAGCCTGCACGGCGACACCGACGACGTCGGCCCGCTCTGGCAGCTGCTGGCGGGACGAGCGAGGCTGGCTCTCGCGGGCCACGATCACAGCTACCAGCGCTTCGGACCCGTCGGCGGCCTCATCCAGGTCGTCTCCGGCGCCGGCGGTGCGTCTCTCTACCCCGTCGATCCCGACGCGCGCCTCGCCGCGGCGGTGGACGACAGGTTCGGCGCGGTCCGGATCGTGCTGCGGAGCCGTATCGCCCGTCTCCAGTTCGTAGCCGTCGGCGGAGCCGTGCTCGACGAGAAGAAGCTGCGCTGCAAGCGGCGAGCCTGACGGTTGCCCGGTTCCGTCAGGGGCCGAACCTACTGTGGGCCGATGGCAGCGAGCGAGCCGGCCCGGGCTTTCATGGCGGACCCCTATGACTACGGGGAGGCGCGGCGGATCGCCGGCGAGTTGAGACTGGCCGAGCCGATCGCCGTGACGCTGGTGCGGCGCGGCTACCGCACGGTCAAGCAGGCGCGCGAGTTCCTCGATGCCGCGGACGAGCACGACCCGCTCGATTTCGCGGGGATGGAGGAGGCCGTCGAGCTGGCGCTCGCGCACGCGAGGCGCGGCGGCCGGATCACGGTCCACGGCGACTACGACGTGGACGGGGTCTGCTCGACCTCGATCCTGGTGGCGACGCTGCGAGCGCTGGGCGCGCGCTGCGACTGGCTCATCCCCGACCGCCGCGGCGACGGCTACGGGCTGACGATGGGCTCCGTCGAGGAACTGCGCCGCCGCCGCAGCGAGCTGGTCGTCACCGTCGACTGCGGGATCGGCTCCGCGCCCGAGGTGGCGGCGCTGCGCGAGGGCGGGTCCGAGGTGATCGTCAGCGATCACCACGAGCCTCCCGCGGACGCCTCCGAGCTCCCCGGCTGCCCCGTCATCCACCCCGTCGTCGGCGGCTATCCGTTCAGCGCGCTCTGCGGCGCCGGCGTCGCCCACAAGCTCTCGCTGGCGCTGCGCCGCGCGGGCGGGCTCGACCCGGAGGGCCGGGATGAGCTCGACCTGGTCGCGCTCGCGACCGTCGCCGACATGGTGCCGCTGATCGGGGAGAACCGGCGCCTCGTCCGCCAGGGCCTGCGGCTGATTCGCAGCTCGCCGCGGCCCGGTCTGAGGGCCCTGATGGCGGTCTCACGGGTCCAGCCCGAGAGCGCTGATGAGTCCGACCTGGGTTTCCGCCTGGGCCCTCGCGTCAACGCCGCCGGGCGCATGTACAGGGCGGACGCGGGCGTCGAGTTGATGCTGAGCGACGACGCCGACCGCGCCACCGCGATCGCTGAGGAGCTCGACCGGGCGAACTCGGAGCGCCGAGCCGTCGAGCGGCGGGTCGCCGATGAGGCCGACGCCGCACGGGCCGCGCTGCCGCCCGGGCAGGCGGACGCCCCTGCCCTGGTCCTGGCGGGTGAGGGCTGGCACCCCGGGGTGGTCGGGATCGCGGCCTCGCGCCTCGCCGACCGCCTCTGGCGCCCGGTGGTGCTGCTGGCGCTGGAGGGAGACCGCGCCCGAGGGTCGGCCCGGGGGATACCCGGCTTCGACCTGATCGCCGCCCTCGACGCCTGCTCGCAGCGCCTGGAGCGCCACGGAGGCCATCGGGCTGCGGCCGGGCTCGAGCTGCGGCGCGAGAACCTCGAGGCCTTCCGCGGCGACTTCGTTGCGCACGCCGCCGGTGCGATCGATCCCGCCGAGCTGGTCCGTACCGAGCGCGTCGACGCGCTGGTCGGCGTCGGCCGGGATGGCATCGGCATGGACCTGGCCGAGCAGCTCGAGCGCATGGCCCCGTTCGGCCAGGGCAACCCGGACCCGCGGCTGATCGTGCCCTCGGCGCGGCTGCGGAGCGTCAGGCCGCTCGGCTCCGACGGCAGGCACTCTCGCTTCGACCTCGAGAGCGGCTCGGGCCGGGCGATGGGGGTCGCCTTCGGAGTCGGCGGCGACCTCGCCGGGCGGGAGGACGAGGCGCTCGACGTCTCGGTACGGCTCGAGGTCGACCGCTGGAACGGCGCCCTGCAGCCCCGCGTGGTGCTGCGGGACCTCTACCCGCTGCCCGACCCCGCAGGCGAGGGGGAGTCCCCGGCCTGCGCCGGCGGCGACTGCCCGGCCCCGGCGCAGACGTGGTGGTCGCGCTTCGACGCAGAGCTCGCCCGTGCCGGCGAGGGCTTCCCCGCCGCGCT
>Ga0194128_10003046_pt1 | contig 26322 bp, 25 predicted proteins | sample TA2KigCa65mmetaG_FD_148650 | JGI IMG/M metagenome (GOLD analysis project Ga0194128, IMG submission 148650) | Freshwater microbial communities from Lake Tanganyika, Tanzania - TA2015037 Kigoma Deep Cast 65m | ecosystem: Environmental > Aquatic > Freshwater > Lake | place: Tanzania: Lake...
CGCCGGCGCCGCCACGACCGCCTCGCCGCCCGGCAAGGGATGCACCGTGGCCGGCACGCGGATCGACGCGCGCATGTCCGTCTCCTGCACCACCACCGTCGCGAACCCGTTGGTCCACTGCGGCTCCTTCAGGTACGCGATGGCCGCGGCATCCTCCTGGGCGTGCTGTTCGGCGTCGGCGATGGCGGCCGCTTCGTCGGCGAAGACCGTGATCGCCCCGAGGTCGTGGCGGTCGGAGAGATCCGGGGCCTCGACGACGAGCGCCCACCGGTACCGGCCCGCCGGAGGCGCCGCGCCCTCGACACGAAAGACGCCGGGCCGCGAGGGGGCGTTTCCCTGCAGGACGACGGGCGACCCGCCGGCTTCCGGCGTGAACTCGAGGTGCGGCCGCCCCGTCGTCATCGCCGAGAAATCGCTGAGCCGCGTCAGGTGCACGGCAAACAGCGCCGGCTCGCCGGCGACGAGCGGCGGATATTCCATGAAGAGCTCCGTCCGGTCGGTCCACCGCGTGACGGCCAGCGTGGGCGGCTCGGCGTCGGCCTCGATGGGCGCGTCCTGGCGGGCGCAGGCCGTCAGACCGACCGTGGTGACGAGCAGAGCGGCGAGCAGTCTCGTAGTCATAGCGGCAGCTCCCAGCCGGTGGCAAACTCGAGCTCGATCTCGGCCTGGCGGACGGCGAGATCCAGGGTCGCTTGACGGACGCGGGCCGACGCGCCGAGACGATACGCGTCGAGCAGCTCGAGAATGCCGCGCTCTCCCGCGTCGTAGGCGACCTGCGCGATCCGCTCGATCTGCGCCGCGCTCTGCACCGCCTCGGCCCGGTACCGCTGGGCCGCGGCGCGACGCTGCAGGACCGCCTCGCGCAGCGCCGAGACCTCGCCGCGCAGCACCAGACGGAACGCGGCGGCCGCCGATTCGGCGCGGCCCGCGCGCGCCGCGGCGCGCGCGCGTTCGGGCCGCGCGCGATCGAAGAGCGGAATGGTGGCATGCACGCCAATCACCGGACCGATCGCCTGCTCGCCGATCGTGACGGAGCTTCCCACACCGCCGCTCGAGGCGGTCGACGACTTCGTCCCGAGGAAGACCTCGGGCTCGGGCAGGAGCCTCCGATCGGCCGCGCGCGCCTCGAAGCGCGCGGCCTCGCGCTCGTGCCGATAGGCGGCCAGCTCGCCGCGCGCCGACTCGGCCTGCTCGAGCAGCGCGTCGAGTGTCGGGACGATCGGCGCCGCCGCTGGCCGGCTGACAGCCGCCATCTGCGAGGCAGTCGCGGGCTCGTCGAAAAAGCCGGCAAGCGTCGCCTGGGCGCGGGCCCGCTCGGTCGCGGCGATGGCCAGCTCGCTCTCGACGTCGAGCACCTCGCGCGCCGCGCGCAGGCGATCGAGGCCCGCCGCATCCCCTTCGCCTTCGCGCCTCGCGAGCACGCCGCTCAGCTCGCGCAGCCGATCGCGTGCCGCCGCCAGCTCGCGCTCCCGCGTCTGGGCCGCCGTCAGGTCGGCAAAGGCCAGCCGCAGGTCGGCCCGCAGGCGGCGCACGCCGTCGTCGGCTCGACTGGCGCTGGCCGCGACGAGCGCCGAGGCCGTCTGCGCCTCGAACCCCCGGCGGCCGGTGATCGGGAGCGCCTGGGACACGGTGACGTAGTGTTCGGTGACGCCCGCCACCGACTGCCGATCCCAGTTCACGCGCGGATTCGGCCATCGCTCGGCCGACAGAACGTCGACGCGGGCGAGGTCGACGGCGGACTGAATGGCCCGCACGCGCGGACTGGCTGCAGCCAGGCGAGACATCGCCTCGGCCTCGGTCACCATCAACGACTGGGCGGCGGCCGCCGACGGGACGAGCACGGCCGCCACCGCCGCACGAAACAGGGCTGTACGCATAGCACCTCGAGAACGGATGACGAGAAGACAGACGGCGGACGCGCCGTCAGATGAGGACGGAAGCGGTCGGCGGGGCGCGGGGAGCAGGCCGGTCGACACCGGGGGGACCGTGACTCCGCACGAGGTCGGGCAGCCGCCGCGTGGCCGACTCGATTGGCACCGGGAGGGCGAACGGGGCTGGCGGCAGCGCAGGCGTCGCGAAGACGGCGCCCGCCACGGCCACGAACGCCTGGAGTCGAGTGGTCTGCTCGGAGTCGTCGTCCGATCCGAGGATTGGACGATCGATGGTCCGGCTGAAGCCGGACGCCACGTACTCGGATGTGGCGTGACCGGCGTCAGCCGGACCCCGGGGATGCCCGCCGAAATGGGCGTGGACGGCGGCCGCCGCATGGTGGTCGTGGTGCTGGTCGTCGAGGTGGGCGTGCACGAGCGGCGCCCGCCACGCGCCCACCTGCAGCGCGACACAGAGCCCGGCGGCCATCATCCCCCGTGTCACACGTGCATTGTTCCGGCTTGGCCGCGGTGAGTCAACCTGAATTGTTTCTGAATGCCTGTTCAGAAATCCCCATGGCACAATGCTCGTATCCATGAAAGCCGTGCACTGGCTGTTCGTCGTCAGCGTCGCCCTGTTCATCGGCGGCATCGGCTTCGTCATCGCGGGGGCCCGGGCGGGACGGACGAGCGCGCCGGCCGACGAGGCGCCGCCCGCGACGCCGGTCGCCTCGATCGCGCAGATCATGAACGGCATCGTGCAGCCCAACGCCGCTGCGCTGTACGGCGCAGTCGCCACCTACGTCAGCGTCGAGGGGGTGAAGGAAGTGGCGCCGCAGAACGACGAGGAGTGGGCGGCGCTCGCCAGCAACGCCGCCGCGCTGGTCGAATCGGGCAATCTGCTGCTCCTGGGCAACCGCCTCCTGGACGAAGGCGACTGGGTTAAGATGACGCGCGCGTTCATGGACGCGTCGCAGATGGCCCTCGAGGCGGCGGAAGACCAGAGCACCGAGGCCATTCTCGACGCCGGCTCCGCGCTCAATGAGACCTGTGACACCTGCCATGCGAGATATCAGCGCCAGTAGGATCGGGATCGGGGATCGGGGATCGGGGATCGCGCAGCGATCAAGGATCGGGCGCCGGAGCCTGGGCGGTGGCCTCGCGGCGGCGCTCGTGCTCCTGGCGACAGCCGCGGCCGAGGCGCACGGCGTCGCGGGCAAGGACGCCGTCTTCCTGCAGGGGCTGCAGGGAACGGCCATCGGGCCGCTCATGTACCTCGGCGCCAAGCACATGGTGACCGGCTACGACCATCTGCTGTTCCTGGTCGGCGTCATCTTCTTCCTCTACCGTCTCCGTGACGTGCTCTTGTACGTGAGCCTCTTCACGCTCGGGCACAGCATCACGCTGCTCGGCGGCGTGCTCGGGGGCATTCACGCCAACCCGTACATCATCGACGCCATCATCGGCTTCTCGGTCGTCTACAAGGCGTTCGAGAACATGGACGGGTTCAAGCGCTTCCTGGGCGTCCAGCCCGACACGCGGCTCGCGGTGCTCGTCTTCGGGCTGTTCCACGGGTTCGGGCTCGCCACCAAGCTGCAGGAGTTCGCGCTCACGCCCAACGGGCTGGTCGCCAACATCGTCAGCTTCAACGTCGGCGTCGAGCTCGGGCAGGGACTCGCGCTGGCAGGCATCCTCATCGCGCTCACCTACTGGCGCACGCGCAGCGGCTTCCTCCACTACGCGTTCGCGACCAATGCCGTCGTGATGGCGTGCGGGTTCCTGCTGATCGGCTACCAGCTCTCGGGCTACTTCCTGGCGGTGTGAGCGCATGACTGCAGACCAGGGCGCGGCCGTCCCGTCCACGGATCCCCGATCCCCGCTCCCGGATCCCGCGGACATCCGGCACCGGATCGCGGCGGCCGCCGGCGCGGCGCTGCTCGCCGCCGGACTGATCCTCGTCATGTTCGTCCTGCCGGCCGAGTTCGGCGTGGATCCGCTCGGCACGGGCGCACGGGTGGGCCTGCTCGATCTCGGGTTGACCGGCCAGCAGGTCCAGGCGCTCGAGCAGGCGGCCGCGTCCGGCGAAGCGGGCCAGGCGGCGCTCATCGCGCCGCAGGAGCGGGCGTTCCAGACCGAGACGGTGGAGTTCACGGTCGGCCCGCGCGAGGGGATGGAGTACAAGTACCGCCTCGACCAGGGCGAGGCGCTGCTCTTTTCGTGGCGCACGCCGACGCCGGTGGCCTACGAGTTCCACGCCGAGCCCGACGGCGCGCCGCGCGGCTACGCGCAGACGTACGAGAAGAATCAGGCGAGCCAGGCGTCGGGCACGCTGACGGCGCCGTTCTCGGGCATCCACGGCTGGTACTGGGAAAACCTGAGCGACCAGACCATCACGGTCACGCTGACCACGGCCGGCTACTACAACCTCGCGCACGAGTTCCGCGCCAACGCCCCCGTCAAGAACAAGGTGTTCCAGTAAATGAGGGACCGCTCCCGGTAGTATACGAGTCGAGATGCGCCGCCCGGGACGATGCCCGATCGCGGTAGTCCTGGCCGGCGGGATGCTCGCCGCGGGCGGAGCGTCACGCGCGTCGGCGCAGAACGGCGTTCCACAGTTGATGGTGGGGCGCCCCGCCGAGAGCGAGCGGCCCGCGATCGACGGCCGCGTGGACGACCCGATCTGGGACCGCGCGCAGCCGTTCAGCGCGTTCATCCAGCAGTGGCCCGACGACGGCCAGCCCGCCTCCGAGCGGACGGAAATCCGGTTCCTGATCGACCGCGACAACCTCTACATCGGGGTCATCTGCTTCGACTCCGATCCCAGCCAGATCGTGGTCAGCCAGAGCCGCCGCGACGCCGACCTCGACGACACCGATTCGTTTCAGATCCTGCTCGACACGTTCAACGACGGCCAGAATGCGTTCGTCTTCGGCACCAACCCGTTCGGCATCGAGTTCGACGCGCAGGTCAGAGGCGAGGGCCAGTCCGGACAGAGCAACCGCGGCGGCTTCAACCTGAACTGGGACGCGGACTGGACCGTCCGCACGCAGACGACCGAGCGCGGGTGGGAGGCCGAGTTCGCCATTCCGCTCAAGACGCTGCGGTACGAGCCCGGGCAGGAGCGCACGTGGGGCGTGAACGCACAGCGGAACATCCGGCGCAAGAACGAGCAGGTCTTTCTGTCTCCGGTGCCGCGCGGGTACGAGCTCCAGCGCGTGTCGGTGGCGGGCAAGCTCAACGGCCTGAGCCTCCCCGTGCGTCGCGACCTGAAGCTGCTCCCCTACGTGTCGGGCGCGATCAACGACGAGAGGACCCTCCGTACCGACACCGTGAGCCGCACGGGCGACGTCGGGCTCGACGTCAAGTGGGGCGTGCGCGCGGACCTCACGCTCGATCTGACGGTCAACACCGACTTCGCGCAGGTCGAGGCGGACGAGCAGCAGGTGAACCTCACGCGCTTCCCGCTCTTCTTCCCCGAGAAGCGCCCCTTCTTCCTGGAGAACCAGCAGCTCTTCGAGATCGGCAACCCGCGCAACGTCGACCTGTTCTTTTCGCGGCGGATCGGGCTGTCGTCAGCCGGCGAGCCGATCGACATCGTGGCGGGCGGGCGGCTGAGCGGCAAGCTGGGCGGGTACAACGTCGGCCTCCTGAACATGCAGACCGACGCCTCGGTCAACAGGCGGACGGGCCAGACGCTCGCCCCCGCCAACAACTTCACCGTCCTCCGCGTACAGCGTGAAGTCGGGCGATCGAACTTCGGCGCGATGTTCGTGGGCCGGCAGGGCGTCGGCAGCCGCGCGTCGTCCGACGATCACAACCGGACCTACGGACTGGATCTCGCATGGCAGGCGACGACCAACGGGCGATACACCGCCTTCCTGGCCCGCACGGATTCCATGGCGAGCAGGGGCGGGACCGATTACGCCGGCGGGACGTCCTATGCCTACGCCAACGACCTCTGGAGCGGGCGCACCGGCTTCACGCAGGTCGGCGAGCGCTTCAATCCCGAGGTCGGCTTCCTGCGGCGGCGGGGCTACCGCAGCATCGAAGCCAACACGAGCCTCCGCTATCAGCCGAAACAGTGGACCTGGATCCGGGCCTTTCAGCCGCACGCGAACTACACCAGCTATCTCGACCTGCAGAATCGCCTGGAGAGCTCCAACGCGCACTGGCACTTCTTCGACATCCGCATGCCGTCGGGGGCCCGCTGGGGCTACGTCGTCATCACCGGGCAGGACCGTCCGCGCGCCCCGTTCACCATCTATCAGGACGTCCGGGGCCGGCGCGTCGTCATGCCGGCGGGCGAGTACGGGTGGATGTTCTGGGAATTCGAGGGGAACACGAACCGCAGCGCGCCCGTCAGCGCGGCGCTCGTGCACAAGATCGGCCGGTACTACAACGGCGATTACCACGGCTGGCGGGTGACGCTGGGGCTGCGCGCGGGGGCGCGGCTCCTCTCGGAGTTCGAGTGGACGCACGACGACGTGACGCTCCCGGTCGGCGGCTTCCGGAGCGACCTCCTGCCGATGAAGATCAGCTACGCGTTCACGAGCCTCGCGAGCCTGCAGGGGCTCATCCAGTACAACAAGCAGACCGCCACCGTGTCGTCGAACATCCGCCTCGCGCTGCTCAACCGCAGCGGCACCGGGTTCTTCCTCGTCTACAACGACCGCCGCGACATCTCGGCGTTCACGCCCGACGAGCTCCTCGGCCGCTCCTTCATCGTCAAGTTCACGCGTCTGTTCGATTACTGAGCCGCCTGCCGCCGGCGCCGTGCGAACCCATGCGCCGCTTGAAGAGTTCCCTGCGGCCCGGCGCGCGACTCGATCCTCACTCCTTCGGGGCGACGTAGTTTCTGCGGGCCCGCGGTTGCAGCCCCCGCTGGTTGACTCTCACGTCGATGTCGTGCACCTTGCCGTCGCGCCTGGGCGGCGCGAACGCGATGAGATATTGGCTGTGCAGCTCGTCAGCGACGCGGGCAAAGGCGGCGCCGAGATCCTGCCCGAAGCGAATCTCCGCGTAGCCGCCGCCGGTGTGCTCCGCGACGAGCGCCAGGCCCGGGTCGGGGAGATCGGCGAGCAGCGCCGCCCGCAGTCCGCCAGGACCGATTCCCACCTGTCTCTGGCGCGGCCGGCTGCGCATGCCGATGCCGTAGACCATCACGTCGTCATCCCGCGCGCGGTCGATGACCTCTCCCTGGCTGACGTACCGCTGACGGAAGTCGATCGGGCCGCTGTCCTTGCCGTCACTCAACACGAGGATCACGCGGCGCTCCTCGCTTCCGTCTCCAAACGCGTCGAGTGCCTCGTCGATGGCGCGCCACAGCGGGGTGGGGGCATCGCCGGCAATCGCGCGCGGCAGCGCGTCCAGGAGGTCGCGAGGATCTCGTGTGAACGAGGGACTGATGGCAATCGCGCGTCCGAAGGTGCCCACGCGCATGAGGTCGTCGGGATGGAGCCGCGCGACGAGCTGTTCCGAAGCAGCGCGCAGCAGCGGCAGGTTGCCCTCCATGCTCCCAGAGACATCCAGCATCACGATGAGCCGGATTGGCTGAGGACGGTTGTCGAACAGCGTGATCGGCTGGGGTCGCCCTTCGTCGCGGATCTCGAAGTCGTCGCGGGCGAGATTCGTGACGAGCCGGCCGTCACGATCCGTGACAGTGACGAACACGCGGACCGCGTCGCCCCTGCCGCGGAAGACCGGCTGCTGCTGCGCGGCCACGCCAAGCACGCCGAACACACAGGCGGCAAGCGTGCCGAACGTGACACATTGAAGCATCTGAGCAGCTCCATTCAGCGGCGCGACCGAAGATCAGGCGGCCGTCGCCGCGTCACACTGCGGCAGTACGAGAAGCTGCCGTCGTTCGCGGGACAAAGGAAAGGGGTCCTACGGCGGATCTACAGGGAACGGAAGGGCGCCCTCCCATGAACGTCGTGCCGAGCTAACGATTTCGTACCACCTCGGTGAGCCGAATGTCATCGGGACGCACACGGACCACCTTGCCGCCCTCGAAGAAGGCGAAGAACTGAAGGATGCCGTTGGCGGTCGAGTACTGCCAGCGGGGGCCGGCGATCGCCACCGGGTCGCCGTACATCGCTCGTATATCCGCCTCCGTTTTCCCGATGAGCGACGTCGTCAACTCGGCGTCTGGAGGCCTCGTCGCGGCCCGCTGGCGGGCCTGCAGGGTGCCTCTCATCGAATTTCCCAGCGCATTGTTCCCCTCGTGGCACGCGTACTCGTAGATCTGGTACGGCTCGGTGTCAACGGCGCCGAGGGCGTCGGTATAGGGCAGCACGCGATCCTTCTCCCACGGCTGCATGAACGTCCACGGTCTCGTCCACGTCCTCGGGTCGTTGATGGTGACGTAGTAATGGATCCGGTTCGGACCGACGGGCACAAAGCGCTCGACCACATGAAAGTTGCCGAACGGAATCCCGGGATCGGCGAAGGCCCCAACCGACCCTCCACTCTGCTTGTTCGTGTAGCTGGTCGTTTCGACCACCAGCGTATTGCCCTCCCAGCGGCCGCGTGAATCGCCCATCCAGCCGCCCATCGTGCCGCCGAGATGCGGCCGCCCATCCAGCGGGATGATTCGCGTGTTGAGCCGCTCGTGCGCCAGCATCACCCATCCGGGCGACTGCATGAGATACTGCGCGCTGTTGTAGCCCATGGTCGTGGTCGGCACTTGTGCGGCGATGCACCGCTCTGCCAGGTCGTAGTCCTCCCAATGGCGGATCTCGATCACCGGAGCCGACGGCTCCGTTGGCGGATGCGCCCGGAGATGCGCCTGCTGGATCGCCAACGCCTCCGGCGTCAGGGGCGGTATTCTCCCATCGGGAGGATCCTCGATGAGGGCGGTCCGGTTGTCGGACACGAAGGCCTGCGGCGTCCAGAATCCGTTGTACGCGCTGATTCGATCCAGATCGGCGACCGTCGCCTGCGCGCACCGCTCATCGTTCCGATTGCACAACGGATCGTTGTCAGGCCGCGTCCTCGCGCGTGCGGCCAGTTCGGCATCGGTGAACGTAGGTTTCCCCGCCAGATTCGCGGGCCGCTGCATCGGCACGGTGGTATGGTTGTCCCACACCCCCTGCAGATCCGGGTCGCCCCACGGCGTTCGTGGAGGCGTATAGGTCGATGCGGGTGCCTTGAACGTGGCCGTCTCGCCCGGTGCCTGACCCGCCACGACCGCTTCAGCCAGCCACACGGCCACGCCGACGACCACCAGCGAACCCGCCGCAATCAGCAAACGATGGCGCATCTGACCCTCCACGACAGCGCGATTCCGGGGTCCGCTCCGGACGGCGTCACGTCGTCCGTTGGACGGCCACAGCCAGCCGAGGGCTCTGCGCACGGGATCTCCAGGGGCAGCGCCCCTGGCTAATCACGCGGCGGCGACACCAGCTCTCCATAGTGGAATTCCTCGACGTACTCCGCGCACCTGAACTGGAGCAGCTGGACGTTCTTTTCGATGCGGCGATAGAGCGGCATGCTGATCGTCCACGGACGCGTGAATACGGTCTGATCTTCGATCGTGGCTTCGTACATGATGTGATCGTGGTCGATCATGGTGTAGCGTTCGACCACGTGCAGCGCCTCGGTGGCGAAATTTCCGGCCCGGTCGAACCATGTCTGCCCGTTGAACCCGGTGACGTCGACGACGAGCGTGTCTCCGTCCCACCGCGCGTTCGACCACCCCATCCACGATTCGATCGGCGCTTCCTTCTTCCCGTTCATGAAGATCTCGCGCCGCGCGTACGAGTACTGATAGACGATCCACATCCGATTCGGACTCTGAAAGATCTGAAATGGATGGGGAAGATAGGTCGCTCGCGGCACGCCCGGGAGAAAACAATTCAGCTCCGGGTCGGCGTTCAGGTCTCGCCCGGGTTTGCCGGGAAGCGCATTCTTCCGATTCTGTTCCCGCTTCGCCAGCGCTTCCGGCTTGTACGGGATCCTCCCGCCCTCGACGACGCTCATGCCCGGGAGACGGGCGCCCCAGACGCCGGTCACGACGACCGGCGACGGCCCGCCCTCATGGTCTTCGAGATCCCAGTTGGCGGTCGACAGCGTCTGCCAGATCCCGTTCAAGTCCGGCTTCTTGTCCCAGGACGTTCGCGGGATCCGACCGCCCTGGGTCTGCACCGGCGGCTGGACGGCGGCGACCAACCCGACCGCCACCACCAGCGACGCGAGAGGCATTCGCATCGGTCTCACCCGCCTACTTGGTTGGCGCGCCGGCTCCTGTCGAGCCGATGAAGAGCGCACGGCCGTCCGGCAGCGTCACGTTCGTCCCGTTGGCCTTTGCCGTGCCGTCTCTCGCCTGATACCCGGACACCTTGACCTCGGTACCCGCCGGCAGATCCTGCTTCCGCAGACCGCGGCGGAGAAGGGTGTTCGGCGTCCCCGTCTCGATGGCCCAGGTTTCGGTCGTACCGTCGGGCTTCTTGACGTCGACGTGGATCCACGCGTGCGGGTTGATCCACTCGACCTTCGCGACGGTTCCCGTCAGCTGGATTGGCCGGTTGATGTCGAATTCGCCCGCGAAGGAATGGTGCGCGAGCGCCTGCGCGGCTCCGGCCAGCACCAGGAGACCGCCGAGACCCGCCCCCGTCAGACCCGTGCGCATGGCGTCCTCCCATCCACCGACATGGTCGCCGTCGATCGATCCGTTGCGGGCCAACGCGCGACCATCGATGACCTGAGGAGGTCACGATACCATGTGTCGCTCCTGGAGTGCAGCTTCGGCGGCGGCGGCTCATGGTCTTCTCCTCGGCCGCTCCGTCACGTCAAGCTCACGCGTCCTGTTCGATTGCTGATCCGCCGCGCCAGACTCACCGACATGACCGAAGGGCGCGGTGGCGCCTGGCCTGGGCCCGATACGTCTCATTGATCGCGTCGGGCCAACGAGATAGGATCGGCCGCTCGTTTCCCTCCACACCAGTCTTCGAGAAGGGCCACCACCATGCCTCTCGGTCAAGACATCCTGACGCTCGCGCCTGAGGCGGCGCTGATCATTCGTCTACAACGACCGCCGCGACATCTCGGCGTTCACGCCCGACGAGCTGCTCCCGCTCCTTCATCGTCGGGTCCACGCGTCTGTTCGACGACTGAGCCGCGTCAGACTCGCCGGCGCGTGCTCGCCACGCCCGTGTCCGGCGACACGTGCCACGTGCGGCCCTACAGCCCGGGCAAGACGACGAACACCAGCCAGGCGAGCGGAGGGGCGACGACGACCATCGAGAAGCCCCAGACCATCAGCCGCCGGAAGACGCGGTCCGACTCCCCCGGGGGTGCGTTGGCGACAGTGAGCGCGCCGCTGGTCGAGAAGGGGCTGGCGTCGACCACCGACGAGGAGATGCAGAGCGCGACGATCATCCCCACCGCGCCCACGTCGCTCGTGGTCAGGAACGGCACCGCCAGCGGAATCAGCGCCCCCAGGATGCCGGTGGTCGAGGCGAAGGCGGACACCGCCGCGCCGATGTAACAGATCAGCACGGCCGCGGCGAGCGGCGAATCGATGAGCGCGACGCTCCGGCCCAGGTAATCGATGGCGCCCACCCGCTCCATGAGCGAGACGTAGGTGACGATCCCGCAGATGAGGAGCACGGTGGGCCAGGCGATCCTGCCGACGGCGCTCCGGGTCAGGTCTGGCGCGGCAAGCGACAGCAGGACGGCGACGGTCATCGCCATGAAACCAACGTTGAGATCGTAGAGCAACACCAGGATCGCAAGGCCACCGATCCCCGCGAGCGTCAGGACTCGATGGCGGTCGAGGATCGCGACGGATCGATCCGCGAGGGCATCGTCTCCGGCGCCGTCCGCGCGCCGCCGCAGCAGCCGGATGCCGCCGAACAGGACGAAGATGACCAGGCCGAGCAGCGTATTGAACAGCAGCGAACTGAGGAACAGCCGTTGCGGGCTGCCGGGGAGGGCGTTGCGTTCCACGACGCCGTTGACGATGCTGCCGAACACGCTCAGGGGCGAGAAGCCGCCCGCCACGGACCCGGCGATGACCATCAGGCCCATCAGGATCGGGTCGATGCCGTAGCGCCGCGCGAATCCCATGCCGATCGGGGTGACGATGGCCACCGAGGCCGGGACGGCGGCACCGGCCGCGGCAATCAGGCCGGTGATGGTGAACATCACCCACGGCATCAGCGCGATTTGACCGCCGACGGCCCGCACGGCGACATGCACCAGCCAGTCGATCGTGCCGTTGTCCTTCGCGATCGCAAACAGCAGCGTCACGCCGGCCAGGATCACGAACAAGTCGCCGGGAAAACCCGCGAGGATCTCGTTCGGGGACAGCCCGACGCCCGTCCCGAGGAGGAACGCGACGGCGAGCGCCAGCGCGCCCATGTGAACGGGGAGCACCGTGGCGACGATGAAAATGGCGACGAGCCCGAGAATCGACAGCGCCTCAATCGAGATCTGCATGCATTCGCCCCTCGGCTGCTGAACGCCGGTGTCAGAACCGGTACGTGTACAGGATCTTCGACGCGAGGCGGTTGTCGAGCGTCGCGAAGCGGTCGAGGAGCTGATCCTCCTGCCAGTTGTGCGTGTACACCACGTAGACGTCGCTGCCCGGCGTCAGGATCCAGCGGAGACGCGACTGCCCGCCAAGGACGCCGCTCTGCGTGTCGTACTGGAGGGTGTTCGAGAGCGCGACGAACGGGGAGAACTGGGTCTCCCCGACCAGCCGGTACAACTGCGTGGTGAAGCGGCCCTCGGGCAGCCTGACGCGGTTCCACTGCCCTCCTGCCGAGAAGAACAGGCCCGGCCGGACGCGCACCGAGAGGGCGACCGCCTGTTCGGCCCGCCTGCCGGAATAGAACTCTCCCACCTCGATCGAGGAGTTGACGGCCAGCCGGCGCCTGTTCGCGGTGGACGCGAACAGACGGTAGCGGTGAAACGTATAGGCCGCCCCGAGCGGCAGCGTGATGTGCCGCGCGAGCGCGAACGGGGTGTCGAGCCGCTCGTAGCGGCGGAAGAACGTCAGCCTGAAGTTGTCCTGGGAATGAAACTGCACCTGCGCGGGCTGCACGACGATGTTCCGCTTGAGCAGGCGGCCGGCGAGGTCGGTCAGGGTGTCGACCCTGCCGCCGATGTTCACCTGGCGGACGTGCTCGTGGTCGGCAGGACGGGGACCGAACTCCACCGCCTGGCTGTACTGGCGGTACGCGCGGCGTGACACGAAGCCGATGGCCGAGTCGAAGTGCTCCTGGATCTCCGCCGCGTCGAGGCGGACGTTCCACAAATCGTTCGGGAGCAGGAGCGATGCGCCGAAGGCCCCGTTCCCGCGGGGCGAGCCGGGCTGCCTGTGGTACAGGAGCCAGCCGCTCCCCTCGAGATTCTGGCTGCCCAGGAAGCGGGACGTCGCAAGCCGCGCGTCGAGTCCCACGAGGTGGGTGGCGGCCGTGCCGGCGCGCCGCGGGTCGCGCCGCGCGTAGAGCCCGCCGACGGAGGACTGCCGCAGCACCCGCCGCTTCACCCGCGCCACCGTGAAGTCCTCGCCGCCGAACCCGGCGGCGTCCCCGGTCCGTACGTGCAGCAGCCCGACGTCCTGCGCGCCCGCCTGGCCGGTCAGCTTCGTCCCGAAGTCGATCTTCTGCGGCGTCCCGTCGGCGGTCAGGCCGATGCGCCGGCTGAAGAACGGCAGGATGCGCTCCTCGCCGCCCCGGTCGACGGGCCCGAACATGTTGCCGCCGCTGCCGCTGTCGCTGGCGAAATCGAAGAAGGTGGCGCCGTCGAGGAAGAAGTCGCGCTGCTCGGGGAAGAACAGGGAATAACGCGTGAGGTTGACCTGCCGCTGGTCGACCTCGGTCTGGGCGAAATCGGTGTTGACCGTGAGCGTCGCCCGCAGCAGCGGCGTCGGGTTGTAGAAGAGATCGAGTCCGGCGCTCGCGTCGGTGGCCATCTCCGGCCGGCCGCGTCCGGGCGATGCCAGCGACGAGATCAGGCCGTACGGCTTGACGTCGAGGCCGCGACCCTGCGTGACGTCGCGAACGCCGGTCAGCATCCCGGCGTTGGTCATGCGCCGCAGCCCCTGGTTGCGCGCCCAGCCGGTCCAGATCGACTGCTCGTTCTTGCGGGCGACCACGCGCTGGAAGTTGATCCCCCACGCGTCGTTGTCGGGGTTGAAGTTGAGCGTGCGGAACGGGATCTCGATCTCCAGCGTCCACCCGGCGCCGTCGCGCCGCACCCGCGCGTCCCAGATGCCGTCCCACTCCCGGTTCTCGCCGCTCGCGCCGAGCAGCGCGTCGGCCATCAGGCCCGACGGATTCATCTCGAAGAGATACGCGGTTCGTCCGTCGAGGAACGTATCGATCGTCCACATGAAGCTGTCGTCGGAGAAGAGCCGATCGTCGCGGCGCATCTGCCAGCCGATCCACCGGTCGGGCTCGGAGTCGAAGCAGGTGACGCCGAGGTACAGCGCGTCGCGGGTGAAGACCACGCGCACTTCCGTCCGCTCGGTGGCGGGCGCCCCGTTGGCGGGGTCGATCTGCATGAAGTCGGCGGCGGGGACGGCCCGCGACCAGATCGGCTCGTCGAGCCGGCCGTCGAGCGCGATCCGCTCGCCCTCGGCGACCCGCAGGGCGGTGACGGTCCGGCCCGCCGCAGGATCGACCTGCGCGAGCGCCGTCGAGGCCGACGCGCACAGTGCGACGACGAACAGCGAGAGGCGCCCAGCGCTCTGGCCCAGCACGCGCAGCCTGCAGGCTCGGAGCATACCCGATCGGCGCGGACCCGACCCCGGCCGATCACTCCCCTCGCGCGACCACGATGCGTCCCCGATGGATCGCCACGATGCGGTCCGCGCGCGCCTCCGCGTCCTCGCGGTCGTGCGTGACGTAGATCGACGGCAGCTGCAGCGCCTGCTGCAGCCGCGCCACCTCCAGACGCAGCGTCACACGCAGGTCGCGGTCCAGGCTGGAGAACGGCTCGTCGAGGAGCAGCAGGCGGGGACGGCCGACCAGCGCGCGGGCCAGCGCCAGGCGCTGCTGCTCGCCACCCGACAGCTCGTGCGGACGGCGGTGCGCCAAGGTGTCGATGCGGACGAGCGCCAGCACGTCACGGGCGCGCTCGCCGCGTTCGACAACGGACATCCCGGCCGCGCCGGTGACGAAGTCGAGATGCTCGCGCACCGTCAGATGCGGCCAGAGCGCCAGATCCTGAAACACGAATCCCAGGCCGCGCTCGTGCGGGGGAACGAGGCTGCGGCCGGCGCGCGCCACGACACGATCGCCGAGATGGATCTCGCCCGCGTCCGGCCGCTCGAGCCCCGCCACGAGACGCAGCAGCGTCGTCTTGCCGCACCCGCTCGGGCCGACGACCGCGACGGCCTCGCCATCGGCAACCTCCAGCGACACGTCCTCGACGGCGACCTGCCGTCCGTACCGCTTGGTCACCTGGGCCAGGCGCAGGAATGGCCGGGTCATCGCGGGGGCCGCACGGCGAGGCTGAACGCCAGGAGCGCGAGCGGAGCCAGGACGACCAGCGACTGCAGGAGCGCGAGCGCCGCAACCTCGGCGGGCGGCGCGTTCGCGATGAGCGTGTAGATGCGAATGGGCAGCGTCGATTCGCCGGGCGGGGCCACCAGGATGCTCGCGCCCAGCTCGCCGAACGCGAGAATGAACACGATGTCCACACCGCGAGCACGGTCAGCCTCAGCTGCGGCAGCACGACGGCCGTCATCGTGCGCCACCACCCCGCGCCGCCGACCGCCGCGGCTTCCTCCTGCGCGAACGGGATGTACCGCACGCCAGCGGCGAGCGCCAACGCCGCGACAGGCAGGAACCGCGCCAGATAGGCCAGGAGCAGCATGCCGTCGGTGCCGTACACGCGTCCGAAGAAGCCGGCCGTGTTCCACACCCCGATGAGACCGACACCGACGACCGTGCTCGGCACCGCAAACAGCACGATCAGCAGGACGTCTGCGGCGAGCCCGGCCCGGCCGCCCGCGCGGCCGCGTGCGTCGCCGATCCCCACCGCCACGGCCGTGGCCAGCGTGGCCCCGACCGCCGCGAGCGACAGGCTCGCGGCAATCGCCTCACCCGATCCCTGCATGACCGCCGCGAACGACCGGACGGCAACCGCTTCCCGCGCCAGCACGAGCACCGGCACAACGAGCGCCACGATCGCGACGCCGAGTGCCGCCCCCGTGGCCCCGGGGCACCCACTCGTCCGGAACGACGAGGGATGGACCTGCGCCGCTCCGGCGCGTCACGAGCAGTCGATCCCCGAGCAGCCGCAGCGTCGCGAACGCCGCGAGCAGCGCCAGCGCCAGGAGCGGCAGGGCGAGCGCCGTCGCGCGGCGGAAGTCGTACAGCGCGGCGAACGCGGTGAAGATCTCCGCCGTGAAGACCCGGACGCGCAGCAGCGCGGGGACGCCGAACTCGGAGGCCGCGAGCACGAAGACGACGAGCGCCGCGGCCGCGACGGCCGGCGCGACCAGCGGGAGCGTGATGCCGCGGAGGACGCGGCCTGGCGCGGCCACCGTCAACGCCGCTTCCTCCATCCGGGGCGCCAGGCGTCTGAGCGCGACTTCCGTCGTGAGCATCGACAGCGGGTAGAGCAGGAGGCTCAGTACGACGACGGCGCCCGGCAGGCTGTAGGTCCATGCGGGCGGCACGCCGCCCAGATGAACCCAGCAGCCGGCGACCGCCACCCGAACGTGCTCCGGCCGAGGCCGAGCCGGCGCACGTTCAGCGCGCCCTTCAGGCCTGCCAGCAACCCGACGCCGACCGGGTGCACGGCCAGGATCCCCGGGAACGCGAAGAGTGACGGCGACTCGTTGATCCGGACACTGACCGCGGTCGATTCCACCCAGCGGAATATCGGATCGAACAGGCGCCCGGCCGGGAGTATAATCCGCGCCACTCCGGGCATGTTCAATCACCTGTTCGCGTGGATCGAGTCGACCGCCTTCAGCGTGTGGATGCGCGAGTCGCCGTCGATCTTCTCGTTTCCGATCATTCTGGCGGTGCACACGATCGGCCTGGGGCTGCTCGCCGGCATCAACGTGGCGCTCGATCTGCGCGGGCCATGAAGATCTTCGGCGCCACGTCGCTGATCTGCTGGATCGGCGTGATCGTGTGCGGACGACTGATTACCTTCTACCGGCCCGGGCTGTGCCGGTCGGGCGAGCCGCTCGCCTTCATCGTCGAGTGCATTCCGCAGATCTCGGGGCGATGACCCGGCCACCGCGAGGGGGCTCGTTGCGAGGGAGGACGGACGTCATGCGCAGGGCATTCGGGATTCTTGCCGCCGCCGTGCTGTTGTCGGGGTCGCTCCTGTCGGCCCACGAGAGCTTCCGGATCATCGGCACGATCGTGACGTTCGACAAGTGGCGGCTCGAGATCAAGACCGTCTACGGCGAGCCGTACTCGGTTCTGCTGCAGCCGAGCACGCCGATCGAGCACAACAAGAAGCCGTCGACGGCGAAGGAGCTGAAGGCCGGCCGCACGGTCGTCGTCCAGGTCGTGGGCGACACGCCCTATGATGCGGATCTCTATATCGCCAGCGTGACCATCGTGCCGACGATCGGCGCGGCGCGCGCGAAGTAAAACCCGGCCCGGGCCGTCTGCGGACGTCGAGGAGAACGCCAGCTTCGCGATGAGGTACCGAATGAGAAGTCGCGCGAGACAGACCACGGCGGCTCTGGCCATGGCGGCCTGGGCGCTGACGCCCACCGCCGCCGCTGGCCAGGCGCCTGCGGCGGGGACGTTCGGCGGCTGTCCGGCCGAGGCGGTGGCGTTCCACGCCTGTGCGCTGGAAAAGGCGAGAACCTTCACGCCGCCGCGGACGCCCGACGGTGCGCCCGACATGCAGGGGTTCTGGCGCGGGCGCATCACGATGGACCGCTCGGTCGAAGGCGTCGACCCCAGCGAGCCCATGACCCGCAGCCCCCTGTCGACGTGGCCCGTGGCGCCCAGCATGATCGTGGACCCGCCCGATCGACGGATTCCCTATCAGCCGTGGGCGGCCGCAGTCGGCAGAAAAGGACTCAACTTCGAGAAGTACATCGACCCTCGCACGGTGTGTGCGGGCGGGGCTCTGTCTCGCTCGTTCTCGGATCTCGTGCAGATACTGCAGCCCGCGGGCGAACCCTACGTCCTGTGGCTCTTCGAGGACCTCCGCATCCAGCGTGTGGTCGCGACCGATGGACGTCCGCACGTCGGAGACGCCATCAAGCTCCAGACGGGGGACTCGGTCGGCCGCTGGGACGGGAACACCTTCGTCGTCGACGTGACCAATCTCAGCGGCTACGTGTGGTTCGACGACGCCGGGAACTTCCACACCAATGCGGCGCATCTGGTCGAGCGCCTGACCATGATCGACCGCGACACGATCCATTACGTGATCACGATCGACGACCCGAAGGCCTACACCAGGCCCTGGACGATGGCGTGGGCGCTCGTGCGGGACACGCAGCCGGGGTTCGAGCTGCTGGAAGAGGCGTGCTGGGAGGGGGAACGGGCGGCGCCGCGATTTCGCGAGCAGGGCTACCGGTATTACTTCGGGGACCCCTGGCGATCGCGCTAGGCTATCGACCCCTCTCCTGCTCGTCCTGCCTCCGGGCCTCTTCTTCGAGCAGGAGCAGGCCGGCCTCGTACTCCAGGATTCGAACGTTGGGTTCCTTGCGGCGGTAGAGCGGCATGCTCATCTTCCAGGGTCTCGTGAACACCTTCGGGTCTTCGATCGTCACTTCGTAGTTGATGTGGTCCGGACCCATGCGCGTGAAGCGCTCGACGAGGTGGAGCGCCTCGCTGTGGAAGTTGCCGGCCTTGTCGAACCACGTCTGGTCGTTGAAGTGAATCACGTCGACGACGAGCGTGTCCCCTTCCCACCGACCGCGCGAGTCCCCCATCCAGAATTCGATGGGCCCCTTGGGATGGGCGCTCCCATCCGTGTAGATGATCCGCAGCGCCCGGGAATACTCGGACACGATCGAGATGTACTTCGGAGTCTGGACGATCTGAACCGGAAACGGCATGTACATCACCCGGGGCACGCCGGGCAGGAAGCCCCGCGCGTCCACCAGGTCGGCCGTCAGCCGATTCTTGAAGTTCTCCTGCTTCCTCGCGAGCGCCCACGGCTGATACGGAATCTCGTTCCCCTCGACCACGCCCTGGCCGGCCGGCACGCCCAACCGCGCAGGATGGTCCTGAATGTCCCACGCGGCCGTGTTGAGCACCTGCCAGATGCCATTCAGGTTGGGCCTGCCGTCCTGTGTTCGTGGAGGCGACTCCCGAACCTGACCGGCGCCGACGCTCTGCGCGGCCGCACCCGCGGGGAACCAGACGACCGCCGCGGCCACGATCACCAGTGTCTTCATGTCGGTCCCTTGAAGAGGACGTCGCGATCGGGCGGATTGTAGACTGATTCCGACGAAACGCTCAGGACATTCTGCTCTGCCCCGCCTGCCGCGGCCGTCGCTCACGCGATCATCTGAACGGCAGCTCGTTGACGACGTGGCACGTCCCGCAGGATGACGTGTATGGGATGGGCATGGCGCGGCCGGGCGGCACGCCGGCCACCCCGATGTTGGTCTTCAAGGGCACGTCGAACACGTGCGACCGCATGGGACTCTCCCAGTAGGCGTTCGTCTCTTCCTCCCGAGCATCGGCGTACGGCGGCGTCCGGATCATCCGGCCGAACTCGCCGGCGATCCCCCCGGTGTTGGCGGTGCCCGGCATGTGGCAGTCGATGCAGCGCGTGAGCTCTCCCTTCATCTTCGCGTTCAGCTTCGTCTCCATGTGCGTCAGCACGTTGACCGCGTGGCACCGCTGACACAGGGGGGATCTCGAATCGTCCGGGTCGTGGATCAGCCAGCGAGGGTACGGCGTGTTGCCGTGCATGTCGTGGCAGTCCGAGCAGGTGACCAGCAGCCGAGTGTTGCGGTACATCTTCGACTTCAGGAAATCGGCGTACTGCTGGTGGGGCTTGTTCGAGTGGACGTCGTCGGGCCAGATGTTGTCCTCCCGTCCCCCTCCACGCAGCGTCGGGCCCTTCTTGGCCGGGTCCGTGAACGCGGTAATCAGCTCGTGGCGGCTGATGCCCGGCCTCGCGAGATCGCCGGCCTTGTTGACCGCCTGCGTGTAGCCGGCGTACGGACCGCCGTATCCCAGCCGGCGATCGTGGCAGCGGCCGCAGACCACGCTCGATCGCTCGGCTGACAGGTACCTCGGATTGACGATGAAGCGCGACCGGCCGCCGTTGGCCACATGCTCCGAGCCCGGCCCGTGACAACTCTCGCAGCCGATATTGATCTCATCGGGCTCGGGATCGTCGTCGATGTTCAGCTCGCCAGCGGGGTCGTTGACCGCCCGCACGAGAAACTGCTCCGTGGCCGGGTCCTGGTACCGCTCCCACCCGGTCAGATGACACCCGGCGCACATGGTCTGCACCGCGTTGTTGTTGACCGGTGGCGCGGTCAGCACATCGTCGGGCGTCCCGTATCGGGTGTCGGCGCCGGCGGACCACCACAGGTAGAACTTGTAGTCCTGCCAGACGCGCCGCTCCCGATGCAGGCGGTTGTCGCGCCCGCTCATGTTGTACCGGAGCACGGTGTACCAGCCCTGACGAGTGCCCAGCCCCGGCGGAACCGAGACGATGTACCGCTGATCGTGGACCGCGCCGCCGTAGAGGAGCCTGATCTCGAGATGCGCGGGGCTGTTCGGATCCTGCGGGTTCAGCCGGTTGACCATCGTGATGACGTAGCGCCCGGTGGCCGCGTTCCTCCACAGGTACACGTCCGCATACGTCCGCTCGATGGGCAGCCGGGTATCGCCGAAGGCGCGCAGCGTGAACTTGTCGTCGCCCCGTGCGGCGTCGTAGTCCCCGAGCTCGAGCCGGGTTCCGCGCGTGTGATCGGCGACCGCCGGGAAGGACTCGAGCGGCGTGAGGATGCCCGGATGCCGTGAAAAGTCCTGCATCGGGCTGGGCGCGTGAGGCACCGTCCATCCGAGCTTGTGCGCCGTGCGGCGCCAGTGCTCCTTGTCTTTGTGGCAGGCCAGACACCTCGAGCTCCCGGTATAGCGGGCCGCCGCCGGCGGAGCGCTCGAGACTCGGATCAGCATCGTCTGTCCGCGCAGCTCCTGGGCCGAGTAGCTCTGCCGGCTCCGGTCGCCGCCCGGCAGGTGCTCGGCATCCGTCGGGGCAGGCGTCACGTGCACGAAGAACCGGCCGTCGGGCACGCTCGCAATGGCGAAGTCGCCTCGCGCGTCGGTGGTGGCGCTCGGGAACCGCGCACCCTGCGACCGAATCGCGTCCTCGAGCGGCTCGTCGTAGGCCTCCGCCGGGAACGGCGGCGCGTAGATCGCGCTCGCGGTCATTCGCGTCGTGACGTCGATCGCCGTGACGGGGACCAGGTGGACGGTGGCGCCGGCGACCGGATGCCCAGGATTGACGGCGGGGCCGCCCGGCACCATCGCACCGGAGGCGCTCACCACCCGGCCCGCAAACTGACCGTTCTGACCGGCCGCCTGCAGAAGACCGTGGCCGACAACGCCGATGCGGACCAGCACCTCGACGGCGAGGAGCGCGCCGAGGAGCGATGCCGCGAGCCAGAAACGCCGTGTAGCGCGCGTCCGGTGCATGGCAGCGTCCCCTTCCGGAATGGAGTCCATGGCGTCAGGGGTTGAGCGGCGCCAGCGGGAACACGAAGACGAACGACAGCGACCATGGGCTGGCCTTGTCGAGAAACCGCTCGTCGCCGACGAGGTCGCCCGCCTTCGGCAGCCCGGTCGCGAGGTAGTCGAGCGACACCTCGACCTCCACGTGGCGCAGCCAGGGCGTGCGCTGCACCCGGCTGAAGACATGGAACGCGGTGTCCCACTCGAAGTTCAGCTTGTGCGTGTACACGCTCGCCGCGCGCGGCGTCTCGCCCGGACTGAACTTGTCGACGATATCGACATGCGACGACACCCAGCCGCCGGTCTGGTCCTCGCTGAAGAGCTCGAAGTTCAACTCGGATTCAATCTCGATGCCGTTGTCGCGAATCGACCCGCCCCTGCCGCTCGCCGGCGCGCCGGTGAAGGGGTGCGCCGACGTCTCGCCGAAGGGGATCAGAATGGCCTCGAGCGTCACGCCGATCCGCGGGATCACGGTGGGGATGTCGACGGCGAAGATCAGCTCGAACACGGTTTCCCGCTTGACCCGCTCGACGGCGCCGTCGACGGCCACGCGATGCCGCTGGGCCAGGTGTTCGATCGTGAAGGTCGGCTCGATCTTGAGCTCCGGGGCGCAGAGAATCACGCACCGGGGCTCGCCCGCCGTCTGCGCCCCCGCGGAGCCGGCCGCCACCAGGAGCAGCGCCGCCACGCCTGCCGCCTGCACGCCGCTGCGAAACAGATTCAATCGCCAATCCAGCCTATTCGCCAAGCGGACAGCCGTCAATCCACGAGCTAAGATGACGGCCGTGAGCACATCCGTCCTTTCGGGCATCACCGTCCTCGATCTCACGCGGGTCATGTCGGGCCCGTACTGCACGCTGATGCTCGCCGACATGGGCGCGCGCGTCATCAAAGTGGAGCACCCCCAGCGCGGCGACGATACGCGCTCGTGGGGTCCGCCGTTCGTCAACGGCGAGAGCGTCTACTTCATGAGCGTCAACCGGAACAAGGAGAGCCTGACGCTCGACGTCAAGCAGCCGGAGGGGCGCCTCATCCTCCAAGCCCTGCTCGAACGGGCCGACGTGCTGGTCGAGAACTTCCGCCCGGGCGCCCTCGATCGACTGGGCTTCGACCGTCCGACGCTCGCGACGCTCCATCCGCGGCTCGTCTACGCCTCCATTTCCGGGTACGGACACACGGGTCCGCTCCGCGATCTGGCCGGGTACGACGCGATCACCCAGGCCGAGAGCGGTCTCATGAGCATCACAGGCGATCCCCAGGGTCCGCCGTTCCGCCTCGGCCTGCCGGTCAGCGATCTGGTGTCGGGCCTGTTCGCGGCGCAGGGCATCCTGCTCGCGCTGCTGGCGCGCACGGTGACCGGACGGGGCCAGCACGTGGACATCGCGATGCACGACTCGGTCGCCGCGCTGCTCACGTATCAGGCCGCGGGCTTCCTCGCCACCGGCAAAAACCCGCCGCGCATGGGCAATGCGCACGAGAGCATCGTCCCGTACGGGACCTTCGACGTCCGCGACGGCCGGCTGATGCTGGCCGTCGGAAACGACGATCAGTTCCGCCGCCTGTGCGAGGCCCTGGGACTCGCGTCGCTCGCCGACGACCCGCGTTTTGCGACCAATCCCCTGCGGGTCGAGCACCGCTCGGCGCTGCTGCCGCTCCTCGAGCCCGCGCTCGCGACGCGGACGCGCGACGAGTGGGTTGGCGTGCTCCGGGAGGCCGGCGTCCCGTGCGGCGCGGTTCGGGACATTGGCGAGATGATGGGCGATCCCCAGCTGGCGGCGCGCGGCATGGTCGGGACCGTCGCGCATCCCGTTGCCGGCGACCTTCGGCTCGTCGGCAATCCCGTCAGGCTGTCCGAGAGCCCCGGGCGCGACGACCGTCCGGCGCCGACGCTCGGCCAGCACACCGAGGCCATTCTGAGAGGCGATCTGGACCTGACGCTGGAGCACGTGGAGGCGCTCCGCGGCCGCGGCGTCGTGTAGCACCGTGAAACCGGAATCAGCTGCCGCCCGTCTTATGGGCAACAGGAGCTGACATGACCATCCGCCGGCCGCTTCGCGTGGCGTTCGCCCTCCTTCTCCCGCTCGCGGCCACCGGCTGCCGCCTCGGCGCGCAGGAGGTCGCGGAGAGGATGGTTGACCGGACGCTCTCCGTGGACCCGGCGGTCACCCTGGACATCCGCACGGGGTCCGGCAACATCGCGATCCGCAGCGGCTCCTCCGGGGCCGTGCGCGTCATCGCGCGGATCCAGGGCCGCGGCTGGCCGGGCGGGGACGTCGAGGAACGCGTCAGGCGCCTCGAAGCGAACCCGCCGATTGAACAGGACGGCGGCGTGGTCCGCATCGGCCACATCGCCGACCGCGATCTGGTGCGCAACATCCGCATCAGCTACGAGGTGACGGCCCCGGTCGAGACCGCGGTGCGGTCTCGCACGGGGTCCGGCGACCAGACGATCGCCGGCGTGCGTGGGCCGGTCGCCGCCCGCACCGGATCGGGCACGATCGACGTCCGCCACATCCAGGCGGACGTCGACGCCACCACCGGATCGGGCGACATCACGGGCGACGACCTGCGCGCCGGGTTTGCGGGGCGCGCCGGCAGCGGCTCCATTCGCGTGGACGGGATTGGCGGGGCGGCCAGCGCCCGCACCGGCAGCGGCGACGTGGCGCTCGCGCAGACGGCCGACGGCGACGTCGACATCACCACCGCCTCCGGCAGCATCGAGGTGACCGGGGCGCGCCAGGCCCTGCGCGCGCGGGCGGCCAGCGGCGACATCCGCCTCGACGGACGTCCCGGCCGGGACTGGGACGTGGCGAGCAGTTCGGGGAGCATCCGGGTCCGGTTTCCGGCCGATTCCGCGTTCGAGCTGAGCGCCCGCACCGCATCAGGCGGCGTCGAGGTCGGGCATCCCATCACGGTGGCGGGCGCCTCGACACGGGCGCGCGTGCGGGGCACGGTGCGCGGCGGCGGCCCGCGCGTGGCGATCAGCGCCGCGTCGGGCTCGATCCACGTGAACTGAGGTCGAACGGCTCCGTCAGGGCACCGGGCGCAGCACGGCGATCGCCTCGGTCCAGCGCAGCAGCTCGTCGAGCAGCGCGACGGCCGACTTCTCGTGCAGCTCGTTCGCCTTGAACACGCCCGCCTCGCGGTCGACCGCCTGCGCCACGAACGGAATCACCACGCCTTCGACGATCGGAACCATCTTGAGCGTGGCGAGCGTCTGCCTGGCCATCTGCACGCCGCGCAGGCCGCCCGAGATGCCGCCGTAGCTGACGAAGGCGGCCGGCTTGTAGTTCCACTCGACGAACAGGTAGTCGAGCGCATTGAGGAGCGCCGGCGAGGGACCGTGGTTGTATTCGGGGGTCACGAACACGAACGCGTCGAGCGCGCCGACGCGCGCGCCCCACGACTTGTGCGTCTCGCTCTCGTACTTCTGCAGGCGCGGATGATGGCGCTCCGCGAACACCGGCAGGCCGACCTCCTTCAGGTCGACCACGTCGACGTCGAAGCGCCCGTGCTGGCGCGCGCGCTCGACGAACCACTGCGCGATCGGAAGGCCCAGGCGTCCCTCGCGCACGCTGGCGATGACGATTCCCAGACGAGGCATCCCTGGGAGTATAGACGGATATGATTGGGCGAGTGCATCGAGGCCTTCGATGAAAGCGATCGTCCTGCGCGGCGCGGGATCGCTGGTCGCCGCCGACGTCGACGAACCGGCGCCGCAGCCGGGCGAGGTGCTCGTCCGCGTGACGCATTCGGGCGTCTGCGGCACCGACCTCAAGATCTTCACCGGCGCGATGCCCGCGGCCAGCCCGCTCATCATGGGGCACGAGATCGCGGGCGAAGTGGTCGACGGCGGACCGGCCGGGCGCGTCCTCGTCGACCCGGTGCTCTACTGCGGCCGCTGCCGCCACTGCGCCGCCGGACGCACGAACCTCTGCCCGCACGGTGGGATCATCGGGCGCGAGGTCAACGGGGGATTCGCCGAGTACGTCGTGGCGCCGCGCAGCCACGTCTATCCGCTCCCCGACACGCTCGACTCCCGGGATGCTCCGCTCGTCCAGGTCCTCACGACCTGCCTGCACGCACAGCGCCGCGCCGGGTTGGGCCGCGGCCAGTCGGTCGCCGTGCTCGGGCTCGGGGTCTCGGGGCAGCTCCACGTCCAGCTCGCCAAGGCGCGCGGCGCGGCGCACGTCACGGGCGTGACGCGAAGCGCGTGGAAGCGCGCGCTCGCCGAGGAGCTGGGCGCCGATCTGACCGCCCCGAGCGGCGGCGCCGCAATACAAACCGTTCGCGCCGCGACCGACGGGGTCGGCGCCGACGTCGTCATCGAATCGACCGGCCACATCGGGTCGCTGGCCGACGCCATCGCCATGGTCCGCCCGGGCGGCACCATCGTGCTCTTCGGCATCTTCACGGCGCGCGACGCGGCGCTCCCCTTTTACGACCTGTACGTGAAGGAGCCCACGATCGTGAGCGCCCGCGCCGCCACGGGCGTGGATTTTCCGGAATCGATCGACCTGGCCGCCCAGGGCCGCGTGCGGCTCCCGCCGCTCGTCACGCAGGTGCTGCCGCTCGCCTCGCTCGGCGAGGCCCTGGCCCTCGTCGAGCGGGACGTCGACGGCCGCATGAAGATCATCCTGGAGCATTGACGTGCAGCCGCAGCCGGAACCCCCGGGCGCAACGGACCGGAGCCCCGAGTTCCGCTCCTACGGCCTCTGGATCGACGGCGCGGAGACGCCCGCCGCCGCCGCCGGCACGCTCGACGTGGAGAATCCCGCCACGCGGCAGGTGATCGCCCGCGTCGCCGAAGGCGG
>Ga0194128_10003051_pt1 | contig 26286 bp, 27 predicted proteins | sample TA2KigCa65mmetaG_FD_148650 | JGI IMG/M metagenome (GOLD analysis project Ga0194128, IMG submission 148650) | Freshwater microbial communities from Lake Tanganyika, Tanzania - TA2015037 Kigoma Deep Cast 65m | ecosystem: Environmental > Aquatic > Freshwater > Lake | place: Tanzania: Lake...
TCATCGGTGTTCGTCGCCCGCGCCGTAGCGATTATTTCGTTGAGCAGCGCATGACCAACCAGACATTCGGTGGTCGCGACCAGTTCGTTGCTGGCCGCGCGTCGAAAACCCAGACTGCCGTCTTGCAACACAGCCATGCGCAACGTGGTGCGAAACGCGGTTGATGCAACCGAGCCACCTTTGGCGACAAGCGCGAAAATCTCGCCCTCTGAAATTTTTGCCGTGCGCCGAAGAGCCTCGCCGACAATCGCAACTTTGGTCGGCATTTGCCGATCGATCGCCAGGTGCTGCCAACCGCATCCACCGCAACCGGCCGCGACAAAGCGGCACGGTGGTGCGACGCGATGCGCAGACGCCTCGAGTATCTCGATTATTCGCGCACGGGCGAAGTCCCTCTTGTTGGTTGTGATTTCGATCGCAACTCGCTCGCCTGTGATCGCACCATCGATGAACACGACTCGGCCATCGGCCAACCTCGCCATGGCGTCGCCCCCCGCGACCATTCGTTCGACTTTGACTTTTTCGACATTCATCATCGTGAACCCTAGGCGGAGAGGTGTTAGTCCGTGGGTCAAGAACAACTAGTCTTTTTGCGTGTCAAATCAAGTCCCAGAATTCGACAACTTGAAGACCGACTTGCGGGGCTTTCCTTGGCTCACCGCCAGCGTTCTCTACACCCTCTCGTGGGGGTGGTCGTTATTAAGACCAAACACCCTTTACTGGGATGATTGGGCGTTCATTTTCAACAAACCAAAATCATATTTGAACGAAGTGTTTATTGACACCGGGCTGCCTCCGTGGCGAGCAATTATCGACCAAGAGTTGATTTTGATCGGTTACTGGACAATCCCAGTTCTCACCTTTTTGATGTTCTTCAGCGTCGGGATTTTTCTGTTCTTGATTCTTCAAGACACGAAATTGTTCACCTTGCCCCAGATCGGTTTTCTGACTTTGCTCTTCATACTGCTTCCAATAAATCATTCGCGTATTGCCCTTATGCTTTTTGGCTACACGACCTCATATTTTTTGTTTTTCTTTGGATGGGCACTACTGATCAGAAAAAGGAGCATGGTGTCTTTTGTCATCGCCTTGGTCATGTTTTTCTGGGGTTTCATGACCCATTCATTTTTATTTCTTTATCTACTTCCCGTGATCCATTTCACGAGCAAAGATATCTTGCGTAATAAAGACGCCTTCAAGGACTACCGTCTAATCACAAAACTTCTGATCCTCTTTTTGATCCCATTTACATATGTCATTCTCCGAAAGTTGTTTTGGTACCCAAAACCTGAATGGATTGGTTATCAGTCAGTTGGTGTAGATGGCATGCTTATGGGATTTCGATTCTTTGTTGTTGGCCTCATCCTTTCGGGCTTGATTGCGTTCATTTCATTCAGAATCAATCGGCAAAAAGGACCGTCGACAATGTTGATCGGTGGTTGGATCCTGTTTGCATTAGGCCTCTTTCCATACTTTGCAAGCGGAAGGTTTAGAAGTTGGATCGAAGTTTTTGCTTTTCGGTCTGATTGGGGCGGGCGACATATCATGCTCACGCCACTGGGTGCGGCAATTATCATGCTGGCGCTTCGTGATTTGATTCCAAGCAATCTGCAAAAGAATGCCACAAGAGTTTTGGTCACGTTGTGTGTGTTGGTCAACGTATTCTTTGGGACCCAGTTTTATCTCGACTCCGTTAAGAAAGATGAACTAGTTGAACTTCTTGCAAGAGCATCAGCTACAAAAGAGATTGATCAGGACAGCGAGATAGTTTTTGTCGACGAGACGAAAATCTTCAATGGACGATGGTCGACCTATCGAGATCCCGAACTAACCAACAAACTTTTGCTAGCGCAAGTTACGGCAAAATCAATCACTGGAAAAGTCACCTGCTCAGAATTGCCTCAGGGTTTAGAACTACGACTAAAAACCAACAAGAGTTATTTGTCAGCAATGTTATCTCAAGATCTTGGTCTCTACCTAGAAATCAATAGTTGCTGAGTCGATTAAACAATGTTTCGGGTTGCCGTTTTGGTCGCTGCCTATAATGCTGAAAGAACTTACGGAGGTCCTTTAAAGAATTCCGAGTGATTTGTCAGAGATTTCGTCGGACGTTCTGGTTTGTGACGACGCAAACTCAGACAGCGCCTCCATGGTTGGAGCAAGATTCGCCGCGGAGAATCTCAACAAGAACATTCATGTTTTTACTCACAGAATCAACCTGGGTTATGGTGGAAATCAAAAGTTTGGTTACCAATGGGTTCTAAACAAAAACTATGACGCCTTGGTACTTCTTCACGGAGATGGCCAATACGCCCCCGAGATAATCAACGAGTTCGTCAAACCAATCCGAACAGGCAGTGCCGATGTCGTTTTGGGGTCGCGAATGCTGACGAGCGGAGCTGCCCGAAAGGGCGGTATGCCGCTCTACAGATTAGTTGGCAACAAGATTCTTACCCGATGGCAAAACTTCGTCACCGGAACTTCCCTTTCTGATTGGCACTGCGGATATCGCGCTTACTCAATTGCAAGTCTGAGATCCATAAATTTCCTCGAGAATTCCGACGGATTCGACTTCGACACACAAATTATTCTTCAACTCAATTCTGCGGGAAGAAGAATTCATGAAATTCCGATTCTGACCTACTACGGAGATGAGATCTGCCTTGTGCAAGGGATCAAATATGCCCGCCAAGTTTCCACTGCCGTAGTCAAACATCGCCTAAAGACGATGGGTTTCTTCGCATCAAATGTCATCAACAGCGAATATCGATTCAAATTTGACGAACATTCATCGCGCGGGCGCATACAAAAAATATTGCAAGAGCGCACCCCTGGGAGGGTGCTTGACATCGGATGTGCAGGAGGAGAACTCTCTGAATTTGCCGCGAGTATTGGCAATGATGTGAGCGCCCTAGATATCAACACACCAAAAAACCACTCGAAAAAGTAAGATTTGTCCAACATGACCTTGAGCACTCTCTTCCCACCGAGATTGCACGAAGATTTCAAACGGTGATCTGCGCTGATGTACTCGAGCACTTGCGCACGCCGGACAAACTTTTGAATGAACTGTTATCGCTTGTTGATGAACGCGGGATGGTCGTAGCCAGCGTGCCGAATTTCGGTCATTGGTATCCGAGACTTCGAGTTCTTTTCGGAAAATTTGACTATGACGCACGAGGAATCTTGGATCAATCTCATTTGAGGTTTTTCACTAAGAAAAGTTTCTCGAAAATGGCAAAAACGGCCGGCTATGACATCAGAAAAGTTTGGCTTACAGGTACCCCGTTTGAGGTGATGCTTCGAGGTGCTCCAAAACGAAAATTCAGCTGGTCAGGTTTCCTGCGCTTTCTTGCCTTTTTCGACCGAATCTTGTGTCGTCTCCGAGGAACCTTGTTCGCTTATCAATTTGTTTTTGAGTTTACGCCGAGGACTTCAAGAAATCTGGACTGATACAGATTTAAGGGGATTCAGTTCCGATCATCGTGAACCCTAGGCTGTAGCGAGATATGAAACCGATTCAAATCGCGCCGTCGGTGTTGTCGGCCGACTTCTCGCGATTGGGTGAGGCGGTTTGCGAACTCGACAGTGCCGGCGTCGATTTGATCCAATGGGACGTCATGGACGGGCAGTTCGTGCCCAACCTGACCTTCGGCCCCGACATCATCGCCTCGACCCGCGCGCTCACGAAACTGCCGTTCGAGGCGCATCTGATGGTGCTCACCCCCGAGGCGATGGCCGCGCGCTATATCGAGGCGGGTTGCGGTCGGCTGATCGTGCATGTCGAGGCGTGCAACGACCTGCGCAAAACCCTCGAAACGATCGACTCGCTCGGCGCCAAGGCCGCCGTGGCGATCAATCCCGAGACGTCGGCGAGCGCCGTGGCCGATGTGCTCGATTTGGTCGACATGGTTTTGGTGATGACGGTTCGACCCGGTTTTGGCGGGCAGAAATATATTCAGTCGATGGAGCCGAAAATCGCCGAGGTGCGCCAAATGATCGCGGCAAGAAACCTCGACGACACGGTCAACCTCGAGGTCGATGGCGGCATCGGCGTCGACACGGCTTCGGGTGCGGCAAAGGCCGGGGCAAATGTTTTGGTCGCAGGCAGCGCGCTGTTTCGCGACCCAAAAGGATTAACCCACGCCGTGTCGTCAATTCGCGCGGCCGCCACCCGGGCTTTCACCGCCCACTAAAAAGTCGCCGAGGGTCGACGTCAGCGGCGCGATGAGCGGCGGGCGCTGACGAGCAGTCGCTTGATCACCACAAGACCGATCAAGAACGCGAGAACGATTGCCAACGGCAAAAGCAACACCTGCGACAGCGCACTTGGTTCGTTGCGCAACAACGCGAACAGGCCCGAGTCGACCAACTGCCCCGTCGGCGAGAGCGTGATTATCGGGTCTTCAAACTTCGGGCACGGCGAGTCTGAGTCGTCGATGCCGATCACCGCGTCGCCACCAAACAATTCTTTTTTTGTGCGCACCTTTGACTCGAGCGTGACGAACATTTCGCTGGCCCCCGCACCGACCAAGTAAACCTCTCCTGGCTGCAAGAATCGTGTCTCGCGATCTGCGTAACGAACGGCGATCAAACCCGAGTTGACATAGGCGCCGAGCGAACCACCACGAACTTGTATCACCCGATAGGTGGCCAACAAATCATCGGTCGAAACCAACTCACCCACGAAAGTGGCGGTAGCCGACCGCGGCGCGATGCAGCCGGCCGGCAAAGTGGTCTGCGTCGCGGGGTCGATCAGCGGCAACGTTTCATCGAGCACGCTCAACCCGTCGCCCTGCTCGTCGGGTATCGAATCATCGACGGGCGGAGTCGTCACCAAAACGCCGCTCGCCAAAACGCTTCCCGCCGAGACGCCGCCCACCAATACGCCACCCACCAGGAGCGCAATCAGCGCCGAGCGGCGAAAAACTCGCGAGGCTTTCACGAAGCCCTGACGGCAATCAGCGACCGGTGAATTTTGGATCTCGCTTCTCGATGAACGCGCGCATCGCTTCGGCCGTATCGGCAGTCGAAAAGTTCACCGTCTGTGCCGCCGCCTCATCGTCGAGCGCCTGTTCGAGCGTGACGTTCAACGCGTTGTTCAGCAGGCGCTTAGTTTGGGCCAGGGCGATCGGCGGACCTGCGGCAAGTTTGCGCGCCCACTGGTCGACAAATTCGTCGAGTTCGTGGTCGGGCAGCACGCGATTCACCAGCCCCATCTCGGCGGCGTCGCTTGCCGAGACGATCTCGGCGAAAAACGCCAGTTCTTTCGCCCGATGCATCCCCACGCGCCTGGGCAAAAGCCACGAGCCACCGAAATCAAGCGACAACCCGCGTCGCGCAAAAATTTCAGAGAACCGCGCCGACTGCGACGCCACCACCAAATCACAACCGAGGGCCAGATTGCAGCCCGCACCCACCGCCACGCCGCGAACCTTGGCGATTGTCGGTTGCGGCAGATGTTGCAGGGCGATGCATGCGGCGTTCACCCGACGCATCGCCACCAAATGATTCGGCCGCGCCACGCCACCGGCCGAAGAAGCAGCCTCGCCCCGACCGCTCAGGTCGGCCCCCGAACAAAAATCATTTCCCGCGCCCGTCACGACGACGACCCGATCGTTGGCATTCGACGCGATCCGGCGAAATATCTCCGCCAAACCGTCCCACATCGGCGGATTCACGGCGTTCTTCTTTTTCGGCTGGTTGATCGTCACCGTGACAACCGAGTTCTCGCGCGAAACCAGCAGGCTCTCCATTGCATAGACGATACTTGCCATATGGGATTCGACCCGACCCGCAAGCGCACCGCGCGCCCCATCGATTACCTGATCGTCGGTGCGGCGATGATTGCAATTCTTGGGCTAGTGATTTGGGCGCTCATCGGCTGACGAATGTCAAAATCTATCTGGGATGGTTTGTACGGCGACGTCGAGGTCCGCCGTGTGCAGCCCTACGAGGCGCTGAAGAGTTACATCTGCCCGGGATGCAATCGTGAGATCGCCGAACGCACCGGTCACTACGTTTGCATTCCGCAAGAAGCCCCCGACTTGCGCCGGCATTGGCACTACGCGTGTTGGGATCGTCGAATCTAAAACGCGCCGTGCAAAACTTCGATCTTGACGCCCAGCACCGATGCCACGTCAAATCGCACAACGCCTTGGATCTCGGGGTGAGTCTGCAAAAACTTCCTGATGGCCAGTCGAAGTTTGGTTTGCTTGCTTCGCGTCACCGATTCGAAAGGTGCGCCAAAGTTGCTCGAGGCTCTGGCCCGAACCTCGACCACGACGATAATCGGTTGTGGCCTTCGCATCACAGCGACGATGTCGAGTTCACCGTCTCGACAATGCCAATTGCGAGCCACGATTTCATGTCCTTCGCGGGCGTAAAGATTGGCGACCAGGTTTTCCGCCCACCTCGCCCGCGCCATGCGCACGGCGGCGCGATCGATCGTGGCTTTGGTTCGTCGATCTAGACGTCGACCGGCGGTAGTTCTTCGATGTTCAGGTCTTTGAAGCTCATCACCCGCACCTTGGGCACGAATCGGCTCTTGCGATACAGGTCCCACACCCATGCGTCTGAAAGCGTCACCTCAAGCAACGGCCGCACGCCCTCGGCCACGACCTTTACATCGACATTGTTGGCCAGATAAAAACGGCGATCGGTTTCGACGGCGAACCTGAAAAGGTGCACGACGTCGGAATACTCTTGGGCTAGTTGAAGCTCGCGTTCGGCCTCAAACTGTTCGAGGTCGTCAGTGTTCAATGTGGAACTTGTGCAATTCGACCGGCACCAAAACCCAAGATTATTGATCTTCGCGAAGTTCGCGTACTTTGGCGGACTTGCCGCTGCGCTTGCGCAGATAGTTGAGTTTGGCCCGACGAATATCGCCGCGCTTGACAACTTCAAGTTTCGCCACCGACGGGCTGTGGATCGGAAAAGTTCGCTCGACGCCGACTCCGTAGCTCAATTTTCGTACCGTGTAGTTGGCCGAGGCGCCCGAACCGTAGACCGAAACGACGTTGCCTTGAAAAATCTGCACGCGCTCTTTGCCGCTTTCGACGACGCGTACATGGACCTTCACCTCATCCCCTGGGCCGACCTGCGGGATATCGGCGCGAAGAATTTGTTTTTCGACGATGTCGGTGGGTTTCATAGAGGTCTCTCAGGATACGGTACGCAGGGGAACTCTTCCAACAGCCTCTTTTCGACGTCGCTCAACCCGCCTCGGCGTTCGATCAAGTCGGGACGAAAACGCACCGTGCGATGCAAGGCCTGCGCCCGCCTCCACCTTTCGATTTTGGCGTGATCGCCGCTGCGCAAAATTTCGGGCACCTCCCAACCACGAAACTCGGCGGGTCGGGTGTAGTGCGGTTCCTCGAGCATTCGCGAGACGCCGAAACTCTCTGAAACGGGTGATGCTTCGTTGCCCATCGCACCGGGCAAAAGTCGGGTCGTGGCCTCGATCACCAAACACGCCGCCACCTCTCCTCCGCTCAACACGAAATCGCCGATCGAAATTTCGCCGTCGATCAGATGCTCGACCACGCGATGATCGACTCCCTCGTATCGACCACAGAGCAAACTGAAACCTCTTGATGCGCTCAATTCGGCGGCAAACCCCTGATCGAATTTGCGCCCGCCGGGCGAGAACAAAAACAGCGGCCGTTGCGGTTGTATCGCCTCGACGGCGGCGAACACGGGCTCGGGGCGAAACAGCATCCCGGCGCCGCCGCCATAAGGCGCGTCATCGACGCGTCGCGACTCGTCGCCGTAGTCGCGCAAGTCGTGGCAGCGCAGATCTACGATCGACTCTTCGCGGGAACGACCCAACAGGCTCTCGTCACAAAAACTGTCGACGAGTCGGGGGAAAATCGAAAAGACGTCGATTCGAAAAGCCGCCTTTTCGCTCATGGTTCGACGTCTTTCAGATCAAACAATCCCTCGGGTGGGTTGATCGTGATCACGCCTGTGTCGCGACCAACCACAAATACGATCGGCACCAAAGCCCCGGATTCGAGTTCGAGCAAAGCGTGCGCTGGATTGTCGACGACCGCCACACACTTTCCGTGTTTGACCCCGGCGACGTCCTCGACCTGCGAACCGATCAATTCGTGGACCCACATTCGGCTGTCGTCCGGTATCGGTTCACCAAAAATATTCGACTGGTTGAGCCGCTCGGCCGCGTCGCGATCGTCGACGCCGGCAAAGTGCATCAACCACGTCACCGACTGCCCCGGTGCCGCACCCTTCGACTTCGCCTGCAGGCGGGCGCCCGTCACGGTCAGCCACTCGTTGTTGATGAACAGTCTCGCCCCGGCACAGGTTCGCTCGGGCCGATCGGTGAAAAACGAGACGTGCACACCACCCTTCACGCCGTGCAGTCGCGTAACGCGACCGACGTGCAACAAACCCGGCGGTGTCTGGGCTTCAGTCGTCGAGAAAGTCGACATCGACTTCGGCGTTGTCGCGGGTCGCCGCGGCCCGCACTACAGCGCGGATACTTTGCGCGGTGCGACCACGGCGTCCGATCACGCGCCCGAGGTCGCCGTCGGCAACGCGCACCTCGAGAATGATCTTGCCTTCGTCCACGATCGCCTCGACTTTTACGGCGTCGGGGGTGTCGACGATCGACTTGACGATGTGGGTCAAAACCGCAGATGCCGTCGGGGCCATTGTGGTCGCCTGTGCGTCGGACATCATTTCGCCGGCTTCTTGGTCGCCTGAAACTCGGCCCAAGTGCCGTTGATCTCGAGCAACTTGCGCACCCGGTCGGTCGGCAACGCGCCCTTGTTCAACCAGGCGATGACTTTCGCGCTGTCGACCTTCAGCGCCGAAGGTTCTTGCTGGGGCTGGTAGGTGCCGAGAATTTCGAGAAAGTTCGTGTCTCGGGCCGAACGGGTGTCGGCGGCGACGATTCGATAGTGGGGGCTCTTGGTCTTTCCGACGCGCGAGAGACGCAATTTGACTGACATGAACTTCCGATCCTTGAACGAGATGACCCAAACGGGCCGACCCTGAAGGCTATCTCGGCCCGAGCCGCGAGCCCAACGCCGCCGCCAGGTCGTCGTTGATGCCACCGACCTTCGACCCCTTGCCACCTCGACCACCTTTGTTGCCCATCTGCTTGATCATTTTCTTCATTTCGCCGAATTGCTTGACCAGTCGGTTGACATCGGCGACGGTCGTGCCCGAACCCTTCGAAATTCGCACGCGTCGCGAGCCGTTGATCAACTCGGGTTTGGCCCTTTCTTGCGGGGTCATCGAGAAGATGATCGCCTCGGTGCGTTTGAGTTGGTCGTCGGGAATCTCGGCATTTTTCATCTCTTTGGGGACACCCGGCATCATGCCGATCACGCCCTGCAGTGAGCCCATCTTTTTGAGTTGCTGCAACTGCTCGAGAAAGTCTTCGAGGGTGAATTCGCCCTCCAGCATCTTGGCCGCGGCCGCCTCGGCTTTTTCCTTTTCAAAAACTTTCTCCGCCTGTTCGATCAAGGTCAGCATGTCGCCCATGCCGAGGATGCGACTGGCCATCCGATCGGGGTGAAACTGTTCGAACGCGTCCAGTTTTTCACCCGTCGAGGCGAAAGCGATTGGTTTGCCCAACACATGTTTCACCGACAAGGCGGCGCCACCCCTGGCGTCACCGTCGAGTTTCGACATGATCACGCCGTCGATCGACAAAGTCGAATCAAAAGCCTGGGCGACGGTGACGGCGTCTTGACCCGTCATCGCATCCACCACCAAAAACGTGAACTTGGGTTGTATCGCCCGCGAAATCTCTTTGACCTGGTGCATCATCTCCGCGTCGATGGCGAGACGACCCGCCGTGTCGACGATCAGAACATCCCTGCCGATGCGTTTGGCCTCGGCCAAACCCAATTTGGCGGTGGCCACGGGGTCGCCTGGTTGCGAAAACACGGGCACATTCAACTGTGCGCCAAGCACCCGCAATTGTTCGACCGCGGCTGGTCGTTGCAGGTCGGCGCCGACCAGCAACGGTTGACGGCCCTGTGATTTGAACCAACCGGCGAGTTTGGCCGCGCTCGTGGTCTTGCCCGAACCCTGCAGACCGGCCATCAGCACCACGGTCGGTGGTTGACCCGCATAGGTGATCTTCAGCGTCTCGCCGCCGAGCATCGCCACGAGTTGATCGTTGACGATTTTGATCACCTGTTGCCCGGGGTTCAGCGCGTTCGATGCCGTCGCCCCGACGCTGTTCTGTCGAATCTCGTCGATCACGTCGCGCACGACCGACACGTTGACGTCGGCCTCGAGCAGCGCCGTGCGCACCTCGGCCAAAACTTCTTCGACGTCGGCGGCCGTCAGTCGCCCGCGATTGCGAAGACCTCTTAGAACCCCACCGAGTCGATCCGAAAGGTTCTCAAACATCGAATTTCAGGTTATCTGTGGCGGATTATTCGCAATTTTAAACGAATAGCGCGTCGACGAATTCGTCGGCGTCGAATTCGACCAGATCGTCGATCGTCTCGCCCAAACCGACAAGCTTGATCGGTATTCCCAATTCGGTTTCAATGGCGAACACGATGCCACCTTTCGACGAGCCGTCGAGTTTTGTCAGCACCACGCCGGTGACTTGGGTCGCCTCGGAGAACTGTTTCGCTTGGTTCAGACCGTTCTGACCGGTTGTTGCATCGATCACCAGCAAAACTTCCGTGACCTCGCCCTCGCCCTTGTCGGCCACGCGCCGCACTTTCGAGAGTTCATCCATCAAGTTGTTGTTGTTCTGCAGCCTGCCCGCCGTGTCGGCCAACACCAGATCGATTTTCCTGGCCGTGGCGCGCGCGATACCGTCGAAAATCACCGAACTCGGGTCGCCCCCTTGCGCCCCGCGCACGAACTCGGCGCCCGACCGTTGCGCCCAGGTCTGCAATTGATCGCCCGCGGCGGCTCGAAACGTGTCGCCCGCCGCCATCAACACCGAGCGACCAAGTTTGCGTTGCTGCGCCCCCAATTTGCCGATCGTCGTCGTTTTTCCAGAACCATTGACGCCGACGACGAGCCAGATATTCGGCGCCTGCAACGAGTCATCGAATCTCAATTCACGCGAAACGCGACCGAGTTGGCCGCGCATTTCGTTTTTCAACGCCGTCATCAATTCGCCCGGTTCGGTGACCGTTTTGGATGCGACCAATTTTCGCAAAGGTTGCAATACGCGCGTCGTGGTTGCGACTCCGAGATCGGCGCGCAACAACGACTCTTCGAGTTCATCCCATGTTGAATCGGTAATCGACGAACGCGTCAACGCCGTCGCGATGGCGCCAGACAGCGACAACCGCGCCTTGACTAGTCTTTCGCGCACGCTCGGTTTCTCGGCTGGTTGTTCAGCCGGTTTCTCGGCCGGTGCCGCGGTCGGAGCCCCGACTTGTGTCGCGAATCCTCCATCTTTAACCTTCGCCGAGCGTCGTCGACCAACGACAACAACGCCGATGCCAAACACGATCGTTAGTGCCGCCAGCGCGATAAAGATTGTCGGTGCCGTTTCAGCGGCGAATCGTGGCGCAAAAAATCCGAGCGCGGGCATGAATAAGTTTAAGCGGACTGTGCGGTCACGCGCTCCACTACGACTCTTGAAGATCCGCCCGATTGCATCGTCACACCCAGGAGCGAGTCGCCCGCCTCCATCGTTCGCTTCTGGTGACTGACGATCAACAACTGCGCCTCTTGTCTGAACTCGTGCACGAGCGCCAAGAATCGATGCAGGTTGACATCGTCCAGTGCCGCCTCGACTTCGTCCATCACATAGAACGGTGAGGGCCGACTTCGAAAGACACTGAACAGATACGCAAGGGCTGTCAACGAACGCTCACCTCCCGAGAGCAACGAGAGTTTTTTGACGTTCTTGCCACTGGGCTTCGCCTCGACCTCGATACCCGTGTTCAACAAGTCATCGGGGTTGGTCAGCGTCAACCGACCCGTACCCCCGGGGAACAACATCGCGAACAACTTCGTGAAGTTGTCGCGCACGTCGGCGAAAGCCGCGACGAAATTGCTCTGAATTTCTTGGTCGACCTGCTTGATCACCTTCATCAATTCGCGTCGCGAACTCTTGACGTCGTCGAGCTGTTCTTGCAAGAACGTGTTGCGCAATTGCAGCTCGGTGAACTCCTCCAGAGCCAACGGGTTGATCGGCCCCATCAGCCGAAGTTCGCGCTCCAATTCGCGTTGCCGCGCCAACGGATTCGTGCCTTCCGGCAATGCGGGCAACGGCGTATCGATCGCCCGTTGCGGCTCGACTTCGAGGTCGCGACGCAAGGTCTCGATCGCCCCTTCAAGGCGCACCTTGACCTCAGACTCCTCGAGTTCGACCCGACGATTTCGCTCGCGTTGTTCTTCGAGTCGCTTCTCGGTGGCCGAACGCTCGCGTCTCGACTCGTCGAGTCGATGTGAAATCTCCCTGACTTCGGCGCTCTGGCGACGGCGCAACTCTTGCAACTCGGTTTGACGCGACTCGAGTTTGCCGACGTGCCCCTCGACAATTGTCGAAAGTCGAACCAGGGCCCCCATCACCGCTTCAATTCGGCTGCGTTGTTCGGTCGCCGCGGTGCGCGCACCGGCATCGGCCTGCAACCGCGCCTCGACCTCTACCAATCTGGCATCGACCAAACTCCTTCGTTCGCGCAGCGCCACGGCTCGCGCGTCAAACTCGCGACGACGCGAAGCTACGGCCCGCGAACGATCATCGATATCAATTTGGTTCGTCCGCGGGCTGGCCAACCGTTCGCGCACGCTGGCGACCTCGACCCGACGCAGGTTCAATGCCGACTCGGCCTCGACCAAATATTTTGCGCTGGCCTGCTCCCGCGCAATCGCCTTGTCGAGCGCCGCGGATGTGACGGCGTTGGGCCCGACGCGCAACGAACTTGTGGCCAGACGATCGCCGCCGTTTGTCACGACGACCACATCGGGTCGATCGAGAACGATGTCGATTCCGCGCTCGAACAAATCGACGAATACCACCCGCGCCAACAACGCATCCAGCAGCGAGTTGATCGCCGTCATGTTTGGGCCAGACCTGGCCCTGACGAACGAACGCAACGACGACGCGCCCTGCACCGCGATCGGGGCGATCTTCGACGTCCAATCACCGAGGGAAACAACCGCACCCATCGCGTCGGCCTTGCGCAAACTCGCGAGAGTCGCCCGAGCGCGATCAGCGTCCGTCATCACGATCGCATTCACCGCGTCGGCCAAACCAGCATGCACGGCCGCCGACCATCCTTCGTCGACCTCGATCAATTCGCCCAACGCTCCGAGCGCACCCTCCATGTTTGCGAACTCGGCGAGACTAGACGCATTGGCGGCGATCGACGCGCGCAGCGTTTCGACACGCGCTCTGTCACCCGATGCGGCGGCCACAGCCTTCGCATACTCTGACGTCGCCGAGTCGAGTGCGTCTTGCGCGTCGCGCGTCGCGCGTGCGGCCGCCTCGGCGTCGTTCGCCCTGTCGGCAGTCAACGCTGCTTCGTCGCGACTCAACTCGATTTCTTGCGACTCGAGCCCGGCGATCTCGGCCGAGACCCGCGCCAATTCTTCGCGCCTCACCGCCGCGTCGGCCTCGAGCGAGGCGACGACACCCGCGTCCATCAGTTGTCCGCGATCGCGCTCGACCGATCGGCGCCGCTCTGCCAACACGGCGATCTGGCCCCTGGCTCGACCCAGCAATTGCTCGACCCGCACCAGATCATCGCTCGTACCCGACTCGCCGCGAGCGGTTAGTTCGGCCTCGTCGGCCATCACGGTCGTGTCGAGACTGGCGAGTTTGGCGCGCAAACTCTTTTCGAGCGATTCTCCCTCGACCTTGCTCGTCGCCGAATTTTCAAGCCGACTGCGCAGAGCCGAGATCTCGCGCCCGGAGATGTAGAGCTGCAGTGTGCGCAGTTCCGATGCGATCGAACCGTGGCGACGCGCGGCATCGGCTTGGCGCTCGAGCGGACGCAATTGCCTTCGAACCTCGCGCAACAAATCTTGGGCGCGCAACAAATTGGCCTCGGTGCCCTCAAGTCGGCGCTCGGCTTTCTCCTTGCGCTTGCGATGTTTCAATACACCCGAAGCCTCCTCGATGATCGCTCGTCGGTCTTCGGGACGCGCGTTCAACACCGCGTCAATTTGTCCCTGACTGACGATCACATGCTGTTGTCGACCCACGCCCGCGTCGGAGAGCAGGTCTTGCACATCCAACAACCGGCAGGCGATGCCGTTGATCGCGTATTCGCTTTCTCCGCTGCGAAACAATGTTCGACTCACGCTGACTTCCGAGAACTCGATCGGCAACAAACCCGCCGAGTTGTCGATCGTCAAGATGACCTCGGCCCGACCCAAAGCGGGGCGCTGAGACGTTCCGGCGAAGATCACATCGTCCATTTTTTGGCTGCGCACCGAACTCGGGGCCTGGGCCCCCAAAACCCAGGCGATGGCGTCGACGACATTCGATTTTCCCGAACCGTTGGGGCCGACAACGATCGTGACGCCGGGTTCGAGTTCGAGCACCGTGGTTTCGGCGAAAGACTTGAAACCTTTAAGAGTCAATGATTTGAGAAACACCCAGTCGCCGAGATTACTTCATAAATCGCGCCCAAACTTGAAATCAATGCTGACATTTGGAGCAATAGCAAGTCGTTCGACCCGCGACTTGCGTCATCAAGATCCGACCTTTTCCACAGCTCAAGCAGCGCATTCCGCCGCGACCGTAGACGCGGTGCGCCTCTTGAAAACTGCCGCTTTGCCCCTCTAAATCCACGTATTGCGTGTCCTTCAGCGTGCTCCCGCCCGCCTGCACGGCGTTGTTCAACACTTCGATCATCGCCGCGTGCAACCGCTTCAACGACGCAATCGTCAAACGCCCGGGCAGACGATCGGGCCGAAGTTTCGCCCTGTGCAAAATTTCGTCGGCATAAATGTTGCCGATCCCTGCGACCACATGCTGGTTCAGCAGCAACGCCTTCAAGTTCCCGCGACGGTTCTTGAACAGACGCCGCAAGATCTCGGGGGAAACTTCATCCACGAGCGGATCCACGCCGAGTCGGGCCAGGTCGGGCATCTGTGTTTCAATTTCGTCGGGATCAAAAACCACGACCTCACCAAACGTCCGCGGATCGACGAACCACAATTCGCTCTCTGCTTTGTCTGCGTCGGCCGACGCCAGATGCAACACCACGTGCGTATGCGCGGGTCGGGTCGCGCCAGGTTTGGCGACGATCAGGCGCCCGCTCATGCGCAGGTGGATCATCATCTTTTGTCGCGAGTCCAGGTCGAACACCAGATATTTTCCGCGACGGGCGACGGCTGTGATGCGAACGCCGGTCAGACCGTCGATCAGGGCCTCGCGACTCGTGCGCCGCACGGTTCGCTCGCGCCACACTTCGACTTTCAGGATCTTTCGCCCAACCGCGTTGCGTTGCAGGCCCCGCCGAACGGTTTCGACCTCGGGCAATTCAGGCATTCGGGCCCCGATCTTCAGGCCGGCTTCGAGTCTTCCTGCAAGACCGAGCACGCGGCGAGCGCCGCCTGTTCTTCGGCCGATTTTTTCGACCTGCCCGAGCCCGAACCCATTGGCTCGTCGCCGACGAAAACTTCGGCAAAGAAAACCTTGGCATGATCGGGCCCCTCGTCCCTGACCCGATATTCGGGCATTGGTCGGTCGAGTCGCGCCGCCAGTTCCTGCAGTTGCGATTTCGCGTCGAGTTGCCCCAGGCGTTCGAGTGCCTCGTCGATCGACTCGGTGAGCAGGTTCGCCACGATTTCATACGCGCGCCGTGAATCAGAGTCAAGGTAGACGGCGCCGAACACGGCCTCTAGCGCGTTTCCCAGAATCGATGTCTTCGCCCGACCACCACCCGCCTGCTCGCCTCGACCCAACAAGATATGCGCGCCGAGATCGAGAGCTTGGGCGACGCGCGAAAGCGCGTTCGAATTCACCACTATTTTGCGAAGGTCGGTGAGTTTGCCCTCGTCGAAATCGGGGTAACGCCGATACATGATGTCGGCGATGACGAAACCGATCAACGAGTCGCCCAAGAACTCGAGCCGCTCGTTCGATTCAAACCCCTCGTTTTCGGCGGTCCACGAACTGTGACGCATCGCCGTCTCGAGCAGGCCTGCGTCTTTGAACTCGTATCCGATTTTTTGTGACAGTTCTCGCAGCGGCTCGGTCACGATGACTGTCTCGACGCGTGCAAAGCCCGGCGAATCTTGCCGACCATGTCGACTTCGACCATCTCCTTGGCGACCTTGATTCCGTTCAGCATCGCCCGCGAGCCCGATGAACCGTGCGAGATTATGCACACGCCATCGACACCGAGCAATATCGCCCCACCGTAAGTATCGGGGTCAAAAACCGAATACAAACTCAGTAGAGCGGGCATGATGCCGTCGGCGTGCTGTTTATATTCGGGGGCGCCGATGGCGGCGAACAACGCCTTGACCACTCCGCGCATCGTGCCCTCCAAAGTTTTTAGGACGACGTTGCCCGTGAAGCCGTCGGTCACGACGACGTCGACCTTGTCGGTCATTATGTCACGACCCTCGACATTGCCGATGAAATGCAGATCTTTGGCCGACGAAAACAATTCGAAAGCCTGCTTGCGCAACGTGTCGCCCTTGCCCGGCTCCTCGCCGATCGACAGCAGACCAACCCGTGGATCCTTGATGCCGAATCGAGCGTCGGCATAGACGCTGCCCATCAATCCAAACTGAACGAGCCACTCGGGTTCGACCTCGGCGTTCGCCCCGGCGTCGAGCAGAACCGTCGGGGTCGTGCCCGGGGCCGGAATCGGCGTGGCGATTGCCGGACGCTTGACGCCCTCGATGCGACCCATCCGCAACAACGCCGACGCCATCGTCGCGCCCGTGTTGCCCGCCGAAATCATCGCGCTGGCTCTGCCGTCGCGCACCGCCTCGGCGGCGCGAACCAGGGTCGAATCTTTTTTGTTGCGCACCGAACTGGCGGCATCTTCATGCATCTCGATGACTTCACCGGCTTCGATCAACTCGAAGCCGTCTCGATTCGCCAGGTCGCTCGGCCCGACAAGCACGACGTCGATTCCCGCGGCAAGCGCCTCGCGGGCTCCCGCCAAGATTTCAGCCGGGGCTTTGTCGCCCCCCATGGCGTCTACGGCGATTGGCAGCATCGCTGAAACCAACGACGCCGATTGACGAAGTTAACTCGCGTCGACGTTGACCGCGACGCGACCCTTGTACCAACCGCACGAAGAGCAGACCGTGTGGGGTCGCTTCGGTGCGCCGCAACGCGGGCAACCGCCAAAAGTCGGGGCGTTGAGTTTCCAGTTCGCGGCCTGTCGCATGCGACCCTTGGCCTTGGACTTCTTCTTTTTTGGAACTGCCATCGCGAACTCGGCTTTCGTGGAACTGTTGCTGGATTATCTGTTCGAGCGACCAACAATGCTAGCCACGACCCGCCCTTTTCACTCGGCGGTTGGGCGGCTTTGGTCAATTTTTAGTTGGTCGAGTACTGCCCAGCGATCGTCGCCGGCCTTGTTCGAGCATCCGCATCTTGTGGTCTGCAGGTCGGCGCCACATTGCGGACAAAGACCCGGACAATCGCTCTTGCACAACGGTGCCGACGGCACGGCGAGCAACAAGTTTTCACGCACCATCTCGAGCAGGTCGAGTTGCTCGCCGACGATCGGGTATGCATCGGGGTCGCTGACGACGGCCTGATACAACTCTTGCACTTCGATTTCCGAGCGGCCCGACAACTGACGCAGGCATCGGCGACATTCCGCAACCCAGTCGGCCCCGAGTCTGCCGTGCACCACGATGCCGTCGGTCAAAGCCTCGAGCGTCAAGCCAACTTCGACCTGCGCGTCGGCGGCTATCCGCGGGTCGTCGAAACTGAAAACCTCGGCATCGATGCGACGGCCGACTTCGCGCACACTTCCCGCGCGCCGCAACAATTCTGCGACGTTGATCAATAATGGCGAGGCCAAACCGCGTTCAGTGTTCTTCTTCTTGGTCGAACAATCCCGTCGCCGAGTCATCGAGCGTCACTTCGTGGGCCGGCTGCTGCGTGGCGATCGACAGTCGCGCCCTGCCTTCGGCGACCGTTTTCGTGAGTCGTTCGAGCAAGATCTCGAAACTTCCGAGACGACGATCCAAAAAATCCTCCGTTTCGCTCTTGAGTCGACGCGAGTCTTCGTTCGCCGCCTCGATCACTTGACGCGCCCGCGCCTCGGATGCCCGCACCACTTCGGTGCGTTGCACCATCCGTTCGGCCTGAACCCGCGCCGCTTCAAGAACCTCGTCGGCCTCGCGCTGGGTTTTGGCGAGAAAATCGGCGCGCTCCTTGAGCATCCATCGGGCCTCACGAATCTCGACGGGCAAACTGTCGAGGGCGTCCTGCAGGATGCCGAGCACTTGCTCGCGATTGATCTTCGGCGCGCTCGACAAAGCCGCGTTCGGCGCGTTCGAAATCAAGCCGATGGCTTCAGTGAGAAACGCCTCGGTATCGCCGAGTTCGACCGGCACGGTTTCGCCGTCGTATGAATCTACGACCTTGTCGTAATCGTCGTAATCGTCGTGATCATCGGATGACATGGTTCTCCCTATTTCTTCTTTGAAATCGCCTCGACGACGACTTTCGGCACCAACGCGCTCACATCGCCGCCATTCAGGGCGACATCACGAACATAACGACTGCTGATAAATGCGTTCTGGGGTTTGGCGATGAGCAGAACGGTTTCAATCGCACCGACGACTCGATTCGTGTCGGCCATCTGCACCTCGACATCGAAGTCGGCGGCGTTGCGCACGCTCTTGACGATGAAGTCGGCACCGAATTTTTTGGCCGCATCCACCGCCAGGCCCGAGGCGGGGTTCACCGTCACACCTTTGATATGACTCGTGGCCGACTTGGCCAACTCGACCCGCTCGTCCACCGAAAACATGCCGACCGGCTTCCCGGGATTGTTCATCACGACAACGACGACCTCGCCGAAAAGCGTCGCGGCTTGGCCGATAATGTCGAGATGCCCGAGGTGAACCGGGTCGAAACTGCCGGGAAACATCGCTCTCATTTCAACCTCTACGGTACTCGCCTCAAATAGGTGACATGGGTTCGACCGTAACGCTTCGTGCGCAGCGACTGCCATCCCTCGATCGCCACGATTTCTCGGTCGCTCTCGGCGACCACCAGGTCGGCCGAAACCTGGTCGAGAATCTGCTTCCAGTCGGCGAAGTCATATGGCGGGTCGGCCAATACGAAATCAATATCGCGGTACTTGGCGAGCCCCGCCTTGGCGTCGCCGCGAGCGACCGTGGCGCGCCCGGACAACTCGAGGTTGCGAAGATTCTCCTGCAACACCCGCAGTGCCTCGCGGTCGCTTTCGACGAACGTGCAGTGCGCGGCGCCGCGCGACAGCGCCTCGATGCCGAGCGCACCCGAGCCGGCGAACAGATCGAGCACGCGCGCGCCATCGATCACACCCATGCTGTTGAGCGTGTTGAAAATCGCCTCGCGAGCCATGTCGGTCGTCGGTCGGGTCGAGTCGCCCGCGGGTGCCGAAATTTTTCGGCCTCGCAGTGCACCGGCCACGACTCGCATGATTTCACGCTATTGGTTCAACGGTTCTCGTCCCGTGGATGACGCTTGCTCGGCCCGAGACTGCTTGAATTGACGCGTGAACGAGATCCGCGTCGACTCGGACGACGATTCACCCTCGGGTCGAGCCGAGGCGCCGAGCCCGACGATCATTTGTGTCGACTGCGGCGGCACTGCACACCTGCTGACCCACCCACCCGAGGACGGCGTTTGGCTCGTCGGCGAGATGGTGGCCTACCGCTGCGCCGATTGTCGGGATCGATGGGACTTGGTGCTCGCCCCCGCGGACGAGTGATTTTCGAACACTCATTCTAGTTTTTGGACAAGAACTCTTCCTCGTCTCGAGTCAGCAGCAAGTCGATCTCATCGCGAAGTTGAGTCTGATTCGTCAACGACGGATCGGCGTCGATGATTCGCGACGCGGCGGCGCGCGCCGATTCGATCAGATCACGATCGCGACGCAGCGAGGCCAGCTTCAGGTCGCTCCGACCTTTTTGCGCGGTGTTCATGATCGTGCCCTCGCCCCGTAGTTCGAGATCGACCTCGGCCAAATAAAACCCGTCGGTCGACGCGCACAAAGCCTCGATTCGTGGCGACTCGATGTCTGAAGTCTCGGTCACGAGCCAACAGCGCGAGGCGATCGCGCCGCGACCGACTCGTCCCCGCAATTGATGCAACTGGGCGATCCCGAAACGATCGGCGTCTAACACGACCATACATGTCGCGTTCGGCACGTCGACCCCCACTTCGATCACCGTCGTGGCCACCAGCACATCGAGTTTTCGGTCCCGAAACCGGCTCATTGTCGCGTCCTTTTCGCTCGACGACATTCGTCCGTGCAACAAACCGAGGCGCAGGCCTTTCAACTCGGCTTTGCCGAGGGTGGCAAAAGTCTTTTCGGCCGAGGCGACCTCGAGTTTCTCGCTCTCGTCGATCAACGGGCACACCACGAACGCCTGTTGCCCCTGAGCAATCGCCGCGCGCACCTCAGACCACATTTTCGAGGTCGCATCTTTGCCCGCCACCGCATAAGTCTTGATCGGCGTGCGACCGGGCGGCATTTCATCGAGCACGCTCACGTCCAGATCTCCGTATACCGTCATCGCCGCCGTGCGCGGAATCGGAGTGGCCGTCATCACCAACACATCGGGCGAAGTCGAGTTCGGCTTGCCAAATTGCGAACCCTTGTTGCGCAGCGCGGCCCGTTGTTCGACGCCGAAGCGATGTTGCTCGTCGATCACCACCACCCCGAGCGAGCCGAACTCGACCGCATCTTCGATCAGCGCGTGCGTGCCGATCAGAATGTCGATCGAGGAGTCGGCCAAATCGTGCAACAACTCGCGGCGACGCTCGCTGGTGACGCGACTCGTCAATAGTTCTACGCGCAATTGCCGATCGCCGAACAAGTTTCCCCCGTCGGGCACGAGCAAACCGTGCAGAAGTTCTTTTACGCCGGCGAAATGCTGTTCGGCCAAAACCTCGGTTGGGGCCATCAACGCACCCTGATGTCGTCCCTGCACGGCGGCCAACATCGCCGCAACGGCGACCACGGTTTTTCCGCTACCGACATCGCCCTGCAACAACCTGTGCATCGGGTGCGGGCCGGCCAAGTCTCGGTCGATCTCGTCGATCACGCGGCGCTGGGCGCCCGTTATCGAAAAGGGCAACGCGTCGATGAAGCGCTGTTGCAGTCTGCCGCCGACGACATGTCGAATCCCCGTGTTGTCGAGTTCGAACGACCGCTTGCGGCCGACCAAAACCAGTTGCACGCGCAGCAACTCGTCGAACGCCAGTCGACGCCGGGCGTTTTGTTTGGCGGTCATCGAATCGGGAAAGTGAATCGACCAAAGAGCCGGTCCGCGGGCCATCAGGTCGTATTCGTTCAACAACGACTCGGGCAACGGGTCGGCGATACCCCGCTCACGACAACGCTCCAGCGCGTTCTCGACCCAGCTCGCCAACTCCCAAGTCGAGACCTGGGTCCTTTCGCTCTGCGGATATATCGGCACGATGCGACCCGTGCGGTCGCCGATCAAATCGACGAGCGGGTTGTTCATCTGCAACGCGCCGCGAAACTCGTCGACTTTGCCGAACATCGCCACCTGCAACCCGACTTTGAGCTGTCGTTCACGCCACGGTTGATTGAAAAAAGCGGCGCTGAAACGACCCGACTCGTCGCCGACCTGAACTTTGACGATCGTCTTGCGCGTCTTGGTGGTGAACCTCGAAACCTTGCGCACCTCGACCAACACGAGCGCCTCTTGTCCCGCGACGAGATCGCTCACTCGGGCCTCGTTCGTCCGGTCCACCCACCTGCGCGGATAGTTCATCAACAACTCGAGCACGTTCTCGATGCCATATTCGGCGAGCGCCGCCTTGCGCTTGTCGCCCACCCCCTTGAGAACCTTTACGTCGATCGCCGCCAAATCGCGCAATGTGATTTGCCCCGTCATACGGGCCTCGGTCTATTCGACACCAAACAGATACGGATACAACGGCTGGCCACCGAAGTGAACCTCGCAAGAAATCTGCGGATGCACCGCGTTCACATGGGCGATGAGATCCGCGGTGCACGTCGCCTCGGCCTGCTCGCCCGTGATGATCGTCAACAACTCGCGACCCGGTGTGATCAGGTTCGCCAACAAGTCATGGCAGGTCGAGTCGAGCGTCTTGCCGACCGCGACCACGCCGTCGCCGCGCACCAAGCCGATGAAATCTCCGGCATGTACCTGACCCGCCTCCGAATTGGCGTCACGAATCGCCGTAGTCACCTCGCCCGTGGCGACCGAACTCGCCGCGCGCGACATCTGTGAGCCGTTGTGTTCGGCCGAGGCCTCGGGGTCGTAGGCCACCAGTGCGGCGAGCGCCTCGGGCATCGAACAGGTCGGCACGACGCGAACATCTTTTTTCGTCAGTTCGTCGATCTTGTTGGCCACGGGAATGATGTTCTTGTTGTTCGGCAGAATCACGACCTGCGTGGCGTTCATGTGCTCGACGGCGTCGAGCAATTCTTGCGTCGACGGATTCATCGTCTGCCCGCCGGTGACGACGCCGTGCACGCCCATCTGACCGAACAACTCCGCCAAACCGTCTCCACTGGCGACGGCGACGACGGCACAAGTGACGGGCGGCAATGCCGATTGGGCCCCGTGCCGGGCGCCGTGGCGGTCGGGCGCCGTCTGCCCCTGATCGGCGTTCGCATCTAAAGACGGCGCGGCGATGCCCGCCTCGCGCATCGCGTGCTCTTCGGCGACTTCCTCGAACAAGTCGGTGACGCGAATTTTTGACGGCACACCGCCGATCGCGATCGGCGCCTCGATCGCCGCGCCGATGTCGTTGGTATGAATGTGACAGTTGTAGATGCCGTCCCCGCCGACGACCACGATCGAATCGCCGATCTCGCCCCAGGCATTCTTGAATTTTTTCAGTTTCGTGTCGTCGAGACCGAGAAAGAACATCACCTCGTAGCGCAACTCGCTGACGTCCGCGGTGCCGTCCGACGCTTGACGCAACGCGACTTTTTCGAGTTGCTCGGCCGACGGGCCATCGTCGTAAGTGGGTTCGGGCAACGCCACGCCATCGACGACATGCAGCGCCGAGTCGAGCAGCAGCATAAAACCTGCGCCACCGGCATCCACGACTCCGGCATCTTTCAACACGGGCAATTGCTCGGGCGTGTTGTCGAGCGCTCTTTGCCCTGCGGCGCGCGCGACGCGCAGCATCGCCGCGAGAGTCGCACCGTCGTTCGCCGCCCGTGTCGCGGCCTCCGCGGTTTCGCGCGCGACGGTCAAGATCGTGCCCTCGATCGGTTTGAGCACCGCCTCATACGCCGCGGCCGAGGCCGCTTTCAACGCCTCGGCCACGCAAGGTGCGCCGGGGGTCTTGGCGCTTTTCAAAGTCGAAACCATTCCGCGCAGAATCTGGCTGAGGATAACGCCGCTGTTGCCCCGCGCGCCCATCAGCGAACCGTGACTGATCGCCTCGCAAGTCTTGTCTAGATCCGTCGAGGCGCCCTCCAGTTCGGCGACGACTGCGTCGAGCGTTCGCGACATGTTCGTGCCCGTGTCGCCATCGGGCACGGGGTAAACATTCAGGCGATTGATTCCGCCCGCATGTTTTCTCATCGTGTCGCGAAAAATGATCACGGTGTGACGCAAGGCATCGGCCCCGAATTCCTCAAGAACTGCCACGCCGTAAGGCTAGTCAGACCCGTGACAACCCGACCCGGAGCACCGAGGCGACTCGCAACTCCCCCGAATCGGCAACTATGTTTTTAGATGTGCAAGGCGTGATCAAAGCGTTCGACCCGTCGTCGGGCGACGGGGTCGTGATTCGAGACACCGATCTGAGCGAATTCAATCTTGCTCCCGACGCGCTCGAGGGCTCGCTGTTTCGCATGTTGCGCCAGGGGCAACGCGTGTTGTTCACGCTCGACAGTTCGGGCGCCGCAACCAAACTTCGCTTCGGCTCAGAGCGCGACATGGAAACCCCAGGCGCATAGCGCCCAACCCGCCGATGGGTGCAAAAACTTCTAGCGCGAGGTTGACGGCTTGGGTCGAGAAGTGGTCGCAAGTGCTGCAACCCGACGCAGTTCACTGGTGCGACGGATCTCAATCCGAATACGACGCGCTGTGCAAAAAACTGGTGCAGTCGGGAACGTTCACCAAACTTGACGACACCAAACGCCCGAATTCTTTTTGGGCGCACTCTGATCCGGGCGATGTCGCGAGGGTCGAGGACCGCACCTTCATCTGCTCGGTGAACAAGATCGACGCCGGGCCAAACAACAATTGGCGCGAGCCCGCCGAAATGCGCACGGAGATGATGTCTCACTACACGGGTTCGATGCGCGGGCGGACGATGTATGTGGTTCCATTTTCAATGGGTCCGCTCGGTTCGCCGATCGCCCACATCGGCGTTCAACTCACCGACAGCGCGTATGTCGCCGTGAGCATGCGGATCATGACCCGTATGGGCCAGGGTGCTCTCGACGCGCTCGGCGACGGCGAATGGGTGCCATGCCTGCATTCGGTCGGCGCGCCGTTGATCGACGGCGCGAAAGATTCGCCTTGGCCGTGCAACCCCGACAACAAATACATCGTGCACTTCCCCGAGACGCGTGAGATCATGAGTTACGGCTCGGGCTACGGCGGCAACGCCTTGCTCGGAAAAAAGTGTTTCGCGCTGCGCATCGCCTCGGTGATGGCGCGCGACGACGGTTGGTTGGCCGAGCACATGTTGATCTTGAAACTGACAAATCCGCACGGCGACTTCAAATACATCGCCGCCGCGTTTCCCTCGGCATGCGGCAAGACGAACCTGGCGATGCTCGTGCCCACGATCAAAGGCTGGAAGGCCGAGACGATCGGCGACGACATTTGTTGGATGAAGTTCGGCCAAGACGGCCGGCTCCACGCGATCAACCCCGAGGCCGGGTTCTTCGGCGTCGCACCGGGCACCGGTTTCGAGACGAACGCCAACGCGATGCAAACGCTCAATGCGAACTGTATTTTCACGAACACCGCCCTGACCTCGGACGGCGACGTTTGGTGGGAAGGCATGACGGCGACGAAACCTGCGCGCGCCACCGATTGGCGCAACAATCCGTGGACACCCGAGACCGAGACCCCGGCGGCGCACCCCAACGCGAGGTTCACCGCGCCGGCGAGTCAGTGTCCGTCGATCGCGCCCGAATGGCAAGACCCGCGTGGCGTGCCGATCTCGGCGATCTTGTTCGGTGGTCGACGACGCACGACCGTGCCGCTCGTGACGCAGGCGTTCGATTGGGGCCACGGGGTCTTTCTCGGTTCGATCATGGCCAGCGAAACAACGGCGGCCGCGGTCGGCGCGGTCGGCAAATTGCGTTTCGACCCGATGGCGATGTTGCCGTTCTGCGGTTACAACATGGCCGACTATTTCGCGCACTGGTTGTCGATCGGCGAAAAAACTTCGGCGGCGAAACTGCCACAAATATTCTTCGTCAACTGGTTCAGGCGCGACGGCGACGGTCGATTCTTGTGGCCCGGTTACGGCGAAAACAGCCGGGTTCTCAAATGGATTTTTCAGCGCATCGACGGCGAGGCAACCGCGCGCAAGACGGCCATCGGCTTCTTGCCCGATTCGGGCGCGATGGATGTCTCGGGTCTGCAGGTCGGCGCCGACGATCTCAAGCAATTGTTGAGCCTCGATGCGCAGGGCTGGCGCGAGGCCGTACCGCAGATTCAAGAGCACTTCGCGACATTCGGCGACCGCCTGCCGAAAAAACTTTCTTCGTCGCTCGCTTCGCTCGCCGCCGCGCTGGCTTGAACTTCAGCCGGTCTGGCCGACGAGCATCGCCCGAATTCCCAGACCCATGATGAACAGACCGCCGAGGCCGTAAAGCAGATACATCTTGGTTTTCAACTGCGAGCGATACGCATAAATGATCGCGATCGCGATTGTCGCCACGAAACCGTAGAAGGCGTGAAAAGCCGGATACTCGATCTTGTCGCGGTTGACGACAGCCACGCCCAATATCACCTGCACGAAAACGCTCACCTGCACCAGCGCGGTGAACCACCACAACGCGCGACTGCGCAGCGACTGGTTCCTGTGCGCCACCAGCGCCCAAACACCGGCCAAACCGTTGCCGATGATCACGACCCACGACCACGACGTATGCACCTCGAGCAAACTCGCCGCAATTACGCCATTCATTTGCCCCTAATCTA
>Ga0194128_10003054_pt1 | contig 26258 bp, 20 predicted proteins | sample TA2KigCa65mmetaG_FD_148650 | JGI IMG/M metagenome (GOLD analysis project Ga0194128, IMG submission 148650) | Freshwater microbial communities from Lake Tanganyika, Tanzania - TA2015037 Kigoma Deep Cast 65m | ecosystem: Environmental > Aquatic > Freshwater > Lake | place: Tanzania: Lake...
GCGGCACTCCTCCGGGCTTGTCGTCGAATTCAAGCGGACTGCTCTCCGGGACGCCGTCGCAAGCCGGTTCGTTCACCTTCTCGGTCACCGCAACCGACTCCGCCAACGGCCGCGTTTCGAAAACCTACACGCTCACCGTCGGCGGCCAGTTGAGCATCACCACACAACCGCCGCTGGCCGAAGGCACCGTCGGCGCGGGGTACTCGGCGTCGTTCGGCGCCTCGGGCGGCCGTCTGCCGTATCAGTGGTCGATCACCGGCGACACGCCGCCGGGTGTTGGTTTCGACGCCGCTTCAGCAACGCTCTCCGGCACGCCCACCGCGGCCGGTTCGTTTGCCTTCACCGTCACCGTTCGCGATGCGCTACGACAGGTCGCCAACGCAAGCTTCACGATCCGCATCTACGACATCCTGCAGATCACCAACGCCCCTGCCGGCGGGCCGATTCAACCGAATCAGCCCTACGACTTCGGCTTCACCACGACCGGCGGCAAACCGCCCATCGCGTTTGCGCTTACGGCCGGGAATTTACCGCCGGGCATCTCGCTCGGCTCCACCGGATCGCTCAGCGGTACGCCGACGACGCCCGGCGTTTACAACTTCACCGCGCAGGCCTCCGATTCGCTCGGCAATCGCGCACAGCGCTCGGCGGCCCTCACTGTCGCCGCGCCTCTGACGATCACCACATCGTCACTTGCCAACGGCGCCGTCGGAGTGGCCTACTCGGCCGGACTCGCCGCAAGCGGCGGCGTACCTCCGTTGTCGGGTTTCTCGATCTCGCAAGGCAGCCTGCCCGCGGGCCTGTCGCTCGCGGGATCGACCATCAGCGGCACGCCGACAACCGCCGGCGCGTCGACGTTCACCGCACGCATCAACGATTCGCTCGGCGCCGTCGCCACACGCGTCTTCACAATTACGATCGCGCTGCCGCCGCTGCCGCCACCGAACTTCGTTGGCTTGCCGACGGTTCTGCCGCCCGGCCAGCAGACCAACATCACGCTGCAACTGGCGCAGCCGTTCCCCGCGCCGGTCAGTGGTTCGATGACGCTGACTTTCGTGCCGAACGCGCTGGCCAACGCCGACGACCCGGCCGTCCAGTTCTCCACCGGCGGCCGCAGCGTTACGTTCAACTTCCCGGCGAACGCGACCAACGCGACGTTTCCGGCCGACCCGCTGCGCATCTTGACCGGCACCGTGGCCGGCACGATTCGCCTCAGCACGACAACCAGCCCGGCGTCGTCGACGCCCGTGCCCGATCGCGAAATTTCCATCGCGCGTTCGGTCCCGGTCATCACGGCGAGTTCGATCCAACTCGGCAACGGCCAGTTCACGCTCGTGCTCGACGGATACTCGAACACACGGGAACTCTCGGCCGCGACGATACGGCTGATTCCGACCGCCGGCGCGCCCCTGCAAACGACAGACATCAATCTGAACGTGACAGCGGCTTTCGCCAGCTACTATCAGACCTCGACGCTCGGCGGCGTGTTCCGGTTGACGATTCCGTTTAACGTCTCAGGCACGCTCAACGATATCGAGTCGCTGACCGTTACGCTGACGAACTCCGTGGGCACATCGCAGCCGGCCACAGTCCGGCTGCGGTAATCATCGGACGCCGCTGACCAACTCCAAATCCGTATCGGTTGTCTGGACATTGCCGAAGACGATTGTCGAATCGTCGGGCGAGACGCTAAAGCCAATCATGGACCGGAGCGTGGTATCTGGCACGTTCAGCGGGCCGATTCGCCGCGGCGGCCCGCCCGCGAACGCCGCGGCGTGCAGGATCTGATTCCGATCGATAAAATACACGGCGGTGCGGCTGGCGCCAAAAAACAGATCGACGTCGGCTGCGATGCGCTCAGTCGACGCGGCGCCGGTCTGGCGGAGCAATTCCCACTTCTGCTGCGTCACGCGCATCCAGTACATCGTCGATCCGTCGGCGCTCGTTCGCACCGTCGGCTCATTCGGGAATCGGCCTGCTTCGCTGGCCGCGCCTGTGTCGGGATTGAGGGTCGTCATCGTGCCTTGCACCGTGAAGTACAGCAGATTCCTCGCATGATCCCAGTGCGGCCAGCGGACGGGCGCTCCAGCCCCGTCGATCTTTTTCAGCGGCCCGCCCGTTACCGGCGCCGTCACCAGACCCGCGCCGATCGAGCCGAACAAAACGCGGTCGCCGGCGGGCGACCACCGCAACGTGCCCGTCGCCGCCGCATCGCTGATCTGGCGCGGTTCCGTGCCATCCGCCTTCGCTACCCATACCGTGCGCGCGCCGGACCGCGTCGACACAAACGCGACCAGCTTCCCGTCCGGCGAAAATTCCGGATTGCCGTCATACCGGCTCGACGGCGCGAACCGCTCGCGGCGGTCGAGGTCGTTCAACGGCGCGCGCCACAGCGATCCGCGCTCGGCGCCGCTTGCGGCATAAATCAGATCGCCGCGAGCCGAGATCGCCACGCCACTGCACGACGCGTCGCCGATCGGCTCAAGCGGCGAACCGGGCCGCGCACGCAGCCGGTGCAGCGTGGCCGACGTTTGACTCATTTGCATGCAGACGATTAAGCCGTCGCCGCCAGGCGTCCACGCAAAGCCGCGCACGGCGCCCGGGCCGCGGTAGATCGTCTTGGGCGCGCCCGCCGCGCCGCCGTCGGCGTTCAGCGGTACGAGGAGAATATCGCCCGGTCCGCTCGGCGGCCCGCCGATGGTCCGAAGCACGTAGGCGACCGACTTCCCGTCCGGCGCCAATGCCGGTGCGTGGGAACCGGGAACCGTACCGTCAACCTTCTTTATCGTGCTGTCCGCGATGTCAATCCAACAAAGTCCGCCCTGTTCGCTGTACACCGTCGCGAGAATCCGCTGGCCATCGGCGCTCCAGGCGAGATGTTGATTCTCCGCTGTCACGCGCAACCGTTTCGAGAGCTGCGCCAGCCGGCGCTCGGGACCACCGCTTGCCGCGATCACCCACACCCACACACCGTCTTCATTCGTGCGCCGTAAAAACGCGATCGTCTTTCCGTCCGGCGACCACGCGGGACCATATTCAAACGCCGCCCCCGTCGCCACCAACTTGACGATTGCCTCCGAACCAATCTCCTTGACGTAGATCCCGCTCGGTGCGATGCCATCGCCCGTCCAATAGAACGCGACCTTCTTGCCGTCGGGCGAAAACGCCGCGCCGTACTCGGTACCGCGTAGCGCCGTGAACGGAACCGGCTTAGCCAGCGGCGCCGGCTTGCGGTCGATCGCCCACCACGCGATGCCAACCACCGCAAGCAACATAGGCGCCACCAGCCAGGACTTTCTCGAAGCAGGGGCGGGAGGCGCCGCCGTGACGGTCCGCTGCGCAAGCCACGCATCCAGTTCGCTTCGAAACGCCCACACCGAGCCCTTTTGCAAGTGCTGATGTTTGTGCACCGGCAACCCTTCGAGCTCGCTCCAACGCCGCACCGTGCGCTCGCTCTTATTCAGATACGCCGCGATCTGTTTCCAGGAATCTAAACGATCGGATTCTTCGGGCACTCGTGTCATTCTATACTTGCATCCCGGCAAAGAAAAAGCGAAACTGCGGTGTATGAACCTGACGCTTGGCTTTCCCGAACCGGAGCAAAAAGACCCCGCGCTCACGCTCCGTCGCCCGTCGGGATTGGAGGGCGCGCTCAGCCGCTTTCAGGAGTGGATGGAAAAGCCGGAGTCGCCGGTGCGGTCGATCCAACACCAGCCCGCGCGCGAGGGCGACTTCGCGCCGATGCCTGTCACCGTCGCTCCCGCGCTCGCCGAAGCCTATCGCGCGTGTGGTATGGACAGGCTCTACTCGCACCAGGCCGAAGCGTTCGCCGAAGTCGAAGCGGGTAACAATGTCGTCGTTGTCACGCCCACCGCGAGCGGCAAGACGCTCTGCTACAACCTGCCTGTTTTGAATAAACTGCTTGCCGATCCCGGCGCGCGCGCGATGTATCTCTTCCCGACGAAAGCCCTCTCGGAAGATCAACTGCAAGAGTTTCAAGCCGCCGTCGATTCGATCCGCGTTAACGGCAAAGCCCCGGAAATCCGCGCGTTCACCTACGACGGCGACACCCCGCAAGACGCTCGCCGCGCCATCCGGGAACGCGCCAACGTCGTCTTCACCAATCCCGACATGCTGCATGCGGGCATCCTTCCGCATCACACCAAGTGGGCGAAGGTCTTCGAGAACCTCCACTACATCGTCATCGACGAGCTGCATTACTACCGCGGCGTCTACGGCAGCCACCTCGCCAACATCCTGCGCCGCATCAAACGCATCGCCGAGTTCTACGGCTCCAAGCCCCAATTCATCTGTTCGTCGGCGACCATCGCCAATCCCCGCGAACTCGCCCAGGCGCTGTGCGAAGCCCCATTTTCATTGGTCGAAAAGAACGGCGCGCCCAGCGGCGAGAAGTACTTCGTCTTCTACAACCCGCCCGTCGTCAACCGCGAACTCGGCATCCGCCGCAGCTATCTGCACGAAGCGCGCCGCATCGCGGTGGAGTTTCTGGAGCGCGGCCAGCAGACGCTCGTCTTCACCAACAACCGTCTCGCCACCGAAGTGCTGACGACGTATTTAAAGGACGCGGCCCAGCGCAATCCCGCGCTGGAAGGCCGCATCAGCGGCTATCGCGGCGGCTACCTGCCGAAGGAGCGCCGCGCGATCGAGCACTCGATTCGCAGCGGCCACATTCGTGGCGTGATCGCGACGAACGCGCTCGAACTCGGCGTCGACATCGGCTCGCTCGACGCCGTCGTCATGGCCGGATATCCAGGTACGATCGCCTCGACGTGGCAGCGCGCCGGCCGCGCCGGCCGCAGACGGAAGGCGTCGCTCGCGGTGATGGTGGCGTCGAGCGCGCCGCTCGATCAGTACATCATCGAGCACCCCAGCTACTTCTTCGACCGTCCTCCCGAAAGCGCGCACATCAACGCCGACAATCTCGAAATCCTGCTCAGCCATCTCAAGTGCGCGGCTTTCGAACTGCCCATCCGCAACGGCGAAAAATTCGGGCCGCACGATCCCGCCGGCCTCTGCCGCTTTCTACAAGAACTTGGCGTGCTGCATCTCACCGGCGACACCTGGCACTGGACCAGCGACAGCTATCCCGCCGATGCCGTCTCGCTGCGCGCCATCACCAGCGACAACTTCGTCGTCATCGACAACACCGGCGAGCCGAAAGTGATCGCCGAGGTCGACTTCACTTCGGCGCTGACGACCCTGCATGAGAAGGCCATCTACCTCCACGACGCCCGCCAGTTTCAAGTCGAGCGCTTCGACTACGACAACCGCAAGGCCTACGTGCGCTCGGTCGAATGCGACTACTACACCGATGCCATCGACTACACGCAGGTCAAGATCCTGAGCGAGTTCGACCGCGCCGAATGGCCCGCCACCGTGCGCGGCACGCATGGCGAAGTACGCGTCAATCGCCAGATCGTGGGCTTCAAGAAGATCAAGTTTTATACGAATGAGAACGTGGGCGCGGGCAATCTTTCGATGCCCGAACAGGAAATGCACACGACCTCGTTCTGGCTGCATTTCCCCGAGGGTTTTCTCGCACGTTTTCCCGACCTCACGCCGACCGAAAAACAGAACGGGCTTGTCGGACTCGGCAACGCGTTGCGAGCCGTCGGCGCGCTGCTGCTCATGTGCGACCCGCGCGATCTCGGCGTGACGCTGACCGAAGACTCCACCGAACCCTCGCGCGACTACCGGCCGAATCTTTATCTCTACGACAACTATCCCGGCGGCATCGGCGGCAGCCAGCCGCTATTCGAAGTGCGCGAAAAACTGTTGAACGGAACCGCGCAACTCATCCGCGGATGCTCGTGCGACAACGGCTGCCCAAGCTGCGTCGGCCCGGTCGGCGAAGTCGGCGAACGGGGCAAGGAAGTGGCGCTGCGTGTGTTGGCGGAGATTGGTGCTGGCGTTTCTATTGCAAAGGTGTGAGCCCGCCCTGTGCTTCACAACGGCGTCGTCCGGCCTTCCTCGTAATCGCGTAACGCGCGCGGCAAGCTCGTCGATCCTTCCGGCGAGTACGTCGGATTCCAGGTGCGCGTCCCACAGATCTGGTTCATGATTCGCAAACCACCCGCGAAACTTGTTAGACCAGCTTCACAATCACTTCGACTTCAGGCGCCATCGCCCACATCGCGGCCCAACACCTTCCGCTACCATCTGAGTATGCCCTCCCTGATGAAAGCCCTCGTCAAACGCGAGGCGGCGCCCGGCCTCTGGATGGAAGAGATCGCGGCCCCGGAAATCGGAATCAACGACGTCCTGATTCGCGTCCTCCGCGCCTCCATCTGCGGCACCGACGTGCACATCTACAAGTGGGACGCATGGGCGGCCAAAACCATTAAGACGCCCATGGCCATCGGGCACGAGTTCGTCGGCGAGATCGTCAAGGTCGGCTCGAACGTCAGCGACTTCTCGCCGGGCATGCTGGTCAGCGGCGAGGGCCATGTCGTCTGCGGGCGGTGCCGGAACTGTCTGGCCGGCCGGCGTCATCTTTGCGCTCACACCAGCGGCGTCGGCGTGAATCGCCCCGGCTGTTTCGCCGAGTACATTTCGCTGCCGATGTCCAACGTCTGGCATCACGACGAGCGCATCGATCGCGACGTCGCCTGCATCTTCGATCCCTTTGGCAACGCCGTGCACACCGCGCTGTCGTTCCCGGTTTTGGGCGAGGACGTGCTTGTGACCGGCGCCGGTCCGATCGGCATCATGGCCGCCGCCGTCGCCAAACACGCCGGCGCGCGCTTCACGGTCATCACCGACGTGAATCCGTACCGCCTCGAACTGGCGCGCAAACTCGGCGTCACGCTCGCCGTGAACCCGATGGAGACGCCGCTCGAAGAGGTGCAGAAGCAACTCGGCATGACCGAAGGTTTCGACGTCGGCCTGGAGATGTCCGGCAATCCGGCCGCGTTTCGCGGCATGCTGGCCAACCTCGCTCACGGCGCGAAGGTGGCCATGCTGGGCATCCCCGCCGGCGGCGAGATGTCGATCGACTGGAACACCGTGATCTTCAACATGATCACGATCAAGGGCATCTACGGCCGCGAAATGTACGAAACCTGGTACAAGATGACCGTCATGCTGCAATCGGGCTTGAACCTGCGCCCCGTCATCACGCACCGCTTCGGCTTCGGCGACTTCCTCGAAGGCTTCGAAAAGATGGCCAGCGGCCAGAGCGGCAAGATTATCCTCGACTGGGCTATGTAATCGGGACAATCAACCCGAAGGTTAGATAGCTGCGCAGTTTGTCGGCCAAGCTCTCGCCTTCGTTCAATTTGGCCCAGCGAATCGACGACTTATCGCCACGTTCGTTAAAGAACCCGACGCCGCCCGTCCGGAAGCGCGCATCGCGCCACTGATCGACAACCCGTCCGCCAACCAGCGTCACGATACGGTCTCCAACGGCCTTGACCTCGTATTGATAGAACTCCTCGCGCGAGAGCGCAACCGGGATCGGCAGGTGGCGGCGGCGTGACTCTTGGCCTTGAATGACCGAGAAACGGACGATCTCGGGTCGCGTCGACGAGCCCTTCTCAGGGATCAAAAGCTTGGAAGCATAGTAGTTGTGATGGTTCGGCGCGCGCACCACCCATCCGAGTGAGTTGGACTCTACCCGGCCTTCAAACTGAAAACTGTAATCGGCCAGGTTGCGCGATTCGTTCCAAATGCGCAAACCGCCCGGCTTCACTAGGCCGTTCTCAGAGCGCCACCCGGCGGGCCCGCTGCCCGGAGCCGGCAGCCAACTTCGTAACCCGGTCTGGAAACGATCTTCAATCGCAACGCCACCCGTCGCCGACCTCGGCAACCGGTCGATCAATCCGCCGACGGCTGTCGCGAAGGCGCCCTGTCGGCCGCCATCCCGTTCTTTCTTCGATTTCGGTCCGGCGTCGATTCCCATCCGTTCCAGGATGATCAGCCCAGCCACGCTCAGCCCAGCCAGCGCCAGGACCGTCGCCATCGACCGCGCCCCGGCCGACTGCCCGCGCTTCTTCTTCGGAACCGCGAATTCGTCGGTATCACGCAACACATCCGCCACCGAATAGGTGAACTCGCCCATCTCGCGCAAGGCGCGGGCGGAGCGGGCCGAGTAGGCAGTCCGGTGCTCTTTGGAGCAGAACTCCTTATCGACGAGACGGTGTATGATTCCGATTGGGTTTCGACAGTAGCGGCAGACCATGGGGTCTCCTTCTGCTATTGTCCGCGAAACTGTCCCAATCTCGACACGGTTAGGGCAGAATAGTGCAGTGGGTCAGGTCAAATCCCTAGCCACAACCCGTCGCACTGGTACAATATGGAAACAAGGGCTACGTCACAGCGCGCCGACCGCCGCCCGTTTCACGTAACCGTTTCATTCTACTGATGATAAGCGCTCTGTACACCCGCTGGATTAACGCTTGGGAGCACCGTCTCTGCTTTCGTTCCACCGACCGTATCGTCCGGCCATTTGAGTGGGGCGACGAATGGTCCGATGGCTGGCCGACCCTTCAACGTGCTGAGAAAAATGGAGATACTCCCGAGCAGTGGCTCCTCCGCCTCAACCGGACCGCCATCGCCCGTAGCGACGAGTTCTTCACTTATCAAACCCCCGAAGACTTTCGCCTCGAAGGCGGCTTCGTCCGATTCACCTCTTCCGTCCGATCCCCGTACCCGGCGAATAATCTAGTTCATGGGCAGTGGTTCCCCGCAAAGAACCCTAATGGGAAAGCCGTAATCGTCCTCCCGCACTGGAACGCCAGCCGCGATCAACACGGCGGTCTTTGCGCCGGAATGGCCAAATTCGGGCTTTCGGCGGTACGCCTCAGCCTTCCCTATCACGACTACCGCATGCCGGCCGAACTCAATCGCGCCGATTTTGCCATGTCCTCCAACATCGGCCGTACCATCGACGCTGCCCGTCAGGCGGTCGCCGACATCCGCGCCATGATCGACTGGCTGTACAGCCAGGGCTATACCCGCGTCGGCATCTGCGGCACCTCGATCGGGTCCTGCTACGCCTGCCTCGCCTCGGCCCACGACGAACGCATCGCCGTCAATGTCTTTAATCACTGCTCCACCTACGTCGCCGACGTCGTCTGGACCGGCCTGTCGACCCTCCACGTGAAAAAGGGCCTCCAAGAGCAGTTGGATCTGGACCGCCTCCGCGCGCTTTGGGATGTCATCAGCCCCGTCAACTACCTGGAAAAGCTGGCCGCGCACAAACACAAGCGGTCGCTGTTCATCTACGCCAAATACGATACGACGTTCATTCCGAGGCTCTCTCTCGACATCATCAATCGCGTCCAAGAGCTCGGCATCGCCAACAAAGTCGTCTCGTTGCCATGCGGCCACTACACGATGGGCGAAACGCCGTTCAAATTCCTGGACGGCTACTACATCATCAACTTCCTGAAGAGGAGCTTGTAGGTGGACGCCGCCTCGGTTGCCGCTCTGGTGGCTTTCTGGAGCGACCCCGCCGACGGCGAAGCCGCCAAAAGCCAGGAACTGATTCTCGGCCTGCTGCGCGGAACGCCCGCCCCGTTCTCGCGCGATCAATTCGAGCCCGGCCACCTTACCGGCACCGCGTGTGTGCTCCATCCCTCCGAACGGGCCGTGTTGCTGGTCCATCACGCCAAGCTCGACCGCTGGCTGCTGCCTGGCGGCCACGTCGAGATCGGCGTCGACACCGACCCCGCCTCCACCGCCCGCCGCGAAGCGGAAGAAGAGAGTGGCGTGCAAATCGACGCATCGGCACCGCCCCGGTTGGTCGGCCTCGACGTGCACTTCATTCCCGCGCGGAAAAAGGATCCGTTTCACTTACACCACGATCTGATCTACCGCTTTCAGGCGTCGTCGCCGGTTCTGGGCGGCTCGGAAGAGGTGCGCGAAGTGGTCTGGTGCGGCGTCGATTCCTTTGACCGCTTCGATGTCCCCGCGCCAATCCGCCGCGCCGTGCAGCGCAGTTTCGGCGGACCGGTCAATATCCCATCATCCGCATCCGCGCATCGATAATCGCCGCATACTGATTCATCGCCGCGGGCCTTCGCCTTCTGGGCGCGGGGACACACGCCGCCAAACGCGCCGCCTGATCCCGCGACAACGACGCCGCGCTCGCGCGATAGTGATACCGCGCCGCCGCTTCGGCGCCGTACACACCCGGCCCCCACTCGATCACGTTCAAGTACAACTCCAAAATCCGTTCCTTACCGAGGATCACTTCGGCGATCGGCGCCAGCGTCCACTCAATCACCTTCCGGACCGGATTGGCGTGTGTTGTGAAGAACAGATTCTTCACAAGCTGCTGTGTAATCGTCGACGCACCTCGCCGTACCCGCCCCTTGCCCGCGCTTTCGCGCGCCACCTCCGCCATCGCGCCAGGATCCAGCCCCCAATGCTTGTGAAAGTTCCCGTCCTCGGCCGCCACGACCGCGTTACGGAGTTGGGGCGAAATCCTCGTCAAATCGACCGGCGCGTATCGCTTCTCATACTTCCCCGGCTTAAACCACGACTCCACTCGCCGCTGCATCTGCACGCCCGTCGTCCACGGATCGATCCACTTCAGCAGCAGGAAAGATCCGATCCAGAAGACGTAAAAGCAGGCCATCGCTTTCACGAGAAGCGCGCAGGCCGCGAAGAACCGGCCCCGAATGGGCGGTTTCCCCGGCCGTTGGCCGCGCCGAAGCGTGTCCCTTGTGCGCGGTATTCTGAATCGCCCCAGCCACTTCTTCACGGCTTGCGTTTCGCGATCGCCGCGAGTTGCCTGTTAATACGCTGCACCTCTTCTTCGTTGGCGAAGTTCGATCGTCCCTCTTTTTTCAGCTCCACGAAGATATCGAGCGCGCCCTGGTAATACCGCCCGGCGTCCTCATGGCGCTTCACCTTCATCGCCACGTCGCCGAGCGCCGAAAGTGTTTCGGCGACCTCGCCCCGCGCGCCCGCGTTTGCCGGATTGCGCTCGGCCAGCAGCAGCCGCTCCTCCAGCACCGAACGCAACGCCCGTGACGCTTCATCGGTTTGCCCCAGGGCCGCGCGCGCCTGCGCAAGCCGATGCTTGGCCGTCGCCAGCAATGTCCGCGACCGCACCTCGTTCGGATCCGCCGCCGCGAACGGCTCGATAATCCGTTGCGACTCCGCCAGCGACTGCACCGCCCCCTTCGCATCGCCCGCTATCCTTTGGGCGTTCCCCAGATGCAAATACGACTGCGACAACGCGATCTCGAACTGTGCCTGCCCTGGATGCGCGCTCCGCAACTGCTTTTGAATCGCCAGTTGCTGGTGGTAATGCTTCAGCGCGTCCGCGTACTCTTTCTCGTGCACCAAAATGCTGCCCATACGGACGTGCGCGAGCGCCAGTCCTTGCCGGTCTTCCTCGCTCGACGGATTCGCCTTCACCAATTGCTCGTAGACCCTCAACGCCTCGCCGCGCAGCTCCAACACGCCGCGAAACGCGCCCATCGTCGATAGCGTCGTCGACGCCGCCGTCAGACTAGACGCGACATTACGGAGCCGGGGCACGCTATTCGGCGAACGGTCCAGCAACTTGCGGCGCATCTCCAACGCCCCTCGATCGGCATCCAAAGCCGCCTGCGCGTCTCCCGTGGCGCGCAAAATCGAACCAATGCGCATCAGCGTATTCGCCAGCGCCTCTTCCCGGCGATCCCGCTCCGTTTCGGGCGCCGGCGCCGCGAGCACGGCGCGCCGGATACTCTCCGCCTTGCGATAACTTTGCAGAGCTTCGGTGATCTGGCCGAGGTTGAGCGTGCCCGGCCGTCCTGGTACGTCACCGGTTTTTTCGTATGCGTTCGCCAACTCCTCTCGCAGCCGCGGATCGCCCTTGGCTTCATCCGCCAGGCCGTCGAGATATTCAAGCGAGCTCCGCACCAGCGCCGCGCGCGCCGGCGTCGCGCCGGGCAGCCGCGCCAGCGCGTCGTCGGTCTCGCTGATTAGGTTCGACGCCAATCGCCGCAACTCCTGGAAGCGCCGCTCGGCCCGCTCGTAGTTACGCTGCGCGATGCGCGCTTGCCATACCGCCAGGCCCAATCCGATGACCAGCGCCAGCAGCACCGCCGCCGCGCCGATCACCCCCGCGCGGTTCCGCCGCACGAACTTCTGCAGCCGGTACCGCCGCGTGTGCGGCCGCGCTGAAATCGGCCGCGACGTTAGATGCGCGCGGATGTCCTCCGCCAGCGCATCCACCGACGGATAACGGTCCGCCGGTTCGAACTCCAGCGCCGTCGCCGCGATGTTGTCCAGATCCCCCTCGACATCGCCGTCATCCGCCCAACTACTCGGCGGCCGTGGCGATGTTTCCTTCAATGCATCGTGAAGCTGTATTGGCGTCATGCGCTCGATGGGAATCGGCGATTGCCGGCACAGCAGAAAATACAACACGCGCCCCAACGAATACACGTCGGAGGCGGTCACCGCCTGCTGACCGATCAACTGCTCCGGGCTCGTCCATGCCGGCGTCATCGCCAACTGCGTCGTCCCGCCCGTTCGCTGCTCGGTTGTATCGCCGCTGGAGTGCATTAACCGCGAAATACCGAAGTCCAGCAGCTTGATCTTCCCATCCGCGGTGACGAGAATGTTGCCCGGTTTCAAGTCGCCGTGCACGACCAGATGCCGGTGCGCGAAACTCACCGCATCGCAAATCGCCAGGAACATCTCCAGCCTTTGCGCCAGCGGCATCGATTCCGGCACGGGGCTCTTGTCGAGCGCGGTGCCGTCGACAAATTCGGTCACCAGAAACGGCACGCCCTCGTCGGTGATCCCGCCGTCGAGAAGACTTGTGATCCCCGAGTGATGCAGCCGCGCCAGAATCTGACGCTCCAGCCGGAACCGCCGCAGCGATCGCGGTGTCATCGCCGAATGCCGGATCAACTTCAACGCCACCTGCATCGGATACCCATCGACTTCCCGCGTCGATAGATACACTTCACCCATCCCGCCCTGACCCAGTAACGACTGTAGTTGATACGGCCCAATCCGCCGCCCCGCCCCCGCCGCCGGGCCTTTGGTAATATCGACCGCCGCGTCTTCCAGGAACGTACCCGCGTCGTCGTTGGCGTCAAGCAGCGACAAAACCTCTTCGCGCAGCGCGGTGTCCGAACCGCACTCGGCGTCCAAATGCGCCGTCAAATCGTCGCCCGTCAAATTCAGCGCGCGGTCGAGGATCTGCTTCACGCGCTGCCAGCGCGCCGCATGTTCCGCCTGCTCGGTCGGGCCCGTCATGCGTCCGACTTGCGCCGCGACAGCTCGCGGAACAGCCAGGCCTTCGCCGAGACCCAATCCCGCTTTACCGTCGAGTCCGATATCCCCAACACTTCGGCCGTCTCTTCAATCGACAGCCCAGTGAAAAACCGCATTTCTACAACACGCGCCTGCTGCGGATCGATCTTCGCCAGCGCTTCGAGCGCGTCGTCCAACGCTTCGATCTCCAGATCGCGCTTCTCGGAAACGCCCAACGCTTCATCGAGCGAAAGCGCCATCGCGCCGCCGCCCCGCTTGGCCGCGCGCACGCCGCGCGCGTGATCGACGAGAATCCGCCGGATCATCTGCGCCGCGATGCCGAAGAAGTGCGCGCGGTTCTGCCACCGTACGTTCTTCTGATCGACCAGCTTCATGTAGGCCTCATGCACCAGCGCCGTTGCCTGCAGCGTGTGATCGCTCCGCTCGCGACTTAGGTAGATCGCGGCCAGCCGGCGCAGTTCGTCGTACACCACCGGCGTGAGATTATCGAGCGCGTTGCGGTTGCCGCTCGACCATTGATGGAGCAGCTGCGTGACGTCGGGCGAGTACATGTGCTTCCGCTACCTAGAATACCGTGATTGACAATGGGTGGATGCCTTTGACGGCCATCCTACTTGTCCTCGCCGCCGCCGTCACCCACGCGGCCTGGAACCTCTTGGCCAAACGCGTCCGCGGCGGTATGGAAACCGTGTGGCTCTACTCGTCGATCGGCACGCTGATGCTCGCCCCCTGGGCGCTCTACGCTTACGCCGAAGCCTGGCCCCGCCTCGGCGCGCGAGAGGCCTACTCGCTCGCCGGCAGCTGCTTCTGGCAACTCATCTATTTCGTCTGTTTGCAGCAGGCTTACAAACACGGCGATCTCTCGCTCGTCTATCCCGTCGCGCGCGGCGCCGGGCCGTTGATCGCCTCGGTCGGCGCTATGCTCGTTCTGGGCGAATCCGCGCCGTTGACCGCGTGGATCGGCATCGCCATGATCTCGGGCGGCGTGCTTTTCTTCTTGCAGTTCGGCGGCGGCCCGCGCACCGCGATCCTTTGGGGGCTCGCCACCGGCGTCATCATCGGCGTCTACAGCCTCTGGGACAAATACGCCATCTCCGGCCTCGGTCTCGCGCCCATCATGATCGAATGGACGACGGATGCTTCGCGCGCCATCACTCTCGCGCCTGTCGCGCGGGGCAAGTGGCGCGAGGCGTGGCGCGCCAGTCCCTTCACGCTGTGTTGGATCGCGCTGCTCAATCCTCTCGCCTATATCTTCGTGCTGAGCGCGATGCAATTGGCCCCGCTTCACCGTGTCGCGCCGATGCGCGAGCTGAGTATCGTGCTCGGCACGGTGCTCGGCGCGCGCCTGCTCGGCGAGCCGCAATCGGCCCACCGCATCTCCGGCGCGTGCGTCATCGCGGCCGGAGTTTTTTTCTTGTCGATTGCGTGAGCACTTTCGCGAAGCTCGTGCGCTTGAGTTTGTGAGGCCGGAAACGATCCGGCTCAAAACAACCAACAAGGAAAAATCAAATGAAACTCAAGATGTTCGCAATCATTGGCGCCCTGTGCGCCGTCAGCGCCAGCGCCGAAGTGAAGCGGGTCGAAATCCCCGGTGCGATCGGCGGATATGTATCCTGCATCGGACAAACCGTGGTCGTCTCCGGCACGGGCGTAACGCAAATCCAGACGTTGGAAGCGCAGAACAACACGCTCGTCTCCATCCATGGTCAGGCGAAATTGGAAGGCGCCGACGCCTCGGGCCGCGCCTACAAAGCGACATTCAAATACAATGCGAACTTCGGCGCGAAGTCGACCTCATACACCGTGCCGTACAACGCTCTCTTTATCGGTCACGGCAACACTCCGAACTTCCGGCTGGACGGCGAAATCAAGCTCTTCGTCGATGCCAACGGGAACCCCATCGGCGGAGCGATCCTCAGCGGCACGATCACCTGCGTGAACTAACTTCGCCCTCGCGCGAAAACGGCCTCCGGTCAACCCGGAGGCCGTTTTACTTGATCTCCACCTTTACCGCGTTCGCCGATTCCCCATCCGCGCGCACAATAACATCCACCACGCCCGCGACGCCCTCCGGCACGGCGACGTTGATCTGATCCAACCCCGCGAACTCGCCCTGCGGACCCGCATACAATACCGCCGCCTCCCGGCCGCCGATGGTCGCCGACCACCCTTTCGCTCCGCGCACTCCCGTCCCATACAACACCAGCACCGCCGACGCGCCGCGCGGAATCGCAACCGGTGTGTCAAACAAAGACTGCTCGCGCCGCGCTCCGCTCGCATCGACAACAACCGCCTGCCCCACCGCCTTCCCGTCCACCATGAACACACCCGGCGCCGATCGCGCGATCGTCATCACCGCGCTCGCCACAACATCGCCGCCGCGCATGACTCGCACCACGCTGCCGCCATCCGGCGTCTCCGCCGGCACAAGAAAGTTGATCTGCGCCGCCGACAACAAAAACGCCGTCGCGTCGCGTCCTCCCACCGTCACCCGCATTCCCGCGGCATCGTCCAACGGCCGCGGCAAAAACATCGTCGCCAGCGAACCCGCCGCTACAGCACCGGCACGAAAACTCGCCGCCGACACCAGCGCCGGCGCCAGTTCCAGCTTCTCGGAATACCTCTGCATCAACCCGCACGAAACCGAATGTTGCGGGCAGTAGAGTTGATAGCCCTCGCTGTCTCCCTTGCTGTCGTTGATCAGATGCCACAACATCGCACCCGCCGACGCCTCGACATCCACCGTTCGCTTCAACCAGCCTTCGAACACCACGGCCCGCTCGGCGTCGGCCGCGCGCTTCCCGTACTCGCCGAGATAAGCTACTTTCCCGTTTTCCCGCGCAATCTCTTCATGCCGCCGGATGAACAACTCCGTATCCGCGCCATCGTTCAACCCCCAACTCGAGGGATAGAGGTGATAGCTCAGCATGTCGATCTCCGGGATCTTCGCGAGCCGGTGGTAACTGCAACCCTCCGAGCCCGCCACCGAGTAGCGATTCGAAAGTCCCGCGTACAGCACCGCGTTATCGTCAAAGCCTTCGCCCCCATCGGCGACAAGATGGTTCGCGTCGATGCTCTTGATAAACGCCGCCATCTCCGCGTGCCACGCAACCAGGGCATCGGCGCGCCCGCCCGATGGATTGCGCAATTCGTTGCCCAACTCCCAGGCCAAAATCGCCGGTTCATCGCGATACAGCACGCCCGTCACCGTGTTGCGCCGTTCGATGATCGCCCGCGCGTAGCTCTTGTACCAGCCACGGATGCGTTCCTCGGTGTAAAACAATCCCCATTCATTCTGTTGCGGCGCTCGCCCGAGGTGCCACTGCACATACCGGCGGATCCCGCCGTAGGCCTCCCAGTTATTTGTGAGCTTGAGGATCAACCGAATGCTGCGTTCGCGAGCCATTGCAATCGAACGGTCCAGCGCCACCAGCGAACTCTCCACCAACACGCCCGGCTCGGTTTGAATCGCCGCCGGATCGGACGTGGGCGGGTGATCGTTATGCGCGTTCGCCCGCACAACCGTCATTCCGAGTGACGCCATTTTGTCGAACGTCTCCGCCACGCCGGCGGTTCGTCCGTACACGATATCGGCCTGATTGTAGTAAACGTTGTTGCCGTGAAATCGAAACGGCTTGCCATCGAGCAGCAGCACCGATCCCGCTCGCCGCACAAATTCGCCCGCTCGCACCGGCGGCCCGGCCGCGCGTCCCCGTTCCATGACTGACCCTTTCAATTCCACAGCAGTAGGAGCGCTCCGATCGACAACGCGTTGCGAAAAAAGCATCGCCGCCGAAAGCAGAAAAAGAGAAACACGCGCCACCGCATCAAGCTAACACACGCCTCGCGCGAGGGTATAGCCGAGGTCGATCGCGGTCTCAAACGCTTCCAGCTCGGAGTCGCGCGTTGCCGGCATGATGGTTCTTTCCCTACTGCCTCAAGGCCAGGACCGATCATACAGTTGGGATAGCGACTCGCAAAGCCATAACCTTTGGCGACGAGCTACTCCAGGTGAGCAGCTCCCATGGCCCCAGTCTATTTCCGAAAGCCGTCAAGGCCTGGAGCCGCCGGCGCGGTGTGCTTCGTGCAGTCTTGATAGCCAAGATGAATCCTTTGATATGGACGCCCTTCATCTGGTACGACAGAAAGAGGCCATGATAGATCAGTCGCCCAGCACGCAGTCGTGCGCCGCGCTCTTGATGAGCATCAAGGAGCGGATTCAGACGGCCCAGGTGCGGGCAGCCGTCGCAGTCAACCAGGAATTGGTTCTCCTCTACTGGGGCATCGGCAAGGAGATTCTCTCGAGGCAAAAGGCGGAAGGCTGGGGAGCAAAGATCATCGATCAGCTTGCCGAAGACCTTGGGAGAAGCTTCCCCGAGATGAAGGGCCTTTCCCCACGGAACCTCAAATATATGAGAGCGTTAGCGGAGGCTTGGCCAGAAGACGAATTTGTGCAACAGCCTGTTGCACAATTGCCGTGGGGTCACAATGTTCGGCTCTTGGATCTCGTCAAGGACAGAGAACAGCGCCTCTGGTATGCCCGAGCTGCCATCGAGCACGGTTGGAGCCGAAACGTCCTGGTGATCCAGATCGAGGCGGGACTGTATGGACGGCAGGGAAAGGCGATCACGAACTTCACCAAAGCGCTACCGGCTCCCCAGTCCGACCTAGCCCAGCAGCTTCTGAAAGATCCCTACAACTTCGATTTCCTCACGCTCTCGAAGGACGCCGATGAGCGCGAGGTCGAGACCGGCCTGGTCGCACACATCCAGAAGTTCCTCTTGGAACTCGGCGCCGGCTTTGCGTTCGCCGGCCGCCAGTACCCTCTTGAGATCCCAGGCGACGACTACCGGTTGGACCTTCTCTTCTATCACCTGAAGCTTCGTTGCTTTGTGGTGATCGACTTGAAGGCCGGGCCCTTCAAACCGGAATACGCCGGCAAGATGAACTTCTACCTGGCCGCGGTCGATGACATGCTCAAGCACGCAAGCGACAACCCGGCCATCGGTCTCATCCTCTGCAAGAGTAAGAAGGAGCTGGTCGTCGAGTACGCGCTTCGCAATACGGCAACGCCGATGGGGATAGCAGAGTTCAGGCACCTGGAGAAGCTACCAGCAGAACTGAAGGGAAGCTTGCCGACCATCGAGGAGATCGAGGCGGAATTGGGAATGACCGAGGACGCTGGAGAGTAGGTTGCAGCCGCAAAGGCCCTCGCCATCGGGTTGTATTGCAAAGAACACTCCGGCGCCGACAGACGGCCAGGCCAGTGCCCCTTTCGCATCACATGCGCCGCCTCATAACCATCGATCGTCCGCCTGGCCGCGCCAAATGCGCGTGGGCCAGTCTCCGAGTAGCCGACGATCCGCCCGGAGGCAAACTATACGCTGTGGCGTTTATCGGGTTCTATGTGTTCCGGAGCCCAGTTTCCGAGTGCCACATCATTCGGACGGGATGGCCAACAACATAGCGTTTTCCTGACTCTTCTGCCCCTGAGGAGTTCACGAGCGAATTCCGCACGGAGGTTCCTCCACGGATTAGATCGAGCACAGACACTGAGCTCACGTTGACTCCCTATTTGGGCGACAGCGTGAGGATCAGTTCTTCTGCGGCATGATGGGCAACCCGACCGTTCCCAACCTTGACGTCCACGCCCCTCAACGTGCTAAACCTGCTCTGGACGAGCTTCTCCTTCACCTTAAAGTTCTCTCCTGCGATCTTCCGTACCGTGTCACCCATATTGGACTCGCTTCAGTGAGGGACGCAGAAATCAAAAAGCTGTGGATTCCACGAAGCCACATCTCAACGGCCGCCGTCGCAAAGTTCGACAGGTCCGGGGCTTTGGCGGCGACCGCGTCGAGATCGAAGGGCGCGCACCGTGCCCTCAGCAGACGCGCGAGAGTCCGAGGCGGAGGAAAAGCGTTCGCCGCGCTCTTGTTGTTAAGCGCCTTGAACATGACATTGATCTGCGTCGAGAGGTCCCTATTCATCCTCTCCATCCGATGCCAACGCCTTACGCGCCTTTGCTCGGACCTCCTCTGCGGCCTCAGCGATCCGCTCCACGCCCCACCGCTTTACGCTGTCGTCTGAGCCGAATGCGGCCCAGAGGGTATTCCGGAATAAACCGATACCGCCGCTGCCCAGGTATTTTCGTTCCTTGAAAATGCCCTTGTTGATGAACACCCCGTCCCTATCCAACAGTCCCGCGCGTTCGGCGGTGTCCTCGAGCATTGTTTTGACTTTCTCTTTTGCGGTTTCGGATAGCGGGTTCTGCAAACGCTTGAGCTTCCAAAGAATCGCCGGGACCAGATCAAGGATAGACACGAGCACTCGTCCTTGATAGGCGACGTTATCTGGATCAAGAGCGCTACTACCAGATGGATGTTCGAACCGTCCCGACGCTTCCAGCCAAGCCGTGAGGCACTGCGCGAGGAACTCGGTCTGGGCTTCTAGGCCAGTCATTCTGCACTTATGTAAAACCGGCAAGAGGTCTTCGATTGCGTTCACGAGCGTCGCGAGCGTGATGACATCCTTGACGCCGTATTTGATACCGGGAATCTGAATCATCCCGACGAGCGGCCCGGTCTCCAGCATCAGTTTCCGCCCGATGTCCTGTGCGCGCTCTTTGTCGTCGAGCGGGTCGCTCTTGCCGCGCGCCGTCGGGAAGAGGTCAACGACGAGCGACCGGTCAACTTTTTTCTGGTTGAAATTCACGTCAATGAAGATCTGCGCCTGATGGCGGGGGGGCGCGTTCGGCGCATCCAAATCCAGGAATACTTCCGCCGGGATCTCCCACTTCGTCTCTTTGCGCAGCTTCTCCTGCAGGAGGCAGACTGCGAAATATGCACCGTTGATCCGGTGCTGCCCGTCGATAACGGAGAATCGCAAGGCTGCGTTGTTCGCGTCGAACATCAGCTTTGCGGCTCCGTCTTCTTCCGACGCGTCTGCGGCTTTGATCTCTGCACCGTTCACGTGTAAGAGGATGTTCGAGAAAGTCGGGAATTCGCTTTTCATCGGCGTGATGACCTTCGGAACCCTCGGCGGCCACTCGCGACCCGGCTCGGTTTTCTTGGGTTCGTAGATCCCGCGGAAGAACTCATCGATCCGCTCGGGCACCCGGACGATCTCGTCTTGGAGAAGGTAGCTCGCTATTTGGGCTACGCGCTTCCAGTCCAGCGACCGCTGAATCGCTCGGACCTTCCCTGCATCGCGGTGAGGCGAGTGCGGCGTGCCCGGCCACCACTGCATGAGCTTGGCGACATCAAGTGCGCAGAGGCAGTGGTGTTTGTCCTGGAGGGCGGCTTGTACAAATGGATTGCGGGGAACAATGACGGAGATGCGCTCAACCGACGTCTTACCCGTGTTGCCAGCCAAAGGGCGTCCTCCTTTCCAAGAGCGACCAGTACTTGTAGAATTTATCGGCGCGAGCCGGCCGGAACTTCAATCCTTAGAGGAGTTTGGATTATACCAGCCTAACCCAGTCGATGCGCGATTGCGAGCCGTCCATCTCATGCCAGCGTTCGGTCAACAGCGAGCTCGCGAGCATCAAGTGCGACGAGTTGCAGGACCTTCAGCAGTACGTGTACCGCCGAAATATCGACAGCCCCAAGACGGGACCCATCCCTCGGCAAAAGCTTTCCAGGATAGTCACCCCATCCAAAAGTTGGCATCGAACCCGAGAGGGATAAAAAACGAGTAGTCGCGTGCTCAACCGTAAACTGGAACCGCCTGCCTTGGCGTACCAGGGCTTCTGGCGGACCCTGCTCGGAGCGACGGCGCGGAACGTTCCGAGCGGAATACGCCCACTCGGAAGTAGCGTTGAGGATCGGGCGAAAGGCCTGTCCCGAAAATCCGCCTCTTCATTGTCGCCACTTCCGCGCCCTACTGAATAACGATCCATGTCGGATGAGGAATCCGACCATCGAACTGCCAGAACCGAAACGCGTGACTGGTGCAGTAAGCAGCTCCCCAGTGCCCCAGTCTATTTCCGAAAGCCGTCAAGGCCTGGAGCCGCCGGCGCAGTGTGCCTCGTGCCGCCTTGATAGCCAAGAAGAATCCTTTGATATGGACGCCCTTCATCTGGTACGACAGAAAGAGGCTATGATAGATCAGTCGCTCAGCACGCAGTCGTACGCTGCCCTCTTGAAGAGTATCAAGGAGCGGATTCTGACGGCCCAGGTGCCCATCGTCGTGAAAACGAGTGGGGCGGATCCGCATTAGCCCGGCAACGGCCAAACAGAGGGAGTACCGGTGATACAAACTACGCATTCACGAAGAGGATTCCTGGGGAGAGTCGGCGTGGGGTGCGCGGCAGTTGCGGCGCTTCCTGGCGGGAGCAGTGCCCAGGTCGGTCGCGGGAACACGGAGAACGCGCGCGCCGCGAAATTCTTCCACGTGGAGCAGCGCAACGGCAAGTGGTGGATGATTGACCCGGCCGGCAAGCCCTTTCAAATGCGCGGCTGCAACCACTACGGCACCGGCGGCGCTCAGTGGCGCGATGCGGTGCGCGATCGCCATCGCGATTGGGGCTTTACCTACCTGCCTCCCAGCGTCGGAGGTGTTGACCACGGCACCGGCGGCGCCGCGGCGAGAACGCGAGGCGTTTCCACCAGCCCCGAATGGCCCGCGGAAGATTTTGCCGCGCTCGACTATCCCTTCGCCGCCTTTCTCGCCGGCGGAATGAAGCGCTCCGGCGCCGGCGGAAGGGACCCGTTCAATTTTCAAGCGCTCAAGAGCGCGGACATGCCGGATGTATTTGGGACGGAGTTTGCCGAAGCTCTGGATCGGCGCTGCCGCGAGTTCGTGGCGCCGCTGCGCGAAAACCGCCAGTTGATCGGTTATCACTTTTGCCACAACCCGCCCTGGAACATGGACGCGCCGGCGGCCGAGGAATGGATCACCGCCTGCACGCAGCCCGGCAGCGCGGGGTTGAAGGAGTGGACGCGCCTCATGCAGTGCCTGTACGGAAGCATAGAGCGCTGGCGCGAAACCTACGGCATCCCCATCAAGCAGTGGTCCGACATTGAACAACTCAGCCAGCCGCTCAACGGTTACGTATCCAAGCCCCGGGCGCGTCTGGACCGCGAGGCCTTCCTGGTGCGCATCTGCGAACAGTGGCACCGCATGTATCACGACGCCATCCGCAAGTACGACCCCAACCACCTCATCCTGGGCGACCGCAATACGCTCCACCTGCAGCCCGCCCCCGCGCCCTGGGCTTTCCACATCATGCGCCGTTTTCTGGACGTGCTCTCTGTGAACGTCATGGGGCCGCCCCGAACCGTGTATGGCGTGCTCGAAGCGGCCACCCGCCATTGGGACGGCCCCATCTTGCTGGCCGACACCGGTGCGGCCATCTACACGGGCGAACCGCCCAAGCAGGGATATCAGGCCCGCGACCTTGCGGAGTGGGAGGAGGTCTATGGCGGAATGATGCGGATGAGCGTTGAGCATCCTCAGATAATCGGCTTCGGCTGGTGTGCCTGGTACGAGATGCCTCGGGGCCGCGTTGGCATCGTGGATTCGGTGACGGATGCTCCTATTGCCGACCGCGTCGCCATCGTCAAGAAATGGAATGCCTGGATGGCCGAAAGACTCCCCGCTCTCCAGTAACTCGCGCGCGCGGAACCGCCCAAGTTTCTGGCGCTATTGACCGCGGTCTGCCCCGCGGTCAGCGGTTCTGACCGGAGGCGCGCACCAGCGGAACAGGCGTTTCATCGCCCGATCGCCGGCCTCGCGCTAAACTGTGCAAGTGGCCAAGGCAATCGACCGGAGGATCATACCGCTGCTCCTTCTTGCCTCCTGTTCCGTCGAACGCCCCGTCTTCCAGCCCACCTACGACCGCCTCGCCGGCTTGAAGTACTTCGCTCCTCCGGCCATGCCCGATCTGGCGTCCGAGGACACCGACGACGAAGCCGAGATCCAATTCCGCGCGGCCTTTGTCTTTTATGACACCCTCGCTGGTCCTACGCCGCCGCCGCCTTCGAAGAAGCACTCGACTATGACGAAGACCGCCACGACATTCGCTTCTTCCTCGCGTCGTCGTTGCTGCTTGCCAACCGCGACATCGAAGCCGCCCTGCAATGCGAAGAGTTATTCGACACGTCCTACGAAATGAGGGCGCGCGCACTGCTGGCCCGCGCCCTCCTCCGCATGGGTAAACCCGAGGAAGCCCGCCAAGCCGCCGCGCCGGCGGCGCCGCATGATTACGACGCCGCCGGCTGGCTCACGCGCTTCGACCTGCTTACTTCTTCCCGCTGATCGACTGCATCAACGTCGCAGCCAACCCCTCCAGAGCGCCGCCGCCCGATCCAGCGACCAGGATATTCGGCACAATCGGCATGCCCGACTTCGCCAGCGCGTCGATGGCATTCACCACCGCCGTGGCATTGGCGCCGAACGCTTTCACCTGCGCATCGTAAGCCTCGGCCTTCGCCAGACCCACCGCGCGCACCTCCGCGCCCTTTGCCTTGCCGGTCTGCTCGATGTAGAACGACTCGCCTTCCGCTTCCGCCTTTCGAGCGTTCGCGTTGTTGGTGCGAATCGTCACACCGACCTTCGACTTCGCCAGCTCCGCCTGCATATCCGCCGTGCCGCGAGCCTGTTCGGTCTCGATGCGCTGCTGCTGCGCCTGCTTCTGCTGTTCGAACGTCGCAATCTCCTGCTTGGCGATTTCGCGCTGCGTCAGCACGTTCACCAGATCCTGCGGCAGGATGACATCTTGAATGTAGACGCCGCGCGTCTCCACCCAATACGCCTCCAACAACTCGCGAATCCGGTCGAACGCCGCGCGCTGCACCTGCTGCCGCGTTTCGATAAACCGCACCGCCGGCATCGATTGCAGCGTGTCGCGGAAGTGGTTGCCCACCGCCGCCTGCAGCACTTCGTCGATCAGGTTGTTGATCGTGCCGACCGTCGAGATCACCCGTGGCGCGCGCAGATCCGGCACGTGAATCTGCACCTGCAGGTCCATCTTGAACACGAAGCCTTCCGAACTCTTGGCCACGATCGACTCCAACTTCGAATCGAGCTTGTGCGCCGTCGAAACCCGTTCCGCCCAGTTCAGCGTGAGGATCGCCGTCGGCACGACCTCGGCCTTGTAGCAGTACGGATTGATCGGATATTTGCCCGTGCGCAGCGGCTCCTGCCAGATGCCGCGATGCCCCGGCCGCACCAGCATGCCGAACTTGAACTCGCTGCCCGACATATCCGCCGTCGGCAAGCCGACATAGGATTTGATCACGGCAACCTGTCCTTGCTCGACAACCAGCATCGGGACTTTCTCGACGCGCACCAGGAACGGGTTTAAGTTGTAAGCGCCATATAGCAGCGGATCGTGCTGCAAGCCGATGCGCCCGCCCTGATTGAGGAAGGACTGAAAGTCCTGATAGCTGTTGTGCAGCGAGTTCTTGCTCGCCAGCAGGCGCTCAATCAAGTCGGCGTCGACGGCGCCGTTGTGCTCAAGCTCCGCGATATCGCCATACTGGCCGATACGTCCCGCTATGTCGCCCGACGCCAGCGGCTCGCCTTCAAACGTCGTGACGATGCCGATCGTGTCGGCGCGGCTCGCGGGGTCGTGTTCGATGCGCACGACTTCCAAATCGGCCGGCGTCAGGCCAAACGTCTCGGGGACCAATTTGGGCTGCCGCGCCAGCTCCTCGGAAACCGGAATGCCGAACACGCGTTCGCGTGTGATCACAAGAAACGCCACCGGATGCAGCGGCAGAGTCGTGCCCGGAGGCAGCACCGGGCGTTGCACGCCCTTCTGCCCTCCAAACTTCACGAACGCGCCGAGATCGGTGAACTGTTCGAACTCTGTACGGTACATCGCCGACTTCGCGCCGTTTGGCAACGGTTCGCCGATCTGCGCGATCACCACGCCGATCTGCCCCGCCGGGATCTGCACCCACGGGTATTTTTCGACGCCGTAGAGAATCCAAAGTTTGAAACGAATGCCGGGCATCAGAAGCTCGGCTTGATATCCCGCTTCGCCCGCGAAGGCGATCGGATTGTCGTCGGTCAACCGCCGGCTGGAAAACCGGCGCATAACAAGGCCGACCTCTGTCGGCCCGATGCGATGAAGCGAGGGTAAAACCAATACCGCCGCCAGGATAAAAATAAACAACAGGGTTGGTAGTAACATAGCCGCCTCCGAACTCGGAAGCCACTTTCAAGAGAGACTACGAAGTCGATTTCCGGCGGTTCCATGAATCGGACAAAAATCGGAATCGACGATACTGAAGGTACCGGATATGGATGTAAGCGTTTGGAAATCGCGCCGCTTCGCCGGCAAGCTGCTGACATATGTCGGTTTGTTCCTGACCGGAGCCGGCATGCTCGGCGCCTTGCAGCCCCACATGGAACTCTCCCGATCGCAAAAGGTGCAAGCCGAGGTGCTCGGCAACGACATCGCCTTCCGTCAACCTGGACTCTTCGGATTCCGCCTGCAACTCAAGTTCTTCGGCGAACTCGGCGAACAGCGAGTCAACATCACGACCCCCGTTCGCGCCGCCGACGAAGGCGCGGCGCTGCTCGCATACCGCGGCAAACACTTCCAAGTCGGAAAGAGCTACGAGTTCTGCACCACCCCCGACGACCCCAACCGCCTACAGCCCTTCAAGAACTACGACTGGCCGACCTTCGGGCGCTTCATCCTCGTAACCGCCGCCGGTCTCATTGCCTTCGCGATGGGCATGTATGTAGTCCGTTCGGAGAAGAAGGCGTGACGTTTTCACAACCTTGCCACGGCGCCGGCAACCAATCCTCGCCGGTTCCGTTCCGCGCCGACTAGCCGCCAGGCAGCAGCCCAAACATTCGACTACTAGTGTCCTGTCTCATATAACTATGTACATATAGGCAGAGTTGCCTCATACTGGGTCATGTTCACCCCAGCAGCTCCCTTGGCGGTAGAAGCGAGCCAACGGGAGCAACTCGAAGCCTTGCTCCGGAACGGAAGCTCCCCCCAGCGTGTGGCGCTACGCTGCCGGATTCTCCTGTTGGCGGCGAAAGGCGTC
>Ga0194128_10003058_pt1 | contig 26250 bp, 29 predicted proteins | sample TA2KigCa65mmetaG_FD_148650 | JGI IMG/M metagenome (GOLD analysis project Ga0194128, IMG submission 148650) | Freshwater microbial communities from Lake Tanganyika, Tanzania - TA2015037 Kigoma Deep Cast 65m | ecosystem: Environmental > Aquatic > Freshwater > Lake | place: Tanzania: Lake...
TGAGCTTGACGCCCTAGCAGCCCATGCCGTCGGCTTCGGTCCAGCGCCGCGCTGCGCGGAGGCGGTGTTGGCGCGCCGCGCGTTCGGTGTCGGCCTCCGCCGCGGCTCTCACGCGGCGGCTTGGGCGGCCGAGAGCTGCCCGCCGCGCAGGGAGGTCTCGGTGGCGGCACACTGGTCGAGGAGGCGGGCGGTGGTGGTGTCACGGATCGCGTCGCCGAGCGCACTGCCGGTGGCCTGTGCCGGCCACTCGGTCGCGGTGCGGGCCGGGCTCCGCCCCGACGTACAGGCGCGGGTCGCTTCGACGCGGGTCACCGCTAGGGTCCTACCCGCGACGCCGAGCCGTTCGACGTGCGCGAACGCCTCCACGTAGGACTTGGCGAGCTCCCTGTCGCAGACCGACGGGTCGAAGTCGCGCACGAGCTCGGCCAGCTGTTCGCCCAGCTCCCGCACCGCCGTCCCACTCATGGATCAAGCATCGCGCGAGGGTGAAACACTCATCGCGGCCGGCGCTGGGCCCTCGAAGCGTTGGTGATCCAAACCGTCACCACGACAGGTTCGATCACCAACTCGAGTCGGGGCGGGAAGTGGCGGCGCCAACCTGTGTCCCGCCCCGGGTCGCGCGGGACCGCTTTGCTAGCCTGGCTCTTCCCTCGGGGGTGTAGCTCAGCCCGGTAGAGCGCTACGTTCGCAACGTAGAAGTCGTGGGTTCAAGTCCCATCACCTCCACGTTCCTGACCAGCAGAAGCGCTGCTAGGTCTCGGTGCCAGTCTCGTCGCAGGCCGCGGATAGGCCGCGGGACTCCGAGAACTTCTCGTCCAGCGCCTTGGTCACCGCGTCGTCGGTCGTGGGCAACACGTGGCCGTAGACGTCCATCGTGCCCGTCGCCGAGGGTGACGACGCTCTGGGGTTGGCGGTCAGCAAGGTGGTGCGTCGTGGCGGTGAGTCGCGTCATGAGCGATACCGCGGATGAGGCCGGGGAACACGAGGCAATGGAACGGGGCGACGGCATACCAGTAGACCCTGCCGAGAAGGCCCCGCGGCCGAAATCTCGCGGTCTGGCGAAGTCGGGTTCCGGAGCCGTCGGGCTCCGTGGTCCACTCGAGCCACGCTTCGCCTGGGAGACGCATCTCGGCGTGGAGCACGAGGCGACGGTCGGTCTCGAGGTCCTCGACGCGCCAGAAGTCGACCGGTTCGCCAATCGCGAGGTGGTCAGGATCGCGCCGGCCGCGTCGGAGGCCCGGGCCGCCGGCGATCCGGTCGAGCAGCCCGCGTGCTTTCCATAGCAGCTCGCCGCTGTACCAGCCGCGGTCCCCGCCGACGCGGCATACCGCTTGCCAGGCCTGGTGCAGTTCGGCGGTGACGATGACATCGCGTACGTCGGTGAGCTCGGTTCCGCCGGTCCAGCTCGGGTCGGTCGGGTTTGCCTGCCAGACGGGTGACGACGCGTCGTCGAACTTGGTGGGGATGTCGCCGACGGCGGTGCGTCCGATCGCGCGGTGGATCGCTTGGGCGAGTGGGACCCGCTCGAACGGAAACAGTCTCTCGGCCCGGTGGTCGCGCACCACGACCGTGTTCACGAGCGAATCCACGAGCGGGCGTGCCAGGCTCGCGGGGACCGGGGTGACGAGACCGATCCACAGCGACGACAAGCGGGGGGTGAGCACGGGTACAGGGATCAGCCGCCGGCGCGTCAGGCCGGCCTCGCGGGCGTAGATGGCCATCATCTCGGCGTAGGACACGACGTCGGGGCCGCCGATCTCGAGGACTCCCGACAGCGGCTCGGGGTATTCGATCGCCGCCACGAGATAGCGGAGGACGTCGCCGATCGAGATCGGCTGGCAGCGCGTGTGCACCCACTTGGGGGTCACCATCACGGGCAGGACCTCGGTGAGGTAGCGCAGCATCTCGAAGCTCGCCGAGCCGGAACCGATCACGACGGCGGCGCGCAGCTCCACGGTCTCAATCGGACCCGACGCGAGCGCCCGGCCGACGTCATGGCGGCTGCGGAGATGCGCGCTCAGGTCGGCATCGTCGTCGCCGAGTCCACCGAGATAGACGATGCGCCGAACCCCCGCCTGCTCGGCAGCGCGCCGGAAGTTCTCGGCGATGGCCCGTTCACGGGCGATCCAGTTGGTGCCTTCACCGATGCTGTGGATGAGGAACACCGCGACGTCGACACGGTCCATGGCCTCGCGGAGGTCGCCGCCGACATCGGCGCGCACAATCTCGACCTCCGGATGCCAGGGTGCCGCGTCGAGCTTGCGGGGATCGCGCACGACACACCGCACCGTGTGCCCGCACACGAGCAGCTCGGGTACGAGCCGCCCACCCACATAGCCCGAAACACCGGTGACGAGCACGCGCATCGGAGTCATCTTGCCGCGAGCTCGACGCAGCAAAGTGCGACATCGAGCGCGGTCGCTCCGTACTCGTCGGCACCGAGTACGCGTGCCTCACGTTCGTCGGTGATGGCAGACCCACCGATGAAAACGCGGCTACCTGGGAGCTCATTGTGAAAAAGTCTCGCGGTGTGTCGTGCGGATTCGATGCTGTCGTCGGATCCGACCCCGATGGCGACGGCGACGATGTTGTCGTAGGCGCGCGCGGTATCGAGGAACGTCGCCGCGGGGGTATTGGCGCCGAGGTCGACCACATTCAGGCCGCGTCCGCGCACGATGTCGCCGAGGATCGCGAGCGGGATCGAGTGGTGATCGGCTGCCGCGGCACCGATGATGACGGTGCCGCTCTTGCGGCCCCGCCGCGCGAGCGACGGGCCGAGCCGTCCGATGAGGCGGGTGGCGACACCCGAGGCGCGGTGCTCGGTAGCGATGTCGAGTTCGCCGGCGCCCCACGCATCACCGATTCCGGCGAGCACGGGCGCGATGAGCTTCAGGTGGATGTCCTCGGCGGTTGCGCCGGAGACGCGCGCCCGTTCGACGACGGACCACGCGCCGGGCTCATCGCCGGCGACGGCGCGATCGCGCAACTCGGCGCAATAGGGGCCCCATTGGACTCCGCCCGGGCCGGGACCAGCCTCGTCGCGGCTCGCGACGCCCCAAAGGTCGGCGAGGCGCACCTGCCAGGCGCCCTTCACCTTCCGGGCCGGCAATGTCCCGAGTCGCACGTAGCGGTACACCGTCATGTAGTGGACGCCGAGCTGCTCGGCGGCCGCGCGCAGGCCGATGAGGTCATCGCGCGGGGGTTCGGTCGACTGAACGTGTTGGTCCTCTTGCACCGCACCAAATTTAGTGCTAAAAACAAGAGAACTGCAAGCAGCCCCTAACGAAAGGCGGTTCTCATGCGTCGAATCCCCCTTCGCCTCGCCGGTGTCCTCGCAGCGGTTGCGTTGACCGCCGCCGCCTGCGGTTCCAGTAGCAGCTCGTCCAGCTCAAAGCCGGCAAAGGACACCACCACGTCCAGCGCGCCGGCAAGCAAGACGATCGTCGTGGTCGCGAGCGAGAATCCCGACTTCAAGACTCTGGTCACCGCGGTGACGAAGGCCGGTTTGGTCAAAACGCTCTCGGGTCCGGGTCCCTTCACGGTGTTCGCACCGACCGACGCCGCATTCGCCGCGATCCCGGCCGACCAGCTCAACGCGGTCCTCGCCGACAAGGCCCAGCTCACGAAGATCCTGACCTACCACGTCGTGCCGGGCAAGATCATGGTCGCTGATCTCCAGCCCGAGCAGATGGTCAAGACCGTCGAGGGCCAGGACCTCGATATCAAGGTCGCCAACGGCGCGGCGACGGTGAATGGCTGCAACATCGTCAAGACCGACATCCCGGCTTCGAACGGCGTCATCCACGTCGTCGACTGCGTGCTGATCCCCCCGGCCGCATGAGCCTGAGGTACCGGCGGGACCCCCCATCTCGCCGGTACCTCACCTCTTCCTTCTAGGAGACCAAATGCAATCTCTGCCGAGCCAAGCGACGACTCGTCCTGTCGGCATGCTGAGAGTCGTCCTGCTGGTCGCGGCGTTCGCGTCGTTCCTGCTCTCCGTGTCCCTCTACTTCATCGTCGAGGACACGAGTGCCGGCATCTTCGTCGGCATCTGGGTGCCCTCGATCCTCTCGCTCGGTGCGCTGCTGCTCGCCGGAGAACGGAGGCCATTGTGAACAGGATGGTTCTGTTCTCGATCGGTACCGTAATCTTCTTCGCCGTCGCCGTCGCCGTCGCCGTCGCCGTGGCCGTGTTCCTCTACGGACTCGCGGTCTTCCGCGAGCTTCAAGACCGCGACGAGGCGGCCACCCAAGCCTGGGACGCCGAGCACCCGATCGCCCTCCCGACCGCGCCGGAATAGCCGACTGCAATTACCGATCCGAGGATAAGGATTCCCGTGTCATTGCCGAGCAGCGACGAACTCGCGCCCGACGCGCGACCGCTCGCACGACTTCGTCCGTACAACCTCGTCGCCGGGTCGCTGCACCTCGCCCAGGCGGTCGCGATCCTCGTCCTCGCCAACGACTTCTCGCTCCCGGTCGGCGCCACCTACATGACCGGGCCGCCCGGGCCGAACGTGGGCACGCAACCGGTGACCCTGTTCAACCTGAGCTTCGCGGCAGCGATCGCCGCGTTCTTCGGACTCTCCGCGCTGGCCCACTTCACCGTCGCCGGTCCACGCTGGGCCTCCTACCAAGACGAACTGGGCCGCGAACGCAACCCGTACCGGTGGCTCGAGTACTCGCTGAGCGCGTCGATCATGATCGTGCTGATCGCCATGCTGGTCGGCATCAACGACATCGCCGCCCTCCTGGCGTTGGTCGGCGTGAACGCGTCGATGATCGGGTTCGGGTGGATGCAGGAGCGGTACGAACGGCCGGGCTCCGGGATGGGTCCGTTCTGGATCGGGTGTGTCTCCGGCGCCGTCCCGTGGATCGCGATCGGGATCTACCTCGCCGGTCCCGGTGCCGATCAGCACGCGCCCGGATTCGTCTACGCGATCTTCTTCTCGCTCTTTGTGCTCTTCAACTGCTTCGCCATCAACCAGTGGCTGCAGTACAAGCAGGTCGGGAGATGGAGCGACTACCTCGTCGGCGAGCGCGCCTACGTCACCTTGTCGCTCGTCGCGAAGAGCCTGCTGGCGTGGCAGATCTTCGCCTCGACGCTCGCTGTGGGCACAGGGAACTGATCGACAGCGAACACGCCTGCTTCACCGCTCAGTCGCCGTTGCCGCGACGGCGCTGTTGGAGTTGGTGGAATTGACCCGTTCGTGTGGACACACATCAAGTCGATCCTGCGCAAGCTCGACGTGAGCTCGCAGCTCGCAACAGTCGCGCTGGCTGCTCGGGCCGGTTGGTTGTCCCCGCGACGCCGCCCGCGCTGACTCGCTCCCGGCACCCCACGGTTCACACCTCAACCAGCAAACTCCCAGAATTGGAGTGAATTCCCCAATTGTGGGGTATCGGGCATTCGGCAGGTCCCTGATCATGGGCGACGAGGTGGGGTCTGTCAACAAAGGGGCGGGTCGAGAGGAGCGGGTCGGAACTTCAGTCGGGGCCCGACCTTGTCCTGTGCTTAGCACCAGGCCAGAGGTTGTGCGTTTCGGCAGGGTCATTCGATACCTGCCCGGACAAACGGAAGATCGGTCGATGAGAAGCATCACGAACCGCCGCTCGGCCCGGGTGGCCAAGGCCAGCGGCGCCCTCGCGATCTCGCTGCTGGTGATCGCCCCGGCGATTCCCGCGGCAGCCGAGACCGCCCCGAGCGCTCCCCGGTCGTTGAGCGCGGTCGCGGGCCCTGGGTCTGAGCAGGTTGCGCTCGCGTGGGGCGCACCCACCTCCTCGAGCCCGATTCTCGACTACGGGTTCGAAAGGTCGCTCGACTCCGGGGCGACTTGGGGGTCGACGACTTGGCTCGGTGAGACTTCTCTGGGCGCGACGAGTACGACCGTCGCCGCGCTCGCCTGCCCGAACTCGGGGTCGACCGGCAACGGCAAGGGATGCCGATACCGCGTGCGGGCCCGGAACGCAATTGGCATCAGCTCGCCGAGCGCGACCGTTTCAACGTGGAGTTCTCCCAGCGTGCCGCGCAACCTCGTGGCCGTGGCCGACGCCGCGATCGCGAGCGTGACCGTCTCCTGGAGAATACCCTCGCAGACGGGTTCGTTCCCGACGCTGAGCTACGTGCTCGAGACCAGCGTCGACGGTGGCATGTTTTCCATGCCCCTTACTACGACCGCCACCTCGGTCACGGTGCCGTGCCACGGAGCGACGTCGTGCCGGTACCAGGTCTTCGCGGTCAACGGCCAGGGAGCCGGGCCGTCGACGCTCTCGACGACCTTCGTCACCAGGCCCGGTCGCGTCCAGTCGCTCGAGATCCGCACCGTCGCCACCCACCTCGGCTCCGGCGTCACCGATGTCGCCGTTTCCTGGCACGCCCCGACGACCGGGCTTCCGGCGACGTCGTACCTGTACGCGACCTGCAGCGTCGCTTCCGGGGCGACGACGGGGTGCGACGACACGAGCCCGGCGTGGACGCCTCCGATCTTGCTGGCCGCGTCGGACGGCCCGACCGAGCGGTCCGCGATCTGCACGGACCACGACGCGTCTTGCTACTTCCGGGTCGCCGCCGTGAACAGCCGGGGCGGTTCGGGCGCCTGGCGAACCTCCGACCTGCGCCCGTGGGCGCCCTTCAACGTCGCCGTGACCCCCGGTCACGAGGCCGGTAAGGCCACGATCAGCTTCGAGGGCCCGAGCGAATCCGGGAATGCCGGGTCGTCCAAGTACTACAAGGCCTACATCTGCGGCAACGACTGCGGCAACGACACGAGTTGGCGTGACGCGGGTCTGGCGATTCCCTACCCGCCGTCCCCCCCGAATCCCTACATCGCCGGCGCCGTCCCCTGCGAGCAAGGCACGAGATGTTCTGTCCGGATGCAGTTCTTCGACGGTCAGGGCCGGCCCGGGCCGGTGTCCCCAGCGGCGTCAGGACCGGGCCTGACGCTCACGGTCGCGACCCCCGCCGACGGCTCGACCACGAACGACCGCACCCCCGATGTCACCGGTCTCTGCACCGTCGGGCTCGGCACGGTCACCGCGACGGTGCTCCCCGGTCTGGTGACGGTCACGGAACCGTGCTCATTAGAGGGGATCTGGACCGGGACCGTGGCGGGCAACCTCGCCGACGGCACCTACTCGGTGAGCGCCACCCAGGAGGGAACCGCGCCCGGGACCGTCAGCAACACGAACTCGTTCACCATCGACACGACGCCGCCCGTGGTCACGATCACGAGTCCCGTGAGCGGTGCCACCTTCACGAGCAACGCGGTCATCATCACGGGCACCTGCTCCGAGCTCGATCGCTTGGTCACGGTGACGATTACGGGCTCCCTGGCGACTCTGACCCCGACGTGCTCCGGCGGGTCGTGGATCGCCGCAGTCTCATTGTCGACCGGCTCCTACTCCGCGGTCGCGAGCCAGAGCAACGTGCTGGGCACCACCGGGACAAGCGCGACGGTCCCGTTCTCGGTGAACGCGACGAGCCCCACCGTAGACATCGCGAAGCCCACCGATGGGGCGGTGCTGGCAACCTCCCAGCCGGCGTTCACCGGGACGTGCACCGCCGCCGCCGGTGCGGTCACCGTGACGATCACCGGCTTGACGAGCGTCTCCACGCCGGCGGCGTGTGTCGCCGGGGCGTGGTCGCTCAGCCCGGCACCGACGCTCGCCGACCGGGGCTACTCGGTGGTGGCGAGGCAGACGGTGGGGGGCACCACCTTCACCAGCACCCCGCACTTGTTCCAGATCGACACGGCCCCGCCAACTACGACTGATACTACGTCGTCCATCGGGTCTTCCTGGCAGACGAGCGTCGCGACGGTCAGGCTGGTGGTGGCGGGGGGTGAGTTGGCTACGACCTACTACACGTTGGACGGATCGATGCCCAGCACGGCGTCGCCGTCGGGCACCCTCATCGAGTTGACAGCCGACGGCATCTTTCTCATCAGGTACTTCTCGATCGACGTCGCCGGCAACGTCGAAGCGGTCAGGACGGCGTCGGTCCAGGTGCGGATCGACCGCACGGCGCCAACGGTGGCGATCACCTACCCGGTAAGCGGAAGCGTTGCCAACACGACCAGATGGAACGCGGGATGTTCGCCCGTGGGCATCTGCGGCTCGCGCAGTGACGCGCTGTCCGGCGTCTCCGGGGTGAGCGTCATGGTCAGGCGTCTGAGCGACTCGCGCTACTGGAACGGCTCGACATGGGTCACCGCGGCGACATCGCTGCCGGCGACCGGTACCGCCAACTGGGTGCTGCCGATCGCCGCCGGGCAACTCACTAACGGTGTCAGCTATGCCGTGACCGCGACGGCCACCGACCTCGCCGGCAACACGGCGACGGCGAACTCGACGTTCACCTACGACACGTCCGATCCTCAGGTGTCGTCGGTGACCGCGGCCAATGGGAACTGGTCGATGCAACCGTCCGACAAGCTCACTGTGACCTTCAACGAGGCGATCGATCCGATGAGCCTGCCGTCGACGGCAACGTTGACCCTGCGCAAGAGCGGCGGAGGTTGCAGCCAAAGTTCGACCACGTACCAGATCAGCGGGCTCACCTCGGGTCAGGTCAACACCGGCAGCTGCGGCTACCTCAAGGGGGGGCCCGGCACCCTGAGCACTGTGACCTGGGACGGCACGATCAGCGTGACCGGCAACGTCGTGGTGTTCACAGTCACGACCGGTTGCCTCGAGCAGAGTTGCGGGTCGTCGGTGACGTCGTCGGCGCCGTCGTGGAACAAACAGTTCTACCTCTCGTACCAGCCGGCTTCGACCATCAGGGACATGGCCGGCAACGGGGTGAAAAGCTCGACCGTCACCTACTGCCGCACAGGTTTGAACTCGGTGTGTGGAGCGCCCTGGTAGTTCCTCGGCCTCGCCCCGGTCGGGCCCGCCGGTCGATCTTCCTCAGGCAACCGTCGGTCCGACCCGCCGCCATGTACATGCCGCGTGATGCCGTCGTTGGCGAGTTGGAGTGGGCGCGCGGTGCCTTCGATCCAATACAGATCGAGCTCGTCGCCGCGCGTACGTCGTTGCACAACGAGTGTTTCTCTTGAACGGCGCCACATGGTCTGCTACTCGGTCCTTGCAGCTTCGTGCAGGGCGCCGACGTCGGGGTCGCCGCGCTCGCGCAGTCACCCGAGTCAATCAACGATCAGGACGACCTCGGTGTGCAATTCGGTCGGACGGCGGGCTTGGCCGAGCGGGGATCACCGTGTTCGAGGGCAGCGCTACGCCGGATTGCTTGCCACGGGAGAGGTGAGCGATGGCGAAGAGCGGATTGCGGGCCGCGGCCGGTAGTGGCGTGCTTTACTGCTCGGGCATCTTCGGTGCTTGGGGGTATCGCTGGCAGCGCGCGGACTCCTTCTCGGAGTACGTGCTCGCGATCTTCCAGGGCCTGTTTTGGCCCGTATGGATGGTCTATGCAGGCTTCGACGCGCTCTACTCCTGGGCCGCTGGGCGCGACGCGCCCGCGATCTCCGCGCGTCCGTCGACGGTCCTTGGCGGTCCGGCGGCACTATGGCAGGCCAGCCGGCGGCCGTGATAGTGACGGACCTCGTCGGCTCTACGGAGACGCAAAGACCGCCTTGACGGAGCGTGGACACATGGGTGGACTGCTTCGCTGCTTCGCAATGCTGCTCGTCGCGGACGCGATGATCGCGACCCGTCGCGCGGCGGAGGAACCGCCGGACGACTTCGTGACGCGCCTGATCCACACCGAAATCGACAACCGGAGCCTCACGGATCTCGAGATGCGTACACAGCTCGCGTTCCTGTTGATCTCGGGCAACGCGACGATCCCCGTCGGCGCGAAGGTGGCGTTCGGGTTGACGTCGGCCAACCGCGATCCGTCTCTCTACGACGACCCCGACAGCTTCCGTTTCGATTGTCCGAGCCCAAGAGACCACCTGGCCTTCGGTGGGGGTCCCCACGTGTGCCCCGGTGCCGCGCTCGCGCGTCTTGAAGGACGCGTCGCCTTGGAGGTGTTCCTCGACCGGGTCGTCGAGGGCTACCAGCGCGAACCGGTCCCGGTGTTCTGGGCCAACGGCCCGAGGGCCCTGCCGGTCGTGATCACCTGACGGTGATGTCACCGATCCGTGATCGAGCCCGCCGTTCGTGATCGACCGGTCCGGATGGTGCTCAGGCGGCGAAGTCGTCTGGCGCGACGCCCTCGAGGAACGACCTGAACTCGTCCACTGCGTCGTCGATGGCGTCGTCGTCCGGGGCTTCGTGAGGCACGGTACCTGCCTCGGCCAGCACCTCGTCGCTGACGAAGAGCGGTGCGTGCACGCGGACGGCGAGCGCGATCGCGTCCGAAGGCCGGGTCGCGACGCGCCGCCCTCCGCCCGGCCCGGTGAGCGCGAGCTCGGCGACGAACGCACCGTCGCGCAGCTCGGTCACCTCGACCCTCTCGACCTGGGCGTCGAGGGTCTCGACGAGCGCGGCCATGACGTCATGGGTGAGCGGCCGCACAGAGACCTCGCCGCTCAGGCCCGCACCGATGGCGATCGCCTCGGGATCACCCACCAAGATCGACAGCAGACGGTGTGGCTCGTCCTGCTCGCGCAGCAGCACCAATGGTGTGTTCGTGGTGGCCTCCAGGTGGAGCCCGACGATCTCTACCGGCTTCATCCCACCTGCAAACCCCCGGTACGCGAGCGGCATTCCCGAGCGCGTTGAGCGGCAGCGTGATCACCGAGCGAGAGGAGTTGGGCGCGATCCCGGCGTCGTCGCCTGGGGTCGGGGTGAGCAGTGCCCTTCGGATTGCGAACAGGCCCGCCTGCTGAACACGGCCTTGTTGGTCATCAGTTTCCTCCTGCAATGCTGTGTCCGCGAGGCCACCGAAGCTTCCAGCGCCGGTCGTTTGGCGTTCACCCTATCTATCGAGCGGCTCGAAGGTGTCGACGAGCCCGTGTTGCACGGCGAACAGGGTGGCGGTGGACCGGCTCGACCCCCCGTCTTCGCGTAGATCCGTTCGATGTGCGTCCCCGCCGCCGCCGGCCAGCCTTCGCGTGCCCTGCGGCGTAGCTCGTTCCCGGCCCGGTAGGGCGACCGGAGGTCGGTGAAGTCGGCGACCTCCTCGAGCGCGGCGTCGAGCCCGAGCTCGGTCAGCAGTTGCTGGAGCTGGGGTTCCTGGTCGATCAACGAGCGCACGTCGCTGGGTCGCCAGCTGCCGTGGAAGTCGCCCGGGAGTCGGCACATCGGGGCGCCCGGGATGTGCTCCGCGTAGTACTCGCCGTGGCGCACGGAGGAGACGGGATCGCCCTCCTGGTGCACCACCAGCGTGGGAGCCGCGATCGCAGGCAGCACCGCCCGAACGTCCGACTCGAGGTTCCGTTTCATGATCTCGACCGCGACCGTGTGTGTGCAGCAATACCGCTCGAAGCGCGCCAGGCAAGAGACGGCGAGGTCGTTGCCGTGAACGCGCACATCGCGCCGTCCTCGCTGGTCCCCATGAGTACGGCGTGCTCGATGCCGATGTTGTCCATGACCGCTCGGACGTCGCTCATCCGCTCCTCGAGCGTGCCTAGGCCGAGGGAGCGATCGGAGAGCCCGGTCCCGCGCTTGTCGAGCACCACCAGTCGGGTGAGCTGGCTGAGACGCTCGAGGAGCGAGGAGTAGAACGGATACTCCCAGTTCAGTTCGACGTGCGATATGAAGCCCGGGACGAGCACGAGAGCCGAGGGGCCGTCACCGGCGACCTGGTAGGTGATCATCAGCCCGTCGTTGGCGACAAACTGCGTCTCGGGCACCCGCAGCGCGTCTGCAGCCTTCCAAATCCTCGTGTCTGCTGCGATGATGCCGCGCATGGACGATGCGCGCGACTACGTGGCCGTCGCCCGCCTGCAGGCCGCGTACGGCGACGCGGTGACCCGCCGGGCGTGGTACGAGCTGGTGCCGATGTTCCTCCCGGACTGTCTGGTACGTCTCGACCTGCGGACCGGCGCAGTCTCCGAGCACGTCGGACCCGAGGCAATCGGTCGGCTGATTGCCTCGAGCATCGAGCGCTTCGAGTTCTTCGCCTTCACGATCGTGAACACCGTGGTCGACGTGGCTCCCGACGGCGTGAGCGCGAGCGGCCGCTGCTACATCCGCGAGCTGCGCCAGGACCGCGCGGACCAGCGGTGGTCGACGGCCTACGGGCTCTACCGCGACACGTACCGAAGGGATGGCGATCGTTGGCGCTTCGCGACCCGCGACTACTCCTCCCTCGCGCGCACGTCGGCCGAGGGTGACGGGATGGACGTCTTCCCGATCCCGGGTCGTTGAGAGCCAGGTTGGAGGATGGGCCGGATGGGAGACATCGACGCCACCAAAATCACCTCGTTCGACGAAGCCCGGGCCGCGGTGATCGCCGGAGCCGAGCCCGAGGCTGCGGCCCGGGCGCTGGTCGCGGCGATGACGCCCGAGGAACGGTGCTGGTGCCTCGACGGCGATGCGCCGACGTGGGCCGGGCTCGAGTTCATGGGCAAGGGCGGGTACCACCTCGCGCCGTTCCACGCGGCCAGGGTCGAGCGGGTCGGACTGTCCGGCTTCTCCTTCAGTGACGGTCCTCGAGGCGTCGCCATCGGCAACGGAACCTGCTTCCCCGTGTCGATGGCCCGCGGCGCGACCTGGGACCCGGCACTTGAGGAGCGCATCGGCGAGGCGATCGGCCGCGAGCTGCGGGCTTCCGGCGCGACGCTCACCGGCGCCGTGTGCGTCAACCTGCTGCGCCATCCCGCCTGGGGGCGCGCGCAGGAGACCTACGGCGAGGACCCGCACCACGTGGGCGAGCTCGGAGCCGCGTTGACGCGGGGTCTGCAACGCCACGTGATGGCCTGCGTGAAGCACTTCGCATGCAACTCGATGGAGAAGGCGCGGTTCACGGTCGACGTCGAGGTCGACGAGGTCGCTCTGCACGAGGTGTACCTGCCGCACTTCCGGAGGATCGTGGACGAGGGCGTGGCCTCGGTAATGTCCGCTTACAACTCCGTCAACGGCGAGTGGTGCGGTCAGAACCATACCCTGCTCACAGACGTGCTGCGCCAAGAGTGGGGCTTTACCGGCTTCGTCATCAGCGACTGGATCTTCGGGTTGCGTGACGCGGCGGCCTCGGTCGGCGCCGGGCTCGACGTCGAGATGCCGTACCGAATGGTCCGCGCGCAGGGGCTTGCCGACGCGCTCGAGCGCGGCGACGCGTCCTGGGACGACGTCGACGCGGCGGTGTCGCACGTCGTCGCGACGCTGCTGCGCTTCGCCCCCATCCTCACCGCACCCGCGCCGGGAGCCGAGGTGATCGACAGCGCCGAGCACCGGGCACTGGCGCGGCTGGTAGCCGCCCGTTCGGTGGTGCTCCTGCAGAACGTCGCCGTCGACGGTGCTCCGGTCCTGCCGCTCGATCTCGGCGCGGCTCCTACGGTGGCCGTGTTGGGTCGCCTCGCCGACGAGGTCAACCTCGGTGACAACGGTTCCAGCGACGTGTGGGCGCTCGAGTGCCGCACGGTGCTCGCCGGCCTGCGGGCGGTGCTGCCCACGACCACGCACGACGTCGGCGACGATCCGGCCCGGGCCGCGGCGCTCGCGGCGGTCGCCGACGCGGCGGTCGTCGTGGTCGGCTACACGCACGAAGACGAGGGTGAGTACATCGGTGCCGGCGACCCCTCGCTGACCGCGCTGTTCCCCGCCCAGGACGAACCCGAGGTCGTCGAGCGCTTTCGCGCCGAGCTCGACGCGTTGCCGCCGACGACGACCCCCGAGCGGGTCCGGGCTCGGGATGGGCTCGGGTTCAGCCAGGGCGGCGACCGGTCGTCGCTGCGGCTGCTTCCCGAAGACGTCGCACTCGTCCGTGCCGTCGCGGCTGTGAACCCGCGCACCGTCGTGGTGATCCAGGCTGGCAGCGCCGTCGTCGCCGACGAATGGCTCGACGACGTCGCCGCGGTGGTGCAGGCCTGGTACGGGGGTTGCGAAGCCGGTGCCGGCCTCGCCGACGTCCTCGTCGGCAACGTCGATCCGTCGGCGCGCCTGCCGTTCACCGTCCCCGCCTCGGAGGACCACCTCCCGGCGTTCGACCGCGACGCGACGCGAGTCACCTACGACCGCTGGCACGGCTGGTGGCACTTCGATCGGGAAGGGCACCGGCCCGCCTTCCCGTTCGGCTTCGGGCTCGGCTACACGACGTTCGAGCTGGGTCCGGTGGAGATCGTGCCGTCCGGCGACTCGATCGCCGTGACCGGGGTCGTGGTCAACACGGGTGATCGGGACGGCGCCGACGTGGTCCAGGTGTACGCGCAACTTCCCGACGAGGCGGCGCCGAAACGCCTCGTCGGCTTCGCTCGCGTCGAGGTGGCGGCCGGCGCGACCGCGGCGTTCACAATCGACGTGCCCACCGACCGGCTCGCGACGCGCGATGCCGAGCGGCACTCCTGGTGTGCGCCGTTCGGCACACACCGCTTCGTCGTCGCGCGCTGTGCCGGTGACCCCTCGGCCCACCAGGTCACCCTCGACCTGTAGGGGGAGGCCGGCGGTGGGTTGCGTACCGGCGCGGCCTGATCAGGCTGAGTCCTCGGGCATCACCGGGCCTTCGGCCCTAGTCGGCCTCGGCCGGTTGAGTGTCCGGTGATCCTGGCGGCGGCGCCCGCGGGTCGGCCTGGACGCTCAACGCGTGGCAGGAAGGCCGCCCAGCGGGCTTCGGGGCGCGACCGCCCGATGCGACTGGCGGTGTGGAGTGCCAGTGGGTCGGGGCGCACACCGCGACGCTCCGAGTGACGAAGGCGCACGCTGCGCAGCTGGGGCTTCCGATCGACCTCGTCGGCCAGCGAGTGCGTCTCGACGGAGAGTACGAGGTCCACGCGTACACACCCCGATGGCTGTTCCCCGCGCTTGGTGCCTAGCCTGCCAGAAGGAGGAGTGTGCACGACCTTGGAATGGTCCAGGCAGATCATGCCCCCGGGCGGTCCCGTAGGCTGCGGCGTCGGCGGCGCGAGACGGTCTGGAGCGCGAGTGGACGACACGCTGCGGATGGCGATGGTCGGGTGTGGGGCGATCGCGCAGTGGCATCTCCACGCGATCGAGGCCGCAGTGCCCGAGATCTCGGTGGCCGCGGCCGTCGACGTCGATCCGGCCCGGGCCGCGGCGCTCGCGGCGAGGACCGGCGCTCGCGCGTTCACCGACCTCGACGAGGCACTGGCGAGCGGGACGTTCGACGCGGTCGATCTGATGCTCCCGCACCACCTGCACGAGTCGGTGGCGATCCGGTGCCTCGACGCGGGCATGCACGTCCTGCTCGAGAAGCCGATGGCGCCTACCGTCGAGGCATGCGAACGCATCCTCGCGGCTGCGCGCTCCACGGCCGGGGTGTTCATGGTGGCCGAGAACGCGCAGTACTGGCCCGAGGTGCTGCTCGTGCGCGACCTCCTCGAGCAGGGAGCCATCGGTGAGGTGATCACCGCGCGGGCGTGCAGCTTCGTCCCGCCGCTCGAGGAGTTCTTCGGTGCCGAACAGCCGTGGCGGTTCTCCAAGGCCGCGGCCGGTGGCGGGGTCGTCATCGACGCGGGTTCGCACTGGATCCGTCCGCTGCGCATGTGGCTCGGCGAGATGACCGAGACCGTCGCCGCCCTCGGGCACCCGTTTCCGGGAATGGAAGGCGAGTCGCTGTGCCGGGCGTTGTGCCGCTTCGAGCGGGGCGCGGTGGCGGTGTTCGACGTGATGCTCGCACCCGGTCCGCTCGGGCCCGACCCGCTGTTCCGGGTGACCGGCTCCGAGGGTGAGCTCGTGATCGAGGGCATCGGCCGGGTCAAGCACTTCGACGGGGCAGAGCCGCGCGGGATCGTGGTCGGCCAAGGCAACTACCTGCAGTCCTACGAGGGCGAGCTCGCGGACTTCGCGTCCGCGGTCCTGCATGGCACGCCGCCCGCCGCGGGCCCCGAGGTCGCGCTCGGCGAGCTCCGAGCGGCGCTCGCGATGTACCGTTCCCACGAGACGAAGCGCTGGGAGTCGGTCTGGTGAGCGGAGCGGGGAGGGCGGGCGCGGTCACGTTTGACTTCTCCCCGGCCCAGGTGCTCGTCACCGGCGGCACGAGCGGGATCGGTCACGCGATCGCGCAGGCCTTCGCGGCCGCGGGCGCGCGCGTGAGCGTGACCGGCACCCGTCCGGCGCCCGACGACTACGGCGTCGACCTGTCACGACTGACGTACCGGCAGTGCCGGCTCTCGGATCCCGACGAGATCGACCGCGTCGCGGGCGCTCTCGACGTGCTCGACGTGCTCGTGAACAACGCGGGCCAGGTGCTCCCCGGAGGGCGCAGCGAGTACGAGCCCGAGGTGTTCGCCGAGTCGGTGGCGGTCAACCTCATCGGCGCCTTCCGGATGGCCGGCGCCTGTCGAGGCCTGCTCGCCGCGAGCGGGTTTGAAGGCGGCGCGAGCGTCATCGGCGTCGCATCGATGGCCGCGCTGTTCGGCGTCGAGATGACGCCGGGGTACGGCGCTGCCAAGGCCGGGATCATCGGGCTCACCAAGACGCTCGCGGTCGCCTGGGCGAGTGACGGGATCCGGGTCAACGCGGTCGCCCCCGGCCTGATCGCGACGGGCATGACCGCGCCGATGCTCGGCATCGACGCCATGACTCGGCCGATGGTCGAGCGCACACCGCTGGGGCGCATCGGGACGCCCGCGGACGTCGCCCCCGCGGTGTTGTTCCTGGCGAGCCCGGCCGCGGCGTTCGTGACCGGCCAGACCCTGGCGGTCGACGGCGGCTTTTCGGTGCAGGGGTAGGTGGACCCGTGACCCGGCCGGTGACTCACGAGGAGGTCGAGACGTTCTGGGCCGACGGCGTCGTGTGTCTGCGAGGTGTGTTGCCGGTCTCGTTGGTCGCGAGCCTCGCGGAACCCGTCGACGTCGCGCTCACGCGCGAGCAGAGCGCGGACCTCACGTCGATGGGCCGTTCGCTCGCTGAGTCGGGGCACTCGGTACTGACCGACCGAGGGGTCGGCGGTGGCCGGTTCGTGAGCGGAGTGGACCACTGGCGTCACCAACCCGAGCTCCGGGATTTCGCGCTTGCATCCCCGCTTCCGGCGCTGGTCGGGATGCTCATGCGGTCGACGGTCGTCCGTCTCTACGAGGACAGCGTTTTGGTGAAGGAGCCGGGGGCACTCGAACGCACGGTCTGGCACCAGGACCTCGGGTACTTCCACGTCGACGCCGAGCAGCTCTGCACGACATGGTGCCCCCTCGACCCCGTGACCGAGATGACGGGTGGGATGGTCTTCGCCCGTGGGTCACACCGCTGGGGGGCCACGTTCCGTCCGAACCTGTTCGTGAGCCCCACGCCCATCCCGGGCACGGTGGGCGAGTCGGTTCCCGACGTCGACGCACTCGTCGCCGCGGGAGAGGTGGAGCTGGTGACCTTCGCCCTCGAGCCGGGCGACGTGACGGTGCACCACGCGCGCACGTTGCACGCGGCGGGTGGCAACCGGTCGACGGACACTCGCCGGCGAGCCGTCAGCGTCCGGTACTGCGGCGACGACGCTCGGGTGCTGCTCCGTCCGGGTGCACCGCTCAAGCCGTCACGGCGCGGCCTCACCGACGGCATGGCGCTTCCCGACGACGAGTTCCCGGTGGCCTGGGACGTCAGAGCGGAGGATCGCCTATGGTGAGCGACTACGTCCGTGACCAGCCCGGCTTCTTCGCGGTCGGCCCCGCGTCGGCGCCCGCCGCGATCGACATGGGAGCGGGCATCTGGTGCTCGCCGGGACTCTCCAACGCATACCTGATCGTCACGGACGCCGGCCGGGTGATCGTGAACACCGGCATGTGGTTCGAGGCCAAGACCCACCGGCGCAACTTCGACGCGGTGAGCGACGCACCGGTGCGGTACCTCGTGCTCACCCAGAGCCACACCGACCACATCGGTGGCGTGGGGCTCTTCCGCGAGCCGGGCACGGTCTTCGTAGCCCAACGCGCCAACCGGGCCTGCCAGGACGACGATCACCGCATCCACGGGTTCCGCATCCGCCGTTCGCTGCCGTTCTTCGCCGCGGTGATGGGCCAGCCCGACTACGTGCGCGGCGGCGAGGTCGAGATCCCACCCGAGCCCGCGTACGTGGAGCCCGATGTGTGCTTCGACGACACCTACGCGTTCGAGCTCGGCGGTCGTCGCTTCCAGCTGCTGTCGGTGCCCGGCGGCGAGACGGTCGACTCGCTGGTCGTATGGCTGCCCGAAGAGCGCATCGCGCTCGTTGGCAACATGTTCTCGGCGCTGTTCGGGCACGTACCGAACCTGGTGACGATGCGCGGCGACAAGCTGCGCAGCGCCGTCGCGTTCTGCGATTCGGTCCAGCGTGTCCTCGACCTCGAGCCGGAGGTGCTGCTTTTCGGTCATCACGGTCCGCTGCGCGGCGCGTCGACGGTGCGCGCCGAGCTGGAGCGCATCCGTGACGGCGTGGGCTGGATGCACGACGAGACGGTCGCGGCGATGAACCGTGGGGACGACGTGTGGACCACGATGCGCACGCTGCGGCTCCCAGACGACCTCGAGCTCGGCCAGGGCTACGGGCGCCTCGACTGGAGCATCCGGGCAATGTGGGAGGGCTACGGCGGCTGGTTCCACCAACGATCGACGCTGGAGCTCTATCCCGTCGCGCCCGAGCACGGCTGGGCCGAGATGGTGGAGCTCGCGGGTGGTCCCGACGTGGTCGCGGCGCGGGCCTCGGCGCTTCTCGAGCGCGACGACGCGCTCACTGCGCTGCGCCTCGCCGAGATGGTCTTGGCCCTCGACCCCGAGCACGTCGCGGCGCTGTACGTGTACCGGGACGCGCACGACGCGCTCCTCGCGGCGCACAGGCGTGAGAACTTTTGGCTCACCCGATGGCTCGAGGTTGAACGCGCCAGCGCGCAGAACAGGCTCGACGCTGCGGGAGGACGATGACGGCGCCGCGCTCGACGCGCCCGGTGATCCACCTCGACGACCTGCGCGCCCCTGTGCTCACCGACCTCCAGCGGGGAGCGATCGCGTACGCCCGCACCCGCGAGGTGTCCTTCGATCGGGTGACGCTCCTGGACGCGGCCCGGGCTCGCGTCCGCCTCGACGACTTCGGCGACGACGACTTCCTCGGCCGGCTCGGCGCGATGACTGGCGCGGTGGAAGCCGACGCCGGACTGAACGAGCTCGGCCGGATGATCGTGCACGACCGCTTCGTGCGACTCCTCGCGCAGCGGCTGCTGCTCACCGATCTCCTGGGTCGCCATCCCGAGATCCTCGAGATCGAGCTGGAGCCACCGATCGTCGTCATCGGTCTTCCGCGCTCGGGCACGACGCATCTGGTCAACTTGATCGCGACCGACACGCGCCTGCGCTCATTGCCCTTCTGGGAGAGCTGCGAGCCGATCCCGGCTCCGGGCGACGGGCCGGGCCGTGACGGAGTCGATCCCCGGTACCAGCGGTGTGGGCGGGCCTACGACGCGCAGATGGCGATGGTCCCGCACGTGCGCGCGATGCACCACCAGCACCCGCAGGCGATCGAGGAGGAGATCGAGCTCGAGGACCTCGACTTCGCGTCGTACACCCTCGAATGGCATGCGCGCGTGCCTGGCTGGCGCGATCACTACCTCGCCCTCGACCAGCGCCCGCACTACGCGTACCTACGGCGGGTGCTCCAGGCGCTCACATGGTTCCGGGGCCCGCACCGGTGGGTGCTGAAGTCGCCCCAGCACCTCGAGCAGATCGGACCGCTGGTCGACACCTTCCCCGATGCGACGTTCGCGGTCACCCATCGGGATCCGGTGGCAGTGGTCCAGTCGGCCGTCACGATGCTCGCCTACGGCGACCGCGTCCGCCGCAGCGCGATCGAGCCGGAAGCGCTCGCGGCCTACTGGGTCGACCGGGTGGAGCGCCTGCTCCGGGCCTGCGCGCGCGATCGCGACCTGCTGCCGCCTGCTCGCAGCGTCGACGTGCTCTTCGGCGACTTCATGGCCGACGAGCTCGGCACCGTCGGGGCGATCTACGACCGCGCCGGCCTCGAGCTCACCGATCGGGCCCGCCGCGAGCTCGAGGCGTTCACGGCGGCGAACCCGCGCGGCAAGTACGGCCAGGTCGTCTACGACCTGCGGGGCGACTTCGGCCTCGAGTCCGATGCGGTGCGCGAGCGCTTCGCCTTCTACTTCGAGCGCTTCGGGGTGGTGGCCGAGCGGTAGGGCGGGTGTCAGACGGGATCCCGCCAGGCCATGAGCTGGGCCATCATCCCGTCGGGGTCCTCCACGAGCTCGACGTACAGGCCGAGGGCCGCGAACGTGTCGAGGTACGCGAAGCGCAGGCTCCCGAACGCGCCCGACATGACCTCGCCGAACCCGAGCCCGGCCGCGTGCGCGAGCTCGGGGTCGAGCTGGTCGATTAGGAACCCGAGGTGGTGGGCGCCGAAGCCGTGCTCGGCGAGGAACTCCACGTGCAGACCCTCGCCCTCGACCGGCTGGAGCAGCTCGATCTGCACGTCGCCGCTGCGCGCGAACGCGAGGGCGAGCGCGCACTGCACGTCGCGACCCCGGTACCGGTACGGCAGCAGGGCAGGTGGCAACGTGACGAACGGCGAGGCTCCGAGCGAGCGCGCCAGCGCTTCCTGCGCCGCATCGAGGTCGGCGACGACGTAGGCCTGCTGGAAGAAGCCGGCCCCGACCCGCGCCAGCAGCTCCCCGATCGGGCTAGGAGGCTTCATCGGGGACGTCGTAGGCGGCCTGGAACCGACGGAAGCGCTCCCGCTCGCGGGCCTCGTCGAGCCCCGTGTCGGCGAGCGAGTAGCGGTGCGCGCCATGGGCGCCCTGCGGTCGGTCGTAGACGTTGTCGGGGTTGGGCGCGCCCCACTGCGACCAGGGCGAGCGTCGTCGTCCAGCGGGTCCAGGCATCTCCGGCTGGGTCGGTCATCGTCAGGCATCCTCGATCGGCGGTGGGTGGTCGAGCCAGTTCCACTCGCTGTCCTCGATGAAGGTCGCCGACCACGCAGCCGTCGGCTGCGGCCACTCGGTGAACAGCAGGACGCTGAGCGCGAACGCCTCGGCGGTCGCGACGGTCGGTTCGTGCAGCAGCGCGGTAGCGAGGGGGAGCAGGTCGTCGGGCTTCTCGGGGAGTTCGGCGACCGTGCGGATCAGCCACTTGTGGTACGGGTAGAGCACGCGATTGTGGGCGAGCAGGAGGCGGCACCCGAACAGCACCAGGCGCTGCGCGGCCCAGGCGGAGAGGTACGGATCGGTGCGCTTCGCGCCCTCGCCCACGTACCACTGCGCGGCACTGAGCTGCGCAAGGAAGCGCAGCCTCTTGTCGGTCCGCTCGGCCTCCGGGTACACAGGGATGCGTCCGACGAGCTCCTCGAGGCGGGGCACCTGGCTCCACGGCACGAGCGCGCCGACGAACGCGGCCCGCGCGGGCTCGCTCCCTCGCTCGGTGGCGGGCGTACTCCTCGTCGGTCACGACGAGCAGCCCGCCGATGTCGCTGTCCGCGCTGCCGTAGCCCTTCGTGAGCGAGCCTGCGACGACGACCGCGAGGTGCTCGGGCTGCCGGCGCGCGTGCTCGACCCAGCGTGCGATGGCGTCCCGGTGGTGCTGCTCCACCGTGGGACTGTATCCGAGCGGCAGCTCGAAGGCCGTCTCGGTAAGTGGCGCGCTAGCGTTGCCGCTCCGGATTCAGTCCGTCGCAGCCGCGGCAGCCGGTTCTGGAGGAGTGCAGCGATGGGCGGGAAGCCGCCGTGGCCCAACCGGATCGACCGCCTGCGCGCCGCGGTGGGCCGCCGTGTCTCGTCGCGGAGCCGGCGAGCGCGTTCGAAGCTCCGCGAGAATGCCCGAGCTCGGCAAGTGCTGCTGGAGAAGCTGCCGACGGGCTCAGTGGGGGCCGAGATCGGCGTGTGGAAGGGGGACTTCTCGGCCGAGCTCCTCGAGCGCGTGAAGCCTGCCGCGCTCCACCTGGTCGATCCGTGGGCGTTCCAGCCAGACCTCCCGAACGCGTGGTACGGAGGAAGCGCAGCAGGCTCGCAGCACGACATGGACGAGATCCACGACGGCGTACTCGCACGATTCGCGGAGCAGATGGCCGCCGGACGGGTTCGCGTCCATCGCGCGACCTCGGAGCAAGCGGCGGGTGAGTTTGCACCGGGTGAGCTGGACTGGGTCTATCTGGACGGCGGCCACCGCTACGAAGCGGTGCGTGCCGAGCTGGAGCTGTACCCGAGGCTCGTGCGACGGGGAGGGATCGTCGGGGGCGACGACTATCACGGCGGCGGCTGGTGGGCAGGCGGCGTCAAGTGAGCGGTCGACGAGTGGGCGGATCGCGCGAAGCTCGACGAGCTGGTCGTGATCGGGAGCCAGTTCTTCGCTCGACTGGCGCCGTAGCCCACCACGAGGCGAAGAGGTTTCGGCGACGTCGGCGCCGCGCCCGGAGTGTCAACGCGGGTTCCCTGGGCGCTTTCATCACGCTCTCAGGAAGCCAGTGCCACGATGGCGGCGGCACCGTTCGCCGAGCCGAGGACCCAGCGTGACCGACGAGCCGACCATTCCCAGCGATCCGTCCCCCGAGCCTGTGACCGCCGAGGTCGTGGGCGAGCCGGACACCCCGAGCGTCCCAGCGGCGGCCACGCGCCCGCACAACCCCCCGATGTGGGTCGTGGTCACGGCGGTGGCGGTGGCGGTCGGGCTTGTCAGCTTCCTCGCGGGCTGGGCCATCGGCCGAGCCGACGACGGTGACGAGCGTCCGACCGCGGGCTTCTCCGTCCGTGGCCCAGGCGGCGGGATGCCGGGTCCCTTCGACCGGCGGATGCCCGGCGACGGCGAGATGCCCGGCGGTGGTGGTCACGAGATGCCGCGGATGCCCTTCGGGGGCGGACCCAACGGTGGGGGCGGCTCGACACAGGCGCCTGGCGTGGTGCTCGGTGTGATGGTCCGCGAGGCTGACAGCGGTGTTGCGGTCGTGCGCGTCGTCGCGGGCAGCCCCGCCGACGACGCCGGACTCGAGGCCGGCGACGTGATCACGCAGGTGGACGGCGACGAGATCGACGACGCGGCGTCACTGCGCGACGCGATCGGGTCGCACGACGCAGGTGACGAGGTGGAGATCACCGTCTCGCGCGACGGTGAGACCAAGACGGTGACCGCGGAGCTGGTCGACCCTTCGGACCTGAGCGCCGATCCCACCCGCGAGCCCAGCGCGTCCAGCCGCCAGGACTAGCAGACGGGGTCACACCGGCGCTTGAGGGCTCCGCACGGGTGTCCGCCACTCCGCCTGAATCGCGCGCAGGTCGTCGACAAGGTCGTCGCGCAGTGCCCGCCGGACGGGGTCGTCCCAGAAGTTCACCAGCTGGAGTGGGTCCTCGGCGTGGTCGTACAGCTCGCCCTCGGTGCCGTCGTGCACGGTGCCCGGCTCGTACACGGTGACGGTGAACCCGTCGCGGTGCAGCGTGCGAAGGTGCACCTCGACGCCGGTCGGATGGCGGCTGTCCCACTCGGTGAAGACACGTTCGCGCTTCTGCGCGGCGGCCTCCGCCGGGGAGATCGGCAGTGGCCCGCCTTCCATCCACTCCGGCACCGGGATGCCCGCGATCGCACAGAACGTCGGCGCGAGGTCGATGAGCCCCACAGGTGCTTCCACACGGGCTGCACCGATCCCTGTCGACGGCGCCGGGCGCCACACGAGCGGGAGTCGCATCAACGCGTCGACGTGGTACGGGCCCTTGAACAGGAACCCGAAGTCACCCTGGAGCTCACCGTGGTCGGTGGTGAACACCACGTCGGTGTCGTCGGCCCAGCCGCGCGCCGCGATCGCGGCGAGCACGCGGCCGAGCGCGGCGTCGACCAGCTCGTTCTCGACGTGGGTGCGTGCGTTCACCTCGCGCACCTGGTCATCGGTCAGCGTCGCGGGTACCCAGCGCGCCGGGGCCTCGTAGTTCGAGACCAGCTCACCGTCCCACCACTGGCGCCAGTGGCGTGGCTTGGTGTCGAGGATCGCCGCGCGCTCGTCGACGGACGTGCCGAACCCGGGGGGCAGGTCGAGGTCGCGCCAGGCGACGCGCCCGACCTCCGACGCGGGTGGGTCCCAGGGGTGGTGGGGGTCTGGAAAGCTCATCCAGCAGAACCAGTCGTCGTCGGTCGCGAGCCCCTCGAGCCAGGCGATCGTCCGGTCGGCGACCCAGTCGGTGTGATACCAGTCGGCCGGGATCGGGTTGTTCGCGACCTGTGGGGCGCCGGTGTCGCCACCGCCTGCCGAGTTCACCTCGAGCGTGCCGATGTCGATCGCGGGGTAGTACGAGGAGAGGTGCTCGGGATGCTCACGGGTGAGCCAGCGCGCGTAGTGGTTGAGACCGACACCGCCGTGTGCGGCGAGCTCGAAGTGGTCGAAGCCGCGGTGGGGTCCGGCTCCGCTCGTCTGGTCGTGCGCTCCGAGCCGGTTCTCCTCGAACCGTAGGAACGGGTCGAGGAACGGCTCGAAGTGGGCCTTGCCCACCAGCGCAGTTCGGTACCCCGCGTCGTGAAGCACGCCTGCGACGGTGGGAGCGTCGAGCGGTAGCGGGACGCCGTTCATCCAGACCCCGTGCGTGCGCACGTGCTGGCCGGTGACCATCGTCGCCCGAGACGGCATGCACACGACGTTCTCCGGATGCGCCCGGTCGAAGCACACTCCGTTGGCAGCGAGATCGTCGATCACCGGTGTGCGCGCGATCCGGCCTCCGGTGCAGCCGAGGCTGTCGTAGCGCTGCTGATCGGTGGTCACGAACAGGATCTTGCGGCCCATCAGCCGGCCTCCATGAACGCCTTGAGATTCGCGAGGGCGTCGCCGACCGCGCCGTCGAGCACATAGGCCAGCGCGTGAGGAATCACGTCGGTGGAGTACACGACGACACATCGTGCTTGGCCGTCAGGGATCACGTCGATCGTCCCGAGGTGCGATTCGACGGGCAGCGGACCGGTCAGCCGGTACTGGAACCGGCGTAGGTCGTCGCGGCGCGTGACGATCTCCTCCAACAGGGTCATGCCGCTCGCGAGTGTGATGCTGCGCTGGTTGCCCTCCACCTGCACGGCCACCATCTGGGGGAACCAGGCGGTGACCGACGCGGGATCGCCGACGAGGGCCCAGACCGCGTCCGCCGACCGCTCTACGAACACGGACTGACGCATGGTCGCCACGGCGCCCTCAGGAGGTGAGCCCGCCGAGGCCGACGAGCGCCCGCGCGTGTTCGAGCTCGCCGAGGTGGCGGATGCCGTGCTGGTAGATCCAGCACTCGATCGCGTCGACGCGTAGGATCTGCTCGTCACGCACGACGCGGTGGATGTACGCGTTCAGTGCGTTCGGTGGGAACACGCCGCCGAACATCACGTCGCCGAGCGCGTCCGGTTCGAGGTCGTCGAGCCAGTGCTCGGTGGTCACGAAGACCTCGTGCGCGTACGCGACGAACACCGGGTAGTCCACGATCCGTTGCAGCTCCATCTCGGCGACGGTCGTGTCCTTGCCGATGTCGTCGACCGCGATGCCGGTTCGCTCCGCCCAGCCCCCGTCGGTCCACAGCATCGGAGTCGAGTTGAGGACGGCGCGCGCGAAGTCCTCCATCCGCGGCATGTGGTTCACGGTGAAGGCGATCGGCAAAACCCCCTCGCGCTCGAAGTGGTTCACCTGGTCGCCGTCCATGGTGGCGAGCGCCTCGATCCAGAGTGCGTGCATGCCACGGATCCGGCGCTGCAGCGAGTCGAGGTACTGGGACCACGGCGAGGCCGTGGGGACGAAGGTGGGATGTGCCGGGCGCCAGCCGGTCGAGGCGGAGGCCGTGTCGACCGACGAGGGATGGCTCACGGCCGGCCCGCAGGGGGACTGGCGGACGTCAACATACTGTCATTCTTACTGACGAAAGTATCGGCTGTCCAGCGCTCCCGGCCCCGCCGCCCCAACCCCCGACTCCGTCGGGTTCGTGCAGAGATGAGCGCATACCGATCCTCATCGCGCAAACCGGTGGGTTCTCGGCGGCAGCCGCGGTCCGTCAGGGGAAGACGCGGGTGCCGGCGATCCAGGTCTCGGCGACCGTTGGCGGCTCGCACGACCGGTCGAGGACCACGAAGTCGGCACGCTTGCCGACCGTGAGCGATCCGCGCTCGGCGGACTGGCCGCCGGCGCTCGCGGCCCCCACCGTGTAGGCGCGGAGCCAGTCGGCGAACGGGACCGACTGGTCGGCGCCGAGAGTGACGCCGTTCGCGGTCGTGCGCATCTCACCCCGGTGCGCGCACCACATCGGGGGCACGGGGGCGCACGGATCGT
>Ga0194128_10003059_pt1 | contig 26249 bp, 20 predicted proteins | sample TA2KigCa65mmetaG_FD_148650 | JGI IMG/M metagenome (GOLD analysis project Ga0194128, IMG submission 148650) | Freshwater microbial communities from Lake Tanganyika, Tanzania - TA2015037 Kigoma Deep Cast 65m | ecosystem: Environmental > Aquatic > Freshwater > Lake | place: Tanzania: Lake...
GTTGCCGCAGCTCGCTGGATCGAGCGGGTCGTACGCGGCAGCCCATCGCGCCGTGGCATCGGCGAGATACGGCGACTCGATGCGGAAGAACCCCTCGGTGATTGACCCCGTGGCCGTCGCGTTGGTGCGTGCACCCGCGAACACCGTCAGGGACGCGGGCTTCACGATCGAACTCAGCCTGGTGACGTAGAAGCCCGTCAGCGGATTCGCGCTGCCGTTGGGGAGCGTGGCCGGCAGGAACCCATAGCGCTCGCTGTCGCCGCCGACGAATGCGCTGTTCATGCCGAAGGCGGGATAGAGGCTCGTGAAGTAGTAGAACTCCGCAGGCGCGCCGTTGGCGAGCTGCGCGTATGTCTCGCTCTCGCCGCCGAGGAAGAGGCCCCGCATGTCGAACGAGAGGTACGGCGCCAGGCGCCACGGCCACCGTGCCGCGATCGTCGGTCCGCCCCCGAAGGCGTCGGCCGGCATGCGTTCGCCGCTGGCCACCCACGCCGGCAGTCCGGTCTTGAATCCAGGCAGCACCTGCCCTTGTGCGTCGGTGGCGTAGCCCGTCCAAGCGGTAAAGATCGACCGGCCTGAGGCCACTTCGCGCGACTTCCGCGCCACGCCCTGCACCATGCGGATCGCCGGCAGGAGCAGCGCCAGGATCAGCGCGATCAGCCCGATGACCACCAACAGTTCCGTCAGCGAGAATCCTCTCGGATTCGCCGGGTGGGAACTTGCTGGGGACCGGGGAGACGCCATGCTTGATGCCTAGGCTTCATCGTATGCCGCAGCGCACCACGACACGCATCGCGACTGTTGTCGCCGCCACTCTGCCGCTGGTGTCGCCCGCGCTCGCCCAATCGACCAACGGCTCGTGGACGACACCAACGCTTGATCGTTGGATGTACCCATTCAACACCTCACCGGGCTCGCGGCCCGTCATCAGCGTCTTCGGTTCGGACCGCAACGATCCCAGCATGTTCGACAGCCGCGATGGCCAATTCCTCGTCGGGTGGTCGACGGCGGACCAGATCCCCACGGGCCTGCCCGCAGGATCCCTGACGGTGCAAGCTGCCTCGGTCGAGGTCGAGTTTGCGAACGACCTCGTCGTGCAGTACGACCCGACCCAGGATCCTTGGCAGATCTTCGCGCCGACGGCCAGCCCCGACTGGCAGGCCGATGCCGACCCGGGCCAGAGCATCGAGCTCTACGGCGTCGGATTCCGCAACGGCTTCACGGCGTCAACCTTCCAGGAGTTCTCGCCATTTGCACCCGGCGGTTCGAACCTTCTGGCCCCCAGCGTGCGCTCGGCCTACGCCATGTCCTTCGACGGTTCAGGCCAAGCCATCGACATCAGCAACAATCCACGACAGCGATTCGATCCCCGGGCCTTTGCAGTCGGGCAGTGCGACACGCTCCAGCCGGGTGACTTCATCCCTGCGGGAACGCGCATGCGTTTCGAGTTGGATGTCGACGATCCGAAGATCCGGCAGTATGTGGTGGACGGCTTGGCGTCGGGCAAGCTGCTGTTCAGCATCTCAAGCCTCACCTTCGTGGTGCAGCAGGGCGGAAGCTTTCCGGCCTTTTACGCCAAGGAGAACGCGCTCGTGACCATCGGCGCCGCCACGGCCGCGCAACTGCAGGTCACCGTCACCATCACGCCAACCTGCGCGCCGGCCGATCTGGACTGCAACCAACGCGTTGATGGCGCCGACCTCGGGCTGCTGCTGAGCAATTGGGGCGGCTCGGGCTCTGGCGATGTGGATGGGAGCGGCCAGGTCGATGGTGCCGACTTGGGCGCACTGCTGAGTTCGTGGACGGGTTGAGTCAGCAGATCCCGAGCCACGCAGCGAACGCCACGGCCGACAGCCAAGGCATTGCACCGGGCCGGGCAGCGTCAGCCGCAAATGGATTCAAGGATCGCCAAGCGCGCCGCCGTGATTCGCTGGCGAACCCCGGCGAGCACCTCTTCCACGGTGCCAGGCTGGGTTTCCATGAGTTCGGCGATCTCGCTGGCGGTCAACCCCTCACCGTAGTGCAGCGAGAGCACCAGACGCTCACTCGAAGAGAGCGTCTGAGCAATCATCTTCACGGTCGGGCCATCTTCATCGAACATTCGTGCTCTCCATGCACCACTGTCCATCCGGTCCCACGACGAGCCCACGCGCACATCCTTGCACGACGGAGGGAAGATAACACAAGTCTGGTCCATGATGGGTTTTCTTTCTGAGATTTCGTTCAGGCGGCCGCATCGAGTTGGATGTCGATGAACGCTTCGGCGAGTTCAGGGTCGAATTGCGTCCCCCGGCAACGCTTCACTTCATGAAGCGCATCACGCAAACCCATGGCCTTGCGGTACGTACGATCGCTCGTCATCGCGTCAAAGCTGTCGACGATCGCCAGGATCCGGCCATCGACTGGGATTGAATCGCCTGCTCGCATGAACGGATATCCCGTCCCGTCCCAGCGCTCATGGTGGCTCAAGACGCCCTCGAGTGCGTCGGTCACTTCCTCGAAGCGCTGCAGAAGCCGGTGCCCAATCAGCGGGTGACGGCGAATCTGCTCGAATTCCTCGGGACTCAGCGGCCCCCGCTTGTTCAGGACGGCTTCACTGATCCCGATCTTGCCCACATCGTGCAGGAGACCGGCCAGCCGGATTCGGGCGCAGGAGGCTTCGTCGAGGCCGATGTGACGGGCGAGCGAGACCGCCAGATCCGAGACCCGAGAGCAGTGCCCACGCACGCCATGGTCCTTGGCCTGGATCAGTCCGGTCAGGAAAGTGACGGTCCCAGCCACAGAATGGGCCAGGGCCTCGGGTCGGGTCTTGAACATCATCGGGCTCCTTTCGGCACCCCTGCTTCGGCAGCCCTCGGGGGCGACTTTCGGCGCCTTGGAGAATTCCCGAAGGATTCCCGCTTCCCCGACCGCGCTACCTTTCCCGCGGCCCATGCGTCTGGCGACCTTCACTGCCCTCCGAGCCTCCCAGCACCACGTCACGGCCGTCTCCTGCCCGCCGGCGGATCTGCTCGCCGCTGGTGACGCCATCGAGCTGGCGCGCGCCCGGGCCCGCTCGATCGTTGGCGTGCTGCGCCACGAGGAGGTGGTCGGCGCCATCGAGGGCATCAGGCCAAGCCCCGCGTCGCACCTGGTCAGCCTGATCGAGGGCGGGTCCATGCTGCGCGAGACCGAGCCATGGCTCTACGCCTACCGCGTCTCGGGGCACGGGCTCAAGGCGACAGGCATCATCGGCCGGCTCGACGAGCCCCTCTGCGAGGGTGTCGGCCCCGAAGACCCCTCGGGCGAACGACGGGCAGCCCATCCAGCGCACATCGGCGCCACGCTTGAACTCACGCGCTTGGTCATCGAGACCTGGGCGCCCATGGTGCCTGCGTTGCTGCTGGACGTGAATGAGCGACCGCTCTACCACTTTCTGGAGAAGGACACGGGGCTGACCCACAGCATCTGGTCGCTGCGCCGACCAACGCCGTATCTCCAGTACCTCATGCCGCTTCCGTGGCAACTGGCCCGCACGGCGCACGCCGGCGCGAATCATGCTCCTGTCCTCGCTTGCGTCTTCGGCGCCGATGAATGGGCGATCGGAGCCGCACCGCGGCTGCGGCTGCGCAGCGGCATCATTGGCCTTGAGTGCGAGCGCACCGATTGAGGGACCGGGATCCGCTGCGGCTACACTTTGCGGCATGGGAGCAAAGCCTCAACCGCAGTCCCCGTCGATCGACGAGCGCACGTCGCGCGTGCTGGTCGTTGACGCGTTCGCCTCCGCCGGTGCCGAGGCGCTGCGTCACCTCGGATGCGATGTCATCCACAACCCGCACCTTGATGCCAATGGGCTGGTGCAGGCCTGCGCCGACCTCACACCGGATGTGCTCGTCGTGCGCGAAACCCCCGTACCTTCCGCGGTCTTCGAGGCCTGCCCCACGCTGGGCCTGGTCGTGCGCAGCGGAGCGGGCACCGAGACCATCGATGTCGAATCCGCCAACCGCCACGGCGTGCTGGTGGCGCATTGCCCGGCACGCGGTGCGATCGCCGCCGCGGAGCTGACCTGGGGCCTCATCCTCGCTGCCGATCGCCGGATCCCTGCGCAGACGATCGACCTGCAGGCCGGGCACTGGCGGCACGGCCACTACGCAAACGCGACCGGCCTCGCTGGTCGCACGCTGGGCATCATCGGCCTGGGCCCGGTCGGTCAGGAAATCGCCCGCCGTGGACTTGCCTTCGGCATGCATGTGATCGCTTGGAGCAGGAACATCACCGAAGCGCGCTGCGATGCACTCGGCATCGATCTCTGCGCCAATCTGGTCAACCTCGCCAAGCTCAGCGATGTGGTCAGCGTGAATGTGCCGCAGAGCGCCGAGACCGCCGACATGGTCGGCGAGAAGTTCTTCGCAGCCATGCGTCCTGGCGCGATCCTCGTGAACACCTCGCGGCCGGGGGCGATCGACGAGTCGGCGCTGCTGCGCGCGGTCCGTTCAAAGGGCCTCCGCGTCGCCAGCGATTCCTGGGACAACGCGCCAGATGGGGCTGATGGCAACTTCGCGGGGCCGCTCGGCCGCGAGCCGGGCGTGATCGGCACGCACGGCGTTGCTGCCTGCACCGAGCAGGCCATGGGAGCGATCGCCGACGAAGTCACGCGGATCGTGTCGGCGTGGATCAACGACTTCGACATGCCTGGCTGCGTGAACATCGCGCAGTCGACCGAGGCGAGCACGCTGCTCTGCGTGCGCCACCTCAATGTTCCCGGCGTGTTCGCCCAGATCTTTGCGGTCCTCGGCAACGCCAAGATCAATGTCGAGGAGATGGACAACATCATCTACGAAGGCGGGCATGCGGCGGTCGCGCGCATGCAGCTCTCGCGGCGCCCGAGCGCCGAGGACCTCGCCGCGCTGCGGGCGTGCTCCGCCGTGCTGGCCGTGAATGTCAACACCCTTCAAGGACCACGATCATGACCGCCGCCCCCGCCATGACCAGTTGCGTGCGCCCGACCCCCAGTGGACGTGTTTACAACTTCAGCGCCGGCCCGGCCGGCATGCCCGAACCCGTGCTGCGCCAGCTTCAGGAGGACCTGTGGGACCTTCGCGGCAGCGGCATCGGGATCATGGAGCATTCCCATCGGGGCAAGGTGTACGACGAGATCAACGCCGAGGCGCACGAATGGTGCCGCAAGGCCGGTCGCGTCCCTGCCGACTGGGAGGTCATCCTCATGCCGGGCGGCGCGACGGTGCAGCAGGCGTATCTGCCCTTCAACTTCCTGCCTGCAGGGCGCACGGCGGACTATCCCGACACTGGGATCTGGACCACGAAGGCAATCGGCGAGGGCCGCAAGGCAGCCGCCATGCTCGGCGCGCACATCCATGTCGCGTACGAGGGTTCGCGCGTGAAGTACACGCGCGTACCCAAGGACGGCGAGATGAGCCAGACCCCCAACGCCGCGTACCTCCACTACTGCTCGAACAACACGGTCTTCGGCACGCGGTACCCCACGACACCGGTCACGACTGCACCCCTGGTGTGCGATGCGAGCAGCGAGTATTTCGCGCGCCCTGTCGACTGGAGCCGTCATGTGATGCTGTACGGCGGCGGGCAGAAGAACCTCGGTCCCTCCGGCATCAGCCTGGTGCTCGTGAAGAAGGACTTCCTCGCGACGGCAAACCCGGCTCTGCCCACCTTGATCAATTTCGCCGCCCATGCCGCTGGGGAGAGCCGTCTGAACACTCCGCCGACCTTCGGTGTCCACGCGATGGGCCTGATGTTTCGCTGGATCGCGGCGCAGGGCGGCCCGGAAGCCCTTGAGCGTGCGGCAATCGACAAGAGCAACCTGCTCTATGACGCAATCGACTCGAGCAACGGCTTCTACACGGGGCGGGCCGAGCACTGGTGTCGTTCGCTGATGAATGTCAGCTACCGGCTGGCAACGCCCGACCTCGATGCGCGCTTCGTCGCCGAAGCCGCCGCGCAGGGCATGGACGGCCTGACCGGCCACCGCGACGCCGGGGGCATCCGTGCGAGCATCTACAGCGCGTTCCCCCGCGAGGGATGCGTGGCGCTCGCGCAGTTCATGCGCGACTTCGCCAGCCGAAACTCGTGACCCGTCAGCGAAGCTTCTTCAGGCGGATGTTGCGGAACTCGATGAACGCGCCCTCGCTCTGGAGCGCGATCCAACCCGGCACGACCTTGCAGTCGGTGGCCACATTCTGCAGCAGTCCGTTGACCCAGAGTTCGAGCCGTCCCCCATCGACCAGGATGCGGTAACGGTTCCACTCGCCCAGCGGCTTCTCGTTGGTGGCGTGTTCCTTGCGCGTGTGCCGTCCGTTGGTGCGGTCCGCTGCGGCCTTCATCGGGAATTGACCGATGTTCCAGATGTCGCCCGCGTTCTCGCTGTGGAGCTGCGCTTCCATGCTGTTGGGCCACACCATGTCGTCGCCGATCGTGCGCAGGAGCACACCGCTGTTGCCGGCGCCCTTCTTCGGGTCGAAGCGCCACTCGAGCTCGAGCTCGAAGTTCTCGTACTTCTCGGTGGTACGGATGTAGCCGATCGGGTTGCCGGCGCACTTCAGGCAGCCATCCACCACACTCCACACCGACATCTGGTCCTTGCCCTTCAGGTCGGGCACGAACGCAGTCCATCCGGTGGTGTCCTTGCCGTTGAACAGCGCGGTCCACTCGGCAGCAGGTGCCGCGGCCTGCGTTGCCTTGGCAGCGTCGTCCGAAGCGGTCATCGCTACGCCGCCGGCAAGGCCGGCCAGCACGAGGGTCACAAGCAGGGTGTGCTTCATGCTGGGGACGATACCGGTCAGGTGGGATCCATCGCAGGCTCAGTCAGCGTGCACCCATCGGAAACGGTGGCGGGCGTCCATCGACCGGGAGTCACGAGCCCTCGATCGCCGCGCGACCCCACGGCAGGTCGAAGCGATCGCGCGTGGTGCAGTAGCCCAGCCCGGCCATGCGACCGACCAGATCAAGGCGCGCCGGATCGAGCCGCCCGCGTGCATCGATCACCCCGTCATCGACATGGATGAGTTCGACCGCACCGAGCACGATGTTGCCGCCCGAGGGTGCACCGGCATTCGTGCGGATGACCTGGAGCGTGCGGCACTCGAACGCGATCGGGCTCTCGGCCACACGCGGTGAGCGGACCCTCACCCCGGGGACGGGCGTCAGCCCGGCAAGCTCGAACTCACTCTGACCGTAGGCAAGGCCCTCGCCGGCCGCGACGACCTGCCTGATGATCCGGTGCGGCGCCACGCTCACGGTGAATTCGCCGCTGCCGCCCTCGGCCATGGGCTTCGCATTGCGCAGCGTGTCCTTCTCGGCACCGGCCTCGTCGTTCGCGGGGCAGAAACAGAGCGTCATCGGATTGCTGCCCACCCCGCAGAAGAACGAGAATGGCGCAAGATTGATGCTGCTGCCGTCGGGTGCACGCGTTCCCACGACCGCGATCGGCCGGGGCATGATTGCGCCGATCATCAACTTGTAGATGCGCTCGGCATCGAGTGCGGCAGGATCGAGCTGCATGCCCAGAGGCTACGCGCCGAGACGGTCGGCGAGCCGTCGAACCGCCACCTCAAGATCGTCGAACATCCTGGTGAAGCCCTCACGGCCACCGTAGTAGGGATCCTCCAGATCATCGCGGGGCTGGTCGTGGTGGTGGAGCACCAGCACGAGCCGCTCAGCGGGCGCACCCGCGGCCAGGAGCGCCGACCGGTGGCTCGCGTCCATGCACACGATCCAGTCGAAGTCCTCGTGGTCGGACCGACGGATCGCACGCGCGATGCTCGGCACGGGAATCCCCCGTCGCGCGGCCTCATCCAGCGTCCGGTGGTCAGCACGCTCGCCGGCATGCCATCCCCCTGTCCCGGCCGAGTCGACGCGAAAGCGGTCTCCGCTCCCCCGCCGCTCGAGTTCACGCAGGAAGATCGCCTCGGCCGCAGGGCTGCGACAGATGTTGCCGGTGCAGACGAAGAGGACGCCGACGCGCCTGCCCACCGAACCCATCGGGCCTCACTCGGCCTTCTGCGGCTCGGGCAGCCGACGCAACCAGATGTTGCGGAAACGCAGCGGGTCACCGTGATCCTGCAATCGGATCGGGAGCTCGGCTGCGTGTGCCTTGTACTTGGCGCGTGCAGCGTGCGCGGTCGTGCCCAGCATCGCCACATGATCCTGCACGAGCACGCCATTCATGATGAGCGTGACCGTGGCGGGCGTGACCAGCTTGCCGTCTTGGTCGAATCGCGGTGCGCGGAAGACGATGTCGTACACGTTCCACTCGCCTTGCGGCCGGCAAGCATTCACCATCGGCGGGTGCTGGCCATAGCACGAGCCCGCCATGCCGTCGGCATAGGTGACGTTGTTGTGCGAGTTGAGGATCTGCACCTCGTACTGGTTCATGAAGAAGACGCCGCTGTTGCAGCCGGCCTGGCCCTTGCACTGGCGACCTGCGGGCACCATGAACTCAAGGTGCAGCTGGCAATCGCCGAACGAGTCCTTGGTGGCGATGTCGCCCGAACCGGGCTTGACGGCCAATTCACCGTTCTCGATCGTCCAAGCGCAGGGCTTGCCGCCACTGGACCACTTATCAGACGAGGTGCCGTCGAAGAGCGCCACCGCATCGCTCGGGGCTGTCGAGCCCTGCAAGGTGCCCGGCGTCACGGCAGCCGGCTGCGGCCGCTCCATGTCGTGGACCTTGTACTTGAAACCGTCCTGAACGGCGGTGGCGGTGGCGATTCCAGCGACGAGGCACGAGAAAGCGATCGCATAGTGCATGGGGTTCTCCGTGAATGTACGCACACTGTAGCGAGATCTATCATCCTCGACCCTTCAAGGAGCCACCATGGCACGCGCGGCTGAACAGACTGACACCGTCGGGACCATCCGAACCCAGCTCGCGGAACTCTCCCGCAAGTTGTGGTGGACCTGGAATCCCGAAGGCCGCATCCCATTCGAGATGCTCGATCCCGTGCTCTGGCGCGCGACCAAGCAATCGCCCATGCAGGTTCTTGACGCCGTGACCGACCAGCGCATCGCACTCTGTGCGCAGGATGATCGGTTTCTGGATGCGCTGGCCAAGGCCAACACGTCGCTCGAGGCCTACCACGATGCCGCCACTTGGTGGGGCCGCGGAGCGAAGGGCGACCTCAAGTCATTGCGCGTTGCATACTTCTGCAGCGAGTACGCCCTGCACGAAAGCATGCAGCAGTATGCAGGCGGCCTCGGCGTGCTGGCAGGCGACCACCTCAAGAGTGCCAGCGACCTCGGCATCAGCCTGTGCGCCGTCGGGCTCCTCTACCGGCAGGGCTACTACCTCCAAGAACTCGACAAGGATGGCTCAACACGGGTCTATTACCCCGAATACGACTTCGATCGCATGCCGGTCGAGGACACGGGCGAGATCATCGTGTGCCCCATCGGCTCAAGCCGCGTGAAGGCCAAGGTCTGGTCGATGGAGGTCGGTCGAACGACCGTCTACCTCCTCGACAGCGATGTCAAGGGAAACAGTGACCAGGACCGCGAACTCACCCGCGGCCTCTACCGCGGAGAGCCGTCGCTCCGCCTGCGCCAGCAGGTGCTGCTGGGCGTGGGCGGCTGCATCGCATTGCAGCACCTCGATGAGCCGGTGACCGTCTACCACCTCAACGAAGGCCATGCCGCGTTCGTGGCGTACCAGCGCATCGCTCAGCTCGTGAAGGACGGCATGAAGCCGGCCGATGCGAAGGCGCACGTCAAGGCCACCACGGTCTTCACCACGCACACGCCGGTGCCTGCGGGGCACGATCGCTACGGCGTCGAAGAAGCCTACGAAGCCCTCCGCCCCGTGTTGCGCCAGGCGCGCATCGAGGAAGACGAGTTCGCAGCGCTCGGCCGTGAGCGGCCCGACGACTTCCGTGAGCCCATCTGCATGACCGCGATCTGCCTGCGGTTCGCATCACGCATCAACGGCGTGAGCCAGTTGCACGGCGAGGTCAGCCGCGACATGTGGACGCACATCTACGGCTGCTCGAGCAAGGATGTACCGATCGCCAGCATCACCAACGGCGTGCATGCGCGAACGTGGATCGATCCGGACGCCGAGGCATTCTGGCGCAAGGAGATCAACCTTCGCCTGGACCGCCACACCCCCACGATGGACGGCTGGGAGAAGGCGCTTGGCGTCGATCGCCCGCGCTTCTGGGCCCTGCGCAGCCGGCTGCGCGCGCGCCTGGTGCACTTCATCCGTGAGCGGCTCGCGCGCCAGGCGCTCCGCCGTGGCGAGGGCTCGGCTGGCGTGAACGCTGCGATGCAGGCGTTCTCGCCCGATGCACTGACGATCGGCTTCGCGCGTCGCTTTGCCACCTACAAGCGCGCGCCGCTGATCTTCCAGGACCTCGAGCGCCTGAAGTCGATCCTGAACGACCCGCGCCGTCCGGTGCAACTGGTCTTCGCGGGCAAGGCGCACCCCCGCGATGTGCCGGGCCAGGAATACGCGCAACGCATCCACGAACTCTGCAAGCAAGACGGCCTGCACGGCAAGGTCGCGCTCGTCGAGGAGTACGACATGGAAGTCGGCCGCATGCTGACCGCCGGCAGCGATGTGTGGCTGAACAATCCCCTGCGCCCCTACGAGGCAAGCGGCACCAGTGGCATGAAGCCACCGATGCATGGCGGCATCAACTGCTCGATCCTTGACGGCTGGTGGCCGGAGAGCTTCGACGGCCGCAACGGCTGGGCGATCGGCGACACGCAGCCGATGCAGGATCGCGAAGCGCAGGATCGCAAGGACTCGCAGTCGCTCTACGCGATCATCGAAGGCGACATGCGCGGCGAGTTCTACGACCGCGACGCTGCCGGCCTGCCGCAGCGCTGGATCGATCGCGCCCTGCAGAGCGCCGCCACGGTGCCCGCGATGTTCAATACCCATCGGATGCTCGCGGAGTACCTGCGCGAGGCCTACATCCCCGCCCACCGCGGCGGACTGTGATCCGGCTGCGCAGCGTCAGCGCGCTTTCGGGCGCGCCGTTGCACCCGCACGACCGGTGAGCACTGCCAGTGCGTGGAGCCGATCTGCGGCGGCCGGTCGCAGGCTCGCTGCGCCACGCGACTGCAGGCGCCAGTGCCAGTTGCCACTCGCCGTGCCCGGCAGGTTCATGCGCGCTTGGGCACCCAAGCCGAGCGCATCCTGCATCGCCACGATGGCCGTGTTCGCAGGGCTCGTGAACGCCAGCCGGTTGAGCTGCGCTGCCGGATCGGATCCATCCCATCCCATGTACGCGCGCGCACGGTTCCGGGCGGCAGGCTGCAACTGCTCCCACCACCCAACCGTCGTGTCGTTGTCGTGCGTGCCGGGATAGCACACGCAGTGACGCGGGTGGCGATGAGGGGCTTCGCCCGAATCGTCGCCGTAGAAGGCGTTGTGCAGGAGCTTCATTCCCGGCAGGCCGAAATCATCGCGCAACGCCACCACCGGCGGCGTGAGCGCGCCAAGATCCTCCGCGACAAGCGGCAAGCTGCCGAGCGCCCGCTCAAGAGCACCCAGCAGCTCGCGACCCGGGGCGCGCTTCCACATCCCCGCTCGTGCCGTGGTCGCTGATCCCGGGATCTCGTAGGCGTGATAGAAGCCGATGAAGTGATCGATGCGCACGGCATCGAATCGCTCGACGGCCGCGCGCACGCGCTCGATCCACCAGCGATACCCAGTCCGCCGATGCTCGCTCCACCGGTAGTGCGGGTGACCCCAGAGCTGGCCATCCGCGCTGAAGCAATCAGGCGGCACCCCGGTCACGACCGTGGGGCGCCCGTGCCGATCGAGCCGGAAGAGCGATGGGTTCGACTGCACATCGGCCGAATCGAGCGAGACGAAGATCGGCACGTCGCCGAGCAGCCGGATGCCCTTGGCCGCCGCGGCCTGCTTCAGGTCGGACCACTGCGCATCGAAGGCGAACTGCAGGAACGCATGCAGCCCGAGCTCATCCTTCATGTAGGCGCGCCAGCCTGGCAACCAGAAGCGCTGCCGACGCTCGAACGCCTTGAAGGAGGACGACCGCAGCCCGCCCTTTCGCCGGAACGCCTCGAACGCCTGCTCGAAGCGCGGCCACTTTGCCGAGCGCGCCGGGGCGTACCGGCTCGAACCGCGCGATAGCGCCGGAGCAGCCCGCAGTGCCGACCGCGGCAGCAGCCGGTCGCGCACGAGTCCATCGATCGAGATGAAGAGCGGCTCGCCGGCGAACGAACTCGTGCTCGCGTACGGCGAATCACCGGGACCAATCGGCCCGACCGGAAGCATCTGCCACCATGTCAGGCCTGCGCGAGCGATCCACTCCAGCGCATCGTGTGCGCCAGGTCCCAAGTCACCCACACCGAACGAACCGGGCACGCTCGACAGGTGCAGCAGCACGCCACCGGTGCGTGCATCGAAGATCGATGGCTTCATCGGGCCTGCCTCCAGGCGCGAGCGCCGATGGCGGGGATCGAGATCCCGTCGATCGAGCGGCCATCGATCGCCGGATCGCTGTCGAAGACGAGTTCCCACGACCCTGCGATGCGCTCGCCAAAGGCTTGATCAGGCGCCGCACGCTGCACGCGGTCCGATCCGTTCACGATGACCAGCAGGCGCTCGGAGCCATCCTCGCGAAGCCAGCCCCAGAGATCCCGCTCGTCATCCACGAGCACGGTGGTGAACGAGCCGGTGCGCAGGGCCGGGTGCGCATGGCGCAGCGCGATCACACGCTGGTACCACTCGAACTGCCGCGCATCGACGGCGTCCTCGGCAAGCGCGTAGGGCTCAAGATCCTTCCACAGCATCGGCTTGCGGTTGGTGGGGTCGTCGGCGCCGTACATGCCGACCTCGTCACCGTAATAGATCATCGGCGCACCGGGGTGGGTCATCTGGATCAGCGCGGCCAGCCGCATGCGCGCGTACTCCGGCGCACCGGGCTTCGTGCCGAGGTAGGTCGCGTTCTCCTGCTCTCGGCTGCCGGCCTTGAAGGCCAGGTCGCGGTTCAGGAGCATGCTCGCCAAGCGATCGGTGTCATGGCTGTCGAACAGGTTCTGCGCGGCGTAGGTGACCTGGTCCGCATACGAACGACGCAGTTCAGCGAGCCTGCCATCCATCTCGCTCACGGGAATCGCGTCCTTGCCCTTGGCCAGCCACGGCAGCACGGCCTTCGCGAACGGATAGTTCATGAGTGCATCGAAGCAGCGGCCATCAACCCACTCCGGCTCGACCGTCCAGATCTCGCCCACGATGTACGCCTGAGGATTGATCGATCGGACATGCGCGCACCACTCGCGCCAGAAGCCGATCGGCACCTCCTGCGGGACATCGAGGCGCCAGCCATCCACGCCATCGCTGGGATCGCCATCGCCATCGGGATCCATCCATCGTCGGGTCAGGTCCATCAGATGCTTGCGCAGCGATGGGCTGGCCAGGCCGTCCTGGTCCTTGCGGAACGCAGGCAATTCGCCGAAACCAGCCCAACCCTGGTAGACGAACGGCTCCCACGAGGTGATCTCGAACCAGTCGGCGAAGCGGCTCTGCCTGCCCTTCGCCTGCACATCCTTGAACGCCGGGTGCTCGGTGCCCACATGGTTGAAGACGCCATCGATGATGACGCGCATGCCCATCGACTTCGCTTCCTTGAGGAACTCAAGGAAGAGCCGATCGGTCGGGGTCCAGGTCCAGGTCGACGGGTCGAGCAGGTCCTCCTTCGCCTCGGCCACCGCATAGTCGCCCTTCACGCCGAAGTGCTCATCGACATGCAGATAGTTCGTGGCGTCGTACTTGTGGGCCGTGCGAGCCTGGAAGACCGGATTGAGGTAGATCGCGTTGATCCCCAGCGACTTGAGGTAAGGCAGAGCCCAGCGCAGCCCCTGCAGATCGCCGCCGTACTTTCGCGAGAACACGAAGTGGTTGAAGAAGGTCTGGCCATCCTTCCCTTCCCACTCGCTCGGCTCGTACCACGAGCTGCGCCAAGGCCGCACGGGCTGCGGGTCGTTCGCCGCATCGCCGTTGCGGAAACGCTCGGGAAAGACCTGGTACCAGATCGCGTGCTTGGCCCATTCAGGCGTGGTGAAGGCCGGCGCGGGCGCCAGCGCATACGTCATGGGATCTCGCACGGTCATGGTTCCATCGGTGAGAAGAAAGGTATACGGCGTTCCGCGCAGCGCTGCCAGGCAGCCTGACCACCACGTGAACGCGCCTCGAGTCGGTTCGGGCGAAAGGTCGATCCAGTCCACGCCGTCGGCGGCCACGCGCACGCGCTCCACATCGTGGGCCAGGGTACGCACGCGCACCCGCACGCTGCCGTCGGCAAGCGCACTGGCGCCCATCGGGGTCCGCGCGTCGTGCAGGATGGCGGCAGCCTCGATGCGACCATCACCGCGCACGCCACGCGCCGAGTGGAGTGCAGCCTGCGCACCCAGGCGCAGCACCGCATTGAATCCACCGTGCCCATCAGGCTCTCGGTCCTGGTTCGCCGGATCGGTGATCCACTCGAGGTTTCCGCTGCGCGTCTGGACGAACTTGTAGCGCACCGTGCCATCCACGCCGATGCGCGCACGCCAGACGCCATCGGCGCCGCGCTGCATCGGGGTGGACGATGGATTCCAACGGTTGAAGTCGCCCGCCACCATCACCGAGTCGATGGGTGCGGGTGGTCGATACGAGAGTTCGACCTGCCAGATGCCGTCGGTGCCGCGCGTGGCATCGATCGATGTCGGCAGGCGCGGCGCAGCAAGTTCGCTCGTGGCCATCGGCACCTGCGGCGGGAAGGGCGGAGCCACCACGCTGCAGCCGAGGGCGATGATGAACGGCCGGGCGTACATGCGGTTTTCCTATACTAGAACGATGCTCCGCGATGGTCGCACGAGTCTTGGCTCATGGCTGCGCCGCGGAGCCATCGCCATCGTCGGACTGGTCATCGCGTGGGCGTTCCTCCATGTTGCCGTGCGCGAATGGAACCGATCGGGTGGCATGGATGGGCGCACCGAGTTGGTCGTCATGCACTGGTCGGGCGACGGCGGCCAGGAAGAGGACCAGATCGTCGATGCGAGCCTGCGCGCCTTCGAATCCGCCAACCCCGGCATTCGCGTGCGCCGCGTCAACCCCGGCGATGCCGGCAGCTTCTACACCAAGCTGATGACGATGCTCGCTGCCGGCGAGCCGCCGGATGTCTTCTATGTCGGCAATGAACGCGTGCCGAGCTTCGCCGACATCGGTCTCATCCGCCCGCTCGAGCCGTTCCTCGATGCGGACCGCGCTGCGAACGATCCGACGGCGATCGACCTCGCCGACTTCTACCCGGCCACGGTCGATGCCTTCCGCTTCGACGGCACCGCGAGCGGCCGGGGCGCGCTCTATGGGATCCCCAAGGACTTCACGACCGTCGGCTTCTACCTGAACCTGGACCTGTTCGAGCGAGCAGGCGTATCCGTGCCCGGCAACGACTGGACGTGGGATGACTTCATTGCAGCCGCCCGCACCATCGGCCAGCTCCCCGATGCGACCGGCAGCGAGTTCGTGACCTGGGCGGCGATGCTGCGTGCGTACCTCATGACGGAAGGCGTGGATGTGAAGGGCGCGGATTTCGACGAGCTCACGATTGAGGATCCTCGCGCCGTCGCAGCGCTCGAGCGCCTGCGCGCCTGGCGCCACGACGAGGACAACACGCTCACGAGCGGCAAGAGCAAGATCGCCACCGGCTCGAGCGTCTTCCTCTCGGGCAAGGTGGGCATGGCGGGGCCCTTCGGCCGCTGGGTGGTGCCGAGCTACCGCAAGATCCCGCCTGCCGGCGAGCCCGGCGGCTTCCGCTGGGATTTCCGTCCGCTTCCGCGCGGTGCGGTGGCCTCGAACATCGTCCTCACGGTCTCGTGGAGCATCGCCTCGCGCAGCAAGCACCCTGATCAGGCCTGGAAGCTCGTCAAGTGGATGACTGATGACCGCAGCCAGCGCGACTTGGCCAAGCTTGGCCTTGCGATTCCCACGCGCAAGGGTGCCGCGATGGGCCCGGAGTTCAGCGATCCAACGCAGGAACCCGCGAACGATGCGGGCTATCTGCTCGCTGCGGAGCGCGCGCAGGTCGTGGAGTGGCCGGTCAACCCGCAGTTCGAATCGCTCTTCGCCAGCACGATGGATGCCGCATTGAAGACAGGCACGATCAGCGTGCGCGAAGCCATCGACACCTTCCTGCGTGACTGGACGAGCGAGAGCCAGTCTCCGCTGGCGAAGGCGGATCTTGCTCCCATGCCGTGGCGCGGCCTGGCCATGGCGGGGCTTGCCGCGCTGGCGGCCGCGACCGCGTGGTTCATCTGGTGGATGCGCTCATCGAAGGGTTCGAGCGCCCATCGCGCCGAGGAACGCGCAGGATGGTTGCTTGCCTCGCCGTGGGTCATCGGATTCCTGGCGTTCATGGCGTTTCCCGTCGTGATGAGTCTCGTGCTGTCGCTCGCCCGCTGGAAGGGCGTCAGCACGCTGGAAGAAGCCGAGTTCGCCGGACTGGCGAACTACGAGCGCCTGCTCACCGACGATGCGCGCCTGCGGACCTCGCTGCGCGTCACGCTGTACTACGCGCTCATCGCCGTCCCGCTCGGGCAGGCCATCGCGCTCGGCGCGGCCATGCTCATGAACCTCAAGGTCCGCGGCATCGCGCTCTGGCGCGCAGCCTGGTATCTGCCGAGCGTGCTCGCTGGCGTCGGTGTGAGCGTGCTCTGGCGCTGGGTGTTCGATGCCGACGGCGGACTCATGAACCGCATGCTCGGTGGCATCATCGGCGGGATGGATGCCGTGCTGTCGTGGTTCGGCGCCGGCCCGACCGGCCTCGTCCCGCCGGAGTGGTTCGAGGCCGACGCCGCCATCTGGGGCGCGCCCGCGTTCGCCATCATGAGCTTCTGGTTCATGGGCGGCACGATGATGGTCTACCTCGCGGGGCTGCAGCAGGTGCCGATCGATCTGCACGAAGCTGCCTCGATCGATGGTGCGGGCCGCCTGCGCCGCTTCGTCAGCGTGACGCTGCCGATGCTCAGCCCGGTGATCCTCTTCAATGTGATCATGGCCGTCATCGGCAGCTTCCAGGTCTTCACGCAGGCGTTCGTGATGACCGGTGGTGATCCGAACAACCTCACGCGCTTCTACGTGCTCTACCTCTACAACCAGGCCTTCGAGTTCTACGAGATGGGCTACGCGAGTGCGATGGCGTGGCTGCTGCTGGCCATGGTGCTCGTGCTCACGGTGGTGCTCATGCGCACGAGCTCGCGCTTCGTCCACCACGAGGGGGCGCCGCGATGAAGTCGCTCCGCCCCTGGTTGCAGTCCGCCCTGCTTGCCGCAGGCTCGGTCGTCTTCCTCTTCCCGCTCTGGTGGATGGTGGTCGTGAGCCTCGAGACCCCCAAGCGCGCCGGTGCGGCCATGACGGGCCAGGATGGCGTGGCGCTCTGGCCCGCCGATCCGCAGTGGGGCAACTACGCCGAGGCGCTTGCGGAGATGGGCAGCGAACCATGGGTCGGTTTCGTCAACGCGCTGGCCAACTCGATCGTCGTGACCACGCTGGTCGTGATCGGGACCGTGCTCAGCAGCAGCCTCGTGGGCTTCGCCTTTGCACGCCTGCGCTGGCGCGGACGCGGAGCGCTCTTCACGCTGATGCTCGCCACGATGATGCTGCCCGGGCAGGTCACGCTGATCCCGCTCTTCCTGCTCTTCCGCGGCCTGGGCTGGATCGACACGATCCTTCCGTTGGCGGTGCCAGCCTTCTTCGGCAACGCCTTCTTCATCTTCATGTACCGGCAGTTCATCGTGCAGGTGCCCGAGAGCCTGGTCGAGGCCGCCAAGGTCGATGGCCACGGCTGGATCGGCATCTGGTGGACGGTGATCCTGCCGCTGTGCCGCCCGGTCACGGCGATCTGCGCGGTCTTCACCTTCATCGGCACATGGAACGACTTCATGGGGCCGCTGGTCTACCTGCATGCCGAGGAGCAGTCCACGCTCGCGGTCGCGCTCAACAGCTTCCGCAACCAGTACGGCGGGCTCGACGATGTGCACCTGCTCATGGCAGCGAGCCTCGTCACGATGCTTCCCTGCATCCTTCTCTTCATCGCGGCGCAGCGGCAGTTCGTCGAAGGACTCGCCCGAGGCGCCGTCAAGGGCTGATACGAAAGGCACCCATGGCAGAGGTCATCCTCAAGTCGGTCGGCAAGGTCTATCCCGGCGGCGTGCGCGCAGTGCAGGGCGTTGACCTGCATGTACGCCACGGCGAGTTCATCGTGCTCGTCGGCCCGTCGGGCTGCGGGAAAAGCACCACCCTGCGCATGGTGGCCGGCCTTGAGGAGATCAGCGAGGGCACCATCTCCATCGGCGGGCGCGTGGTCAATGACATCGCCCCGAGCGATCGTGACATCGCGATGGTCTTCCAGAACTACGCGCTCTATCCGCACATGACCGTGGGCCGCAACATGGCCTTCGGCCTCGAGCGCCGCCGACGCCATGGCAGCCTGCTGCGGTCGCTGCTGAGTCCGGCGTATGCCGCGGAGCGCCGCGCGGAGAGCGCTCGGATCCAGGCCCGCGTCGACGAGGCAGCCGGCCTGCTTGGCCTGCGCCCCCTGCTGCAGCGCATGCCGCGCGAACTCTCCGGCGGCCAGCGCCAGCGCGTCGCCGTGGGCCGCGCGATCGTGCGCGATCCTGCGGTCTTCCTCTTCGACGAGCCGCTCTCGAACCTCGATGCGAAGCTTCGTGGCGAGATGCGCACGGAACTGCGCATCCTCCATCGGCGGCTCGGCGCGACCATGATGTACGTGACGCATGACCAGGAGGAGGCCATGGGGCTTGCCGACCGCATCGTGGTGATGAAAGATGGCCTGGTGCAGCAGATCGGTTCGCCCTCCGAGCTCTACGATCGACCGGTCAACCGTTTCGTCGCCGGATTCATCGGCACGCCGACGATGAACTTCGTCGAAGGCGATGTGGAGCGCGATGGCAACGGTCTCGCACTTCGATGGGCTGGCGGTCGCATCACGCTGCCTGCCGGCATCACGCTCGTCACCGCGCGGGCCGCCATCGGGATCCGGCCCGACACGCTCGTGCCCGTGGCCGATGGCCCCTTCCGCGGCACGGTTCAGTCGATCGAGTTTCTCGGCGACCGCGCCGATGTGCTCGTCGAGTCGAGCGGCGCACGGCTCAATGCGCGCGTGCCGACCGACTCAGCTCGCGCCATGCGCGAAGGCGAGTCGATCACGCTGGGCATGCCAAGCATCGTCCACGTCTTCGATGGTGAAGGCCAGCGGGCCGAATGATCCCTGCAGCCTCAGGCAGGCTCGTGGAGCAGCTGGCCGCGGTGCACGCGTGGAACAAGCGCCAGCAAGCGCCAACCGGTGCCCTGGCCGATCACCACTCGACTCAGCTTCCCCAAGCACTGAGCAGCATGCCAAGGTCGGCGCCGTTCACGGTGCCATCCTCGTCCAAGTCACCCAGACCGGTGCCGCCCCAGTTGCCCAGGAGGATGCCAAGATCGCCACCATCCACGGTCCCCGACCCATCAAGGTCCGCGGGGTTGCCGGGCGGCGGCGGGTAGGTGCAGGTTCCCTGCGTGAAGATCGCGCAGGAATAGGCGCCCAAGCTGATCAGGCCGCTCTGGCCAAGGCCGTCCCAGGCCACGCCGTTGGCCGTGGTGTCGAAGCACGGCTGATTGGCATAGTCGCTGCCGTAGCCCACCCAGTCACCATTGAAGATGCAGCGCCAGAGTCCGCCGCGCGGCAGGCCGATGCGATAGTTCGAGATCGGGTTGGTGCTGAAGTTGAAGACCACCACCACATCATCGCCCGGGCCGCCGCTCGACCAACGGTGCATACCGAGCACCTTGTTGAAATTGTTGAGGTGGAACACGTTGGTGTTCTGGCCCGACAGCCCCTCGGTGCACCCGTAGTCGTTCTTGCGGAGCTTGATCAGGTCCGTGTAGTGGCGCAGCGTGCCGGCGTAGGTCGTGGCCTTGCTCCAATCGAGCGGATCGCTGTCCTGGAACCAGCCGTCCTCCAGGAACTCCTGCCCTTGGAACAGCATCGGGATGCCGGGGCTCGTCATCACGATCGCGCCGCCGAGCATCGAGCGCTTGCGGCTGAACCAGCTGCCGGGATTGCTCGCCCAGATCTCGCTCGGCACGCGCTGCTTGCCGTTGGCGACCTCGTCGTGGCTCTCGGTGTAGATGATCCGCTGCTCGATCTGGCCGTTGTATCCGTAGAGGATCGCATCCTTGACCGCGAACATGTTGCGGTCAGCGTCGTTGGAGGTGATCAGGTTGCCACGAATGTTGGGGAAGAACCCTGGATCCCACTGGCTGTCGAAGCCGGCTCCGCCCTCGCCGGTCGTCTTGCCGAGCCATGGATTCAGGTCCATGTCCTCGGCGATCATGAACTTCCATGGCTGGGTGGCATCGACCGAGTCATTGATCCACTGCAGGAGCGACCAGCCCTCGGGGATATCCACGCCGTTCTGGTCGGTGCGTCGGATGTACTTCGTGCCATCCATGCGGAGTCCGTCCATCCGGAACTCCTCCAGCCACATCATGCAGTTGTCCTTGATGTACGTCCGCACTTCGCCGCGCGTGTAGTCAGGGCGCGTGTTGCCCCACGGCGTGTTCAAGCGGAAGTCGTTGAAGAAGTAACTGCCGCCGCCCGTGCCCGAGTACCAGTGGTCGAATCGCCACAGGTCCATGTCGTTGGGGCCGATGTGGTTGAAGACCACGTCGCCCATGATGGCGATGCCGCGCGAGTGCGCGTCGTCGATGAGGGCCTTGAGGTCGTTCGGCGATCCATACGCGCTCTCGACGCTGTACGGGTACGACGGGTTGTAGCCCCATGAGTAGTCGCCGGGGAACTCATTGATGGGCATGAGCGCGATCGCGTTCACGCCAAGGTCTTGCAGGTGCTGCAGCTTCTGGCGAACGGTGGCGAAGCTTCCGGGGGTGCCCGCCGTGGGAGCAAAGAACGCGCCGGGGTGCATCTCGTACATCACGAGCTTGCGCCACTGCGGCATCGTGAACTGGTGCTGCCACGTGTAGGAAGCCGGGTTGTAGATCACCGAATCGCCGACCGAGCTCGTGAGGTCGCGCGCGCGCGGGTCGTTCCGCCAGGCCGAACTGGTGCCGCGCTTCACGAAGAACTTGTAGCGCTGCCCGGCGGTCACGAACGGCACATCGCCGCTCCAGTAGCCGTTGAACTCGTTGCTCAGCGGATACTGCGTCGAGTTCCAGCCGTTGAAGGTGCCGCCGACAGCAACGCTGTCCGCGAACGGCGCGAAGACGCGGAAGGTGGTTCCGTATTGCCCCGCCGCCGAATACGGAATCGCGCCGATCCCCGGCCGCGTGGATGGCGGAAGCGCCATCACGGAAGCGGCGCAGGCGAGCGCGGCAGCGACCGTCGTCAGGGTGCGGGCCATCATGGCTGCGAAGTTTAGGCTGGGGCTCGGGGCGCGCCACTTTGCGATCAAAAAAACGCAAGGGTCCCCGCAACGGGGACCCTTGGAGATTCCCGAGGTACAGGTCAGCGACTCAGGGCTGGCACGACCCCCATGCGGCGAGCATGGCACCCAGATCGCTGCCGCCCACCGAACCATCGCCGTCAAGGTCGGGCGACGCTCCGCCCCAGCCAGCCAGCAGCACGCCGAGGTCGGCACCGCCCACTTCACCGTCATTATCGAGGTCTGCCGGGCAGGAATTGCCGCCGCCACCCGCCGACACCGTCACGAACTGCACGCCGGGGATGGCCTCGAAGTTCACCAGGCGCGGCTCAGCCAGGTTGGGGCAGCCGTTGCAGCCACCGGTGAACTGGTTCGACAGGTAGTCGTGGCCACCGCCATTGACCATGGCCATGACCTTGATGTCGCCCGTGCCGGGGTAACCGATGATGTTCAGCGGCAGCTTCACTTCGATGCCCGTGCTGCAGCCGGAGCCGCTGCCGGTGGTCGTCGTGCCGTCGTACGCGGGCACACCAGCCGTGTTGCTGTTGTTGGTGGCGATCTCGACACCTACTTGGCTCACGATGGCCGAGCCCGGCGCGGCGCTGCCGATGTAGCCGCCCGAGCCGCCGCCCGTGGTGAGCATCTGCGCGATGTTCGCGTAGCAGGTGATCGGGCCACCACCGTTGGTCGTGGTGACGTAGAAGTCGGCTTCGAAGCCGGCATCAAAGGTCAGGCCGGGGTTGTTGGCATCAACGCCCATGCGGTTGAGGCCGTTGAAGTCGACGTCGGGGTTGTCGGCGCGCACCGTGTTCTGCCCACCCGGCGCGCAGTCGATGAAGAGCTCGAACTTGTTGAAGTTCGACTCGAGGTTGCCGCCAATGAACAGGTAGAGGAATCCGCCCTGCACATCGAGGGACGCGTGCAGGTTGTTGATCTCGCTGCCGTTGCACTGGCCGGCGAGACCGTCGGTCGCGTTGCCGAACTGCGTCGCGGTGTCCTGCGCCCAGAGTTCAGGGCCGTACCCGGTGGGATCCAGGGTGCCATCGACAACGATCTGGGCATGGGCCGAAGCCGCACAAGCGAGGGCAGCCGCCGACAGGATGAAGGTCTTCACGGATCGATCTCCTCTGGAACTTGGTTCGAGACGAATGGCCAACCCGGGGCGGAATGCACCCAAGTCACGGAATGACGGTCGCTGAAAGATAGGCCCGAAGCCTCACTCGGCAAATGGAATCTGAGCCGATTGCGAAGGGGATGCAGCGACGAGTGGGGTCCCGGTCGACTGCCGGATGGTCGGGGCAGCCGCCGCGGAGGGAGCGATCGCAACTCCCGAGGCTGCGGCACTCACCACCGGCAGTGGCTGTGGTTCAGCGGGGTTATAGGTTCCGGCCGCCAGAATCTGGCTCGCAAGGACCTTGCGACGCAGGCTGGCGACCACCGAACGACCGGGTTCGAGGAAATCCACTCGGTCGAGGTACCCGTTCGTGCGATCGAGTTCACCCCGGGCGAAGGCGGCGCCCGCAGCGAGCACGTAGCCGTCGGCCGCATCCGGTTGTCGAGCCATGAGCCACGCCGCGGAGCGCTCTACGCGGGCCCAATCGCCACACGCCCACGCGGCTTGGCCGAGCAGCACCATGTGCTCCGGCGTGGCTTCGCGCATGGAGAGCTCTGCCGTCACGAGCTGATCTCGGGCTGCAGCGGCTGCACCGGTCATCATGAGGCATCGCGCGCGAAGGCGCTGCATGTCCTCGCGTTCGGCGAGTTCCGCAGCCGCCGGCTTGGCCAGCGCATCAAGGCACCCACGCCAGTCGCCTGCGCGGAACATGCGCCAGATCGACTCTTCGGCAAGGCCGTTGCCTGACTGCAGGGCAGCCTGACGCGCGTGCTGCAGGGCACGCACCTCATCGCCTTGCAGTGCGTGAAGCTCTGCACGCAAGGCACTGAGGGCTGCTGCTTGGCCGAAGAACTGGTCCGCCGTGCACAAGCGCTCCTCTGCACCTGCGAGGTCATCCATGGCGAGGCAGCACTCCACGCCTGCCGCTGCGTACTGCAGTCGTGATGGCTCGAGCGACCACGCGGCGTCGTATCGAGCCAGGGCAGCCACGTCATCCGAACGCCGTTGCGCCTCCACGCCGAGGTAGTACAGGCATTCATGGCAGGTCGGATCGATCGACAGCGCATACTCGAAGGTGCGCTGCGCACCCTCGTACTGCCGCATTTCCTGCTGGATCCGGCCCCGCAGTGCCAGGTAGGACGCGTCTTGGGGGAACCGCCGGATGCCTTGGTCGATCGTGTCGAGCGCCAACTTGTACTGGCCATTGATCAGGGATTGCTGGGCCTGGTCGTAGGCGATCTGGGCGCCGGCTCGGTCGAAGCGGTCATTGGCCGCGCGGCGATTCTCGATGCCTCGGGCCGTCGGACCGTTGCAACCCGTCACCATGATGGCAGACAGGCTGGCGGCGAGCAGCACCCAAGCGCGTGAAAGCTCGATCATCATGGTGTGGCTCCGTTGGCAGGGTTCGTGGGCGCGGCGGATGGTGCGTACTGCTGCGGCGAGGGAGCGGCGTGCGACTGCGGGATGGCAGTATCCAACAGAAGCACATCCAGCTGCTCACGGAATCCACCAGGCGTCGTACCGGCTGCATCTTCACGAATCTTCATCATGGCAGGCAGGACGCTGTCTTGGCGCAGCGCACTCTCCGCATGGTGCATTGCCTTGGCGGTGTCACCGTTGCGAACCGCCTGCAAGGCCTTGATCTGGTGGTTGAAGACCAGCTGCTCGCGGGTGAAGGGCAGCAGCCCCTGGCGCGCACCCACGCGCACGAACTCGGTGAACTGCAGCGCGGCGCGGCCCTCGGCGGTTGACTTCTCGTCGCCCATGAGCGTGGGCGTGACGAGGAAGAGGATCTCAGACTTCACCACGACGTCATCCTGCCCGGCCAGCGCATCGCCAAGGACCGGAATGTCCGACACATACGGCGTCTGCCGCCGATTGCTGATGATCGTCTCACGGAAGAGCCCGCCGAGCACCACCGTCTGGCCGTCGCGCACCCGGACGTTTGTCTTCACTTCCTGCTTGAATTCATTGGGAACCTGATACTCCTTTCCGTTGTACTTCAGGTTCTGCAGCTTGTATTCGCTCAGGCTCGGCGAGAGCTCCAGCCGGATCATCCCATCATCCGTGATGAAGGGCCGGAACATGAGCTGGATGCCCACGTCGAGGAATTCGACAGTCTGCACGCTCACGTTGTCGTTGACGGTCGTACTCAGGTACGCCACGCGTTCGCCCACGTTGACCCGCGCGCGCTGGCGGTTCAGGCAGGTCACGCTGGGCCGGGCGATTACGTTCGAGTCGGTCACCTGGTCCAGGATCTGCAGGAACGCCGAGACATGGTTGCCCAGGATCCCAACCTGGAAGTTCGGGCTCGTTCTCGGCGGCGCCTCGAAGTTTCGTATGGTGCCAGACTGAGACTGATCAGGGTAGTTACTGTCCTCGAAGTTGTCGGGGCCCGTGATCAGGCTGTCGACGATTGACTCGGGACCATTGAGCACGCTGGCGAAGTCCACGCTGCCCGCAGCCGCGATGTCCAAGCCGTAGGCACTCGCATCACTAATGGCGGTCTCGACCACCATGCACTCCACGCGAACCTGCTTCGGAGCCACATCAAGCTTTTTGATGAGCTGCGCGATACGGTCCGCGTTCTCGACAAAGTCGAAGACGAGTAGCTTGGCTTCGAGGGCGAAGTCGTCTGCACCGATGTCGTCGAAGTCCGGTTGCATGCCGCGCGGCACAGTGCCACGGACGGTCAAGGTCCCCTTCTCGCTCAAAAGCGGCCTGGCGAAGGCTTCGGCGTCCTGCGGACCCAAGAATTCCAGCGAAAACACGCGGCTCACCATCTGGCGGCGCGCGGCGTCGAGTTCCGCCAATTCCTTCTTGGTGTAGACGAGGATGAAGTCGCCCTCTTGCCGGCTTGCAAAGCCACGCACCTCGAGCACGGCCTGCAGCGCGGCATCGAAGGGCACATCGAAGAGATTGACCGTGACCTTGCCCCTGACGCCCTCGCTGGCCACGATGTTCCGCTGGGTCTTGATGCTGAAGAGCTCAAGCAGCGTGACGATCTCCATCCCCTGAGCCTGCAGGGTAACGGTGCCGTGGGGCGTGATCTCGATCGTGGGCGGGGGCGTGGGTTCGTCGGGCTCAGCCGCTGGGGCTTCAAGCCCTGGCGACTCTTGCATCGGCGCAGCAGCTTGAGCGGACGCGGGAGCCGTCGTGGCGTCCGGTACGGAGGAAGCCGAGGGTGGAAGGGCGCCCTGAGCCGGCGCAGTTCCGGCAGGAAGCGGTGCGGCAGCCGATGGTGCTGCCTGCTGCGAACCTGCGGCAGGCGCTTGCGTGGCGAGATTGCCGAGAGCAAACGCGAGGGTCAGCGTGACGATCGAAGGCACGCCGAGCGATCGCCGAGCGATGAACCGTGGCGAAGTTGTCCTGCGCGTTCCGTGCATCGGTCCGGTCCTGCCCGCATCCTGCGGAGGGTGTCGGCACTTCGACACTTTGCCAGAATCGGCAATCGCGCGGTTTTTAGTGAGAATTGGTGAGTTCATGGGTTCGCGTACCAGCGCTCCGTTACGCCTCCTGTGGTCGGAGCGATTTCCAGTTCCAACCTGTCTGAAGCCCCCGGAATGGACAGCTCAACAATGGGTGCCGTGGCATCAGGCGCGACTGCTAAGGCCCCATAATGATTGAAGTTCAACACGCCTGAGCCAGCTCCTGCAATCGCCAGCCGCACATTCATGGCTTCTTCAAAGCCGCCGGGCCCAAAGGTCACGACTGTGTCGACGTCACC
>Ga0194128_10003067_pt1 | contig 26189 bp, 19 predicted proteins | sample TA2KigCa65mmetaG_FD_148650 | JGI IMG/M metagenome (GOLD analysis project Ga0194128, IMG submission 148650) | Freshwater microbial communities from Lake Tanganyika, Tanzania - TA2015037 Kigoma Deep Cast 65m | ecosystem: Environmental > Aquatic > Freshwater > Lake | place: Tanzania: Lake...
CATTGGCGATCGGTGATAGCCACGCGCACGCCGTTGAGCATTTTTTCCAGTTCGACGCGATCCTCCGGCGCAACTTTTTCCAGGAGGCGTTCGGCTTTCTCGATGAGGGCGCGTGCCTGCACGGTCTCGCGCTGGCCTTCGCGCGGCGCCGGCACGAGTTCGGGCATGCCGTCGTACTCCTCACCCTCGTCCTCGGAGAGCTCATCGTCATCATCGAACTCGCCGTCGTTGCCTTGCAATTCGGAGTGTATCCAAAGGCGATCGAGGCGGTCGCGTGCTTCGGTGATTTCGGCCCCTTCGAATCGCGACAGGGCGTTCTCGATGGTGACGTGTTTGGACAGCCCCGTCGCTTTCTCTTTGGCGGTAACTTTGAGCATGCCGTCGAGGTTGAGGTCGCACTGCACGAGAATCTGATTGCCGGCGGGCACGTCGGCAAGCCCGACGATGCGAAAGTTGCCGAGCTTATGGTTGTGCCGCACGTCGTCGTTTTCACCTTGGTAAACTTCGATTTCGACCTCCTGTTGGCCGTCGGCGACGGTCGTGAAAACTTCGCTGCGCGAGGCCGGCAGGGGCGTGTTGCGGCGAACGATCGGGGCGAAACGGAACGGGAAGTCGATACCGTGCAGGTAGTCGAGGCAGCGAATGCCGAGCGAATGCGGCGTGATATCGACGAGCACGGCGCCGACGTCTTCGCCGGCGATCAGGGCGGCCTGAATGGCGGCGCCCATGGCAACGCAAAGATCAGGATTCACTTCTTGATGCGCCGGTTGCCCGAGCCGTTCTTCGAGCAAGGCTGACACGAGGGGTGTGCGCGTGCTTCCGCCGACGAGGACGACTTTGTCAATTGCCGCAGGGGCGAGTCTCGCATCCTCCAGGGCGCGCTGCACGCAGTCCATCGTTCGATGCAGCAGCGGGCGGATCATCTCCTCGTAGTCGCCCCGGCTCAGCTCCATCTGCAAGTGCAGGGCCTGGCCATCCTTTTCCGCAATGAACTCTTCCTCTAGGCGGACGAACGGATGGAACGACAGCTGCCGTTTGGCCGTTTCGACGGCTCGCAGCAAGCGGGCGCGGGCGATGACGTTGGTGGATAGATCAACGCCGTGCTCGGATTGAAACTTGAGAACGACGTGCTTGAAAAGAAGATCGTCGAAATCGTCGCCGCCCAGCGAGGTGTCTCCGTGACTGGAAAGCACCTCGATAACGCCGCTTTGTGCCTGAACGATAGAAACATCGAACGTGCCGCCGCCCAGATCGTAGACCAGAATTCGCTGCAGATCGGAGTTCTTGGGGTCGTACGTTAGCGACGCAGCCGTCGGCTCGTTGAGTATGCGCACGACCTCCAGCCCCGCCAACTCGCCGGCCTCGCGCGTGGCGTTGCGCTGGTCATCGTTGAAGTACGCAGGCACGGTGACGACGGCTTTCTTCACCGGCATTTCCAGTTGCGAACTGGCGCGATCCTTAAGCGTGCGCAGTATCATGGCCGAGATTTCCTGCGGCCTGTATTCGTGATCACCGAGCTTGACTTTGACATCCTGGCCCATTTTGCGCTTGATCGATTTGACGGTGCGCTCGGGGGCGACGATCCATTGATTACGCGCCGCCTTGCCGACGAGCAGTTTGCTGTCCTCGGCCAGTCCGACGAACGAAGGCAGGATGGGATCGCCGTCGTCCTCAAACACATGCGGCTTGCCATCGCGAATGATGGCAACTTCGCTATTGGTCGTGCCCAGATCAATGCCGATGATCGGTTCGTGCATACGATGGATCCTTCCTCACACCAAGTACCGAGTACTGAGTACTGCGGACCGCGTTGGTCCTTGCATCGTTCTTCACCAGCATGAGTGCATGTACATGACTCAGGACTCGACGCTCAGCACTCACCACTTTTTCTTTACGGTTTCGCCACTCTCACCTGAGCGTAGCGAAAAAGTTTGCCGCGACGGCGGTAGCCGCGGCGGATGACCTGGAGGACTTCGGTGCTGGTGCGGCCTTCGTCGCGCACGACCTCGGCGACCTCCATGATTTCCGGATCGAAGGGTTGGCCGACGCAATCGATCGCTTCCAGGCCGTACTGCTCGAGTGCCCGCTCGATGCGCTGCATGCTCATGCGATAACCGACAAGCATCGCATCGAGCGCCTGGCGAAAACGCTGGGCCGATTCGTCCGTTCGCGGCGGTGGAAGCGTTGGACGCCAGGCACGAAGCGGCGCGATTTGCGCCTCGACGACCGCGTCCAGGCCGAGCCAACGCGCCCAGTACGGCAAGCATATCTCAACGCTCGGCGGCGTCCCCGGCGCGGCGGACGGGGGCGGCGTCTCCATTGGCGGCGCATTGTCCATCAAGCGCCGCACTTCACTGAAGGCCAGGGACAAGGCGTCGTGCGCGTCAATCAGCGTCTTCAGCAAAGGCCGCAATGCGTCGCTTTCGTCGGCCTCGTTGCCAACGTCGTCTTCTTGCGGCTGCTGGAAGCCTTCCACCGCTTGTTGCAATGCCGTCAACGCCTCGGCATTTTGCTCAAGCTGTGCCCGGCTGGCCCTGGTCTGCAGGTTGACCTCCTGGCGAAGGGCCGTGAACTGCTGCACGACAGTCGCCACGTCGAGCGTCGCCGCGGGCTCCGCGAGGGGAAGCTCGTCGGTCGCCAGCAACCAGGCGCGAAAGTCGGCCAGAATCTTGTCCACCTCTTCGACGTTCACGTTTTCTGCACCGATTGAACCAGAATCTGCAAGGATATTCGACGGCGCGATGATCGCCTCGACAGCGTGTCCAGAATGCCGTCAATGGTCTCCTGCCTTCCTGCTTCGAAAAGCCGAAAACGCAGACGCGTGTCGAGGTCGCGCAGCTTTTCGTACGCCGCACGGATCAATGCGAATTGCTCGGGGTGGCGTTCCGGCGAGAATTGCTTGACAAGCTCTAGATAGCGCCGGCGAATCGTCTCGTCGTCGCTGTCAGCGGGAAGGCCGAGCACGGCGTAGGGATCGGTCATCATTTGACGCTCCTTCGCGAAAGCGGGGCAATCGTTTCCAGCAATAGTATATCAACCATTCCAGGTTCGTCGTCATGTCGGGGAGGCGAGCCGAGCACCGCCAGGGGCCGGCTGACTCGCCGCTCGCCGTGTGAGTCCTAACGACATCATCGGAAGAGCCGCAACAGCCGCCCCTGGAACAGTCGACCGCGAAGAAATCGCGGGCGAGGCGAACCGGCTTCGGCGGCTTGCGGCAGAGTCGGCGCGGGCGCATCTGTGGCCGGCGCGGGCGTCTTCTCCTTGGGCACATCGATCTTCTTGGATTTGCCGTCTTTGTCCGGTCCCACGGGCGGCGTGGTCGCTGACGCCGGCGCGCCTCGCCACAGCCAGCGCATCGAATCCGGAAGGATAGCGCCGCCGTGCTTCCCGGTGTGCTTGCCGTCGCCCCAGACGGTCTTCAGATTGTAGCCCTTGAATTTGAATGCGGCTTCCATTTGGAGGTTTCCCAGGTACCAGTTGCCGGCGGCATTGTCGAGGTCGTTGGATCCATCTTGCAGGAAGACGCGGATGTCCTTTTTGGGTGTTTTGCGAATGATGCCGGGATAGCGATCGCCGCCACGGATATTGGTGAAGCTGCCGATGTGACTGAGAACCTTGCTGAATAGGTCAGGACGTTCCCAGGCCACGGTGAAGGCGCAGATCCCCCCCGACGAAGCGCCGCAGATCCCGCGTCCCGCGGCGTCCTGGCGCAGCTTGTACTTCTTGCCGACTTCGGGCAGGATTTCCTTCTCGAGAAACTCGGCATACTGCGGCGATAGCGTGTCGTACTCGAAGCTGCGATTGCTGGCCGGCTTTTTCTTGGCGTCGAGTTTGTCGGCAAAGACGCCGGGGTTTATGAAGATGCCGATCATCACGGGGATTTCATTCTTGTGAATGAGGTTATCCATGACGATCGTGGCGCGGTAGCTGCCTTTCGGGCTCTGATAGCCGCCGCCGTCCTGGAAGACCATGACGCAGGCGGGGGTCTTGCCATCGTATTGCTTGGGCACATAGACCCAGCAATCGCGCGTGGTACCCGCGAAGATCTTGCTTTCCCATTTGAACATGGTGACGTCGCCTTTGGGGACGCCGGCCCGTTCCTTGGAATCGGGGCCGAGCTCGTAGTCGTCTTTGGCGTGCGCCATGGCGGCGACGACGAGCACAATCGTGATGGTCGTTGCGAGTCGATTCATGATTCTTTCTTTCTGCCGCTTGCGGCTTCGCGTTCGCAGTTTGGATTCCGTCGCGAACACAGCGCTGGAGCGCGAATTCGCTAGCGGCGCGGTTTAGCGCACCAGGCGCACACGATGGTTGTTGCTGTCGGCGATGTAGAGATTTCCGTCGGCGTCAAGGACACAGCCGTGGGGGCGGTCCATGCCGGCGTCGGTCGCGGGGCCGCCATCGCCGCCTTTGCCTTTGCGTCCGCCCGCGATGGTGGTGACGACGTTGGTCTTCACATCGATCTTGCGAATACAGTGGTTTTCGCAATCGACGACGTAGATGTTGCCTGCCGCGTCGCAGCGAATGCCCTTGGGGCCGGCGAAAACGGCGGCCTTGGCGTCGCCTTTGTCGCCCGAGTAGCTCCATTCGCCGTTGCCCGCGATCGTAGTGATGATCCCCTTGGCGTCAATCTTGCGGATGGCGCTGCCCTCGCGTTCGCAGACATAGGTGTTTCCTTTCCCGTCAACCGTGACCGCTCGCGCCCCGATGAGGAGGGCTTTCGAAGCTGGGCCGCCATCGTCGTTGCGATCTTGTCTGAACTTGGTCTTGATCTTGGCGCGTCCGGTGCCCGCGAATGTGGTTATGACGCCGGTTGCAAGGTCAAGGCGGCGAATGCGCCAATCACCGACGTCCGCGATCAAGAGCCCGCCCCTGCCGTCGAGGATGCAGTCGTTCGGTTCGACCATGTTCGCGTCGGTCGCTTTCCCTCCATCGCCGGCGTAGCCTTTCTTGCCATTGCCTGCGATCGTGGTCACGATGCCGGTCTTGCCGTCGACTTTGCGAACGACAGCATTGAGCCGATCGACGATGAAGAGGTTGTCGCTTTTGTCGACAACCACGGCATAGGGTTCGTTGAATGTGGCATCGGTTGCTCTACCTCCATCACCGGTGTAGCCTTTCTTGCCGTTGCCCGCGATGGTGGTGATGATGCCCGTTTTGAGATCGACCTTGCGGATGCAGTGGTTCGTCGCCTCAGCAATGTAAAGATGGCCTCGGTTGTCGACGTCGCAGTGAAACGGTTCACTCAAGGTCGCCTTGGTCGCCAGGCCTCCGTCGCCCATGAAGCCACGCGTGCCCGTGCCGGCAACGGTGGAAATGGCGGGTTGACCGGCGAATGCAATGGTGATTGAAAAAAGGAGTGCATGCATGGTCACTTGCCCTCGAGTTTACGATTCGAGTTCGCACGGCGCCGCGCGAACGCTAAACGAAATCAGGTCAACGTTCTGCCGTCAGCACGCTCGCCAGGTCCATCGACTGTGCCGCGTTCCAGGCCGCCTCATCGCCGATGGGGAACCAGAACGTCGAGCGGACCACGTGGAACGGCCGGGCGGCGGCGAGTTGCGAAACGTAGTCGGTGATCTCGTATTCGCCGCGCTTCGACAGACCGATCTCGAAGCGAAACACATCGGCGGGAAACAGATACGCTCCTGTGTTGGCCAATTGCGGCGCCGGCAACTCGGGCTTCTCGACCAGCTTCTCCAACGTGCCGTCCGGCTTCAAAAAGGCGATGCCGAACTTCTTCGGCTCCTGCACTTGCGTGACGATGACACCGGCCGGGCATGCCGCCAACGTTGCGAGGTCCGCGGCGCCGAACAAGTCGTCGCCGTTGAGCACCATGATCTTCGACGAGCGAATTTGCGAGCGGCATTTGCGAAACGCATCGCCGGTCCCCTGCGGCGTGCCTTGCGGGACCGTCACCCAATCCTTGAAGTGCGTTTGCGTGCGTAGATAAGCGTCAACCTGTTCGGCCAGGTAATGCGTGACCACGATGACGCGAATCACGTCCCTGGGCAACGCGCCAAGCGTCCAGTCAAGGATCGGCCGACCTTGCACCTTCAGAAGCGGTTTCGGCGTCGTCAGCGTGTGCGGACGCAGACGTGTTCCCAGGCCGGCGGCCAAAATGACGGCATCCATGAGCCTCTCCGCAAATCCTCCACGCGACCGTCGCGCAAATCCGCAAACGAGCTACTTCTGTTGCCAGCTCGGCTTGTCATTCTCTGGTCCCTTCGAGTTTATCGATTTCAGCGAGAATGCGAAGATTGACGGGCTTGTGTTTTCGGGGAAAAAATCCTCAAGTACGCATAACGACGCAGACGATGGAGATTGCGATTCTAACACGGAAGCCCACCCGTGAGCTCAGCGAACCCGTGGGATGGGCAATGGGGATAAGCCATGCGTAACTGGATGTTTGTTCTTGTCGCGGTTGGGATGCTTGCTTCACTGGTCGGATGTCAATGTGGGTCGAGTTGCCGAGGGGGATGGACGCCGGGCGGCCGGGCCATAAACGCGCATGGCATCTGCGATTGCGAGGACGACAACTACTGCGCGTCGCGAGCGCCGTGGTTGCAAGGCGCACCAGCGGAAACCGTACTGACGCCGCCCGCGAAGCTGCCCGACGGCAAGAAGAAAGCCGGCCTGTAATGTCCGAATCCACGGACCTCCGACTCTTCGCCTAGCGTCCGCAGCACGCCTGGTGGGCGCTAAGAGGCTCTAAAAGAATGACGTGGCACGGGTCTCCAGACCCGTCCGGACGGCTCAAGAGAGCCGTCCTACTTCATTTCTTTAGACGCTCCAAATGAACTGTCATTGACGCGCCGAGGGCCAGGCTTGATCTCCCTTGACCAGTTCGCCTTCGGCTGTGCCGCGCTGCTCATCGGCATCTCTAAAGCTGGGTTCGGCGGCGGCATCGGCATTCTCACCGGGCCGCTGCTCACGCTCCTCTTCGGCCCACGCACCGCGATCGGCAACATGCTCCCGTTGCTCCTTCTGTGCGACACCATCGCGCTTTACCCCTATTGGCAACAATGGGACCTCACCAACATTCGTCATCTCGTCCCCGGCGGCGTTCTTGGCATCGCCTTGGGCGCTTTCGCACTGCAACTCATCAGCGAGACCGCCCTCGCCAAGCTCCTCGGCGTCCTCGCGGTGGTCTTTAGCCTCCTCCAATTCGCTCGTGCCTGGTACGAATACGATGAGGCAATCGAGCCACGCTTCTGGCCGGGGTTCCTGCTCGGCCTCGCCACCGGCTTTGTGTCGACGCTGTCACACGTCGGCGGATTGCTCACCAGCATGTATCTGCTCATGCAGAAGATGGAAAGCCGACGTTTCGTCGCCACGACGACGCTCTTTTACTTCTGGATCAACCTGCTGAAGATGCCTGTTTACTGGTACGTCGATATGATCGACGAGCATACGCTTCTCGACGTGGCGCCCTACGCGCCGCTTGTCATTCTCGGCGTCGGGCTCGGCGTGCTGCTCAATCGTTACGTGTCCGATGTGTGGTTCGGCCGAATCGTGCACGTTTCGGTGTTAGTGATCGGCCTGTACTTGATCATCGTCTAGCGTTCGCATGGCGCATTCCGAGCGCTAAACGTGAAAAATGCATGCCTCATTTTTGCGCCATCTGCAGCTTCTTCGAGTAATCGGCGAAGTGACGGGCGTCGTCGCCGAACGACAGGATCCAGTGGCGGACCATCCCCTCGGTGACACCGGCTTCGCAATCGAGATTGGCTTCAAGCGACGTGTATTCCACGTCCTTGCCCTTGTAGTTGACGACGCGGACGAACTTTCGGCTCAAGTTATAGATGTTCACGTGCTCCAGGGAGATCTTCTTAAAGTGCGTGTCCATCATGAGGTCTTTGCCGCCGAAGTTGTAGAGCCGAATGCTTTGGCCGCTGAGTTCGAAGTCGAACATGTTGAAGCCGTCTTTGTTGGCCTTCTTGGAGTAGTTGATTCCTTGCGTCTTGAAGATGTTCTCGAGCTTTTCGTCAGAAACCTGAGCGAGAACGACGTCATCGCTGGCGGAGTTGCCGAGATAGCGGTCATATTTCTTTAGTTCTTCGTCGAATCGAACGAGGAACTGCTTGATCGCGCCCGTCGTGACGCCGCCGGAGAGGTCGAGGCCGTATTCGAGGATGGTGAACTCTCCCGACATGTCTTTGTGGTAGCTGGCTCGGCTAAATCGCGTGGAGGCGTTCCAGACGTTGACTTTTTCGATCGGCACGCCGCGGAAGACGCAGTCGAGCATGAATTCCGACGGCGAGAAGCAAGTGAGCCGGATTTTGTAGGCATCGCGTTTGAAGTCGTAGTAGTGCTCGTCGCCCTTTTTAGAGGACGATTTCACGAACTCGATCTTCTGGTCCTTGAGCAGAGCTTCGACCGCGTCGGGGGCAAGATTGCGGACGACCTTCTCGTCCTGGGCAGACGCGGCGGGGATGACGGCGACGAAAACGACGAAAGCAATGAAATTACGAAGCATGGGAATCCTCGGCGTTCATGACGAAATCCCAGGGATTCGCTGTGCTCATCCCTGGGCTTCGAGCGGTTATTTCACAAACTTGGCGAACTTCTTGGTTTCTTCGTCGAAGCGATTGACGAACTGGCGGATGGCGGCTTCGGTGACGCCGCCGGTGCAATCGAGCTGGGCTTCGAGCGAGAGCGTCGTCGAGTCTTTGTTTTCGATGAGGACGAGCCGGCTGAACTTGGCGTCGGCGTTCCAGCGATTCACGTCATCGAGCCGCAGCTTCTTGTCAACGGTAGTTTCGATCCACAAGTCTTTGCCATAATTCTTGAGCCGAACCGGCAGGTCACTGCGCGTGAACTCGAAGTAGAGGAGCGCCGCGTCCTTGTCCTTGGGTGGCGCCTTGGTGAACTTCAGGCCGATGCCTTGAAGCACTTTCTCGACGGTCTCGTTGCTGACGTCGCGCGAAACCTTGGCCTGCGCCAATGCGACATGGGGTGTGACCAGGGCGATGACAAAGGCGAAGACAAAGTGCAACCGGTTCATAGAGATTCCTTCCCAATCCATCTTCGCTTACCGTTCGCATGGCGCCACGCGAACGCTAAACGAATCATCGATTGTCAGTTTCGCCGAAAGAGGGGCTTCGTGTCAAGCCCGTCAAACACCGATGCGGACATCGATGCGGGTGATTGCGTTCTCGATGCGTTTCTGGGCGGAGTCATGGTTGCCCTGGCGCAGATCCTCGCAAATCTCGTCCAGGGTGGCGAAGACCTTGCTTTCCTGCGAGTCACCCGACCACCAGGCGCCCAATCGTCTCAGCATGGTCTCGGCTTGCACAATCCGCGTGAGCAAACGAAACTGCCAGGCGGGCCAATGCTTGGCCGCATAGATCATCAACGAATGCCGGGTGACCATCCGCAACACGGCAGGCACGGCCCGTTGATGGAGCGGATGATGATGCACGACGGTCAGATTCGGTTCATACCAGACCGACCAGCCACGCTCCTGGGCGCGTCGGCATAGGTCAACGTCTTCATAATACAGGAAGTACTCCTCGTCGAGCCCGCCGACGTCGCGCAAACAATCTCCGCGCAAAAGCAAACAACACCCCGTGACCCAATCAACTTTGCAGCGCTCCTCGGTCGCCATCGTATGATACTTGCGTTGGCTGCGCGGCAAAACGAGGCGAGCGAGCGTCGAGAGCAACGTCGGAAACGGCCCGGCCGAAAGTTGCTGCGAGCCGTCACTGTTGCGCAGATGGAATCCGACAATGCCGGCATTCGGTTCAAGGCGATCGAGCATCGCGACGACGCCGTCGAGAAAACCCTCCGTCGGCGTGGTGTCGGGATTGAGTATGAGGAAAAACTCCCCCTGGCTGAGCCGGCATCCCTCGTTGACGGCTCGAGCGAACCCACGGTTGGCCGACCAGCGCCGCAGCGAGACGCTCGGCAAACGGCGCAGGCGCTTCATGATGGGATGCTTGGGGGAATGGTTGTCAACGATGACAATCTCGGCACTCCCATCGTGAATGCACGCCGAGTCCTGGAGGGTGCGGACGAGGTCTTCAGTTTTGTCCCACTGCCGATAGTTGACGATGACGACGGAAAGCCGCGGGACACGCGTCTTGAGGGGCGCCGGAGTTTCCCGATCCGGCGCAGCGACCAACACTGGCGTCTGTACGCTCAAGCTTGGCTCCTTCCCTGGCTCCGTTTGCGCAGCCAAGCATCCTCGCCTGGCTCATCTACAGCGCCGCCGCATTGTACGAAGTTTCACGGATGCGATTCAATGGCGAATTCGCAAGGAGCCGCGCACGCAGGAAGCGGCACGGGATGTTGCCGCTAACTGCGTGCGCGGCTCTGTCGGCACGTGTTGCCCAAACTGCGTGATTTTTCTGGCCGGGACTGCCGATTTTGCCAAAGATATGTAACCTACGTCGGACGACCTTTTTTCAGGCAACCGGAAGTCCACTGCCCATCTCAGTCCGATGCTCGCAATGGGCGATGAATTGGAGAGAGGGCAATCGCTTCCCACACGCAAGGCTGCATCACCGTGAAAACGTGGCTGTTGATTCTTCTCGCCGCCATCGGAGTCGGAGCGGGGGCGTATTTCTGGTGGGGTCTGACCGGCGTTCAGGCGCTCCAGGAGAAATCCCTGAAATTTGCCGAGGTGCGCCAGGTCACCATTCGCGACACGATCAGCGGCACCGGCGTGATCGATTCGGTCAAGGTGAGCCTCATCAGCAGCAAAGCCTCCGGTTTGGTCACGCGCGTCTACAAGGAAGTCGGCGACACCGTCACCGAAGATGATCTGCTCGTCCAGCTCGACGATCGCGAGATCAAGTACAAGGTCGAAGCAGCCAACACGGGCATCCGAATCGCCAACGCTGCGATTTTGCAAGCAGATTCATCGCTCATCCAGGCGGTTGCCAACAAGGACGCTGCGGAAAAGCACTTCGAGAAGCAGAAAAGCCTTGAGAAGATGGGCGGCTTCAGCACCGATCGCGAACAAGCCGAGACCATGTATCAGGCCGCCGTCGCGGGCGTAAAAGCCGCCAGCGCGGGCATCGAGGTCGCCAAGGCCAAGAAGCAGTCGGCCGAGACGGCACTGAAGGAAGCGCAACTCGCGCTTACGCTCACATCGATCAAGGTGCCGGCCACATCGAAGGCGGGAGATACCAAGAAGAAATTCATTATCCTCGAACGCAAAGTGCAGGACGGTCAGATCGTCGGCCCACAATCGGGGCCTCTCTTCATGCTCGCCGGCGAGCTCGAAACGGTCGAAGTCCGCGCTCAGATCGTCGAGGGGGACCTCAACCGTATCAAAACCGGACTCAGAGCCGTTTTCAAAATCAAAGATTACAACGACGACGATGCCGAGTTCGAAGGCAAGATCACGCGTATCCGCCCCGGCACCAACAACATCAAAGGCGCGGTCTACGGCGAAGCGGTCATCGAGGTGAAAAACCGCCTGAACCCCGGCACCAAGGAATGGCAGCTACGGCCCGGCATGACGGCGTCGATCGACGTCATCCGTGCCGAGCACGCCAAGGTCTGGCAGGTCCCGAGCTCCGCCCTTAACTTCAAGTTGGATGAGGCCTATCTGAGTGAGGCCACCAAGGCGAAGTTGGCCCAGCACCAGAAACGACCCGATGTCAAAGATTGGTTCGTCCTCTGGACCTGGGACGAGGCGAACCGCCAACCGCTGCCGATGTTCGTCCGCATCGGCGCCAAGGCGGGCGAAGTCGGTTTGCGGGACGCCGACGGCAATGAGATTCTCGAGTGGGAAGGAACGCCGCCGACCGGGCCGTTGCGCATCATCATCGATGCGCCGCCCGCCCGACCGCCGGGATTTTTCGATCAACCCGCCAACGTAAAAATTTAACGTTTAGCCGCTCGCCTTTGGCCAGCGCGGGGGTTCGCGCTCGCCAAAGGCGAGCGGCTAAACAGACCACCTAAACGCCATGCGTGTCGTCATTGAGCTTGCCGATGTCGAGAAGACCTACGATCAAGACGCCGAGCCCGTGCACGCCCTGCGCGGCGTTTCGCTCAGGATCCATGCCGGCGAGTTCGTCACGATCCGTGGCTCCAGCGGCTCGGGGAAGTCGACCCTCATGAACATCCTCGGCTGTCTCGATCGCCCCACGAGCGGCGACTACTTCCTCGACGGCGAGAACGTGCGCCAGTTGACCAAGACCGACCTCGCGTACCTTCGCAATCGCAAGCTCGGCTTTGTCTTCCAGGGCTTCAACTTGCTCAAGCGCATGAACGCCCTCGAGAACGTCGAGATGCCGCTGGTCTACGCGGGCATGTCGGACGATGAACGCCGCGAACGGGCCCTGGCCATGCTCGAACTGGTCGACTTGAAGCATCGAGCATATCACCAGCCCAATCAGCTTTCAGGGGGCCAGCAGCAACGCGTCGCCATCGCCCGAGCCTTGGTCAATCAGCCGCAGATTCTGTTCGCCGATGAGCCGACGGGAAACCTCGACTCGAAGACGGGAACGGAAATACTACAAGAGTTCGAACGCTTGAATCGCGAACTCGGCCAAACGATCGTCATGGTGACGCATGATCCCGTGGTGGCCGAGCGTGCGCCGCGGCAGATCACGGTCCGCGACGGCGTGATCGCCAGCGACATTAATTCGATGAGCGTGCGCATGACGGCGTGCGAGCGCTGAATGACCGCTTGCGGCGTAGCGGATTGTGCTACGCCGCAAGCGGCATGGACATACTGCAATGAACCTCCTCACCGCGTTTCGCATAGCTTTGAATGCCCTGGTGATGCACAAAGGCCGGTCGGCGCTGACCAGCCTGGGCATTATCATCGGCACGGGCGCGGTCATCTCAATGGTGTCCGCGGCCGGCGGCGCTCGCGCCAAGCTCGACGAGCGGCTCGATAACGTCGGCAAGACGCTTATCGTCATCCGTGCCGGCGCACGCACGCAGAACGGCACCCTCGCCGACATCAAGCCCCTCACCAACGAAGAAGCCACGGTTCTGCGCAAGCAGCTACGCCTTAGCACGATGGGCATCGCCGAGGTGCAGGCCACCGTCCGCGTCGCTGCCACGCGAACACGCAATTGCGTCACCATGGTCGTCGGCACCAGTCCCGACATGAAAACGGTTCGCAACTGGGTCATGCAGCATGGCCGATTTCTCACCGAAGACGATTTGAAGAAACAAGCCGCCATCTGCGTCATAGGCCAAACCGTGCGCGAAAAACTCTTCCCCGACACGCCCGATCCCGTCGGTCAAGTCATCCGCATCGATCGGTTGCAGCTACGCGTAGTCGGCGTCACGGAGCCGAAGGGGCGATCGCCGATCGGCGGCGATCAAGACGATCAGATCTTTTTGCCGCTCAATACCCTGCAGCGCAAGCTCGTCGGCGACGAAGCGTTGAGCATGCTCCTCACGTCGGTCGACAGCGTGGAGAAACTCGACAAGTGCAAGGAAGACATCACGCGCATCTTGCGCGAGAAGCGGCGCGGCCGGGCAGGCATGGAAGACTTCGATGTGTCGAGCGTTCAAGAGATGGCCGAGATCGCCGTCGTGATGACGCGCACCATGCAGTTTCTCATCGGCATCATCGCGTCCATCTCGCTGGTCGTCGGCGGCATCGGCATCATGAACATCATGCTCGTCTCCGTCACCGAGCGCACGCGCGAGATCGGCATTCGCATGGCCATTGGCGCCACCCCCGCCGACATCCTCACGCAGTTCCTTATCGAAGCGATCCTCCTGTCGCTCTTGGGCGGCGTCATCGGCATCACGCTCGGCATTCTCGCCGCCGTAGCGCTCGCCCGTGCCGCCAACTGGCCGATCTTCATCGACTATTCGATGGTCGCCCTGTCGTTCGCCGTCTCCGGCGGCGTCGGCGTCTTCTTCGGCTATTACCCGGCGCTCAAAGCGTCCCGCCTCGACCCGATCGACGCTCTGCGCTATGAGTAACCCGCCTGCCTTCGTCCCCTTCTCATCCGTGCCATTCGTGCTGCAATTCGCTCATTTTCTCGCGCGCCGAAAAACACTTTGAATTGCAGCGCCGAGCCGTCGCACTCCAAAGGCGAGCTCGCACCCATGCGTTATTCCCGCCGCCGTTCGCATCGCGCCGCGCGAACGCTCAACGTGACGGGCAAACGCAAGCACTGCAATTTGAAATCTCCCCTGGTTCGGGTAGAATAATCCCTAACCAGGGAGGATTTGCATGAAGATTATTCTCGCCAACCCGCGCGGGTTTTGCGCCGGCGTCAACATGGCTATCGACAGCCTCGAACGCGCTCTCGAACTCTTTGGCACACCTCTCTTCGTCTATCATGAGATCGTCCACAACCATCACGTTGTCGAACGCTTCAAAAAGCGAGGCGTCGTCTTCGTCGACACGATCGACGAGATACCGGCCAACTCGGTCGTCCTCTACAGTGCCCACGGGGTGTCGCCGGAAATCCGTGAGGCGTCCGAGAAGCGCAACCTCAACGCCATCGACGCCACCTGCCCGCTCGTGACGAAAGTTCACCTCGAAGCCATCCGCTTCGCCAAGGAAGGCTATACGATCCTCCTCATCGGCCATGAAGGGCATGACGAAGTGCTCGGCACGATCGGCGAGGCGCCGGCGAACATTCGGCTCGTTCAAGATGTTGCCGAGGTCGCGGCGCTCGATCTACCCAATGACGCCCGCGTCGCCTTTTTGACGCAGACGACGCTGAGCATCGACGACGCCGAGGTGATCATCGCCGCACTGCGGAAACGCTTTCCGCACATCGTTGGCCCGAAGAAGGATGACATCTGTTACGCGACGCAGAATCGCCAGGAAGCGGTCAAGGAGTTGGTCCCCGAAGCTGATGTCGTGCTCGTGCTTGGCAGCCAGAACAGCTCGAACAGCCTGCGTCTGGCGGAGCTGGCGTCGAGCCACGGTAAACCGGCGTACCTGATCGACGGCGTTCATGAGATGCAGCCGAGCTGGTTCAAGCCGACGGACTGCGTGTTGGTCACCGCCGGCGCAAGCGCTCCGGAAGATGTCGTGCAAGAGTGCGTCGAGCATCTCAAGCGAACCTATCACGCGACGGTGGAGACGCGCACGATTCGTGAGGAAGACGTGAGCTTCAATTTGCCGAAGGAACTCCGGTCGCTGACGCTGGTGAGTTGACCCAACAGACTTTGCCGATCACCGCCAACGCTGGAAGAGAGCACGCAAGCGCGGGAACAGCGCGGGCCGCTCGGCCAGGCTCGGCGCCGGTAGCGGCTGGCCCACTTTTGAAGGCGCGCTCAACTCCTTTGAGTCCTTGCCAAGCCATTCTACCTGACCGGTCTTGAGTGAATATACGGCCGCCACGACCCGGACCTTCTTTTGGGTAACTTCTTCGTAGATCATCTTGCTGCGGAGTTCGAGATCCTTGGCGGCAGCCTGTGCATTGTGTCGAACGGCGGCGGCGAGCCTCGCTTCCTTCTCTGTTGGCAGCTTGTCGCCGAGCTTCACTTGCTTTATCAGCCAGCCACGATCTCCCGGTACGGGTTTCCCGTCCACTGCCGCCGACACCGCCCCGCATGAATCATGCCCGAGCACGACAACCAGCGGGACGCGCAGCGATTCAACCGCGTACTCAACGGAACCGACGACGGCGGGATCGGCGATGTTTCCTTCGATTCGTACGACGTAGAGCTCGCCCAGGCTGACATCAAAGACCAGCTCCGGGACAACGCGAGCGTCCGAACAGCTGACGACGGCCGCGATGACCGGGCGACCCTGTTTGAGCCGATCGGCGCCGGTCGGGCGCGCTGCCGGTCTGTCCGCGACGAATCGGGCGTTGCCTTCTCTGAGTCGACGCAAGGATTCGGTGGGCGTTGCATCCTGGGCATACGCAGCGCCCAGCGACACAAACACTAGGATCGTCGCAGCGGTAATCAACGAGCGCATCGAGGGCCTCACTTCGGAATGGGACTGGCGACGATCGACATCCGTCGCCCGTCGTCGCGCCGGCTATTGTGGTGAAGTATAGAGTCCGAAGACGGGGGGGCAACAACCGCTATGCCTTGGGCGTCTGAGAAGAGCCCGACTCAGGGCCGATCGTCTCGGGCTTGGATTTCGGATCGGTCAATGTGTCCGTGGACGGCGGTTGTGCGTGGTTGTTCGTGCCGTTCTTTTTGAATGGGTGGAACTTGGCGGTCAGACTTTCCCAGTCGATGACGAGGCTGCCGCCGGTGGCGGCATGCTGTTTCTCCCAGTTGATGAGAAGTTCCAGGCATGCATGGTCAATGTAGCGAAGCTCTTCGATGTGCACGTGCAGCTCCGTGCTTGGCGGCACGGTCTCCAGCACGGCGGCAAGCTGCGGAAGCCGAACGAACGTCGCCGCTCCTTCCAAGTGCATGATCGTGCGTCCTTCGTCGATGCGCTCTTCAAGGCGAATATCGAGATGAGTGAATCGGTAAACAAGCTGGAACAGCGAAAGTGCGACGCCGACGCCGATGCCCACCAAAAGATCGATGAAGACGACCGTCGCCACCGTGGCGGCATAGACCGCCACTTCGCCCCAGCCGAACTCCAGCAGTTCGTTGACCACCTTCGGCTTGACGAGGCGAGCGCCGGTGTAGACCAGGATGGCGGCCAGACTGGCGACGGGAACAAGACGAAGGATAAACGGAAATGCGACGGCGAAGACAAGCAACCAAACCCCGTGAAGCACGGTGGCGAGTCGAGTGCGGCCACCGGCCTGGACATTCGTCGCGCTACGGACGATGACCCCGGTCAGCGGCAAGACGCCCAGGAAGCCGCACAGGAAGTTCCCGGCGCCTTGGGCAGCAAGCTCGCGATCATAGTTGGTGCGCGGCGTGTGTTGTTGCATCGTATCGACCGCCGACGCGGTCAGCAGCGATTCGGCGCTGGCGATGAAGGCGACCGTCGCGCCGGCCGTCAGCACCGTGCGATCAAGAAATTTCGGCAGGTCGGTCCAGGTCGGAATCGAAACGACATCCAAGAGGGAATCAGGGACTTTGATATCGTGTGGATCGAGGTCGAATTGTTCGAGCACTGCGGCAAGGCCGGTGGCGACAATAACGCTGAAAAGCGGCGCAGGCAGAAAACTCAGCCTTTCGGGAGCGAAACAACTCCAGCCGATCAGGCACAATATCGTAACGACACCGACGATTGCGGCGGCCTGATGTTGAGGCTCCGTCAGCCCCTTCCAGACGGCCTCAGGGATCGTGAAGAGGTTGATGACGCCGCCGAACGACCGGCCGCTGCCTGGAGGGGAATCGTCGACCATCACGTGAAACTGGGCGGCGAAGATGAGAATGCCGATCCCAGCCAGCATGCCTTCGATGATTGCAGGAGAAACGGCTCGAAACCACTGTCCAAGGCGAAGGACGGCAGCGAGCAGCTGGATCGCGCCGGCCACCATGACGATCAGGCCGAGTGTTTGCATCCCGTGCGCGGTGATAAGCTGACCCACGATCACGGCGAGCCCCGCGGCAGGTCCCGTCACTTGCAACGAACAGCCGGCGAGCGAACCGACCAGGAATCCACCGATGATTCCGGAGATAATTCCCGATGCGGCCGCTTTCTCCGGCGGATACCCAGAGGCAATTGCTATGCCCATGCACAATGGCAGCGCCACGAGAAAGACGACGATCGAGGATCCGAAATCGCTTTGCAGATCCTGAAGCCAGTCGCGTTCGGACGTCGTCGACTCAGGCGTGGCATTCGTGGTCATTGTTCCCTCGACGTTCTTCATGTCCTTATGCACCGGCGGCGACGCCAGTCGATACGTCGCATTGACTCGATCCCATTGCCGGCCTGATCTCGTGGGTACGGGCTTTCACATGGCGCGAAGGGCCGCCGACCGTGCCGATGCCGGCAATGGCGGCGGAGCGTGATCCGTAATCGGGGCGAACTGACCGGTTGAAGGATCGTACGCAAAAATCTGTCCCGTCTCGATCTTGTAGACCCAGCCGTGGAGCTTGAGCGTGGCGCTCGAAACGGCTGCCGCGACCGCAGGATGCGTGCGCAGGTTCTCCAACTGAATGAGCACATTCTCTTGCACTGTTACGTTGAGCCTGGCATCCACGTCGAGGTTTGGATACTTCAACTGAACGACGCGGCGCGTCGCCTCTGCGTGCGAGAGCCAAGCCTCGACTGCCGGCATTTCCTTGAGTATTTCGGGACTCAAGAGCCCTTTCATGGCGCCGCAATTGGAGTGGCCGCATACCACAATGTCGCGAATCCCCAGGCCGACGACGGCAAATTCGATCGTCGCCCCTTCGCCGCCGTTGGCGGCGCCATGCGCCGGGATGATATTGCCCGCATTGCGGAGAATAAACAGGTCGCCAGGATTCGTGTTGGTGATAAGGTTCGGGTTGATGCGTGAATCGGAACAGGTGATGAAAAGCGCATCGGGGAACTGTTCGTGGGCAAGGCGCTCGAACAACTCACGCTGCGAACTGAAAAGATTCGCCTGGAAGTGGTGAATGCCTGCGATGAGCTTCTGCATGGCTTAGAGCCTCCTTTGTTTCCGGCGCGCGACAACGCGCGCTTGGCGGCGATATCCGTTGCATCCAGCTTCAAGTGTAATTGGGGTATTTCGCTTTACAGTGGTGCGTTCTTGTCACACGGCTGAGTCACCATTGCGTTGTGCCAGCAAGCACACAACACGGCAAAAAAGACAGTCCACACACAAGACTCCTGAACAAGACGATGATGAATCAACACGGCACGATGAACGCTCTTCCGGTTCCTTTGATTGAATTCCAAGATGGACCATCCTCTCGATTTGCCGCTACCAGTCATCAAGAATGCGCGCCAGCAGTGATTTGTTGCCGCTAGCAACGCATACACTGCCTTCCATGCATCCGAATCTGCTCGGGCTGTCGAAGGGAAGTCAATGTCTAGAGATGGTCAACATCGCAGAGGTGAAAACTCAGAAATTGACTTATAAGCAGGCTCCATCCCGCCGTAACGTAGTTCGCAGTGACCCGTCGGAACGGGCTTGACGCAGTGAATCGCCTCGGCTGTCGGCTTCAAGCTGTGGAATCGCTTTTGTGTGCGCGATGACGCCAAGACCAGATCGATTACGTCATATTCAATTTCAATGTCCGATTCCGTCGTGCCCGTTCGCCATGGCAATGCGCAGCCCCCGTCGCCGGCCAAGCGTACGTTGGCCGCAAGCGTTGCGAGTGTCCAGACCAACACCAGGGCTGTGAATCTCTGGATCGTAACCTCAATTCCAGGAATGAGTTGGCGTGGTGTCCCCTTGTGAACGCAGTTCCTTTCTATACGTTAATAATCTATTCGACAATGGCATAAGCCTGGCAGAACCAAATCTTTTCGCTTTCTTCACCTTTTTTCGACCTCCTACTTGCCACACGGATTGCATGCCGGCGAGAATGTGAGCGAACACCTGCGAACGACTGTGGAACCCGAGATTAGCTACCATGGACGTCGACCTGGCGATCGTCGGTTCCGGCTTCGGCGGCGCGCTTTTGGCGATCATCGCTCGGCAGATGGGGCTCTCGGTCGCGTTGCTTGAACGCGGCGTGCACCCGCGTTTCGCGATTGGCGAGTCCTCGACGCCGTTGGCCGACTTCAAGCTTGCTGCCATTGCCGATCGTTTTGGTCTGGATTGGCTGCGTCCGTTCTCCAAGTACGGAACATGGAAGGCGACGTACCCGCAAATTGCCTGTGGGCTGAAGCGAGGCTTCAGCTTCTTTCGCCATCACCCAGGTCACGACTTCATACCGGCGCCGGGCAACGCTAATGCCCTACTGGTCGCGGCCAGCCCAGACGATCTTCACGCAGACACTCACTGGTTCCGCGCCGATTTCGACGCACATCTAGTCGAGCGAGCAATCGCTGCAGGCGTTGCGTATCTTGACCACGCTGAGATCCACCGCGTTATTCACGATGTCGGCTGGACCATCGAGGCAATCCGGCCCGAGGGCGAAAAGCGAATTCGGGCGAGTTTTCTCATCGACGCAACCGGTGACGGCCAACTGCTAGGCCGTGCGCTCGATATCAAGCCCGTTGATTCCGCTCATTTGCGCGCCCGTTCGCGCGCCTTGTACAGCCATTTCACGGGCGTCGAACGCTGGGGCGATTTGCTCACGGAAATGGCCGGCCCAGCGGCGATTGCCTCGCATCCGTTCCCGTGCGACGCGGCAGCACTGCATCAGATCATCGACAACGGCTGGATGTGGATTCTTCGCTTTGACCACGGCATCGCCAGCGCCGGCTTCTCCCTTCATCCGAACGTTCATCCGATTCGGCCCAATGAATCGCCGGAAGCTGAATGGCAACGGCTGCTCGGCGCGCATCCATTGTTGGCACGGCAGTTCGCTAAGGCCGAGACGGTTCGACCCTTCGTTCGCACGGGCCGGCTGCAGCGCCGACTAACGCAAGCCGCCGGCGCCGACTGGGCCATGCTCCCCCATGCCGCCGGTTTCCTCGATGCCTGGCTGAGCCCCGGCATCGCTCAAACGCTTTTCGCCGTCGAACGCTTGGGAAAGATTCTCGCCGATGACTGGCGCAGCCCGCGCCGCGCCGAGCGATTGGCGGCATATGGCCGATCGGTGCTCAACGAACTGGAGTGGATGGACGAGATCACAGGAACGTGCTTTGAGTGCTTCGATCGCTTCGAAGTGATGGCCCCGGTATCGATGCTGTACCTCGCGGCTGCCCATTACTGCGAGGAGCGCGAGCGGGCCGGCAAAGCGCCGCCGGATGCGGCATTCCTGCTGGCCGACGACCCGGCATATCGGCAGGCCGCGTCGCGATTATGCCAGGCAGCCCCGCGTATCGCTGCAAGTGACGCGGCACGCTTCGCGGCTGAGTTTCGTGCCGCGATTGCTCCGTATAACCTTTGCGGCCTTGGCGATCCGTCACGCTGCAACATGTATCCTTTCAGTACTGCTTCATAGCATGAAGCGTAAGCGAAGGACGATTCCATGGACCTCGCCGAGCGAGTTGCGAGCCTGAAACCGACGGCCGTCAACCGTGTTCTGCAAGAAGTAAAAGCGTTGCAGGCCGACGGTCGATCGCTGGTGTCGCTGATGCGCGGACAACCCGACTCGCCGACGCCTGCCCACATCGTCGATGCGGTGGAACAGGCCCTGCGCGACGGGCACACCGGATATCCCGATAACCAGGGCGAACCAGTTTTGCGCCACGCCGTCGTCGAAAAGCTGTGGCGCGACAATGATCTCACCTACGATCCGCACCGCGAAGTGCTTATCACCGACGGCGCGACGGGCGGCCTGTTCACGGCTCTCGCAGTATTGATCCAACCGGGCGACGAGGTGCTTGTTCCTGATCCGATCTATGATGCGTATGCCTCGCCGATCGCCATCTGGGGCGGCCGTGGGGTCTCGGTGGCATCGAGTATTCGCCAGGGGCGATTCACGCTCGACCGCACCGCGCTGGAAGCCGCCTGGACTCCGCGAACGAAGGTGCTCTTGCTGAACACTCCCTGGAACCCGACCGGAAGTGTATTGATGCGCGACGAGCTGACAGCGTGCGCAGAGTTTGCGATCGAACGGAATGTTTATCTCCTCAGCGATGAAATCTACGAAGCCTTCGTCTATGACGGCGCGAGGCACGTGTCCCCCGCAGTATTATCCGCTGAAGCAAAGTCCCGAACGATCGTGATCAACAGCTTGTCGAAGACCTACGGCATGACCGGCTGGCGCGTTGGCTACTGTGCGGCACCGGCGGAGATCATCTCGGCGATGATGCTCGCTTGGCAACAGTTCAGCCGAGGCCCGGCGACGTTCGTGCAGCATGCGGCCGCCGCGGCGCTTAGCGGGGATCAGGCGTGCGTGCGGACGATGACGGCGGATTATCAGGAACGTCGCGACAGTGTCGTCCAAGCACTCCGCGATATCCAAGGCGTCACGCCCTTGGTGCCGCAAGGCGGATTGTTCGTCATGGTGGACGTGCGCGGATTGAAGAAGTCATCGGACGAAGTACGCCGTTTTCTGCTGAACGAAGGGGGCGTGGTCGTCATGCACGGCGCCGCATATGGCAAGGGCGGCGAGGGGACCCTGCGCGTCTCGTTCGCGGCAGGTGGCGAGACATTGGAGCGCGGCCTGGAACGGCTGCGCGAGTGCCTGACGCGATTGGCGTAGCAATCGCATCGCGTTCGCATGGCGTCGCACGGGCGCTAACCCACATTTCTCACCACGGATTGCCTAGCGCGGCTGAGTCGCAACCACGAGTTAACAAATGCACATCACGAAACCACGAAAGTACGAAATCACGAAAAACACAAATGCCAGGAAGCTCCTTTCGTGGTTTCCTTCTTTCGTGGTTTCGTGATTTGCTTTGTGAACTCGTAGAGTCGTGCTTGCGGCTCAGCCGCGCAAGGTGTGAGAAATGCCGGCTAAACAGGAAAAACGCATGAATATCGACGTTGCCGAATTACACAAGGCGCTCGCCAACGCCGTTGCCGGCGAGGTGCGTTTTGGTCGGCTCGATCGCGCGTTGTATTCGACTGATGCCAGCGTTTATCAGATCGTGCCGCTGGGCGTTGTGTTGCCCAGGACGCGAGCCGACGCCATCGCGACGATGACGACCTGTGCCCGCTTCGGCGTGCCGATCACGGCGCGCGGCGGCGGCACGTCTCAGGCCGGCCAATCGATCGGGCCCGGCGTCATCCTCGACTTCTCCAAGTATTGCAATCGCGTGCTCGAAATCAATAGCGCCGAACGCTGGGCACGCGTCGAGCCCGGCTGCGTCCTCGACGATCTCAATCAGCAGGTCAAGCCGCACGGCCTGCAGTTCGCGCCCGACATTTCCACCGCGAACCGGGCGACCATCGGCGGCATGATCGCCAACAACTCCTCCGGCACACGCTCGGTAATCTACGGCAAGACGATCGATCACGTGCTCGAGCTGACGGTTTTGCTCGCGGACGGCGTGGTCATTGAAACGCGACCGCTCGAAGCGAACGAATGGGAATCGAAATGCCGACAGCAGGATCGCGAAGGCGCATGTTGTCGCATCGTCCAACGCTTGGCGACGGAGCACGCAGACGAAATCGAACGCCGCTATCCGAAGATTCTGCGCCGCGTCGGTGGGTACAACCTGGACATGTTTGCCGCTCGCGTCGCAACAAAGCACCGCGCAACGCCGCTAGCGGCTAACCTAAGTCACATCTTCGTCGGTTCGGAGGGAACGCTCGGCATTGTGCTCGAGGCGAAACTGCGGTTGGTCGAGCTTCCCAAGGCAAAAGCCGTTTGCGTGGCCCAGTTCGCCCACCTGCTCGATGCCTTGGCCGCGACGCCGGCGATTCTTGAACATGGGCCCAGCGCCGTCGAAGTCATGGATCGCCGCATTCTCGACTGCACGCGCCTCAATGCGGAAGCGTCGCGGCTGCGCGATTTCTTGCAGGGCGAGCCGGGGGCCATTTTGGTCATCGAGTTCTATGGCGACCGGGCAGAGGAGTTAACCGAAAAACTTGATGCCGTGGAAAGTGCCCTGCGAACGCTAAACGGGGAGTGCAGCGTGCATCGCGCGATCGAGGGCGCGGCGCAGGCGCGCATCTGGAAGCTCCGGACCTTGGCCCTCGGGTTGTCGATGGCGGAAAAAGGAGACGCCAAGGCGATCTCGTTTGTCGAGGACACAGCCGTCGCCCCCGAGCACCTGCGCGACTACATCGACGAGTTTCTGGACATCGTTTCCCGTAACGGGACGACGGCCGCGGTGTACGCCCACGCCTCGGTCGGCTGCCTGCACGTGCGGCCCGTTATCGACCTCAAGACCGGCGCCGGCGTGCAGCGCTTCCAGGCCATCGCCGACGAGATTGCAGAACTTGTTTTGAAGTACGGCGGCGCTCTGTCTGGTGAGCACGGCGATGGTTTGGTCCGCAGCCCGTTTCAAGAAAAAATGTACGGCCCAACTCTGTATCGAGCTTTTCGCGAGATCAAGCGAACCTTCGATCCGGGAAATCTGCTAAATCCCGGCAAGATCGTCGATGCCCCGCCGTTGGCATCAAACCTTCGCTATGGGCCCGCCTACCCCACGCCCGATGTGCCGACGACGTTTGACTTCAGCGCCGACGGCGGCATCGTGCGGGCTGCGGAACTGTGCGCCGGCGTCGGCGAGTGCCGCAAGAAACGCGGCGGCACGATGTGCCCGTCGTATCAAGCGACTTGCGATGAAAAGGACTCCACACGCGGTCGAGCCAACACGCTGCGCCTGGCAATGACCAACCAGCTCCCGTCTCCCCCTGGGAGAGGGGCCGGGGGTGAGGGCGCCGGCCTCACCGATCCCGCCGTCCTTGATGCGCTCGACTTGTGCCTCGAATGCAAAGCTTGCAAGAGCGAATGCCCAACCAACGTCGACATGGCCCGCCTCAAAGCCGAGGCGCTCGGTCAGCACTACAGGAAGAATGGACTGCCATGGCGCAGCTGGCTGTTCGGCAACGTAGCCACGCTGAGCGCCTGGGGCTGCGCGCTGGCGCCGGTCTCCAACTGGTGGGCACAGAGCGCAATCGCCCGATGGCTGAATGAAACGCTGTGCGGCATCGATCGCCGACGCACGCCGCCACGGTTCGCAAGCCAGACGCTCGATCGACGGGCGACCGAGCTCATGGCTCGTAACCAGCGCGACCTGCCATCGGTCTACTTCTTCCCCGATACATTTGCCAACTTTTACGAGCCCGATCTTGCCGCCGCCGCGTTTTCGCTGCTGCAGCGAACAAACTCCGTGTTCTATCCCGTCGGCAACCCGCTTCGCTGTTGCGGCCGGCCGATGATCTCCAACGGCATGCTCGATCAAGCACTCCAATGTGCCGAGGTCAACACGCGCTGGCTTCATGCGTGGGGCGGCCCGGTCGTCGCTTGCGAGCCAAGTTGCATCCTGACCATCAAAGACGATTACCCGGCCCTGCTTCGAGGCGCGTTGCGCGACCAGGCGACGGCGGTTGCGGATCGCTGCTTCACCTTCGAACAATTCCTGGACGATCGGCTCAAGGAAATGCCGATCGAAATTCGTCCCGGCCCGAGGAAGATCCTGGTGCAAGCGCACTGCCATCAACGTTCGCTGGTCGGCATGGGTTCGCTCCTGAGCCTGCTACGGCGTATCCCCGGCGCCGAGGTCATCGATCTTGACGCCGGCTGCTGCGGCATGGCCGGATCGTTCGGCTACGAAGTCGAGCACTACGAGATCTCCCGCCTCGTCGGCGAGCAGCGGTTGTTTCCGGCGATCCGCCAGGCTGAACCGGATTCCGTCATCGTGGCGCCGGGATTCTCGTGCCGGCTGCAGATTGAGCACTTCACGGGACGCAAGGCCGTGCATCCCGCCGAATTGCTGCGCGAGTTGAGTCGACCGGCAGAGCCGGGAGCGTAAGCGACCGGTCGTTCGAAGTAGGTCAGGCTTTCTAGCCTGACTTGCTCGCGCGTTTCGTCAGGCTTGAAAGCCTGACCTACGAATCTCCCTCTTGCATTCGGACCGGGATCGGCGTAAACTCGATGGAAACTGGGGAACCTTTCAGAGGAGCATGCGTATGCGACCATTCATCTCACGCTGGATCATGTTCGGACTGCTCATCGTCTGGGCGCTGTCCCACGCGAACGTGTTCGGCCAAGGCGGCGACAAGGCCAAGCCGGCGACCACGGCCGAGAAGCTAAGGGCCGCCCTCGACAAGCCCGTGACGTTCGACTACACGGGCCAATCGCTGATCGACGTGCTCAATCATTTCCGCGACAAAACCGGCATCGCCATCAACGTCGATCCGATGGCCTTGATGCAGATGGGCGCAAACGACGGCGGCGGCGTCATCCCCGGCGGCATCGTGCCCGGCGTGCCGATGGCCGGCGGCGGGCAACAGGTGCAGCTCAAGGCCACCAATGAGAAGGCCGGCCACGTTCTGCGCCGCTTGCTCAATTCCCATCATCTCGCATACCTCATCTTCGAAGACGCCGTCCTGATCACGACCGAGGACACCGCCCTGTTCCGTCAGATGCGGCAGCGCGTGAGCGTCGATGTCGAAGACGTGCCGTTCAGCAAGGCTGTCCGCAATCTCGCCAAGGCGCATGGCATCAATCTCGTCATCGATCCGAAAGTCGCCAAGCAGGCGGACGCTCCCGTGAGCCTCCAACTCGACAACACCGGCATTGAGACAACGGTGCGATTGCTCGCCGAACTTGCCAACCTCAAGGCGGTGCGCATGGGCAATGTGATGTTCGTGACCACGGAAGAGAAGGCGAAGAAGATTCGCGAAGAGGAGCCGAATCAGTTCGACAGCATC
>Ga0194128_10003068_pt1 | contig 26186 bp, 30 predicted proteins | sample TA2KigCa65mmetaG_FD_148650 | JGI IMG/M metagenome (GOLD analysis project Ga0194128, IMG submission 148650) | Freshwater microbial communities from Lake Tanganyika, Tanzania - TA2015037 Kigoma Deep Cast 65m | ecosystem: Environmental > Aquatic > Freshwater > Lake | place: Tanzania: Lake...
ACCGGATGGAAGCTGATGGGAAAGCAGTTTGGAGATAGGACTAATAGCAGACAATCGGGGTTTTATAATAAATTTGATAAGAATCTAAATAAGGGTCTTGATTTATCACGTGTCGGTATAGATGCCCTAAGTAATGATGCAAAGGGTTTGGACTCTGAATTTAATTCCGGACTTGGCAATAGTTTAAATGTGCTTGGTAATGCTGAGAAGGCAAAGAGGGCAGGACTTACTAATATGCTGGGGCAATTTGGCAATCAGCAGCATATATACTCGCATCTAGCAAATTCGGCAGATAAGAATAAGTTTTACGAAGAATTAAATGCCCCAAAGCAAAAGATGAAGGCGTTATACAATATAGTAAATAGCGGTGGTAATCCTGATAACATGGGGCCTTACGGTGAGGCTGCAGCAGTCAAGGTACTTGAGAAGGGACTAAATCTTTATAATAGCCCGACTCCGAGATATAGTGGTGAGCAGCTTGCTAATGTGCCTGAAGAATTAGCGACCTCGCATCGCTTACTTGGAGATTTGAATCATGATTATAATGATTCCTCAAGGGAAGCAAGAGATAAGCTTTACGGCTCGTTAATGGGGCGAGAGAATGTTGGCTCGCGGGCTATAGGCGATTTACCTACAATTTATGATCCGCAAGCAGATAAGCTCGACCAAGAGACAAAACGTCTTTTAAAGGCGGAGAAAGCCAGAATCAGTATGGATCATGAGCGAAAGGGTACGTATGGGTCACAGTCACATTTATCGCAAACCGAGGATGCTATAAATAGAATTGCTAAAAGTCGTTTTGGCAATAGAAACAATTTACTACAGGATGTACTTCGGGGGAGAATGAGCAGTTTAAATAAAAGCGACATGAATGATTTAAACCAGTTAAATAGTTTAGGTCAGCAAGGATTATCTGAATATCAGGATGTACTTGGCAAGATTAGCGGAATGAACCAACTTGGAGTAGACAAATGGTTAAATGCGCAGGATGAGTTAAATCAAAAACGTGAGCGATTTGAAGAAGAGAGGAATCAGGAATGGCCGCAAGGTTCTGGTAGTGATATTGTCAAATACAATGTAAGCCCTGAAATCAGCAGTATATTTGCCAATCCCAATATCAGTAGTAATCCATCTGTTTATACGCCGTCTTTAAGGCCTAATATTCATGCCCTTGCTAATTACGCCCAAACTGTGCCAGTCAGTCATAGTGAGACGGAGCTTGAGAGCAACCTAAATCAGGATATGGGTAGCATTAAGAATTATGCTGATTTTGAAAATACTAAGCTCCAAAGAAAGAGAGAAGAAGAGCTAAGGCGGCAGGAAGAAGAAAGGCAAAGAGTTTTAAAAAAAATAGCAGAAGGTAAAAAAGTAGAAGAACTCAACAAATTATACCTTGAAAGAAAAAAGCAACATATAGAAGCGGCGGCAAAAAGAGATGATTTATATAATAGTTCTAATGTCAATGGTGTTAATGCTTTTTCATGGTACAAGTCCAATCCGACCCGTGATTTTTATACGTTTTTTAGAGATGGTTTGAATATCCCAGATAGAGAACAGAAATTACCGGATAATGTTAGAATAATTAAAAACTTATATAAAAACCTACCTAAATATTTAGAAGAAGCAAAAAGAAGTGATTATTATTTGGATCAATATAATAAATACTATCAGGATATGATGCAATTAAAAGGGCAATTAAATAGTTAAATTTTAGTTTGTTTTTATAAATGTAATATCAATTATGATTATGGAAGAAGAAATATTAAATCAGGTAGCAGCTCTCCCGGAGAGAAAAAATCCTTTTGACGAAGGAATAGCAAAAGCGATTAGCAGCACCCGAAGCAATTTAGGGATGAACCGTGATCAGGAGCATAGAGCGATAAATAATGCATTACTTGCTCTTGGTAATGGTTTAGCAAAAGAACCTATCCAGCGTGGATTTAAAAACAATTTAGGAGTTATAGGGAGGGCGATGAATCCTGCGCTTAGTGCTTATAATACTAGCGAGGATACAGCTATTGCCGAAAATGAACGAATGGCTAATCAAATATTGCAGCATCAAAGAGCGGAGCAAGCTTTAGTTGATAAAAGAGAAGAAAATGCTTGGAATCGTAAATTCAAGGAGAGGGCATTGGAGGAGAAGAAGAGGTATAATAATCGGTCTTTATTGGCAAAATTTGCAAAAGCTACAGAGAAAAAAGAAACTCCTTTTGATAAAAAACACAAATTAGGATTGGAAGGACTAAAACGTACAATTGATGATGCAGTAACTACTATTAATAAAAATCAGGCTTTAGCCAAAGCTACAGGCGAGGATTCTAAAGGAGAAGCAGGTTTGATTAAAAGATTTTCAAAAGGCATTGGGTTAACACAACTTACACCTGAACAGGAGGAAATAGAAACTTTAGGTTCATTGCTAGCAGGTTATTCTAATAAGTTAATGAATTATACCAATCAAGTTGAATTTGAATCACTACCGCATATCTCACCATACAAATCAGATGCAAATAATTTAGCTATATTGCAGAAAATGCAGAAAATCATGCTTAGAGACGCAGAAGAAGCAGGACTAGATTCGGGAGAAACAAATAAAAATGATACGCCTAAAGTGAGATTATATGATCCTAATACTAATCAATATTTTGGTGTTCCTGCTGATGAAGTAGAGCTAGCTATAAAAGATCATCCACATTTAATTAGGAAATAGAATGGCAAAATTTGATCTCTCTAAATATAAAATTCAGAATCCCCAAGAAAATGAGATACCTATTGTTAAAAAATTTGATCTCTCTAAATATGAAATATCAGCTCCTAAAGAATATGAACGCAAAACCCAAGGAGATGACTGGTCATCATTCTTAAGCAAAAAGGGAGCTACTGTATTATCTGAATTGCCTGATATACCCGCTAATCTTGCTAACCTTGGTGAAGCAGGTATAAGATGGGCAGCAGGAAGACTTGCCGGTAATAATAATCCTTATAGAGACCCAGAAACAACAAAATCGCTACAACATTTTAGCGAGCAACCGAATTATTTTAGAGAAGAGAATGTAGATCGTCCATCTAAATGGATAAAAGAGGGATTAGCAAAATACGATATTGATATTACGCCGCAACCAAGAGATGGATTACAAAGAATAGTAGGTCATGGTATGGAGTGGGCAGCTCCCGGTGGATTACTTGGAAAATTTAGTAAAGTTAACAAATTAGGTAAAAGTGCTGCTATAGAGGGGCTTCTTGGTGGTTTAAGTGGCACTGCTATCGAAGCGGGAGTTGACCCTTTAGTAGCCGACTTATCTACTCTTGGTATTCAAGGCGGTACTTCTAAAGCTCGGAATTTATTAGATAGATTCTCTAAATCTGGAAGAACTCGTGCTAAAGAAGAAAAAGTCGCAAGCTTATTGAAAGATACTACTAAAGAAGAAGGTCTTGATAAGTTAATGGATTTTAATCCCGAGAATCTTGATGTTATTCCTGTTACGGCAGAAGTAGCTTTAAATAAGGATATATCAAATTTACATAATGCTTATGCTCCAAATTTTACCGGCATACAGAGTAAAATGACTGCTAATGATGAGATTTTACGAAAGAAACTAAATAACATCGGCGGTGAGTCAAATCCGACACCGATAGAAGTTGGAGAAGCAGGGAGAGAAGTAATTGGTAAAAAACTGAGTAAACTAGAAAAGGCAAGGGAAAAAGCGGCGAGTCCATTGTATGCGAAACTGGAAGAATCACCTAATTTATATCCTACTGAAAATTTAAATAGTTATACGGAGCAGGCTATAGCCAAAGAGCTCGGTGATATAGAAAAGGGCTTAAATAAGAATAAATCCTTGTTACCTGATAAATATAAAAGGCTAGCAGAAAAACCTAAAGCTGAACTTATAGAGCTTGAAAAAGAAGTAAATAAAATAATTGCGCAGGTAGAAAAGGAGTATCCTGGTTTAAGTTTTCAAGCTAAAGATCAGATACTAAATGAATTAATGCCTGGTTTTCGCAAAAAAATTGCAAAAATTAGTGGTTTAAAAGAGAAAATCGCTAGTTTAGAAAGCGGACATTATAGTCCCGGTCATATTGATAAGGCAATTACAGAGATCGGCAATAATATTACGGAGTTGAAAAGGTCTGTAAAGGGTGGTAATGATTCGCTAATTAGGCATAATACACAACAGAAAAAAGCTTTAGAAGCAGATTTGGAAGCAACGCCCGAAGGATTAGCTCATCGACAAGTTTACAGGGAGCATTCACCAGAGATTAATAAAATCAATAGAGATAGACTACTTAAAAAATTTGTATCAAAGGATGAATGGGATGCATATAGAGTTCCTGTTGATGATTTAGCTCGCAATATCATGTCATCACCTAAGGCTAGTGTGGCTAATTATATGGGGCAGGTAAAAGGAACACCGGCAGAAAAACTAACTAAAGCTTATTTTAGGGATAAATATCTTGATAAAGCAGTTGATTTTGAAGGAGGGCTACCGACTTATGATAAATCGAGTCGTTTTTTAAGAGAGCGAGGGCATAAACTTGATGCTATCTATTCTCCTGAAGAACTAGAGGTATTTAAGCAAATTAATGAATACTTGAAAAATAGAGCATCAGTTAGCAGGGGTAACTCTGCTTTTGGTTCTGCTACGATGCCGAAACAACAACTGCAAGAGATGGTAAGAGCTTATTTAGGTTCTGAAGTATCCCAGCCATTAGCACTAGCAAAATATGTTCCAGGGCTTCCATTTAAGAATCATATAGCAGGGCTTACTCGGCCAAATACAACTTATAACATACTAGAGCAAGCATTGACTGATCCTGTTTATGCTAGAGATTTATTAACAAGAAAACCGGTTGTTTATAGTAAACCTAATTATCTACCAACTTTATATAACATTTTAAATGGCAATCAGGAATAAAAAATGTTATTTTAAGTTGAATATTTAATAACTTTGGATTGTGTTCATGAAAAGAGGAATTGTTAAATTTTATTCTACCGATAGTAAATATGGATTTATTAAACCTGATGATGGTTCAAAAGACGTATTTTTTCATGAAAACGACCTTAAAAAGTCTGGTATACAAGAAATTACAAAGGATCAGAAAGTAGAGTATCTACCCGCTACAAAAGGCGAAAAGGTATACGCAACTAGTATCAAATATTTAGACTAAACAATCCACAAAAAACCTTGATAACTTTGTGAATTAAGTCACTAAAGGCTAGAGTTTAAAGCTTCTATTAACTGCCTAAAAAATAGGCAGTCTTAGTTTGAGTCCTCTTCCTCTATAAGAGATACATCACCGCTTAATAATACGGATGTGGTAATGTGCATATTCTCAAACTGCAAAAGAGGGTTTGTTTGGGGATTGGCATTTACAATCGGTTGAGGATTAATAATATTATCTAAATCCAGTGATTCCAGTATTTTACTGTCGGAAATTTCAAAGACAGGAGCTTTTTGACTTTTTAGCAATTCAATAATTAAATTTTTGTCTGCTAGTTGTTCTTTTAAAAAAAGCAGTTCAGAGTTTATAGGAGAAACAGTTTTGATTTCAGAAATTGCTAATTTATTTTCTAATTCTTGAACAATTAGGTCTTTCTTGAGTAAGGTATTTTCTATTTCTTTTATAACCAACTCTTTTTTATGATTATTTTCTTCAAGATTTTTTATAAAATCCTCTCTCTCAAGGATGGTAGTTTTGAATTGCTCGCAAAAGGAATTTAAAATATTCACCCTTTCTTCAAACCTGTTAATTGATAAAGCTTGATCACGATTAAGATTTTCTAACTCTCTTAAGCTACTTTCTTTTACAAGCACGAGGGACTTTTGAACTTCTAATTGATCTCGGAGCTCTGTTATGGATTTTTGATGATTTTCTACGAGTAAATCTTTTGCGCAAGTAACTGTAACGATAAGAGCTTCTTTTTCTTCAATACGCAAACGCTCTGCAGATATTTGATTTTGCAGCTGGGTAATGGTGTTTTGTTTTTCAGATATAATTAAATCCTTAGTAACGATTCTTTCATTTAAAGTATTACACTCTGAAATTCTTGAATTTAAAGTTTGTTCTGTATTTACAAGACTTGTACTACTTTGTGCCAACAGGTTAGTTTGGATAGATAACTGATTTTGCAATTCTGTAATAGTATTATTTTTTGAAGCAATGATGTTATCTTTTTGAAGTAACGCAGCTTTTAATTGCTCTATCTCAATAAGTAAATTATCACGTTGTATCTGAATAGGAGCTTTCGGTAATTCTTTTAACTTCATATTGCAAACCTTAATCCTGCGGTAATATTATGAACGCCGTAATTGCGGTTGCCGATATTTTTAAGGCCGCCGATTATTCTTGCTTTATTACTTCCTAGATTAAAATAATTATAACTTACATCTAGCGTAGCCGTCTCGCTAATTTTTAAATCTACACCGCCAGTTAGTTTATAAGCAAATTTATAAAATGTCTTTTTTTGAGACTTTGCTAAAGGGACATAGACTCTATCTTCTGCTGAGAGAGCAAAACCTTTGCCAACTTCTTTTAATGTAGCAACTCCGACTCCCCCGCCAATAAAAGGAGTTATTTTACCAAGTTTAAATACATCTTTATATACATTAAGCATTAAACTATCTGCCTTTGTTGTAACTAATATTTTAAAAATATCTTTGTTCGAATTAGATGAAATTTCATGAGTATGAAATTGAAAATAATAATCAAAAAGTAGTTCAGTCCGAATAGAATCGGTTAATTTACACCCAACTCCGAATTCAATTAATGGAAAGCTGTTTGTAAGTCTAATTTTACCTTCAAAATCATGATTACTGAATTTAACTGTATGAATATGATTTATTCCTATTCCGGCTTTTACATAATATTTATTATTTGCTAAGACTGCCCCTGAAAATAATAAGCTAGTAACAGCAATTAATTTGATGAGTTTTTTTAACATTTTAAATCCCTTTATTATCGTTAGTTAATACAAAATCAAGTAAGGCAAGACTATCGGCCTCATTATCGTCTACAGGATTAAATCCCTTGTTTTTAATGGCCGTTATTACGGACTGCTTATCGGCATTTCCTTTACCGGTAATATGTTTCTTTATCGTACCGACAGGTATGCCGGAGTAGGGTATTCCGTGATGTTCGCACCATGCAGTCAAATGGGCAACGAATCCCCCGTATTTATGGGCAGCGTCTATCCCCTTATGGGCCCTTACTTCCTCAAAATAAATCACATCAATAGCTCCAAGTGTTTGTTTAAAATCGGTAAGCCATCGTTTAAAACGTAAGTATGGCATGCCGCCCCCTTCAAATCTTCCGGTTTTAAAACTGGCAGTTCCTGAAGTGATTTTGCCGGAGTTATCGCACGTAGCGAAGCCGGTAGTAGTACCAAGGTCTAGAGCTATGATAATTGATTGCCTCATTTCCCAAGCTCTTTATCAATTTCTAATTCTTTCTCAATTATTTCTTTGGCAATTTCTTCTAAAGGATTATAAAAACCAAACCAGTATATCAAGCCGATGCCTAGTAGAGCGACAAAAAGAAGGACTATGTTACGCATAATTTTTTCTTTTTAATTATAGCACGTAATAGTTAGAACCTTAAAAAATCGTAATTATTTACAAATTATTATTTTCTTGTGCAAGCATTACTAAATAGGCTTTCTTTGCCCATTCTTCCCAGCTTTTAAAGGCAAGTTCTCCATCCTTTTTACGAACGTCTTTATAGGGACTTGGTACTCCGGCAGTCATAAATGGCTCGAATCCGATTAAGTTTTGCGCCCATGCTGCCCATTTTGTTTCATCATGGAGGATAGGAAGAGGGAAATCCGAGTAATCATCACAAACAGTAGCTGCCCAGTATTTAATGCTAATATATTTGGGATAAACGCTAATCATGGCCTACCGTCATCTATTTCAGCTAAAACAAAGGTAGTTCCCATCTGATAACCGGAACCGATACCTTCTGATTTGAAGGTAAAATTAATGTTTCTTCCCTGTATACGTTCGTTAATAGCAGGTCTAATAATATTCTCTAGTTCTCTGTCCTCAGTAAGGTTATAAGTAGCTGTTACAGGAGTACTTGCAGGATATTCATATGTATTAATGCTAACAGTCATTTTTATTTTTTTTGTACCTACAATATTAGGCTCTATTCTCTGTATAGATATGTTATAATCAATACCCGCTACCTGTTTTTGTGGATTAAAAGTAGCATAAGAAATTATAGGCGTGGTGAAGAAAGAAGGAATAGCTTTAACCTGCTGATCTACTTCCTTATAAAGATTGACCTGATCATTTCCGACTTCATGTTCCCAGACGTAACTGTTATTATCACCTTCGTAAGGAGTCAAATTTTTGCCTACAGTGTACATATTACCGCCGGTATTATCGAAATAACCTGCTGCCCGTTCTATGCCGGTATCATACCAGGTATTATCTACAACATTGTAAATAACGGCTCTGGTACATCCAACATTAGCATCTTTCCCTTTTTCAGGATAGAACCACCATATTTCATCTCTGCTTACGTTTTTGACGCCAAAGACCCTCTGACGTTTACTCATATCGATAGTATCGAAAAAAGTCTGACGATTAAGATTATTTTCAAGCGGAAGAACTACGCCGTTGAATACAAAAAATCTTTGTGTTCCCGGCCAGTAGAATATTCCGTCATATTCAACTACGCTATTTGAAGACAGAATGGAGCTATCTCTTGATAATACCTTTCTACTAAAAGAAAGGTCATCAGGATCGCTAGTGGCCTGATTATTGCTACCTGTAGTATTGGTAATAAGAACAACGGAGCCGAGTGTCCAGAAGATTATAGTCGGCGAGTTTGCTCCTCCTCGCCATTCTGCACCGTAGATTACTTTATCGGTGCTAATATTGATGGAATATTTATCTTTAAAAAATAAGAAAGGTTTTTGCAAGTCAGTCTGCTCTCCTGATTTGTCTGCGGCAATCGAAGACCACCTAACTAGGCCGTTGTTACCATAGTAAAATAATCTACTTCCCACGTAGATCATTCCTCCTGTTGCTTCCTGTAAAACAAAATCAGGAAAATTTACCTGAAAAAAACCATCGGTAGCTTCCTTTGCCAAGATACTAGAAATAGCTTCGCTGCTATTAATATCCGTGTAGTTTTTCATACCCAGACATAATATCATTTGCGTTGGAAGGCTATTGATAATGCTTATTACTACCACAAATTGTGTCAAGGTATTGGTAGGATTAGTGAATTTCTTAAAATAAGTTAAGGTTTGACTACCAATATTGTTATAAGTAGCATCTATTACGCTATATTTATGTTGCTGAGTAACAAGAGAAACCCCGACTAAAATGTGTTTATTCCCATCGCTATCATAGTATATAAGAACTGCGGTTGGAGTAGAGCTAGGTGGTAACAGTTCAGGTATAGTCTGTATATATAGTACATAATTTTTCATTCCACCGATGTTTTGGGGTTGTCCTCTAAAAAACCTGACCCATTGCCCACGCGAGCAGTAACTTCCTTGAAAAGGAGAACCATCACGGAGTATTCCAGGATTATAGATAATAGGAAACATCTGTTTTTGTGTAGCCATAAATTACCCTACGTCTCTTTTTACGCTGCGATCAATGTAACGATCTTTTGTCAGGTTGTTAGCAGCAGTTAAGCTTTCCTGATATAACTTTGTATAGACAGGCATTCTCTGATCATCCTTTAAATAAATAAGAGCCTCTAAAAAGGCAGCATAGAATAGAAGATCAGGGTAATAGTCCGTTAGTATGTTTGTTTGATTCTCATTTGTAATCAAGTCTGGTCGCCCGTTATATATTAACCGATAAACATTATTTTGAGCAGGAGTTGGGCTTATAAAAATTCTATCATAAGGCTTAGTATTCGGTTGTATTTTATCGGCATAAAATAGCGGTGGATTATCAATAGTAGCGGTATCGACATTCGGCCAATAATTTATGCAAAACTCATAACTTCTTGGAAATAAAATTACATTATTAGTAAATAGGGATTCAGGCGTTCCATAGCTTAGAGAGATAGTTTCCTGCCAATCGGGAGGTTTTGAGATATTAGCATTATTTGCCTGAAACTGACCGTCAAATGCCTTTTGAAAACCTGTGGTATTTAGCTCCTTCCAGATTTTCTGCTGTCCCATCTCAATAAAATAGGGAATGGCGGCAGCAAATTCAATGCTACCTCCTCTATTGGCATAAGCTATTATTTGGTTTAAAAGAGTAGTGTAATTCATATTCAGTTACGACTAATATCATTCATCAATTTTTTGTTATAATCATCACCTAAATCGTAAATACCAACTGCAACAATTTTACTTAGAGTTATATAATCTGTTTTTTTAAGTTATACTGTCTCAGTATATGCAATTATGAACCAGTTAGTATATCCCAAAGGTGTATAGTTCCCTACTATCTGTAGACAACCTCCCGATCCGATAACTATTTCTTTTTTGAAATTATCTAGGTTATCTCCAAGAGAGGTTTTAATTATCATAGAATAGCTTGCTGTTAGACTACTTGGTCGTTGTTTGAATATGAATTGCTTACCATCTGTAGCTTCTGATAATACTGGCAACGTAATAGTACAATTACCAAAGCCTATAATAAAGATATCATAAATAGTAGCCTGATAACTAGCTCCATCATTTATAGCTAGAAAACTTGGTGCAAAAAAAGGCGGCATAAACTCTTTCCAGTATGAATCTTGTCTAACATTTAGTTTTTTTGTATCTGTATTATAAATTACTAATCCATCTTGAGGATCGAGAAGAGCATCTCGCTGAGTAGTTGTCATTCTTGCATGCAGTAAACCTCCTTCGCTTGAATTTATTTCAAGAAGTGCTGATGGAGAAGAAGAGCCTTCGCCAAGTTCGCCGTTAATGATAGTGCATACCCTGCTATCTGCTCCTGTTCCTTGCATTTGAAACGTTACCGGTGTTAGCCCGTCCACAAGTATTACTCCTGTATCTGCAACATTGTCGTTACTGCCGAACTGCAACGCTCCAAGATTACTTAATTTATATAGAGGAATGCTATCGACGGCTTTATTTTTCCTAGCTTGTTGTAATGCAGCTATTTTAAGACCGCCGTCTTTTATTTTTTTCCCTGTTTCTCCGCTAAAAACGGCAATATTATCATCTGACGCTACTTCCGGTCCCGTTACATCTCCGGTTCCGCCGCCGCCCTCTTTCAACTCTATCCATTTATCTCTACTGTAATATTCCTCATAACCAGTATCGCTGTTAAAGATAAGTGTCCCGTCCTTGATCGGTTTTTCCGGGTTATCGGTATTAACTAAAGCATCTCTTTCTTCAGTTGTTACGATTGGAGGATTAAAACAGCTATTTTTATCCTTATAGTTAATCTGTAGTCCATTTAACTGGGTTATAGGCTTACTTGTTCCTTTATCTATCGGCATATATTCCTCATTGATTTATTCTGGGTCAGCTACAACGGTAATAGTTCCCCACTTACCTTCGTCAAAAGTCCTAAGCGTCTTGTCTAAATTCGGTTCTGTATTATCAAAATAAGTGAACCCATCTACCTGATTTTCTTCTGTTTCTACTTCTTCTTTTTTTCCTGTTGGAAATATGAAAGGAATTCCGCTACTCAGTCCTACTCCGGCAGCGGTTGTAGGAACTGCATATAAATTCTGCCATACACCTTTAATAAAAATCTGAATACAGGCTTTATCGATATTATAGATCATAGTACCCGGTTTAACCTTGACCTTCTTACTATCTACTTCATAAGCGGTAACATTTTCTATTTCATCTTTTTGTTTATCAGTAAGACAGGGAAGAGCAAAAGTAGCATTATGGTTATTAGTCCCGGTATTTTGATCGCTGGTAATAGTAAGACCGCTGAACTGAGTTATATTATCTAAATCTGCCATATATTTCCTTTTTATTTTTATTATATCACAGTGTGCTTATAGCCTTTGAAAATCGTATAAATTTAGTTAATTCAAAAAATTACATGCCTCAATAAATCGTTGTATCTTTAGAGCGTCATGCCCATATTGGATATTTGCCTCTGATCGCAAATATGCTATAGCTTCGGGTGTTGGATTATCAAGTTTGCTTAATTCCTGATCTTCAAGAAAACGTTGGAATCTGTAATAATATAGATTATTTTCAGCCCCCTTATATAAAGAGAGAATTTGAAATTTAAGCTCCACTGCATCCGTTCCTCCTTGTATAGTCAAGTTAAGACTATTAGCAAGTAATCCAAGTCCATTTTGAGGGGCTGCCCTTAAGTTATCTGATGTTGTCGTTATTTCAATGTCAGGATTAGAATAACCTGTCCCAACCGATAAAATGCAAACCTTTACTTTTTGCGGAAATAAAATATTAGAAAATGTATAGCCAAGGTCGGTAGGATTATTCTGGTATAGTCCCCCATCGATGAAGAAAGTATTGGGGTCGGCTCCCTGAATGACTGTTGGACGAAAGTATACTGGTGCAGAGGCAGTCGCAACGGCAACATCGACACATGTGTATTCTTGACCGACAGTAAAGTTTTTAATTAGAACATTAGAAAATTGGTAATACTGACTACTTGTAATATTACCATATGGAAAATTAACTTTATCACTACTTGGCCCAGTTCCACCTTGAAATCCTACGGCAGTAATTAAAGTATTAGTTTTTAGTTGGAACATTTTGGTAGTGCCTAAAGCTGTATTTAAAGCACTCCGTAGAGGTTCTTGGTTGTAAATATAAGGTTCTACTCCCGGAACTGCCAGTACAGTTCCTAAAGTAGCAGCTCCTGCCGGACCGAGAGGTTGCAAGGGATTAACTCCCGCTCTAATAGTAAAAATGCTGTCTGCGTTAGTCGTTAATAAATTAATAACATTAGTAGGAGATAAACCATTTGAATATGCTATAGATTGAACACCGCCGATACTTGTTCCGCAAATAATATCAAAATACTTCCATAATTCATTACCATTAATTCCTGCATCATTACAAAATTTCTCTAGAAATGTCGCAGAGAACAACCCTCTAATACCGCCTCCATCTAAAGACAAAATACGTATTATACGCATACTTTTTACTAAATAGGGAATATAAAACAAGTAAATAGCAGTTACTTTTTTAAGGTAACCGCTATTTATCGTAGCTATAGAAATTAATACTCTATGATAATAACACCGCTGCCGCCAATACCGCCGATACCTGCTGTATTTTTGAAAGCACCGCTACCGCCGCTTCCGTAAAGCCCTGCATCTCCGTTTCCTGAAACAACGACACTACTTCCACCGCTTGCAAGAGATGAATTACCACCTTTTCCTGATCCTACTGTTGAAGATGTTGAACAGTTATCGCCTCTTTGACCCGGAATATTAATATCCCCGCCGCTAGCTTCTCCACCGGCTCCTCCTAATTGTATTGCCGTGCTATTAGCAACAACACCATTACTTCCTGCATTAGCTGTAAGTGAAACTGTGCTACTAGTAAATGTTGATGCTTCTCCAGCACTTCCAACAGAATAACTAGACGAAGCACTAAGGTCGGTTATGTACTTGATTACAGTACCACCGGCACCTCCTCCTGTTCCAACTGCAGTAGTAATAGAAGTGTTACCTCCATTTCCACCGCCTCCAATTACAGTAACCTTACCTTTTGTTACTCCTGCTGGTAATATTCCATCTAAAGAACCTGTACCAGACTCTAATACAATCATTCCATGAAGGATAGGATTACCACTGATAACACTAGTTGCTCTACCATAACCATCAAAAGTTATACTTGATGGATTTGTATAAGTTCCTGCTTCAACAGTTGTATTAGCTAGACTTACGATAGGGTTAGCAACATCGGTAGAATCAACGTCTATCTGACCTTCTGTTCCAACAACCGAATCTACCCCACTTGCACTTGAACCATTGCTAGCAGCAGTAATCCTACCTTGAGCGTCTACAGTAATGTTTGCAGCAGTATATTCTCCCGCTTCAACAGTTGTATTAGCTAGACTTACGATAGGGTTAGCAATATCGGTAGAATCAACGTCTATCTGACCTTCTGTACCGACAATAGAGTCTACAGTTCCGATGCTTCCTGAACTCGCAGAAACAATCCTACCTTGAGCGTCTACAGTAATGTTTGCAGCAGTATATTCTCCCGCTTCAACAGTTGTATTAGCTAGACTTACGATAGGGTTAGCAACATCGGTAGAATCAACGTCTATCTGACCTTCTGTACCGACAATAGAGTCTACAGTTCCGATGTCTCCTGAACTCGCAGAAACAATCCTACCTTGAGCGTCTACAGTAATGTTTGCAGCAGTATATTCTCCCGCTTCAACGCCGGTATCAGGTAGCTCAATATTAACATCAATAGGATCGATATTATCAACATAAATAGTATTGTTTCTACTGATTATGGAAGATAAATTAGGAAGCCAAGATAAATTACCTCTTCCATCAGTCATTAGTGATGCCCCTGGAGTACCTGCATCACTAGGAAAATATAAATCTTGATTAAAATTTATATTAACTAATTCAGTAAGATCAGGGCTTGCATTAATTTGCACTACCCCTTGATTAGTTGAAGTTATTCTTAATTTTCCAGATTCTGCAATATCTAGATTACCAACAGAAGCAAACGATGAAGCAGTAACAGTACCATTTAAAGTCATATTACCTGCACTATCAATCTGGGTGGTAGAGTTATTAAGTAAACTTCCATCAGCTCCCCAAGTAACTATTGAATTTGGAGTAGTTGTTTCTGGTAGTAATGTTGAGCTAGCAGAAACAATCCTACCTTGAGCGTCTACAGTAATGTTTGCAGCAGTATATTCTCCTGCTTCAACAGTTGTATTAGCTAGACTTACGATAGGGTTAGCAACATCGGTAGAATCAACGTCTATCTGACCTGCCGTACCGACAATAGAGTCTACAGTTCCGATGTCTCCTGAACTCGCAGAAACAATCCTACCTTGAGCGTCTACAGTAATGTTTGCAGCAGTATATTCTCCCGCTTCAACAGTTGTATTAGCTAGACTTACGATAGGGTTAGCAATATCGGTAGAATCAACGTCTATCTGACCTGCCGTACCGACAATAGAGTCTACAGTTCCGATGTCTCCTGAACTCGCAGAAACAATCCTACCTTGAGCGTCTACAGTAATGTTTGCAGCAGTATATTCTCCCGCTTCAACGCCTGTCTCGGTTAATTCAATCGTACCTGCTCCGGTAATCGGGCCTCCTGTTAAACCTACTCCCGTATCTACGTTAGTAACAGTACCGGCACTACCGCTATTACTTATAGCAAGCCAAGAACCGGCAACATGAGTAAGTAATTGACGAGTATCCGTATTATATACAATCATACCATCTTCAACGTTAGTCAAAGCATGTATTTCGGCTGTAGTCATTTCTGGAGCTTGTAATGGAGAGCCACTACTTAAATTTCTTATTCTAGACATAATTTCCCACATATCTTTATTATTGTTTAATTAAAAAGAAGTAAGCGTTTAAAACGCTGTAATTTAAAAACGTAAATATTTTTGAATTTAAAAATGATAAGCTAATACAAGCTTCGGTGACCTTTTAACGTCTAGTTATGACAAAGTAGTTTTTTAAAAGATTTAACTACAAACTACGCCTTTTAACGTCTAGCAATGACGAGAGGCTTTTTAAGCCTGATCGTAAGTTTTACTTAATTGTATTATAACAAACAGATTATTTATTTTGCAAATCGTACTCAAAAAGCAATCTTAAACAACGCATGTAAGAGTTACTATATAATCTACAGTAACTAACTTTCCGCCTTCACAGGTTACTACATTAGGTAAGGTAAAGATTAATTCTCCGCTAACCGGAAGCGGAGGTACAAAATCCGCTATTAATGCTCCCCCACCTTCAACGGGAATAGGGGTACCCGGAATAGTCCCGGGAGAATCTACCGAAATAATCCCTGCTGCTTTTAAACTTATATTTCCTGTTCCTGTGATATTAACAGTTGAGCTATTAATATTGACGTCAGTGCTGTTAATATCTAAAACAGCAGTGTTAATTGCAGCAGTTGAAGTAACATTTATTATTGCTTTATCAGCTGAAATATCACATAAATCTATACCATCTAAAGAGAAGTTAGTACCGACTCCCGTATCTAGAATTTCCATAGTTGCTAAGCTTTGGGTAGTAACAAAAAACTTATTGGCCCGAATTGCAAATATAGTGGTGTAATCTACATCTGCAAGACCTCCTACTTCTATAAATTCAGCTGCTAAATCCAGCGTAGGGGATTTTAGGTTAATGTCTGCTTCGCTAGTAAAATCAATTAGAGTAGCGGCCGTTAAATTGATCGTTGCCGAGGCGCAGGTAAAGGATATATCAGGTTTCATTGATATTGTAAGAGTTGTTACTCCGAGTTTGGTCGGATCGCCTATCTGGATTTTAGGAGCGTTAATATCCATTAAGGAACCTGCATATATTCCAACTGCTCCAGCTTTTAAAGCACCTTCTACATAATTAATCGATACTATAGGAGAATTAACCGAGAAGGAGGTTGCATCTGTAAAACTCATAACACCTGCTATAACAGTAAATGCTCCTAAATCAAAAGATGCTACACCTCCAGCAACTTCAAAAATAGATGGATGAAAGGTAACAGTAGCTAAAGAAGTAACACTACCGACTGTTAAATCATGTGATACAAATAAGTCTTTAGTAGTAATTTTTTCCTTGTTATAGATATTATCGGAGTAAACAGTAGTAATATAGGCAGTATCAATTGTAGCAATTTTAGCTTCAAGCGTTACAGTCACAATATCTGTAGCATCGATATTTACAGCATAAAGCATGTTAATATCAATCATGCCGCCTTTTAAATAAGAAGCAAGCACACTTTCAAAGCTAGCATTTCCTGCGTATATATATTCTATGGGACTTAAGCCCTCGCCTCTATTGGCAAGCTCTAAAAAAGCCGCTTTTTCTCTATCAAAACCCGGATTAAAATTATTAGTCATTACTTTAAAACTTAATTTGATGCAATGATTCTAAACGCTCTCTCTCGTCCATATTACTAACACTCTGACCGGCAAAATCAGGCAAAACAGGGGGTATATCATCACTTGTAAAGTTGATATTTTCTAAAATAACAGGAGAACTGTTGCCCACTGCCTCAGGGCCTTGCGGCGTCTCTATCCCAAACGGGCGAGGGTTTTGGACGGCTTTTGGATCACCTTTTATTTGCGGTGGTCTATTCTGCTCGTTTGGTTCATCTACAAAAGGTCTTCCGACTATTGCTCCTGTCCAGACTAACTGATTACCGCGCCATTCATATTGCTTAACCAGATCAGACCTGCTAAAGGGAAATCCTGAATAATCACAAGTTCCAATAGGTTCAATTACGTCCTTTCTAACGTAATCTCCCATTTGTGTATTTACAGGAGTGTTCTTTAAACTAGTCACTATATACCTCCAGCTTAAGCGGGACTTCCGTCGTATTATTAATTACTGCCGGACTCAGCGTTTCCTGATATCTCGTTTTTAAACCTTCTTCTTTTTCAGGGGCGTATTGTGCTGCTAGCATGCTGGCTAACCCATATATTAGAGGAGTATAAAAATATGCCGGAATATCAATGCCTTGCGTGTAATTCTCTAGAGTTTCTATACTGCTTTGACCGCTATACATTATTAAATTATACATGAGAGCGGGAGTCTGCCATATATACAAGGATGGAATCCGCTGGTAATCAACGTAGTAAATGGTAGGTCTACCGATTTGCGATTTATTTGGATAGGTGAGATATTCATATCTGGATACCTCGCTCATGGTAGTATCCTGCAGTTGGTTGTTAAAATATAGCTCGGTAATATTAAGAGTAGCTCCTCTCTTTTCGGTTATTTCGTAGGCATTACAAGGAATTAAATTATCATCAAATAAAAACCACTGCGTAATACCTTTTTTATATAAGGTTTTAGGAATAACCTTAGTATAAAGCTCCTGACCATCTGCTGCCGTTTTACCGGAAAATGTTAAGCTATACTCCGTATCTGCATTTGATTGCACACCTAGAATTTTGATCACTTGGGGAGTAGAATAAGTATAACCTATTGATCCATCAGCACTTGTTTGTGTACACGCTGTTTGAGGATTACCGTCAAATGCATTAGCAGCAATTCCTCCTGCCGAACTATAAGCTGTTCCTCTAAAATTCTGTCTTACGTTACTTCTTAGGAATACTTGAAATACTTTAGTAATGTTGCTCGGCAAAGGGTAGGACGCTTGCCCCGGAGTTAAAAAAATAGGATTTAGCTTTAATGTCCATAAGTTAACATTGGAGTTAGTCCAGTCGCTTAAGATAAAATTGATAATATTAAGTGCTGAATTATATTGCTCGGCAGTTACCATGCTTAGAGGCATACCTATTAACTCGTAAGCCTTTCTGATAATCAGCTCTGCTTTTATGTTACTAAAGCTATAACTTCCACTAGTTGCCGGCATTTTACTTTCCTCTTTAGTTACAATTGCAGGAATTGGGCTTTTAGAGATGAATTAGTATCGTTTTTAGTAATTTTAATTAGTAAGTTCTGGGCTAAATTATTACTGTTGATTAATTCCGCTTTACTTGATGGTTCAACAAAAGAAATAAAGTTGCCGTTAGCATCGCTTGTTAAATAATCATATTTGCCTAGGCCTATATTATTTTTTAAGGATAGAAATATCTGATAACTAGGAGGATTAATTTTGTTTGGTATTATATTTAAGGCATAATTTATAAACGCTACGTTTTGCTTAACAGTATTTAATAGAATCATTGGAAAATATCCAACAGAAGCAACGCCGACTTGAAGAGTAGAAGCTGTAGTATTGCTTGGAATTATCTGCAGTAATGTATCAAAGCAGTTGACGCTTGTAACTGTTGCATTATTTGGTCCTGCTAAAGTTTCACTAATAAAAACCCCATTCTGATAACCGGTAATAAGAAAATTAATACCTGAAAGATCGGAAACTGAATTAAGCGTAACTCTTGGAACAATGTTAAAATCATCAACAAAGTTAACTGTTCTTGTGATTTTATTAACATAAGAACCATTTAATAGCAGTGGAATATTTGCAGTTGGTTTTTGATCAAGAGCTATCCCATTTTTAAGGCTTGTATCCGGCCAATTGTATTCGTAAAATTGAGACATGATTATCCTTCCTTTTTATCCATTCTTTGCAAGACTTCTCTATAACCGTCAATCTTTCCTTTAGATAAAATCAACAAGTGAGTCAGTTTTTTATTTTCTTCTTTGTAAAGATTTATTTTTTCTAAAATACCTGCTTGAAGCAGAACAAGCTTTTGATGTTCTTTTTCTGCTTCTTCAAGCAATCCTTGTAGTTCTTTGTTCATAAATTTAAGCCGTTGAACCTGTTGCGCCGATTACCCCAAGAGGAGTAAACATGCCAAAAGAATAACGACCTGATGCAAGCACTGACATGGTTTCAGTTACGGGGTCGGTTGTAACATTTACTTTAAGCGGACGCCTTACAAAATGCTTACGAGTTCCCTTAACGTTAGTTAATCCAAACCAGTTGCTAGGATTTGTTAAGAAATGGCTTACCTCATAGCCTTGCGGAATAGCCTTCATGTTATAAAGTGCATTTATGTCGTTATTAGCCGTTCCTGTTCTAAATACGGACTCAAGTAACCTGCAACCCGAGAACATTAAGTCTTGAGGTAGTAACAATCTCTCAATTTGAGCATTAATTAGCAGTCCTGCCTGATCTTTCATCCTGCCTGCTAGTATTACTGCCTGCTCAACGCCTGCTTCACTAAAGTCGACATTAACATTAGCTCCGTTATATCCTCCAACCCGGTTAGAATAAACACCGCCGTCGTAAGGTTGAGAAAAAGAGCAAAGAGGTTGTCCGTTAGCTTGGGTTGCTGCTACGTTAAATGCCTGGTTAAAAGGATTCATCGCTACTACTTCTCTGGTTTGTTCATAAGAAGTAGTAAGCGATTTAGTACCATTAAAGAACTGATCGGCATATAGATCATCTTCCATGGCAATATTGGTAATCTGAAAACCAAGAGCAAATTCCCGGTGGACAAATTCATAAGTAAACCGCTCTCCCATAGTATCCATTTTAATAGGAGCACCTTGCGTTTTCTCAAGAGCGTAACCTGTTCCTCTAATATCAACCATCCTTTCGGTATGTTTGACGGAATTAGCCTGTTCATAGATTTTGGTATATTCCCCTTTAAACCGATCATACTGAGACTTTACCTCATAAAGACCCGGCCAAAGCAGACTTGGAATATCACCGGTTGTTATAATAGACATAATTATTTACCTTTATTTTTAGTTTTAATTTTCTTATATTGATTCTCTCCTGTAGCAGATGTTTTTTTCTTCTTCTCTTTCGGTAGATATAATCCCTCCTTTAAAAGAGACGGCATATTACCCGTTGTAATAATCGACATAACCTTATTACTCCTAGGACAGATCAGGGCCTACTACGCCGCTTGAGCCGTAAACATGCTTATTAAACTTAACTAGCAGGTTAATAAACGGCATATCTACTCCCGGGATTAATCCTTTTGGATTGGGGTTTGCGGTAATTACCGGATCAATGCCAATAATTTTTACATCCAGAGTATTGGTATTTGCGATTTTTGAACCATCGAGATAGTAAACAGAGCCGTATATATTACTGCCGCTGCGGGGGTTTTCACTGGAGGTGTTATTGGTAATCGTTTTGCCCGCTATATTTAGATTGGCATTTAAGCCGTTTTGGGTATTTAGGTATATGGTTTTAGCAACGTCTGTCGCCTGTGATACCGATACTTGAACTCTAAATACTGCCATAGGGTCATCATTAACAAAGGCCGTAATTTTTGTATCTTTCTTAACTTGTCTGCTTGCCGGCCAGTAATCAGAGTTTACTTGATAACCGGTTTGAGCATCGATAAATTGGCATCCCATAAATACACCGACAAAAGCTGCCCCATCTTGAGCAGCAAATGCCGACTCTGTATCATCTGCAGTAATAGCTACTTTTTGCGGTACTATAGTTCCTGCTTGTACTTTATAATCCGCAGTGCCACTAGCTGGCGTACCCTTATCTACCCACTTTACGGGATCGCCCTTGAATATGCTTTGAGCCTGCGTAGTTAAACCATCAGGAGATGCATAAATAAAGTATTGACCTAGTTTTTGTGTTCCGCCGTTTCCTATTTGAGACTGAACCACTTCCAAACCATAAGGTCTATTAATGCCGTTAGACATAATTTCCTCATATATTGTTAATTACTAAAAAACGTAAATATTTTGAATTAAAAAAAGATAAGCTAATACAAGCTTCGGTGACCTTTTAACGTCTAGTTATGACGAGAACCTTTTATAGTCTAGTTATGACTTTTTATATCTGTTAATTCTATTATAGCAAAAGAATTACTACTTGTGCAAATCGTACTACGATTTTAGAAAAACGCTACCTTTACCAGTAAACCGATAATGACGAACATTAAAGCTTTAAGCCATTTATTGTCATTACGAAGCCCGGAAATAGCAAGCTCTAAATCATTCTTAGTTACTAAATCATTATTGCTTTGGCTTATAGCAGCAGTAATAACTTCCGCTTGTTTCTTTTTTAAACCGGCAGCTATCATTTCTTCTACTAATTTATGAGTATCAAGTATAACCATACTATTTTCCTTATTTAGGCTATTGTATTAGGTGGAAGTATAACACAATTTTATTAATATTTATAGTCCGATTATTTCCTCCCTTTTACTAGGGGATACTGCCATTGTCCTACTATTTAAGGTTACTTAGATATCTTCAAACCCTTGAGCGAGTATTGCTTCAAGCTGTTCTTGTTCTACTTTATTAACTATTTGTTTCCATTTTATATAGTTAATTTCAAATATACCATTTTTTCCGTCTCTTAAATCTTGTTTTACTTCTTCATTACCTAAAGCTATTCTGGTTAACCTTATCAAATAAAAATTATTATTTTCGGTTAATATTTTTTTTAAAGCATTTTTGATTTTATTTTCCGATGGGCCGTCGCTAATAAAATCATCAATAAATCCATTTACAAAATTCAAAATAATAAAATATTTTTCTTTTTTATCTAAAGTTACTTTAACGGAGAAATACTTTTCCGAGTTTAAGTACATATCTTTTATTTCGTATTCATACATAACATATTCTCTTGATTAAATTCTTTAAAAATTAACTACCAAATACTACCACGGATACGCCATCAAGTACAGGAAGCAAATTACCAAGCGTATCGGTCGTAAAAACGATTACTTCAGTAGCTGACCTGGACCTAAAGAACACCTGAAACGGCGCTATTACTTCCGTTCCTCGACTAAGCGCTGTTAATACAGCATAATTACCATCAGGAAAAGGAGTAGCAAAAGTTATAACATATGACCCTTGCGCTCCGCTAACCGAGGCTATATTAAAACTGCTCTCTATCTGGATATTGTTACTTGCGGCATTATTATCGTAAAAGAAGCAATAAGCTTTAGCAGTAGCAGGATTTATAATCTTCCCCGGTACGCTCATATTACCGACATTGTCAATTTGAGTACTGTTTAAATTAATCACCCCATCATCTACAGTAGCCAGGTTAATATCCTGATTGCCGCTTGCAGTAGTAATGGTATTTACCGAGATCAAGAGATTACCTACATTAATACTGGATAATCCTACTAGAGAATCGGCTAAATTGATAATTACATCATTTGTTTTCCCATCGCCGCTTTGTACATTTATATTGGTGCTGCCTCCTATCTTTCGAGTTAGAAAACTTAATGGAGTATTGCCCGTTATCACCAAAAATCCGTTCTGTACCTGAGTAGTTAGGTTATTTAAATTATTTAAGGATTCGGATACGGCAAACTTCATGTTTCCTGAAGGCGGCGTAATAGTTGAGTTCGTAATATTTAATGCGTTGTTTTCTGATTCTGCCGAGAAAGTAATAATCCCGCTTGTTCCTCCGCCGAATGGTATTACCCTCCATACCCCGCCGCTGCTACTGGAATCAATTAAATATATTTGTCTAATTTCACCTGGAACAATAATCGTACCTATAGGGCTACCTGCATTATTTAAAATAGTAAAATCATAACTCCCAACATTATTAAATAATAAGCTAGTACCGGTTTCTACAGTATTGGCAGGCGGCAACGTAATTGTATAGGCATCGTTACTAGAGCTAACATCGTTAATATCGCTAACAACCTCTCCTTCGGTGCGTGGATACGGCCAAGAGAGTTTAATATCGCTATTTAATATAATTTCCGAATAAGACATAATATTCTACATTGCCCTGTCTGAAAACGGCATGACCGGATTATAGATGTCAGTTTGTACTTTCTGCAAAGTATCACGCATTACTCTTATAGCTTTGTTTTCGTAATATTCCTGTTCTTTAATCCCGTAACGTTCATCACGTGCTAAAACAATAGTATCACCGGTAGTAATACAATCATTTTCCGATCTTAAGTCTCCTCTATAAGTACGTTTGTTTTTAAGCCTATCAGGAGATACAATATACCACTTTTTTGCGAGTAACCTGTTAATACGTTCAGGGCTATTAAAGGCAAAGTAATATTCCTCGCCCGGTTGCATTATTTCATCGATTAAAGCTTTAAAAGGACAGGTTGAATCAGTGAACATCAAATCAAAATCATTGTTTTCAAGATCATGCTCCCTGATATCTCTATCTACGGACTTAAACTCATTATTCTTGTCTTGTTTATATTTAATTGCCATTTTTTGACCTCATTTCCTTATTATGTTTATCTAGAAGCTCACGATATCTCTCATAAGACATACCAAAAGCAAGCGCCGCCTTTTTCTCTCTATCGCTTAATTCCCTTGTTTTTGGATCAGGGACCCCTTCCATAGGGGCACGGCTGCGAACTGCCCCAAAATGTTTGGCGGGTACATGAGCAGAGGAAATATCAGGCGACTTTAAATTATCGATATACTCATCTATCATGCTGTAATAACTACCGGAACCGATTAAATGTGCTTTATTGGTAGTCTGATATTTACGATCTAGTTTTGTAATAAAAGATAATACCTGGCTTGCTAGCTTTTCATCATACTCAGGGGCGTTTCTATCTACTTCGGGATTACTTTCAAGCCAGCTATATAATCTATCCTCATATTCTCTAGCCCGAACCTGATTAAGATGTTCTTCGGAATATTCTTTTGGAGGTAAATCGGTTATTTTAGAGGCTTCATTCAAAGCATGGGTTGCTTTTGAAATATCCGCTGTAGCACGAGCGACAGAGGCAGCATCCCCGCTCTCTAGTGCCAACTGAAGCCTTGCCTGTGCCATTTCGAGTTCGCTCGTAACATTATTCTTATAATGAGTAGAACCTGCATTTACAGCTTGATGGAGCAACTGCTCCATTTGTAATTTTTCTTGCTGTAACTGTTCTAAGCGTTCGGCCATCGCGGCTTTTTCTGCTCGTTCTTTTCGTAGTTTAGCCCAGTATTTATTATCTTTCTCAGGTGTAGAGCTTTTAGCCGGTTTTTCTTCTTTCTCTGGAGCATCTGCAGGAATATCGTTTTTATCGGCATTGCTATCTAGATTTTGCGTAGCTTCTTCTGATTCCTTAACAGGAGCTTGTACTTCTTTATCCTCGCCTTTCTCGTCCTTATTTTCGGCTACTTCTTTTAAAGGCGGAACAGCAGCGTTTAAGTCGCTTGTATTTTCAATATCTATTTTAAACATATTCTTACCTTGATACTTTTGATGGATTATCGACTAGTAGTTTGATTTTAAAATCTTCTACCATAATTATCGGCTCACCCTCATATTTTGACTGCAATGATGAACCACGGGGGAATATGACCCAGTCTCCCTCTTTTACATAAGGGCCACTTGGAAACTGATCGCCCTTATAACTATCCGGGCCAAGTTTCAATACCATGCCGACCATTGAGTTGTATTCCAGGTCATCTTTTACAGAGGTTTGCGGAATGATAACTCCTCCTCTTGTGACCTCCTCAACAGGCGGTTTGTAAATAAGAATTAATACATTAATTCCGGTAACCGATACTTCCTTGAATCTCTCTATCATTGCTTCCTTATTAAAGGATTCCAGATCAATTCCTTTGGTTTTAAAATCTTCCGGTTTGTAATTTATGTGAGTTTCTGCTTCAAAGATTCTATCTTTACTTAAAGCAGAATGGGTACTATCATTCATATGATTTGCCTATTAATTAAAGGTTAAGTTGGTGAATTAATGAGGATATTTAGATTTCGAAGCCTTAAATATCCTCTAGTTGCAAAATATAGAAACGTCAATTAGTCATTGTTATTTACCTCTATTATGTGTCTGTTAAACAGTTCAAGGGCTATATCAAGACCGGCAATTACCCCGACATGATACTTGTAATCCTCTAGCGTAGAGATGCTGGCCGGATTACTTAAAATGCTCCTGTACCTATCAATTTCAGCTTCAATATTTCCTATAACGCCGGTAGTAAAAGAACGTTGCTTATACATATTATTGCGGTTAATGAAGGTCATTTGCCGCTCCTCCCCATATTTCTAGGCTTTACTGCTGCCCCGCTCTTGGTAGCAACGTCCTTTCTAATTTTAGCTGCGCCTCCGCTAGCATACTTATTACAGCTTGTTTCTTTTTCTCTGGCTCTTTCTTGCATTTGACGCATTGCAAGCTCTCTTTTTTGTCTATCCATAAATAATCTCCTCTTGTGTTGGCTCAGGTGGAATTTGCGATCTTAGAGCTTCTACTTGTGCCTTTAACTCAGCTTCTTTTGCCTTGTACTCAAGCTTTAGTAATTCAAGCTCGTTCTTAGTACTCATTTCCTGTTCCTTAGTTAGCGTATCTATTACTTTTTCTTTCTCGTTTAACTCGAGCTTTAAAAGTTCAATTTGATATTTCTGCTCGGCAAGCTGTTGTTGCTCAGCTGCTTTTAACTCAGCTAAATACTTCTCTTGTTCTAGTTTTGCCTTATCAAATTCAATGTTCATTTGGGTCTTATAGCCGTCAGCTTCAATATTTAAATGAGCTAGCCGTTCCTTTGACTCTACTTCCAGTCTTCGCTGCTCTATATCGGCAATCTGTACCTGCAAAGCCGGGTCTATAGGTTGCTCCTGTTGCTCTTGTGGTGCTACTTCAGGAAGTAGTATCTTATCAATGTCGTTAATACCAAGAGCCTGATATACTTTTAAATATACC
>Ga0194128_10003070_pt1 | contig 26173 bp, 20 predicted proteins | sample TA2KigCa65mmetaG_FD_148650 | JGI IMG/M metagenome (GOLD analysis project Ga0194128, IMG submission 148650) | Freshwater microbial communities from Lake Tanganyika, Tanzania - TA2015037 Kigoma Deep Cast 65m | ecosystem: Environmental > Aquatic > Freshwater > Lake | place: Tanzania: Lake...
CGCAGCTTGACACGTCCTTCTTCGCCTCTGAGAGCCAAGGCATCCCCCATACGCCCTTAATAACTTTGTCTTCGGTACTCAATGTACCCGCTCTTGTATCTTCTCTTCCCATGATGTCAAAGAACTTATTCGACCAACTATTTCCAATGGAACAAGTAATCGAATGGTGGAGGATAACGGAGTCGAACCGATGACCCCCTGCTTGCAAAGCAGGTGCTCTAGCCAGCTGAGCTAATCCCCCTTCTCAAAATGAACGTCATTCAAAACACGGACAGCAGAAAAGTGGCCCGGAAGAAGAAATGGAAATGAGGATGCGAAAGTAGCAAAAAAAACGACAAGCGTATAACTTTTAACGAAAAATAAAGAAAGGCATGGGTCTAAAGCCAGTATTTTGCAACTGCATTCAATACCCCATGATTCGAACGAACTTTATATCAATATTTCTATCTATGCCCCTTTTTCTCCTTATTCAAGTGAATTAATTTTGAGATGAAAAAAAATTAGAAACCCTTTTTCAGGTGCGACTAAATAGGGTGGCACCTACTTTCCGTCCATCTGATAGAACATAAACGACCATTTGTCGGTCTGTTCATCGATAATCATGGAGGTAGGTTTACCCGCGCCGTGCCCCGCCTTGGTTTCGATGCGAATCAGGATAGGATCAGGCCCCGTGTGGCCCGCCTGCAGGGCTGCCGCAAACTTAAAGCTGTGTGCCGGCACCACCCGATCGTCGTGGTCGGCCGTCATGATCATAGTAGCCGGATAAGCAGTGCCCTTCCTCACGTTATGCACTGGCGAATATCCAAGCAAATAACGAAACATATCGGGGCCATCATCCGCCTTCCCGTAATCGTAGGCCCATCCCGCACCAGCTGTGAACACATGGTAGCGCAACATGTCGAGCACCCCTACCGCGGGGAAGCAAACGCGGAACAAATCTGGGCGTTGGGTCATGCAAGCCCCCACCAGAAGTCCACCATTCGACCCACCCGCAATAGCCAATTTCTTACTGCTGGTATAACCCTCTTTGATCAAAAATTCCCCGGCTGCGATAAAATCATCGAATACATTCTGCTTGCGCATCTGTGTTCCGGCATCGTGCCAGGCATCTCCATATTCACCCCCACCCCTCAAATTGGCCACTGCGTAGATTCCCCCTTTTTCGAGCAAAATGATGTTCGACGTACTGAAAGCGGGCGTTAGGCTGATGTTGAACCCGCCATATCCGTAGAGCAGGGTTGGGTTTGTTCCGTCGCGCTTGAGTCCTTTTTTGTGGGTGATGATCATCGGCACCCGTGTTCCATCTCTGGAGTTGTAGAAGACCTGATGGCTTTCGTAGAGTGAGGGATCAAAATCGACGCCGCTCTTTTTATACACCTCACTCTTGCCTTCGTTTATGGCATATTGGAAGATGGTTGGCGGAAAAATATAGGATGTAAAGCTGTAATAGAGGGTTTTATCGCGGCGGCGGCCATCGAATCCGGAGGCTGTGCCGATACCGGGCAGTTCAATTTCCCGGATCCGGTTGCCCTCCAGATCGCATTGCACAACCTGGCTCACGGCATCGCGGATGTATTGGCAAAACAGGAAGCCCCCGGCCTGGGAAACGCTCAGCGGGTATTGCGATTCCGGGATGAGGGTCTCCCAGCTGTCGGTGTTGGGACTCTCCGCACGGGCCCGCACGAGACGGCGGTTTGGGGCCTCTAGGTTGGTGAGGATATAGATCCACTCCCCTTCGCTGTGTACCACATCATGCTCGTGTTTCATGTCATCCGCAATACTCATCATGGGCTCACCCTCGCGGTCTAGTCGCTGCACATACAATTCATTCCCGTATGTGGCATTGGCGGCCGTCACCACCAGAAACTGCTGGTCTTCCGTCACGAATCCGCCCACATAGCGGCGGGGTTGTTTGTCACCCCCAAACACGAGCTGGTCGCTCTTCTGGGGGCTTCCCAATTTATGGTAATAGAGTTTATGCTGCTGCGTTTTAGCAGAGAGGGCAGATCCAGCTAGTGGCTTGTCGTAGCTCGAATAGTAGAAACCCTCATTGCCTTTCCAAGATAAACCGCTGAATTTGACGTCGAACAGTGTGTCGCCTATCAATTTACGGCTCTCCACATCCATCGCGAGCACTTTACGCCAATCGCTTCCTCCTTCGCTGATCTGATAGGCACATAGACTACCGTCCTCGGTGAAGTTGATACCTGCCAGTGAGGTAGTGCCACTAGCCGAAAATTGGTTGGGGTCGAGGAACACCTCAGGCTTTCCGTTCTCTTTTTGGCGGTACAGCACCGACTGGTTTTGGAGTCCATCGTTCTTATAGAAATAGGTATAGGCTCCGCGCACGAAGGGTGCCGAATATTTCTCATAGTTCCACAGTCGCGTGAGTCGCTCCTTAATGGAGTTACGGTAGGGAATCTGGGCGAGGTAATCGTTGGTGACTTTATTCTGACGACCTACCCAGTCGGCGGTCTCGGCCGACAAATCATCCTCCAGCCAGCGGTAGGGATCTTCGACCACCACCCCGTACAGGGTGTCGCACTGGTTTGACTTACGGGTTTCCGGATACCGGATGGCAGCGCCCGCAGGCGCTTGTTGTGCGATGCTTGTCATGGGAAGCAAACAGATGGTGAGGACTTGGAGAGACTTCATGTTCAATTGTGAATTTTAAATTGTGAATTATGAATGATAAATGAAAAATGATAAATTTTAAGTGGATGCTGATTAGCAGATAAATAACGATTGATAATTTATAACTATCATTAGTTTGCTTGGTTTATGAGGTTCGACATTTCTTCTTGCAGGCGGAGTGCTTCTTGGCCGGCACGGATGGCGTAATCGGGGCCCGAGGAGGCGTATAGTATCGACCGGGAGGCGTTCACCAGCATACAGGGTCCAGTGGCGGTGGATGCGGAGGCGTATACTTCAGCGAGACTTCCGCCTTGGGCCCCTATACCAGGAATGAGGAAAAAATGCTGTGGAAGTGCTGCTCTTAACTCATTTAACTCGGTGGTGCGGTTGGCACCTGCCACGAGCATGATTTGACCGGGGCTGCCCCAATCTGCAGCGGCATGGGCTATGGAAAGGTAGAGAGGTATGCCCTTTGCATCGGTTCGGTACTGAAAATCTGAGGCACCCGGGTTGGAGGTAAGGGCCAAAACAATCGCCCATTTGTCGCTGTAGGCCAGGAAAGGTGCCACTGCATCCCGACCCATATAGGCATTTAGGGTGATGGCATCAAAATTCAGCACCTCAAAAAACGCGCGCGCATATTGCTCGGCGGTATTGCCAATATCACCCCTCTTTGCATCAGCAATGGTGAAGATTCCATCGGGTATGAATTTCAGGGTTTCCTGCAACACCTCCCAACCTTGTGGACCCATAGCCTCGTAGAAAGCTATATTGATTTTGTAGGCTGCGGCGTATTTGTGAGTCGCTTCAATGATCACTCGGTTAAAATGCAGGACATTTTTTTCATTCGCCTCCATACCGGCCGGCAACCGCCGGGGATCGGTATCCAAACCCACACACAGAAAACTACTCTTTTTTATGATGTTATTTGAGAGCTGCGAGTGATTCATCCTGTGAGGGTTGGTTTGTAGTTATGCCCGGTTGATCAGAATTTAGTTGGGGGGTTCTTCCATCCGAAACGCCGGCCCGGTGGATGGAAATGGCTCGGGCAATCGTAGCAGACAGGCTTTGAAAAATAGGCTGATAGGGCGATTTTGACCATTTTTGTTCATCCGTGAGCGGAAAATCTGCTAATGTGGAAGCGTCATTCGTAGACCCACCCATCTCCGATCTCTGTGCGGGCCGACCCTCGCGCGCCATCAGAGGCATCTGAGTGAGCAGCGGAACATTAAACTCTTCGGCCAATGCGGAACCCCCGCCCTGTCCAAACAGGTAATATCGTTCATCGGAACGATCAGCCGGGGCAAACCAACTCATATTCTCGATGAATCCCAGTAGGTTAATCCGCATCGATTCAATTTGACACATAGCCGCGGACTTTCGTGCATCGGCCAGTGAAAGTTCATGTGGGGTGGTCACCAGCACAGCAAAAGAATCGGGAAGGAGCTGGGAAAGCGTAAGGTGTACGTCGCCCGTGCCCGGTGGCATGTCGACTACCAGATAATCGACAGAACTCCAAAGGGTGTCAGTAACCAGCTGTTTCAATGCATTGCCGGCCATAGGTCCACGCCATACAAGGGGCTGGCCCTCTTCAATGAGCATGCCGAGCGACAAAACTGCGACGCCCGCGCAGTTGATGGGCTTCATTTTTCCCTCCACCACATCGGGTCTCCGGCCCTGCACCTGCCAGAGGGTAGGCTGACTCGGGCCATGTACATCCGCATCCAGCAGGGCCACTTGTGCTCCTAAATCGGCCAGAGATCGGGCCAGGCCAGCGGCCACTGTGCTCTTCCCTACCCCACCCTTGCCCGAAAGCACAAATACCACCTCGCCAATTCCCTCAGGCCGAAGAGAACCCTCCTTTTTCTCCCATACTCGAACGTCCATTAGGATCTCGACCGGATAGCCAGGGAAATCCCGTTCCAAGGCTGCGCGACAATCGGCTTCGATCTGATCGCGCAAGGGGCAAGCAGGTGTGGTGAGATATAAGGTAAACGAGATCCGATTCGGATCGACTCGAACGTCCTGTACCATGTTGAGGTACACCAGATCCCTTTTGAGGTCGGGGTCGACCACGCTTGACAGGGCCTCCAATACCTGTTCGGCATTGGGAGTAAAACGATTCATTACACAAAATTAAGGGTTTTAAAAGTGCTTCCCGCCCGCTATTTTTACTACATGTCTGAAGCCCTTTCGGTCAGTCAGTTCAACCAGCTGATTAAATCACTTCTCGAAAATGCGGCCTTTTTGCAGCAGGTTCGTTTGCAGGGAGAAATCGCCCAAATCAGTCGTCAATCTTCGGGCCACCTGTACTTTACCCTGCGTGATGCAGAATCGCAATTGCCCTGTGTCATGTGGCGTGCTCAGGTCGAACGACTGAATTTTGCACCCGCTATCGGAGTGCATGTAGTGCTGACGGGCGGTATTGGAGTGTACGTGCCCCGTGGATGTTATCAGTTGACCGTTACAAGCATGGAGGAGGAGGGTGTGGGTGACCTTTATCGCGAATTTGTTCGCCGTAGGCAACGTATGGAATCAGAGGGATTGTTTGATGAAACCCTGAAAAAACCCATCCCCCGTTTTCCGGATTGGGTGGGCGTGGTGACGTCTGCCGGGGGTGCCGTTATCCATGACATCAGTAAGACCATTGCCCGCCGCTTTCCTGCCACCCGAATCCGTCTGGCTGCCAGCCGGGTTCAAGGCGCTGAAGCGCTGCCCGAACTGATTTCGGCCTTACAACAGCTCGACACCGACCCGCAGATTCCGGTCATCATCCTGGCCAGGGGCGGGGGAAGTCTCGAAGACCTCTGGAATTTCAATGAGGAAGCACTGGTGCGCTGCATCGCTGCCCTGGAGACCCCCGTAATTTCAGCCATTGGCCATGAGCGTGACTACACGCTCTGCGATTTTGTGGCCGATTTACGGGCTCCGACGCCCACTGCCGCCGCAGAAATGGTGAGTCCGGATCAGATGGAAATCCGGCAATGGCTCGATGAGCAGGTGGAGTTGGCTAGGCAAAAAATGAGGTATAGAATCCGTCGCGAATCGCAGGGGTTGTCCGATTGGCAAAACCGATTACGGGATCTCTTGCGCGCACGCCTCAGGTTGGCCTCCGTTGAGCTCAATGCTATGCAGATGCAGGCCGACGCCCTCCACCCGAAATCGGTATTGGATCGCGGTTTCAGCGTTACACTTCACAAGGGCAAGAGGTTGCGCCGATTGTATGATGTTGCCCCAGGCGATGAATTGCACACCCTGCTGGCGGATGGCTCGATCGATTCACGAACCGAACGGGTAAATCCAAAAGTAGAATAATTAGAATAAGAGTAGGATGGGAAAGGGGGAAGAAGGGAAATAGGAATAGTGTAGCAAGGGGAAGAAAGTGGTATGGAGGGAAAGAATAGATTAAAGCGAAAGGCAAATCAAGAAAAAGGGCGGATGAGGGAGGAAGCGGATGAGGATGAAGAGGATAAGGAAGGAAACGTATGAGGGAGGAAACGGATGAGGGAGGAAGCGGATGAGGGAGGAAGCGGATGAGGGAAAAACATCCTCCCAGCGCCTTCAACTGCACCCTCCAGGAACTTCGTTCTGATCACATCCGCGAGGAGGCTACCAGATCGAGGTTGGTGTAGCCGATCCCGAATACTTCGCTCAGATATTTGTTTGTGAGCTGACCGTGGTAGCAGTACACCCCTGCGCGCAGTCCCCTATCGAGCCAAAGGTGTGTTTCAAGTCCACCATGCTCGCCCGACTCGAGTAAAACTCCGCTCATTATGCTGCTAAGGGCCTCAGATGCTGTATTGGAAACCCTCGAAGGAATGTTTGGCACGCAGTAGTGGGTGACCCCATATTTTTGGAACACCGGGTGGGTATGGTTGGTGATTTCGGAAGTCTCGAAACACCCCCCCTGATCAATACTCACATCGATGATGACCGATCCGGGGCGCATGGCCTGCACCATTTCCTCAGTTACCAACAGAGGTGTTCGTCCCAGCGGCGCATGTATGGCGCCCACGGCCACATCGGCCTGTTTGAGTTCCAGCGCCAGAGTTGTAGGTTCAACCAAAGAAGTGTAAACACGCTGGCCCAGGTTGTTCTGCAGGCGTCGGAGCCGGCTCACACTGTGGTCGAACACCCGCACCTCACTGCCCAATCCCAGGGCTGTACGTGCCGCGTATTCCCCCACCGTTCCAGAACCTAAAATGACGACACGGCTGGGAGGGATTCCGGTGATGCCCCCTAATAATTTTCCCACGCCCTCGCTGCTGTGGCTCAGGTATTCCGCAGCGATCAGAATGCAGCAACTGCCAGCGATCTCGCTCATGCTGCGCACAACGGGAAGGGCGTCGGACCGATCTCGGAGGTATTCATAGGCCACCCCCACAATTCTCTTTTTCAGCAACTCCTTAAGGTAATCTTCCTGCATCGTAGGCAAGTGCAGGGCCCCGAAAATAAATTGTCCACCCGTCAGATACTGAAGCTCCTTCGGCGGCACCGGTCCCACTTTCAGGATAACTGGTGCTTTATAAACTTCAACACAGCTCGCAGCAATCTGCGCGCCCGCCTCGGAAAAAGCATGATCTGAATAATAGCTGGCTTTGCCGGCTCCCGTTTCCACCAACACCGTATGCCCGTTGCAGACCAATCTCCGGACGGCGTGTGGACCCAACGCCACGCGATTCTCCTGAAACCCCCGTTCGCAGGGCACCCCAATGGTAAGGGATGCGTGCGACTTTCCCACCATCAGGGGTTGTTCCAAGGCACTGACCCCAGCTACCGCCCCCGAAAAACGTTCATTCACTGACATCAAAGCTCAATTTTAGGATCCGACTATCCCCTTCTAAAATTACCCATTCTATTCGAATATACCGCCCATCCATACGGCTTTTAAAAAACTCTGGCCACTCGATGAAACAGGTCTGATTTCCCTGCAACACATCATCGATACCCAGCGCATCAAGTTGCTTCTCACCTTCCAATCGATATCCATCGATGTGGTATACGGAGGCGCCCTGTCCGGTATAGTATTCCTGAACTATACCAAAAGTGGGTGAGTTCACCGGGTCGGTAACGCCCAGAGCCTGACATACCGCGCGTACGAGGGTGGTTTTCCCAGCCCCAATGTCACCCTCGAGTAACCAAACGGGAATTCCTTCAGACCACCGCAGAATCTCACGTGCCACCTCGTCTACCTCCTTCAAGGAATACCGCCTTTCCCATGCTGCGGGATGGGGTATACTATTTTGGATTGAACTACTCATGGGCATAAGGAACATTACAAACAAAACATCCCACGCGGGGTGGGATGAATTGTGATTCGATTCAACAGAGAACCATGCAATATCGTTCAAATTCTGTCATTCGAACTTTAACCAGCCGACTCCTCTGTTGATTCGCCTCCAGTGGTCGAAGTCGAATCGGCTTCAGAACCTTCATCGGATGAATGTTCCTCGGAAACGACCGGAGCTACAACTTCGGCTGTCTCATCGGCAACTTCTTCTGATGAAACCGATGAAACTTCTTCAGTAGCCAACGGCGAAACCTCTTCTGCAGCGACAACGGGTACGACCTCTTTAGCGGCAACCGAAGTCGATTCTTCAGCAGGCTTCGAAGCAGCGGCTGCTACATCCTTTTTTTTGGGGGATGATCTTTTTTCTCCTTTCGACAATGAGCGCTTCTCGTCCTCCAGAATCTGATCGCGCAATCCAGCCAAAACACCTGAACCACTTAGGGTACCTTTGTCATCCTGGGCATCCGCCATCGCTTTGGCCTGATATTGAGCTACTTCACTGTCTTCCGACGCCTTACCTGCTTCTTTTTTGTCCCTCCATGTATCCGAGTGTGACAATACAATTCTCTTTGCGTCTCTATTGAACTCGATTACCTTGAAATCTGCATCTATATCGACCGAAAGAGGCTTGCCTTTTTCAGTGGCCAGACCCCTCTTGAAGACAACGCCATCAACCCCATATGGCAAGGCAACAATTGCCACTTTTTCATCGATTTGGGTGATGTGCCCCTTATGCACCGTTCCCACTGCAAATACATACTCCAATGTATCCCAAGGGTTGTCGGTCAATTGCTTGTGCCCTAGGCTCAGGCGACGAGAAGCGGTGTCGATATCCAACACCATTACTTCCATCACTTCGTCACGCCTGATGAATTCAGCGGGATGGCTAATTTTCTTAGTCCAACTCAGATCATTGATGTGCACCAAACCGTCAACACCTTCTCCCAGCTCAACAAACAACCCAAAATTGGTGAGGTTGCGTACCTTGCCCATGTGTTTGCTTCCAACCGGAAAATGGGTCGTGATGTCCTGCCATGGATCGGGTGTGAGCTGCTTGATACCTAATGACATTTTGCGCTCCTCGCGATCGATGCTGAGTACGACCGCCTTCACAACCTCCCCAGTCTTTATGAAATCAGACGGATTGCGCAGGTGCTGACTCCAGCTCATTTCTGAAACGTGAATTAAGCCCTCCACACCCGGAGCCAATTCCAGGAAGGCGCCATAATCAGCCACTGTAGCTACTTTTCCTTCCACCACGCTACCTGCCACCACATCTTCGCTCAGTGACTGCCATGGGTGGGGTGTAAGCTGCTTCATACCCAGGCTGATACGCTTACGTTCGTTATCAAATTCGAGCACCACCACCTGAATTTTCTGGTCGAGCGCGAGTACTTCCGATGGATGGGAAACGCGACTCCAGCTGATGTCAGTGATGTGCAATAGTCCGTCTACACCACCGAGATCCACGAACACACCGAAATCGGTCATATTTTTCACAGCTCCCTCCAACACCTGACCCTGCACCATCTGGCTCATAATCTCCACCTTTTGGGCTTCGATATCACTTTCGATCAAAATCTTGTGCGAAACAACCGCGTTGCGCAGGATCGGATTGATCTTGACCACCTTAAACTCCATGGTTTTGCCCACGTACTGGTCGTAGTCGCGCACCGGCTTCACATCAATCTGAGAACCTGGCAAGAAGGTTTCGATGCCATTTACATCCACCACCAATCCGCCTTTGGTGCGTGACTTCACTTTACCCTCAATCACCAATTCTTCCTCATGAGCCTTAACGATCGTGGTCCACGCAGTCATCATACGGGCCGCTTTGCGCGACAACTGCAGTTGACCGTTTTGGTCTTCCTGATTCACCACCAATACATCCACCTTCATTCCGGGTCTAATTTCACCCAAATCACGGAATTCCGACAACGCTACCAAGCCATCCGATTTGAATCCGACATTTAATACCACATCGCGATCCGTCACTGCCACCACGGTTGCATGCACCACCTCATTGGCGTTCAGTGTACTCAGGGTAACCGAGTACATTTCCTCCATTTTACGGCGCTCATCGCTCGCGTAGTGGTGACTCTTACCCGAGTGGGCATCCCAATCAAACTCATCCTGGAGCGGAGCAATGACCGCGGCTGATTTCTTAGCCGGCCTGGGTTCCGCCATCGCGGATACCACATCCGCAGCCGCCTCAGGTTCTGCGTGAACTTCTTCAGTCTCCCCTACCGATGGAGCGGGCTCTTCGTGAGTAGCTTCCGGTTCTGCGTGAACTTCTTCAGTCTCCCCTACCGATGGAGCGGGCTCTTCGTGAGTAGCTTCCGGTTCTGCGTGAACTTCTTCAGTCTCCCCTACCGATGGAGCGGGCTCTTCGTGAGTTGGTTCCGCATGATCCTCAGTAGATTCATGGGAAGACTCTACTGCTGGTTCTTCAGTTGAGGTTGACTCCTTTCCAGATTCGGGAATGGGGCGAATATCGTCTGCGTTGTCGCTGATTGGGCTGTTTTCGGGGTTGTTTTCTGTCATTAATATATTTCCTTCCTGCCTGAGTTTAAGGCGGGGCGAAGGTACGGAAAAAATATGACAAAAGAAAATAAAAGCGCACGAACCGGCCTTAGGTAGAGTGAGTAACGTTCAAGTCACTCGTCTTCCGGGCTACCAATACGGCAACCATAGCATCTCCGCTCACGTTCACTACTGTTCTGGCCATATCCAGGATGCGGTCGACAGCCATAATTAGAGCAATACCTGCCGGATCGAGGCCGACCGACTCCAAAACCACCACAAGCATCACCATACCGGCACCCGGAACACCGGCCGAACCTATCGAGGCCAGAGTTGCGGTGAGAATAATGGTCAACTGATCGCCCCAATCGAGCGGAACACCGAAGGCCTGCGCTATAAATACTGTAGCCACAGCCTGGTAGAGACTTGTACCATCCATGTTGATGGTAGCCCCAAGTGGCAGCACAAATCCCGCTACCTCCCCCGATACCCCCAAATTCTGTTCGACCCGCTCCAAAGTCACAGGAAGCGTGGCGCTACTGGAACTTGTAGAGAAAGCCAACAACTGTGCAGGAGCCATTCCCTTAAAAAATGCCGCGATCGAATAGCGAGCGCCCAGCCAGAGGAATGCGGGATAGACCAAAAACAAAACCACCGCAAGGCCAACCACCACCGTGAGCGAATAGGCTCCAAGTGCCTGCAGCAATTCCAGGGCCGATCTGGGGTCATCGCCTGCAAAATCAGCCACCAAAGATGCCAAAAGGGCAAAAACACCCAATGGGGCGCCTTTCATGATCAGCTCCACAAGCTTTAATATGATCTCATTGACCGCTTCGAAAAAGTCACGCACCACCGCTGTTTTTTGTCGCGGCAGCAAAATAATGCCAATGCCGAAAAACAGGGCGAAAAACACCACCTGCAACATTTGCGTGTTGTCGGTAAGTGCATCAAAAATATTGGACGGCACCGTGTCCACCAGTGGCTGAAGAGGACTCTGCTCGGTGACCTGCCGTGCTGTTTCGGCCTTGCTTTCGGCCTGACTCGAGAAGCTCTCTTTTAGCGCATCACGGCGTTCGGGTGTGATGTACTGACCAGGCTGTACCCAATTCACCACCAGCAGTCCGATGCTGATGGCCAAAACAGTGGTCGACATATACAACGCAATGGTTCTTCCACCCAAGCGCGACAGTTTCCCCACATCTGATAGTCCCGAAACACCCACCACCAACGATGCAAGCACCAGTGGGGCGGCGATTAACTTCAGCAGATTCACAAACAGGGTTCCTAGTGGCTTGATCCAGTCCACTACCCAGTCGTTCCATCCCATGTAGCTCGACAAAATTCCGAAAAGCACACCTGTCACCAGACCCGACAATATCTGCAAATGAACGGGCAGGCCTTTTGACCGTATGGATTCGGTTGATGAGTGGATTGGTGCTCTGGTCGACATATATCTGGATTATTGGTCTATGAATGATGAGCCAAATATAGCAGCATCTGGATTGAAGAACAGGCATTATCCTGTTTGATGGATGAGTTTATTCGCCATCGACCGATTCTCGCTGTGTTCTGGCTTGATCGGAAACATGGCCCGGTTTCAGTCAACCGATTCTTGCAGTAAGTAGATTTTATCAGCGACGGAGTTCGAACTCAATCAACCGATTCTCACGGTTCGGGAGCGTAGCGCGTGGTCGGCCAAAACGAGGGCCGCCATGGCCTCCACGATAGGCAGAGCACGGGGAACCACACAGGGATCGTGGCGTCCCCCAATCTCTATTTTTACCGGATTTCCATGGCGGTCGACCGTATTTTGTGGTCGTGGAATGGAGGAGACAGGCTTGAACGCCACATCCAGAATGATATCGGCTCCGTTGCTGATGCCCCCCTGTATACCCCCAGAATGATTCGTTCCCGGTATTATTTTCCCATCACTATTAACATAGTTATCGTTGTAGACAGATCCCCTGCCCATAGCGGCCTCAAAACCGGCACCGAAAGTGACTCCCTTTACGGCATTGATTGATAGCATGACTTTGCCCAAATCGGCCTCCAAACGATCAAAAACCGGATCGCCCCATCCCGCGGGCACTCCCTGCGCTACGCAGCGGATGGTGCCGCCCAGTGAATCTCCTTCCTCCTTCACCTGCGCGATGAGTTCGGTCATGCGCTGTGCGGTTGGGTGGTGTGGACAACCTACAACCGATTCGGCGGCCTGCTGCAAATCGAGTTCCGTGTAGGGTATGTCGAGCCTGATCTCACCAATTCCCGTTACGAACGAGTAAATTTTGACACCCAATTCCTTGAGAAGAAGTTGTGCCACTGCCCCGGCTGCCACGCGTGCAACCGTTTCGCGGGCAGAACTACGCCCCCCACCCCTGTGGTCACGCCGTCCAAAGCGAGCCTCATAGGTGTAGTCGGCATGCGAAGGGCGGTACACATCCCGCAATTGCTGGTATTCGACCGATCGCTGGTCGGTGTTCTTGATCAGCAAAGAAATCGGCGTTCCGGTCGTGAACCCCTCGAAAACTCCCGACAGGATCTCGCATTCATCCGATTCCTGGCGCGGACTCGTTAAATCGGAGTGACCCGGGCGCCGGCGTGCCATTTGTTGGGCGATGTAGGCCGGGTCGATCGGCAATCCGGCCGGACAACCATCGATGACGGCGCCGATGGCCGGACCGTGCGATTCGCCCCAGGTGGTTACCCGAAACAAACTTCCTATGGTATTCCCGGACATGTAACCCGCTCCTTCGTACTGTATTGACTTAACCTCACAAATATATGGCTCATGGCTGCCAACGCATCCCCAAGCGCTCCAGCTCATTCCAATAGCCAGGGTAAGATTTGTTGACCACCTCGGGCCGATCGGGACGAACCGTGTAACCCTGGCTAGCCATTAGACTGAACGCCATGGCCATGCGGTGGTCGCCCCTGGTGATCACATCAATAACTCGATTTTGATCCGATGCCTTGGGGATACCTCGCATCAACCAATACAAACCCTCTTCTCTTTCTTCAATGCAGGCACCCGCTGCACGTAAGTTTTGCAATACCCCCTCCAATCTATCACTTTCCTTGACCCGAAGGGTTTCGAGTCCCGTAAACATAGCGGACTGGTTTTTCAAGGCGCATAAGACCAAAGCGGTTGGCATGAGATCCGGAGCGTCTACACCATTGAAATCGACGATCGAAGCGGGCATTTCAGCCGAATCGCCATCTTGTTTTTTATTTATCGATATGGCCTTTCGCCCCAGGCTCTTGGAAGCGTTAGCGCCCAAAAGCGCATCCATCGGTCGGTTACGTAATATGAGACCGCCCTCCCCCTCAACCGTTTGAACCCCGAGCCCCGCGAAGGCATCAACACATACGGCATCAGCCTGCAGGCTAAAAAGCTTTAGACGGGGGATAAACAGCTCTGATTGGGGCATGAGTGCTGTCCATGCAAGCCAATAGGCCGCAGAAGACCAGTCGGGTTCGACCTCAACACTCGCAGGTGGTTGGTATTCGGCCTGAGGGATACGAATGTCTTGTTCACTTATGACATAAACCCTGGCGCCCCAGCGTTGCATCAAATCGAATGTGAGTTGCAAGTAGGGACGAGAAACGATTTGGGTCGACAAACGCAAGCGTAGGCCACCAACTATGCAGGGAGCCAAAAGCAGCAAAGCCGACACAAATTGGGAGCTGATCCCTGCATTTATAGGCAATGAATCGAGGCCAGTGGGCATCTTCAGCGGTGCGCCGCCCTCAATGTGCAGAGGCAGGCATCCCTCCTGACCCAGGTATTGAATCTGAGCACCCAACAAGCGGAGGGCGTCGACCAGTGGACCGATCGGGCGCTCGTGGGAACGCTCTGTCCCTGTCATGCGGTGTATGCCTGGTGTAATGCACAACAATGGAAGAACAAACCGCATGACCGTTCCTGCATCTCCGATCATAACTTCGCCACCTGAGCCCTTATCAACCAGACCTTTCAGAACGGATTGCATCCGAAGCGTATCGCCGGCGGTCGACAAACCATGAATAGAACTTAACGGGTTGCCCGCAAGGTGGTTTATCAGCAGTAAGCGGTTGCTGATGCTTTTAGACCCCGGCATTTCTACATGTCCCCGTAATCCGGTTAGTCCGCCCGGGGGCATGCTCAGTTCAGCCATGTGTTGAGATCGAACTTTCTAAGTAGAATGCCGACCTCTTGAGGGCTGAACAACAGCTCAGTACGGCAATTACCGGGGTATGTAGGTAGACTAAACCCGATCCTCCCCGACTTGTTCTTTTTATCGCCCGCCATCCAAGGTAACCATTCTGAGGTTTTGGGCCACTTTCGCTTCGTAACAAATCGTGGAATGTCCAACATCCATTCCAAAGCCCCATCTTCGGTAACCAAACCGGCTTGTACGGCTATCCATCCCTCCGCCATAAGACCAGCCCATAAGGCTTGTCCGTGCGCAATGGCCTGCCCCTGATCGAGGTACCATGCCTCGAGCGCATGTGCTACCGTATGACCCGTGTTTAAGATCTTGCGATAATTTTTTTCGTGGGGATCGACGCCTGCCCAGTACATTTTGACATCGGCCGCGCGGCGCACCCACCCCATTCCGGGAAGGGCATCGGGGGCCAGTTTCTCCAGATAATCGATGACCCCGATATCTTCGATTAGTCCGTGTTTAAACATCTCAGCCTTTCCGTTACGCACCTCCTCTGCGGATAGACCCTTCAGCATGGCAGCGTCGAGGAGTACCGCCGAGGGTAGATAGAATGTCCCGACCTGGTTCTTCCATGGGCCCAGGTTGACGGCTGTCTTGCCGCCAAGAGCTGCGTCTACCTGTGCAAGCAGGGTGGTAGGAACATGCAACATAGGTATACCGCGCTGATAGTTGGACGCCACGAAGCCCCCCAGATCGCACACCATGCCCCCGCCCACGTTTATCCATCCGGAGTCACGAGCAGCGTTGGCGTTGCGCAGTTCCTTCCACAGGCGCTCGGCCTGTTGAATTGACTTATTTTCCTCGCCTGCCGGAACCTCCAGGCATAATGCACCTACCGACTCCGCCAGGGGCTGGGCGAGGTATCGGGTGTTGCTGTCGCAAAACACCACTAGCTTATCCAGCTCCTGTTTTTCGCGCCATTTGCCAATCCAATCGACCGTATTTCGGGGTTGAACGAGGGTATGAGGCATTAATGGTGTATAATATTACTATATAATTAATCAGTAAATTCCGATTCACGCGCATGCCGAAACCGTTCTGCTTGTCGGTCTATGCTCTCCTGATGAATGAGAAAGAGCAACTGCCGCACAAAATCGGGGTTCAATTGGGCGCCCCATTCTTGTCGCGTCCTCAAAATTTCTGTCCAACGCTCATGCTGTAATATGGTAATGTCAAATTTCTCCTTCACCGAGCCGATGTCGTCGACCAAAGCCATACGCTCCTGAAGCAGGGAGATGAGTCGCGCGTCGACCCCGTCGATTCGTTCTCTGAGTTGTTCGAGCCGTGCATTCACCACCCCATCGCTGCTCTGTAGGTTTCGGTGTACCAATCGCGCCAGTAGTTCCAGCAGAGCTCTGGGGGTGAGTTGCTGCCGGGAATCGGAAAGTGCCGCGTCGGGGTTCACATGCGCCTCCACCATGAGTCCGTCGAATTCCAGATCGAGTGCCATCTGGGCCACCTCCGCAACGAGCAGTCGATCGCCGGCGATGTGGCTCGGATCGCAGAGGATGAGCATGTCGGAAAATCGACGTCGCAGTTCGATGGGAATTTCCCAAGAGGGGTGGTTGCGGTAGAGGGTTCGACCGAATCCGGTGAACCCGCGGTGTACCGCTCCCAGTTTCTCGACCCCGGCCTTTTGGAATCGCTCGACGGCACCCGACCACAGTTCTAGGTCGGGACTAACCGGGTTTTTGACGAGCACGGCCATATCACTCCCCTCCAGCGCCGAGGCGATTTCCTGCACCATAAAGGGATTCACCGTGGTGCGGGCCCCAATCCAAACATGGCGAATGCCGGCCTCTAAAACCTGTTCCACATGTTCGGCCGAGGCCACCTCCACCAACAGGGGCACACCCGCCTGTTGCGCCAATTCCTGCGTCCATACCAGAGCCGACGCCCCCACACCTTCAAATTGCCCTGGTTTGGTGCGTGGCTTCCAGATGCCGGCGCGAATCAGGTCGGGCCGGGCCGGCAGGATTCCCTTAAGGGTATCGGTGAATTGCTGAGGCGATTCGGCACTGCACGGACCAGCAATGAGCATCTGACGATTGTGTTTATTCCAGGCTGACTTATGAAGCATGTTTAGGTCTGGGGGAGGGGATGGTGTAGGGGAATGCAGATGAGGGGATAAGATAAAGGTCTTTGGAATTCTGCAGATAGGGAGATGTTAATTGTGGCGAGGGATGTGTTTAAGGTCTGAGGCAGAAAGTATGTCGTAGAATTTGGTTTGTGTCGGGGGATGTGGATTGGGATCGAATCGTTAAAGAAAGCGGATAGTGGGGAAAATCAGTTCGGGGTCTATGAATCGGCAAAAGGTTAATCGCTACAATTCAAGCAGCCGAGGTATTAGCCAATAACCAATCATCATCCTCTACCTAAGCGACAAAATGTCAAACAAAAATAAGGGAATAAAGTTGTGGCTTTGGCTTGCGCGGCCCTCATACGTATGTCCTTATTTTTGTCGCGTGCGCCCCGAGGAATTCCGTCAATTAGAAATCGTTTTACCCGAGAATCCGGGCGTTTACCGCTATTACGATCGATCGGAGTTGTTGCTTTATGTTGGCAAGGCGAAAAACCTGCGCAAGCGTGTTTCCAGCTATTTCCGTCCGGATCTTCACCGTGAGGGGCGTCTACGGATGATGATCGACCGCATCGCCCGCATCGATTTCACCCTCACCGAAACGGAGATGGATGCGCTCCTGCTGGAGAACTCCCTCATCAAAACCTATCAGCCACGCTACAACATCCGGCTAAAAGACGATAAGTCTTATCCCTATCTGGTGATCCGCAACGAGCATTTCCCCCGCATTTTCCCAACCCGTCGCCTCATCCGCGACGGCAGCACATACCTCGGTCCGTTCCCCTCGGTTTTGGCCATGCGTACGATGCTTGAGCTGGTGCGCCGCATCTACCCCCTTCGGACATGCAGCCTTCCCCTCACACCTGCTTCCATCGCCCGCGGAAAGTTCCGGGCCTGCCTCGAATACCAAATCGGCAATTGCCTGGCCCCTTGCGAAGGCCGGCAATCGGAGGACTCATACCAGGAACAGATCGACGCCATACGACAAATTCTGAAGGGTCATTATCAAAAAGCCGCAGGTTTGCTGCGCGACGAAATGAAACAACATGCCGCAGATCTGCGGTTTGAACAGGCGGCCCGCGTCAAGAAGAAGATGGAGTTGCTCGAACAGTATCAGGCCAAATCGACCGTGGTGCACCACGACATCACTGAAACCGATGTGTTTAGCGTGGTGATGAAGGAAGACACCGCCGTCGTCAATTTCCTGCATATGCAACAGGGGCGCATTGTGATTAGTCACAACCTCGAAATCTTACGCCGCCTCGATGAGGATGAAGCGACGCTATTACTCTATGGCATCGTGGAACTGCGCAACCGCTACAACAGCGAAAGCAAACGTCTGCTGTTGAACCGTGAAGTCGACGGCTTGCCTGTCACACTCAATGTGCAGGTGCCGCGACAAGGTGAAAAGAAGAAAATTGTGGATCTCAGCTGGAAAAATGCCATGTATTTTCTGAACGACCTGATCCGGCAGCGCGACGATAAACAGCAGGATACGCGAACCACCCGTGTTTTGGCACAGATGCAGAAAGACCTGACGCTAAACCGTCCGCCTGCCCATATTGAGTGCTTCGACAATTCCAACTTCCACGGCAGCTCGGCCGTTTCGGCCTGTGTGGTATTTCGCGATGCAAAACCGAGCAAGAAAGACTACCGGCATTTTCTCATACGCAGCGTGGAGGGTCCCAATGATTTTGCCAGCATGAAGGAGGCTGTATACAGAAGGTATCGTAGGCTGGTTGAGGAAAAGTTGCCCCTACCCGATCTGGTGGTGGTCGACGGCGGGAAGGGACAGTTGTCGTCGGCCCTTGAGGCACTCAGCCAACTCGGCTTGGAGCGGAAGTTGCCTGTTTTGGGGATTGCCAAGAATCTGGAAGAACTATTCTACCCCCACGACCCGGTGCCCCTCCACCTCGATAAGAAAAGTATTACCCTTAAAATCATCCAGCAGATGCGCGATGAGGCACACCGCTTTGGCCTAACCCATCATCGGAACCTTCGCTCCCGCAAGTTCATTGCTACCCAGCTCACCGAAATACCTGGAGTAGGCACGAAATCGGCGGAGATTCTGCTGCGCCGCTTTGGTTCGGTGGAGCGTTTATTTAGTGCCGCGCCCTCTGAGTGGATCGAAGCAGTGGGTGCCCGGAGGGCCGAAGCCATCCGATTATGGTGCGAGGCGAACAATTCTGGCAGCGAGGCAAACCCTAGAGCTGGAGAATCAAACCTTCCGGCTGACGTTTCTATCCCTAAGGCCGCAAATGAGAGCCCTGCCGCTGGCGAAACGAATCAAATAACCAAAGAGTCACCTCTTGTTCCCAACGAAAATTCCCCCATATGACCATACAAGAAGTACAAACAGCACAACAGGCCCTTACTTTTTTGGAGGTGCATGTACGCCTCAACCGCGAGCTGAAAGGTTTTGTTCGTCCACTCGACAAAGACGTGAAACAGGTATTCGACCCGGAAAAAAACAAGAGTTTTCGTCAGGGCCAGGCCAGCCGTTGGCTGCTGCTCGATGAGGAGGGCGTGGCCGTGGGCCGTATTGCCGCGTTCACCAACCGCAAATACAAAAACAAGGGAGATCAGCAGGCCACAGGCTGTTTTGGCTTTTTCGACTGTCGCAACAGGCCCGAGGAGGCGCAACTCCTGCTTCAAACGGCCAGAGTTTGGCTTGAAAAAATGGGGATGCAGGCAATGGATGGCCCGGTGAATTTCGGCGAACGCGACCGCTTTTGGGGTCTGTTGGTTGATGGATTTGAAGCACCTCCCTACGGCATGAACTTCAATCCGCCCTACTATGAGTCGCTGTTGACCGCCACCGGCTTTCGTCCGTTCTACCACCAGATCTGTTACCGCCGTCCGGTTCAGGATCCCCTTCCAAAGCGCTTCTTGGATGTACACAAAAAACTTAAGGAAGAAGGCATTTATCGAGCCGAGCGGGTGCGGTTGGTTGACTGGAAACGGTATGCACGCGACTTTTGTCACGTTTATAACAAGGCATGGGCCAAGCATGAGGGTAACAAGGAGATGCCACAAGAACAAGCCCTCAAAATTTTCAAGGCGATGAAGCCGATCATGGACGAGGACATAGCCTGGTTTGTGTATGCGAACGACGAACCAGTGGCGATATATCTTAATATTCCCGACCTCAACCAGATCTTCGTGCGCTTCAACGGCCGGCTGGGATGGTTAGAGAAACTCAAACTGCTGTGGTATCTCAAACGTCGCACCTGCACCCGTTTTGTGGGGATAATTTTCGGTATTACACCGGAGTACCAAGGCAAGGGAGTCGATAAATTCCTGGTGGTGGAAGCAGCTCGGGTCATTCAGGGTCGCACCCGTTACCAGGAAACTGAACTGCAGTGGATTGGTGACTTCAATCCAAAGATGATTCAGATCGCCAAAGAGCTGGAATTTGAACAAAGCCGCACCCTCACCGTATTCCGGCTGTTATTCGATCCGGAACAAAAATTTGAGCGCCACCCCATGCTGGGATGAGCATTATGTATATTGCACATCCAAAAAAGAAGAAAAAATGAGGGCTATTCACTTAGTGAGATTATGTCACCTTTGGGCCATTTTAGCTGGCCTTGGAATTAGCCTTTTGTCCCTATCCTGCGCCCGGAAAACAGAGACAGCACGCCCATCTGATTCGAAACAATTCACCAACCCCTACACCAAAAAAGAGTACGAAAAGGCCAGGGAGGTCAACCTGGGCATTCCTGTTGAGAAACAGTGAGCACTAGAGAATTGGAGATGATGGTAAGAAAATGGAGATGATGGAAATTAAGATTGATGCATGTTATGGAAACTTAGAGTATTCCATATAAAAAATAACACGCGCCTCAAGGGCGCGTATTATAGGGAAAATAACCAGGGACCTTCTTCAGACTACAATACCTCGTGATGGGCAAATTCTTTGAGGAATGGATGCTTGGCAGGAACGAGGGATACTGAACTCAATCCCTTAACCAACACCCAGCCAAATAATCCAGCAAAGCCCACGAACATGCCGATCTCGATGAATCCAATTCCTGCTTTCGCACCCAAGGTGCCCGGCATGATTCCGAGGTAGAGGTCGATCCACTTACCAATGATGATCACCAGCGCAACAGCCAGCATAAGTCCGTCGTTGCGCTTGGAGCCCCGTGTCATAAGCAGGAAGAATGGCGCCAGAAAATTGATGACGATGTTGAACAAGAATAAAAACTCAAAGTGCTCAAAGCGCTCCTGAAAATAGATGGTCTCTTCCGGGATGTTGGCGTAGAAAATCAACAGGTATTGTGAAATCCAGATGTAGGTCCAGAAAATACTAAAGGCAAACATAAACTTACCCAAATCGTGGAGGTGGTTGTTGGTCACCATCTTTAGGTGTCCGGCACGGCGCAACAAAATAACGGTGAACGTAATCACCGAAATAGCTGTTACCCATGAAGCGGCGAACTGATAAACCCAGAATATGGTGGAATACCAGTGGGCATCGAGGCTCATAAGCCAGTCCCAGGACGACATCGCCCAGCTGACGGCAAACACAGGCAGGAAGATCACACCAAGGGTTTTGTTACGCTTCAGCATCTTCACCCCGCCGATTTCATCCTCCAGCAGTGAATTGCGCCGCATGGCACGGGTAAACAGATACCACAAAGTAAAAATCACCAGAACGCGGCCCACCATAAAGGGCACATTGAGGTAGGCCACCTTTTCGGCGATGATCTCGTCGTAGTGTTGGCTCCCCGGATCGGCGATGCCTTCCACTGCCCAGTGGTAGAGATGGTTCCAGTGAAACACTAGGGCTAAAAGTAGCACACCCATACCCACATAGGCTACCGGAAGGTAACCCGCCATGGCCTCAGGGATGCGCTTAAAACCGGCCGACCATCCTGCGTTGCTCGCAGCCTGAGTCGACAAAAACAAAGTGCCCATCAGGCCCAGACCCATGAAATACCAATTGTTCAACAAGAAATTAGCCCAAAAACGATCCGGGTTCGTGAACAGGCCGAAAACGATGGCCAGTACTCCGATGCCCATCATGCCCATCAGGATGCGGCGCAATGAATCGGAAGGCGTGAACTGCTCGGGGGCAGGATGGAATTCGTGGTGGTGTCCCATGGTTTATTCTCCCTGATATCCTCTTAATTGGTTGACATAATGTACGATCTGCCATCTTTCGACCGGACGAATCTGTGAGGCTTGTCCCCACATCCTCCCCTTGCCTTTGGAGATTACATGATAGATGTGGCCCGACGAAACGTTAACCACATTAGATGCCTTGTAGTTGGCCACCCCCCCATACTTCTGACCCACCAGGCCGTCGCCGGCACCCGCCTCACCGTGGCATGGCGCGCAATATGAAGTGTAGAAGTATTTGCCTGCGGCCAAATTCTTCTCGTTTTTCTCGAGCGGGTTCTTCAAAATCCGGGCGGCATCGGCTATGCTGTCTTTATGGATGGGGTAGTTGTACATCAATTCCATCCGCGTATTGTCGTAGCCCGTTGAGGAGCGGGGAATACTACCCTCAACAGGGGCGCGCATATTCTTACCGTCGGCATTAACGGTATGTTCGCGTACCTGGCTGTAGGGCTCATAGGAGTCGGAAACATACATCTGGGGGGCGTACTCCCAACCCGGGTCTTTTTTGTCGGCTATCAGGGCACAACCTGAGAGCGACAAGCTAAGTAGTAATATCCTTGCGATCATAGTTCGAGTTCTTTTTCGTGCACTTCTTCGGCACCCAGACGATTCAGCAGAGCGGTAACCGCCGCAGCGTTGGTGCCTTCGCGCTCAATGGCTATACAAAATTTATGGCTTGTGACCCGTAAATCGGGTATTTTCGCTTCATTACCTGGAATAAAGTCACAGACAACAAGGTAGGTACCTACCATGCCCAGTGCGGTGATGAGCACGGTAAGCTCAAAGGAAACCGGAACAAAGTCGGGCCAGGCGAGGGGCGGCTTGCCCCCGATGTTCATGGGCCAATCGATGCCCAACATCCAGGCCTGCATAGTGATGGACAGGATAAAGCCCAAACAACCAAACAGAAAAGCTGCCTTGGGGAGGCGACTGCGCTTATAACCCAGCAAATCATCGAGTCCGTGCACCGGGAAAGGGGTATATACTTCGTGGATGCGGGTACCACTGGCGCGAACCTCCTTTACGGCCTCAAGCAGGGGCTCCTCATCACCGAATACGCCGATAATATAATGCTTACTCATATTGATCCATTAATTGGGGTACAACAACCTGTGGATTCAACTCTTTCAGGTCTACGCCTTCCTTCTCCGCAGTCTTCTTGATATACTGTGATGCCGAGCTCTTGGCTACCGATTTGACCTCGGCCATGGCAACGACTGGCGCAAACTTAGCGAACAAGAAGAAGAGGGTGAAGAAAAGACCCTGGGAACCGATGAACATCCCGATTTCCACCCAGGAAGGAGAGTACATCACCCAGCTCGAGGGAAGGTAGTCGCGGTGCAGGGATGTAACGATGATTACAAATCGCTCAAACCACATTCCGATGTTCACGAAAATCGAGATGATGAACACCGCGGTGATATTGCGGCGCAGTTTCTGCGACCAGAACAACTGCGGGGTGATCACGTTGCAGGTCATCATGGCCCAGTAGGCCCACCAATAGGGACCAAAAGCACGATTAATAAAGGCGTAGCGCTCGTAAGGCACGGCACTGTACCAGGCAATGAAAAATTCTGTGATGTAAGCCGAACCCACGATGGAACCCGTCACCAAAATGATTTTGTTCATCACATCGATGTGGTTTATGGTGATGTATTGCTCGAGGCGCATGGCTTTGCGCATAATGATGATCAGGGTGAGTACCATTGCGAACCCACTGAATACCGCTCCCGCCACGAAATAGGGCGGGAAGATGGTGGTGTGCCAACCAGGGACTACCGAGGTCGCGAAGTCCATCGATACAATCGAATGCACGGAAAGAACGAGCGGAGTGGCCAATCCGGCGAGGATCAGGGACACACTTTCGAAGCGCTGCCAGGCTTTGGCAGAACCATTCCAACCGAAACTGAAAAAGCTATATATCTTGCGGCGCAGACCCGATGCACGGTCACGTATGGTGGCCAAATCGGGAATGAGGCCCACATACCAGAACACAATGGATACAGTTAAATAGGTAGAGATGGCAAATACGTCCCACAACAGGGGCGAATTGAAGTTAGCCCAAAGAGATCCGTAGGTATTGGGCAGAGGAAACACCCAATAAATTACCCAGGGGCGGCCGGCGTGCAGAAGCGGATAGCTACCCGCACAAATGACCGCAAATATGGTCATAGCCTCGGCTGAGCGGTTCACCGCGGTTCGCCATTTCTGACGGAAGAGCAGCAAAATCGCGGAAATCAGGGTGCCGGCGTGACCAATACCAACCCACCAGACGAAATTGGTGATGTCCCAACCCCAGTCGACCGTTTTGTTGAGTCCCCACACCCCTACCCCTGTAAAGAGAAGGTAACCTACAGTTAGGAACCACAGGCCAAGGGCGGCAGCCGAAACAGTAAATCCTAGATACCACCATTTGGTGGGCTTGCCTTCCACGGTCTGGGCAATGTCTTCGGTGATTTTGGCGTAACTGGTCTCACCGGTGATCAGCGGTCGCCTGATGGGGGATTCGTACATCTTATCGTATCGTTTGTTGCAATAGTATTAAACACTAAGATTTTACTGTATCACGGTTTCTGACTTTTGTAAGATAGTTGACCGAGGGCAGCACGTTGAGCTCCTCGACGACACCATAGGAGCGCTCGTTGAGGAACAGACGCGATACCTCGCTCTCCGGGTCGTTGAGATCGCCGAATACGATGGCTCCGGCCGGACAAGACTGCTGGCAGGCGGTCTTAATTTCTCCGTCACCCACTCCACGGCCTTCGCGCTTGGCGTCGAGTTTACCTGCCTGTATACGCTGAACACAGAACGTACATTTTTCCATGACCCCGCGGGCCCTGACCGTTACGTCGGGGTTCAGCACCATACGTCCAAGATCGGTCTGCGTGGGATTCGTATTGAATTTGGGGTTGTCGATGTAGCTGAACCAGTTGAAACGACGCACTTTATACGGACAGTTGTTGGCACAATAGCGCGTGCCCACGCAGCGGTTGTAGACCATCTGGTTGAGGCCCTCATCGGAATGAACCGTGGCCAGAACCGGACAAACCGTTTCGCAGGGCGCGTTGTCACACTGCATACACATAATGGGCTGAAACACCACATCTACCTGATCACCGGTTCCGATCCGGTCGTAATCGGTTTCCTTGTCGATCCGCTCCCCATCTTGCACAAAAGCGTAGTAGCGGTCGATGCGGATCCAGTGCATCTCCCTGCGGTTGATGACTTCCTGCTTGCCCACAACCGGCACGTTGTTTTCGACCTGACAGCTTACCACACAGGCGCCACAACCCGTACACGCATTGAGATCGACCGCCATGGCCCAATGGTGCCCTTCGTACTCGCGGTCCTGCCACAAGGTAATCGCATTTCGGCTCTTGCCAGGATAGACTTTCTCATAGCTGCCGTCGGCCTTTTTGCGGGTGACATACGGACGAACATTACCGTCGGCATGGTCGGCCATGTAGCGGTCGAGGTGTGTCTCCTTCATAATGTTGCGCCCCTCAATGGTATGGTGGGTTTGGGTTTGGGCCAATTCTGTATGTTGACCCGTAGCCTTTACCTGTACGCCCGAAATAATCGATGAACGGTGGTCGCCCGACTGCATAAAAGCGAAGGCATTAACGCCAACCCCCTTGCCGGCGACACCCACATCGTTTCGGCCATAGCCCACTGCAAGGGCAACAGTGCTGGGGTGCATACCCGGCTGAACCAGTACGGGAACCTCAACCTCCACAGATCCGGCTTTCACATTCACCATATCCCCGTCTTTCCAGTTGTTCTCACGGGCGGTCTTCACATTCACCGCCAGGTAGTTGTCCCAACACGCTTTTGATATCGGATCGGGCATCTCCTGCAACCAGGGGTTGCCCGCATGCGCACCATTACCCAAGCTCAATTTTTCGTACAATACCAAATCCAAACCATCGGCCTTACCCGCTGCAATTCCTGAGGCCACTGAACTGTCAAAGCCTTTGTAAACCACCGAAGAACCCGCACGGGCTGAACCAATATATACCCCATTGTGCAGGGCGGTACGCCAGAATGCTCCAGTATCGATGGCACCGGAAGCAGAAGCGAGTCCGTTCCAGGTCGACTTCAACGCGTCGTAGGACGACTCACCCGAACCAGACAGCTGCAGCAACCATTCGTTGAGTGAACGGGTATCGTAGAGCCGTGAAATGGCAGGCTGTTGCAGGCTATACTGACCCGCAACAGGCTCGGCATCGCCCCAGCTCTCTAAAAAGTGGCTACAAGCACCAATAAGACGCGCGCAAACGGCTGTTTCATCGGGCTGGGTGGCGAAGGCCA
>Ga0194128_10003076_pt1 | contig 26157 bp, 4 predicted proteins | sample TA2KigCa65mmetaG_FD_148650 | JGI IMG/M metagenome (GOLD analysis project Ga0194128, IMG submission 148650) | Freshwater microbial communities from Lake Tanganyika, Tanzania - TA2015037 Kigoma Deep Cast 65m | ecosystem: Environmental > Aquatic > Freshwater > Lake | place: Tanzania: Lake...
CAGGCAGAATGGTGGCTGTAATGTGCCTATGATTAATGTAACCTCATATTACTGGAAAGATAAATGTGAAGAACTACTCAGAGATGCTGCTAATTGAGAACTAAGACTACTATATAAGTAAACATCCCTTTGAAGTAATTGTAAAAAATTAAAACATGATAAACGTTAGTATAGAACTAATCAGTCCTTACAGATCACTGCTTGGTATCTTTTTTCAAAAAGGATCTGAACTAATAGAAGGAAAGAAGATGTATTTTACAGAAATATCCTTCGGTGCTATTTTTATCTTTTTAAGATTTGTAAAGTATAACAAGGAGGGGCTATAAGTCCCTCCTTACTTTATGTAGAAGCTTTTTACTTGGTCATATGCTTCCCACTTATTAAGAACACTTAAAGCTGGTATGACATCCTTCCATTCTTTCCAAGCTTTTAATTCACCTTCATGTACCCCACGCTCGTAATAATTCTTATCATATGGTGGGAAAGGTATAAGCATCGTAGTTTTTAATGCTTGACCAAAATCTTTAAGAGTAGTTAAAACAGCGAAAGGTGATTTAGCTATTAGATACTGCTCTTCCATACCAACAATAGGCATCATTGTAGAAACCTCTGTCATCTGACGGCTTTGCTGATAGGCCATGAAGTTTAACCAACGTTTTAAAGTCTTATCATCATCATCAGCTCCTTCAGATAGTGCTCTAAATACTCCATACATTGCAAAGCTAGCAGCAAAGAAAGCAAGCTCAGCTAAGTTCTTATACATGTTCTTAACCTGTATTTCATCAAGACCTTCCCAACCACTACGAAGTTTTTCTAAAAATGATCCTTCAGACTCTTTAATATACTTAAGTAAATTAAGTATAGTAACATATCTACCTTCTACATCTCCCAAGTTTTCATCAGCATAACGCTTTTTAAACCTGACTTTATAAGCAGGGTACATCCATTTATGGAACTGTGCAGCAAGCTGACCTAACCAGTTTTCTTGTATAATCATTCTATCTTCAAAGGCATAGTTACCATGAATCTGTTTATTAACTTCAAAAATATAGTTATTTATATCATAGCGTTCTTTATCAGACATTTCAAACCCATCTTTTAAAGAAAGTTTACCTGTATTTGGATTAAATTCAAAAGCATCATATATAGACATAGTTTCACCAGTCTTACTGTTTGTAAGTTGGCGTGTCATTAATACGGCTATACCAGACTTAGACTGTGAATTATATTCACCTCCCTCCTGTAATATGTAAGCCCAACTCATGACATCAACTCTACCAGCGTCTGCCTGGTATTTTCTGACCATTCTAAAGTACTCTACAAGAGCTTCATATTTACTGTTAGGAGCTTTGTTCATGTAATAAGAGTCACTGCTTTTTCCAAGCCCTCTAAATACTCCTGGTAAATAGTCTGTATTATATTCTCTTACAGCTCTTTGTGCTGCAGATCTATCGTAGTATAAGGCACCGGCTGTTTCAATAGATGTATTGATCCTAGCCATAATGTAATTGTTAATGTTACCAAATACGTTAAAACCTATTCCTTTTAATGAAGTTAGATTCTGTACACGTTTGGCCACCATAGCAACAGTAGATCTATTAAACTCCTGGTTATTATAATAAACCATTTGAAACCACTTCCGTAAACGTTTGGTTGCTAAAACATCTTCAGACCTTTTGATAACTGGCTTTCCTTCGTCATCTTTGGTTAGCTTAGATCCTCTACGTATAAGCTTATTGCCAAGTGAGTCTACTTCATAGTATACTCTATCATCCATTACTTTTGCAATGGCTTGTAAATCAGACTCAATGTTACCCATTACTTCATAGTTTTCAGCCATGCTGGCAAAAGCTATCAAGTTGTTTACAAGATCCCCTTCTATCTCACCTGCTTTTACTTTACCTTCTTCTATCTTTAAATATTCTTTAAGCTTCCGCTTTTCCTGCAGATAATCCTTTTGGCTGATCTTATTCTGAGCTCGGTTATTCTTTAGCTTATTTAGTTCATTTTTTAAGTATTCTACACGTCCTTCATTCTGAAGTTTACCTACATATAAAATAGGAAGACCTCTGTCAACTTGACCAAGTTCATCAACCAGTCTTTGGTTTGTATATGCGTCTGAAGTAAACAAATTTTTCATAGCTTTAGCTACAGCTTTTGTAAACCCAGGCCCTTTGCTTGCAAGAGTATCAAAAAAAGCTCCTCTTACTCTACCTACTTTACCACGCATTTGTGCAGCAACCTCAGGGGGTAGTTTTTCTAATGCATTCTGATACTCCTCAATCCAAGCTTTATAGAACTCAGCTTGAGCTTTTTCCAACTCTGTTTTAGGGTTCATCAACTTGACATACTTGGCATCACGCAGGTCTGTGCCATCTTCAGCAATATCTCTAACTTCTACAAAATCACTCTTTACAAAATACCCTGTTTTTAAAGTCACTCGTCCTTTGAACGTACCATCTGCTTCCATTACAGCACCCCAGTAATTGCTTTCATTAAAGTACTTGAGTCTAAACTGTTCATACTGTTCATCAGTTATGCCAGACTTCTTTTCCCATTTATAAAAAACTGTTCCATCTGGCCTATTAAAAGCAATCAGCTCCTGGTAACGGTTACGAATTAACTTGTATGAGTCTGTATATTTATGATACTTACCATCTTCAGCCCCATTAGGACCCAGGATCTCTGCATTGTTAAACTCTCTCCAACCAGCTTTATCATAAAATAATTTTACATTATAGTCTAGATCTTCTTGTCTAGCGTTGGCTGGATCAAGTATTGGTACGTACTGCTTACGCTCACCATTTTTCTCAGTAATCTTATTCTTAACAGCATAATACATATCAAAGTACTGAGAGCCAATCTTTGTCACATATCTACCAGTAAATTTTCCGGCTTTGTCAAAGACTTTCATGAAGTCAAAGAACTTGCCGTCAGGCTTAGTTACACCTGCAGCTTTTAGCAAAGCATTGCCAAATTGCTGTATACGATTGATAGTAGACTCTGTATTATCTTTTGCTCGGTTAACAGCAGCTTTGTAGATCTTATCTGCTATTGCTAAGAGTGTATCTTTAGAAGTAGCCATATCACCCAAGAAGTAATCTTCAGCTGGGATGTCATAAACTTCTTTCATTATGTTAGTGAGCTCCTCTTCTGATAAATCTCTAGATGTGTTATCTTTTACTACTTTCTTTACATAAAGTTCAATGTTATCATCAATGGCTTCTTTAGTATCATCTAATATACCAAGCAGATCTAGCATCATAGCTTGCTGTTCTTTACTACCTACCCCTTTAATATTTACAATACCCCTATAAGATTCAATGTATTTATTGACCTCAAGAAGCATGGTTATATACTTTGGATCATTTATTGCATCAGGAGCAGTTATTTGCTTCAGATATTCCTTGATCTCTTTATTTGCAAAACGTAGAAAAGCACCATAAGCAACAGACGGTTTATCTAGTTTAAGCTCAGAACCCATCATTACAATAAGTTCATTGATCTTATCTATCATCAAGTTCTTATCTACACTAGTTTTACCCTCACGTATTCTTTCTAAATACTTCTTTCTTATTTCAAATAAGTTGATTACTTTTCTTACCTCCTGATACATTCTTTCAAACATATCACCATAAAGCTCTTTCTCAGGCTTAGATTCTTCCTCTGTTAAAAAGTCTGGATCATCTGCCGGATTATCTTTACCCAATTCTTTTTTCAGTTCTGATGTACGGTTCCTTGGCTCTAGCTCGGTTGGTATAACTTTGTCTACAAAATCTTTATTGATAGACAATGGATGTCTTACTTCTCCTTCCCAGCTTATATCGGTTACTTTACGAGCTTTATCTAGATCTACTTTTAAATGTAGAGTAGATACTTCTTCTACTTCAAAACCAGCTAGTTCAATAAGTTTTTTATAGGTTCCTACTTGGATACCGTGTTGCTGTCTAGTTGATAAAGTCTGTCCAACAAACACTGAACCTGACTTAACAGGATACTTGCGATCATAGTTCTCTGATTTTACAGAGTTCTTTGATACTTTCAAATCTACTACACGGAGTCTACCTGTAGGGCTAATTACTAACAAGTCAAGAGAACCGGCCACTTTAGATTGGTTATCTCCTAGTGCCACCTGAGTGACTACAATTGAACCATCTCTGGTTATACCATCAATATAAGCTTGCAGAACTGTGTATATGTTTTTTAAAACAGCCTCATCTATTTCTGATATCTCAGATGCTGATTCTTTAAAACTTTTACCTGATATGATACCTTGAAGTAACTTATCTATTGCAGTACCTATTGCACGATTTGCAGCATAAGCATCATCTTCAAGTTTACCTTTAATAGCTGTGGTTACTGAAGTATAGACCTCACCCTCTGAGTCAATGTACACATGACTAGTTGGCTCAAGCACAACTGGATTCTCTGGATTTTCAACCAGTGCTTCTACAATAGCCTGCTGTAGTTTATTACCTCTTTTACCAGCCTTCTTTAAAAACTCTGCTTTTTCAGGATTTAGAACATACCCCGTACTTACTTTTCCAAAACGACTGTTTTGATTTAAGACATTATTTTTAAATACAGCAAACTTGGGCTCACCATTTTCATCGGCAAATAGACCCAAAGATTTGTTCATGTTTGTAAAAAAAGTCTGATATTCAGAACTGTACGCAATACTCCATAGACCCACTGCTATTTCTTCTGCAGATTCATTCAATAAAGTACCATCCTCAAGACGATCTCTTAAGTAAGGAATACTATCTATAAATTTCTGAGCACCTTCTTGTTTTACAGTCTTTAGTATCTCTTCATATAAAATAGAAGATTTCTCATTAGGAGCTAGTACTTTATCAACTTTACCATTTGTTCTATACAACTGACAGGCCATAAGATTCTGGATTTATTTAATATAAAGTATACAAGTAGATTTTACCCACCTGCACACTCATCATTAAGAGGATTTTGTCCACGTGACATCATTTCTATCCTACGTTTAATTTCTTCAGGATCTACCGGAGGATTTTTTTCACTTGTTGGAGAGCTATCTGAACCAAATATCTGGCTGCTTTCTACCATGCGTCTGATTAAATCAACATTAGGCTTACCTTCAGCTGCTGCTTGTTTAAGACTTTCTGCTGAATTTTCTGTAGATGTAGACACTATAGGAGCTGCCGCACTGGGAACATAGCCAAGTGCTCTTAACAGATCTGCAGGAGTTACTATTTTTTCAAACTCTTTAGCAGTCATTTTTTCTTTCAGCATATCAATAACATCTCCTTCAAAGGTAACACCTTTACCAGCCTCTATCTTCATTGTGATACCATAATCTTCAAGTAAGATTGATTTTGGAGACCGTGACCCTGTATCTACTGGTTTAGAAGCAGCAGCTACTTTTGCATCAGCAGCTGTTTGCTGTACAGGAAATCCATGGCGAAGCATCCAATTTTCTTCTTTAACAGCATCCTCAGATTTAGTATAATAAAAAGGATTAAAATCCGCTGTGTTTCCAATAGGGCGTCTATATCTTGGCAGCTTAGCTGTTTCGGGTATAGGATCAAACATAGCAGCACCTTTAAATGTCTTAGCCGCACCCTTTCTTTGTACTGGCTCATAGAATGCTGCTATACCCTGAGCTACTAATTCACCCTTTTGAATAAGTCTTTTTGGATCAAAGTTTTTATCCTGGCTTTTTTTAGTCTTTCTAACTGATTTAAGAATATAGTACTTATCTGCTTTAAACATATCACCACTGCTTACTTTAATTATATAAGGAAATAACACTTGTCCAGAAGGATTACTTATAAAGCCTTTATCTCTTAGTGATTGCATGTTTTTACTAAACTTACCTTTTTCGTTATCATTGAACTTACGACTTTTTGTTCTGGACTCTTTTAGCTCTTCTTTTTCCTCTTCACTTAGTGAAGTGACATACTCAATGTAATCCTCATCACTCATGAATGTGATACCAGCCTGCTCCTCTAAACTCATCTCAGATATAGCTTGTTGCTTGTCTCTTGTTCCACGGAATATATCAATACTTATTCCTTTTTCTGTCTCTACTAATGACGCAGGTTCAAAGCTGTCTACAACTTTATTTCCTGTAGGCTCAAACTTGCTTTCATTGTAAATAAGCATCTTGCGTACATAGTATGAGTTACCAGTATGAGTAACGTAATTCTCCATAAACTCATTGAATAAATCAAGAGAGGTTATTCCAAAGACTTTCTTATACTGCTCATCCATTTCTTCCACATTATCAGCATTAACTGATAGCTTTAGAATATCGTTGGCACGACCAGTGCTATTAAGAAAATCTGTAAATATAAAGTTTGGTATGTAGCGTATAAATGATCCACTTCTAAACTGAGCACCATCTTTTACAATTAAATAGTTGAACAGAGCATTAGCCATATCACGGCCGTTGCGTCCTTTACCATCAAAGTCTTCTTCTGACTGATATATATCTACAAATGCATCACGAAGTTTTTCAATCTGGTATTCACTTAATTTAGCCCATGTGTTAGCCTCAAGTTTATTTATACCATCTCTGTTCTTTGAATTAAGAGCTATCTTGGACTCTGCATCAACTACACTTGTAGAAATTACATTTAAAAACTGATTAGCTAAATAGTTATTAGGAAGCTTTTGACGGATGGTTCTCATGATTTCTACAATATCCATAAAGTCTTCCCCTTTGGCTACGGCTGCTTCATCATAAAGAAGTGCATTAGTCATTGTAGATAGCGTACCAGTTCTGCCGCTTTCAGCTAAGAACTTTCTATACGCCTTAATTGACAGATATGATATAAGATCTTTCTTAAGCTCTGTATTAAATCTTTCTCTAAGAGAAGGTCTGACATTTAAGTTAGACTTAACTATATCCTCAATACGCTTAAATATAGCTGTTCTTTCCAAGAACATACCTTTACTGATCTCACTTATCTGGTCAGCAATCTTGATGTATCCTTGTATATATGTGTGGAAAGGCTTGTTTTGGTCATAGCCCATCATAATCTGACGAAGATCAAAAGGAGGAACCTGGCCATATATTGGATCTAAATATCTTTCAAACTTCTCATTATCTCTTACTCTCAGACCAAGCATATCAATCTTTTCGTTGATAGCATCGTACTCTTCAAAGCTAGTACCAAGTCCTTTGGTGAGTTTTAATATACCAGCTACAGCACTGTAGTAACGACTCTGGTTTATTATTCCCATGAAGTCTTCCATTACAGATGCCTGGTAAGTTGCACTAGAACCGTTGTCTTTAATATTATTTACAAGTATATCGTCAGTTAAATCTTCTTTAGAATACTCTTGACCAGCTCTTTCTTGATACTTGTTCAGCAACTCTTTTGCAACTTGAGACTTGAATATTAAGCTTTCTGCACCGGTCTTAATATTATTTGAAGCAATTTTAGTTTGCTCAAAATACTCTCTTACAACTGGTTGTAGCATTAACAAAACAGCTGAGCGAAGAGGTACACCTTGAGCTACTATATTAGATACATATCCAACTGCTTCAATGTTCAATCCTAAACGAGCAGCCAGACGCTCTTTTGTGTTATCAGTCATAGCTGACACAAGAGTGGATATAGTACTGAATATACGCTGGTTTGAATCATACTTACCAGACGCAGAATTATAACTTCTTGTATTACCGTAGTTTGAGAAAACATGACCATTCAGCTTAAAGTTAAATATCTTTGCAGGTTTGCCATCTGAACCTATAAAAGTATCTCTTAGCTTGATATTGAAGTTGTTTAATATAGCATATACAAGCATAGAATTAACTGCAGGACCGATGTTTCTAGAACCTTCTTTGTTATTCTTATAAGCTTTATACTTACCAAGCAAGCTATCGGTGTCAGATCCGCCCTCAAGAAGTACTTCTCCAAGTCCTTTAGGATATATTTTGTTTCCGTCTTCATTAACACCTATAGATAATAGATCTAAAAAATTATCTGTTGCAGCTGGATCTAATAAATCACTTAATGCTTTTACAGAAGCTACTTTAAATCCAATGGCGTTACTACCACCCTTTGTTACGTGCTCGTTATTTAAAAAAGCTAATTTTTGAGCAAGTATTCTGTTGTTAAGTACACCGTTATTAAGTTCAGTTTTAGAGCTTGCAAGTTCTATCTCAGTTGCTGGCAATCCAATTTCTTTTAAACTTTCTTGTATAAGCCTAGTCTCTACATCTTTCATTTCTGTAGCAATAGACTTAAACTCATTATACCACTGAGTACCCATTGTAAGCACAAAATCTCGTTCTTCTTTTTCATCTAGTGCAGCTATCATTTCTTGCAAGTCTCTTACAAAGTATGTGTCTTCAGTTAGACCATATTGGTCAGAGAACTCTTTAAGTTCAGGAATACCAGTTAGCTTTTGCCTAATAGAATCAACTAATCTAGCACTTACAACAGCAGTAACAAACCCTTGACGAATAGACCCATCAGACTTTTGAATATTATTAAAAGCTTTATCTATATCTTTTTCTAGCCGTTTAAGATCTGCTATTTTCTTTAGTATTGATAAATAATTAGGATCAGTATCTTTTTTCTTTTCAAGCTCTTCTCTGAATGTTCTATTGTTTTTAGAATTCCATCTTACAAACTCTTCAAACTTTCCTTCTCTTGTCTTTGCACTACCGTAAGCTACACGTTTACCACTTCTAGTATAAGTCTCTGCAATGTGCATGTAGAGTTTATCTATGTCAAAGTCAGCTCCTGAAATCTCAATAAGCTCATGAGGAAATACAGCCGTAGAACCATAATAAGCAGGCATAAAGTCCACCATCTTCAAAGAAATAAACGAGTGCTTATCCTGACTTGGAATACGTACTCCAAACATCTTTGCAATATGATCTGGAATTCTATCTCCAGGCTTTAAGTTCATGTCTTCCATAAAGTGAGGAGGCATCATAAACTCAGAGTAACGGCCTATTATCTTCCCGTTCTTATCATACTCAGGTACATTATGACGCAAGTCATCTACATAAATATCTCCTTCTTTTAAATCTGTAAACTGACGGTCTAAATCATTGTTCCAACGCTTAGCCTTCATGTATTTTTTAGGATCTTTTTCTACTACAGAACGCTGAACAACCTCACCTATAGGATTACCTTCTTCATCAAATCTGCCAGTAAATACTTTAACTACTTTTATACCAAAGTTTGACATCAAGGCCACAGAGTGACCAGGAGATTTTTCACTCATTACCCCTTTAGAGAAGTATGCTAAGAATAACTGAGTATACTTTTCAAGAGTAAGTGTACTGTTAAGATTATATTTCGGCTTGCCTGTTTCCTCATCTAATGAAAAGAATTCTAAAAGCTGACTGTCTGCTCCTGAAGATCTCAGAGTTTCAATAGCTCTTTGTTGGAACTTCTCTAGTTTAGCAGTTATTTTATCTTGCTGTATTGACTTACCAAGCTCTTCAAAACCTTTCTCAATATCAAAGATATCGTTACGAGCTCTGAAATAATTGTTTTTAATACGTTGATCTGTATCTTTTAAATAAAGATTCTTAAGTTCACCAATGGTTGTATTTGATCCCATAAAGTTAACCTGTGTACTATTATCTTGTTCTGCAATAATAATCTGTTTAGCCTGCGTAGGATCTGTAATCTGTATTTTATTTGACGGGTTAACCAGCTGTAGTCTCCAGTACTTTGTACTTTGGCCAACAAAGTTATCATCTGAAGCATGTCTAAAACCACTTCTTGAATCAAATATGTTTCTCTTAATACCTTTACTTGCAGACTTAGGGGCAGCAAATGTTACTGTAGAGTTTTCAGACTCAAATCTCTCCATACGCTCTCTTAAGTCATGCAGCTCCTCATAGCCGGGTCTAGCAATCCATCGGCCATCTACCTGCATAGAAGTAAGCTCTTTAGTAAGCATTACCGTAGAGGTTTTGATATATTGAGGACCGTCAAAATAAACAAGCTTGTAAGAGTTAAACATTCCCTCTATAGCCTTCAGACCATTCTCGCCAAATATTTCTTCTGGTGTAAGCTTTTCACCGTTTTCAATCTTATCTAAAATCTTAGCTCTTTGAGGTGTCAGCTGCCCTAATCCAAACAACGTATAACGCATACCTTTTGTAGTAGTATAAGACTGAGCATCAGCTTTATCTTTTAATCCACCAGCAAACTTTGCTTTATACTTAGGGTCATTAAAAGTTAAAATATGTGACTTAGTAAACTGTTCAGTAATACCCAGCTCAGGAGCAAGAACAACAGATTCTAAACTAGCTCCAGAACCGTTGGCTCCTTTAGCACGTTTAACCTGGTCAATGTCATCTTTAAAAGCTTTAGCCTCATCACCATACAGAAGCTGATTAAATGAAAGAGTATTAAGATAGTCATTAATTAGTATCTGACTTAAGTTATGCCTTACACTATTAGGAATAAGGTTAAGCTTATCATTCTTTTTCTCATCCGGAATGTTCTTATTTTCCTCCCCTTTAGATTCAAAACCAGCTACAATAAAGTCATCAACCAAATTATTTACAATAGTCTCGTTGTTATTCTCATCCTTACTGATTGTAACTACTCCCAAGTTATCTAGCTTTTCAACAAACTGTGATATCTGTTCTCCCCAGTATTCTTGAATACGAGAATTAATTTTAGCCACTTTTGTATTAATGTCAAAAGATGGGTTTAATGCATCAGCTTCTAGTTCTTCAGCTAGTTGTTTGCCAAGAGCATTGGCCATCTTGTAAAACTTCAAGCCACGAGGCTTTTTCTTTGCATCTCTGTTTCCGTTACTGTCTACAGAATAATGGTAACCTTCAATCTCACCGTCTGTATATATACCGGTTTTGATCTCAAGATTTACTGTCTGGATTCTTGCAAACTCCCTAGCTACTTCTTTAGCCATCATCACAACAGCCTCTTTAGTAAGCTTAGTCTTTCCGTCCGCGTCTGTTTCAACAGCTTTAATTACAGGAAGTCCAATTGTATCCCCTGTGTTTGAAGCTTCAATAACACGAATCAGATGCTGGCTTGTATAAAAAGTGCCTTTTTCTGCTTTAACTTCCTTGTTATATTTATAAAGCTCTAACAAGGACACTATAAATTCACGGTCCGAGAAGCTACCGTAGGTAATACCTTTATTCTGGTTAGAAGAAATAGTCTTATCCTCAATAAGACTTCCATCTTCTGTCTCATTAAGAATAGAGCTCTTCATTCCTTCTATCCTTTCAACTCTAAGATCACCGAGCAAATGACGGAACTCATTGGATTCCAATAACATATTGCCAGCAATAAAGTCATCCTGAGATATTGTATTTAATGTTTCAGGATTATTTAATGCATTTACTTGAACAAGATGGAATGTAGGTAACTGGTGAGCATATACAAGCTCCCCTTCTGCGTTCTTGTAGGAGGTGCTGCTGACTGTTTCATCAAAAATAGCATTGCCTTTAGCCAGGTCATTAATCCGGCTTACGTTTCCACCCTCACCAAGATCATCAACTGCATCTTGATCGTCCTGTTCTTCACCTGGAAGCACAATAAGCTCCTCTTTAAGACTGTCTAGGTTTTTAGCAAACGGATTTTCTAAAGCTTGTATAGACTTAATAATCTGTTTTACGGACTCAACAGTAGTACCTTCTACGTCTGAATATGATTCTGTAAGCTTACGCTGGGCCTCTGTACGGATATCAGCTTTCTTTTTAGAAGCTATTGAGAACTTAATAAACAACGGGGAAAGAGATATACCAAGATCTTCTTTCAGCTGGTTGCTGATCCGCTGAGATTCTATATGAAGATCCTCATCAGATATATATGTTCCTGGATCTAAATAAGTTAGCAAGTCTTGCAGAGATTCTGTTCTTTCTTTTGCAAAAGCTTTCTTCTCCTCACTACTTTTTAATCTAAGTATCTCATTCTCAAATACTTGTACATATGCATTCTGCCATTGAGTAAACTGAGTCTTAGCCTCTCCCATACGGTTTGCAAGCATAAGAGCCGATATCTTCTTTCCTTTACGGATATCCTTATTGATAAAGATGTAATCAACAGTATACTGCTGGAATCCTTTAATGACCATTTGGAAAAGAGTAGCCTGCTTAGGGTTATTAACTGTAAACTCCCCTGTAACAGGATTTACCTCTAAGTCAACGTCATTAAAGAACTTGTCAAGAAACTTACCTGTTTCTGTGTTGTTATCTCTTAGCTGCTGAAGCCTGCGTACAAACTGGGCTTGATCAGTAATATTAGCAACGGCTTTAAGAACCCCATTGTATACCAGGTTAGCATTAACTGCCTGAATAAGAGGTTCCCCGTTTACAAACTGAGTATTACCAAACTCGTCATTATCAACTGTAAATGTGGTAGCAGCAATATACTGACGGAGGAACTTACTTAAACTTCCAAAGCCACCAATAGAATGAGTTTCTTTCCAGTTATCGGTAGTTACTCTAGAACCAAACTCATCTTCCATACTAACATACTCATCATCTTCAAGCTCCTGCTGGTATCCCATTACTCGTAAATGAATGTCTACAGCTTCAGCTAATGATTTTCTGTTGTCCTCCTCGTAAAATACCTGATACTTCTGATTTAATTTATTAAGGTATTCTTGAGCAAGATTTGGATCTTGGTCATGTAATGTTTCAACTTCATTATAATAAAACTCTTTTTTAGGACCTTCTATGTTATATAAATCAAGAAAGTCAGCAAAGATGTCTTCTAATAGTTTCTTTTTATTGTATGTCCCTGTACTGTTTAATACTCTCATGTGATATATAGACGCCACAGTACTAGCAAGCTGGTCACCCTCTTGTTGAGAAAGATACTTTGGTATAGTAACGTACATACCATTTTCATCTAACACATCTATTTCACCTATCTTAATAACTTTAAGAACAGGCTCACTTATACTTAATGCATCAGACTTTGTAAAACGGTTATCCCGTACTTTACTGTTTCTGTATGCCCCTCTGTCAATTTCACGGAAGAAGTTTATAAGTTCATTACGTGACCCACGATTAAACAAGCCCTTGATAAAATCCCAAAGCTTCTGAAACCAACCACGGATACCAGGTAGAGTTTTGCTTGTAGATTGATTGTTTTTAAAGTCCTCAAACTGGTCAGCCATATACTCTTCATAAAATCTCTCTTCTAGTTCTTTATCACTCATTTCCGAGTAGATAGTATGCAGCTCACGCATCTTCTGCATTTCAGCCTTTACATTTATTCCTTTCTTACCAGCCTCAATCTTAGCATAAGCTAATAACTTATCTATTTGATTGTCATTAAGCATCAAACGGAATACAGCGTGAAATGCTTCGTGGTATTTAAAACCGGTGTTAGCACCAACTTCTATACGTCCTTTTACAGAAGACCTGCCATCTTGGAGTACTTCTAAATATGTTAAGAATCTACCAACAGTAATGTTACCATTTTTAAGACGGTCTGCTAAAACTTCCATCTCTTGAACAGAAACCTTATCACCTAGTATACGATTAATATACTTTTTAAATTGATCTATGTTTACTACACTACCCTGATCAAACACAGGAGCGTTGGTAATTTTTAAAGCAGTGTTTCTGCCAGCATTTCTGATATCATTAATCTTGTCCTGAGCAGCCTTTATCTTTTTATTAAACAAAGCAGAAGCTTCGTTATTAGCTTCTATCATTGCGGCTGCAGTACGAGTTCCGTTAGCTATCTTATCATCTCTACGTTTGATAGCTTCAAGTTCTTTATCTCTTTTTAGACTGTCAAGCTCCATCATAGCCTGATCTAATGCAGGATTTTGACTTACTGGATTAGCTTGTTGCTGCTCGGCTGTACCAGAAGGGGCACCCGACATATTAGCAATCTTATCTCTTAGTGCTTGTCTTTCTTGCTCAGAAAGCTCCTTATTTTTACTTGCTGGCTGAGCCGCTGTTGGCTGAGAAGACTGTGGAGGAGTAGGAGGAACAACCTCTACCGATACTGCTTTTACAGATAACGGAACATTTTTAACCACATCTTGAGAAACACTAGTACGAAGCTGTACTTCATTACCCGTAATCTGGCTGATTGAAATAGTATCAGGACTAGATACCTTAAAGTTTTCTCTTGTTAAAGTAAAGCCTATCTTATGTGATTCGTTCTTAGCGTAGTCTTTATCATGTTTCTCTATAGCAGCATTTATCTGCTTTATCATGTCATCAATACTGTCAAACTTTGCAGGATCTGCAAGTGTTTTTCCATAAACATATATCCGTCTACGAATGTCTTTATCCCCAACTTTTTTATGAAAAGTTAGTTCTAAGTTACCTGTATCATTTAAAGCAAAAGTTATATATGTACCAATACCTTGTTGAGGTACAGATATAAATAACGTAGAAGCTATCTCTGAATTTATTTCTTCATTGTAGTCTATCTTTTTACGTACATATATTTTCTCCTTCTTTTCATTTTCTCCAGTCTCTACGTTTTTTTCCTTAGTAACAGCAGACCGCTCATTAAGCTTTGTAATCAGACTATTAAGCTGATCATCTGACATAGGATCAGTTACTAGTTCAATAAAACGGATTGCTCCATTAGGCATCTTAACTACAGCTATATATCTACCTAACTGAGCTGTTGTATCTCTTACAGCTTTAACTTGAGCTATTTGTTTTTCAATATCTTTACGAGCCTGGCCAGTAGCATTAGTGATTGGTATTTCTGTAATTTTAAAAGTAAATCCTTTACCATAGCGTTTGCTACGATCAATAATATAGTAATACCCATCAATAGTATTATAAGGTAGTTGATCAAACGTCACTCCTTTTTTTACAAAGTCAAACTCACCAGTTCCTACGTTAAACTTAGTAACTTGAGAAACCTGCTCAGGGGTTATTTCAACTTCTTGACCAGGTTTTACGAACTTACTAAGTGCGGCAAATACCGCCCTGGAAGAGTTATAGTTAGACTTAAACTCTTGCATCTGAGCCATTGGGTCTTTACCTTGACTGTCAAATATCTTTCTAAACTGCTCTAGAGTAAGATTAGACATAGGTACAATAGTACCATTATCAGCTATAAATCTTAAGTTATCATAGTTGGTCAAGTAACCAATTGGAGCACCTTTGTAAAGAATCTGAATCTTGTATTTTTCCTTGGCTTGTACCAGATTTGGGTTAGTCTTTCTGCCACCTGATACATTTTTTAATTCATCATTCTTTGGGTTTTCACTTATTCTAATACTAATACCTGCAGCTAGTTCTTTTGGATCAGTTGTTTTAAGAAGTGTATCTAATCTTTTCTGAGCAGCATCGTCTGTATCATCTGTATTTCTGTGAGGATATATCCTGCTAAGTTCATTAGTACGAACCAGCCTAAATATATCTTTATCAATAACTTCACCAGTTTCCTGAGCTTCTAACTTTTGCTTAATAGAAAAACCATCAAGGCTAGAAACAATAATTGAGCTGTTAGTTCTCTGGCGGTTTCTTAAAAGTGTAAGTCTAACAAGAGGAGTTTTCTTTTCCTTATCATCATTGGCATAAAAAGGTTCACCTTTTGTAGCTACTACATATTCCTTACCTGTTTTGTTATCTGTTAAGACAAGTCCTGCTCTAATGTCTTGACCGCTAAATGCATAAAAGCTTCGGTCTTTTTTATCCTTATCAATTCTTTGAGTAATAATCTCATCCCTACCTGCTATTGATTCCGCTTTAGTAACATAGCTTACGCTTATATTTCTTTCTAAAGGATCATTTCTATCAGAGTCCATAATCTGGTGTAGACCATTTTCTCCTTTAACTATGTAGACTCCATCTTTACCATCGTCAATGAGAGTTTCCCCTTTGTTGAGCTTTGGTTTGGACATCTTTACCTTTCTAGTAGGAAGCTCTATTACATCCAGATTATCAGCTGGATTTATCTGCTGCTGTTCTTGTTTACTAAGTCCATTGGTAGCAATGAGATTATCAATAAATTTAGGTAGTAAATACTTAGAGATCATCGTAGCAGCCTCTTCTGCAGGCATGCCTTCTTTGGCACCCATATCTAAAAGAGCCTGTTTTACTTCCTCGGGTTTTAATGTATCCTGATAAGCAAAGTATGCATTCTCAACATCAGCTATAGATACCCCAAGCACATTGGAAAGTCTAGTAAAGACATCTTCCATTATGTCTGTTGTTAGAGTCTGAGCGGCTAAGACATCCTTTTTTATTACTTCTAAGCCTGCTTTTCTATCCTTAGCTTCTTGAGCCAACGACTCTGCTTTGTTATACTTCTTATTGTAAAGCTGAGTAAAAGTCTTGCCATTGGGTGAGTTTACCCACTTATCAAAACTAAGATCAGTCTGACCAGCAGACTTCATGCTTTCATAAGCATCCTGCATGTACTTTGTAAAATCTGGTACCTCTTCACCCTTTTCATCAGGAGGGGTAGATTTCTTTTGAGTCATTGCAGAAATAGCTTCTTGAATATGCTCCTGATTTAACTTTTCAGCAGCTGCATCCATTGCTTCTAGAAGACGCTTATGAACCTGTACAAATTTTATAGGATTAGCTAAAGTATTGTAAGCATCAATATAGTCTTTACTGTCTTTATTAAGTTCAATGTAATCTATAAGCTGCTCATAAATATCCTGAACATCGTCCAGCTTTACTTCTTGTGTAATACCTGATTCCTGATTTTTAGAAACCACATAATTCTGAAAAGCTGTAAGAGCTTTTTTGAACTTTCTTTTCTGCTTTATACCTTTTAACTTTAGAGTCTCGTGGTTCTCTTTCCAATTATTTAAAGACTTTAACTGGTTTTTCTTACTCTTAATAAGATCCTTAGTAGTCTTGTCCTTCTCTTCCTGAGCTTCAAGATTACGTATTTCGTTTTCTAAAAGTTCTATTTCTTTTTCTGTATTTTGTATAACTCCAAGATTTCTAAAGGCAGTAGCCACACTGTTTCCTATTCCAGGAATACTAGCTACATCTGTTTGAATCTTAACAGCTCTCTGTGCAGAGCGAGTAGCTTTGTAGTTATTAGTAGCTAATATTTCTATAGCATCATCTAAAGCTCTTTTAGCTCTAAGTGCTGTCTTACGTTCAGGTGTACCTTCTTTATAAAGATCAACCATGACAGCGTCTCCAAATTTATCTTTTAACTGCTTCCATGTCTTGTGAAAGTCTTCAGTTTCATTAGCTACTTTATTAAAGTACTCCTTTACTGAAGATATGTTTTCCTGATTCTTGTCTAAACCAAAAGCTTGTTTGAACTCATCATCGCTAAAACTATCACCGTATTCTCGGATAGTGTTTATAACAGCTTTATGCATATCTGTCTTTATAGCAGCAGACATCATCTTTGCAAAAGCCCCATCTTTATTATTTACAAACTCGTACTTGTCACGATTACGGATAGCTTCTTCCATATTCTTTGCCGCACGATCTTGTACTTTTACATTGGCAATATGCTCGTTTAAGAAAAGACTTGGTTTTTCATAAAAAGCATTAACTAAAGAAACAGCTTCTTCTACTTTAGCTTTGCGTTCTGCACGCTCAAGACCAGATGTACCAGCATAGTATTTAGTCTTACCTACAGCAAAGTTTATAGGTGATAATAGACGGCCGGTAAGTGCCCCCATTAGAAAGGTCTTTGTACCCTGGATATTAGTAAATGGGTTATCTATTCCATTCATAATAGATTCCATCTTACTATCATAGCCTTTAGAGCCATGGTATAAACTGTAATAGTAATCTGTAAGTCCTTTATTAGAACCTTCTTGGAACAATTCCTGAAGTCCTTCAGTAGTTTCCCACTTAAATATATTTCTACCTAATGATTTAGTAGCTTCCCATGCAGCTGTTCTTTTACCAAAGTCTCTTGAGATTTCACCAAGTAAACCAAATGTGCCAAGCTTACCTTTTGTATAAGCTTTCATTGTTTTCTCACCTGCCTCACTTGCTACAGATCTGCCAGTGACTTTTAAAACATCATCTGCAAATTCACCAGTAGCTCCAAAGAAAGCTCTACCTGCAGTAAAACGACCAAATAAGTTATTAAACTGTAGTCGGTTAGATAGCATAAGAATACCTGTGTTAACATTAAAGTTATCATAGGCAGCATCCATTGCATTTTTCTTTATAGACTCAAGCTCTGAGCCTATAGGAGCTTGTCCTGTATATCTTAGACTTTCATCAAACAGTTTATTGTATAACTCGCCATATGTTCCAGCTGACTCCATACGTGCTTCTGTCATAGCCATGTTGACTTCAGACAATAACCTTCTTACACCACCTACTCCAATTGATGCCAGCTGTAAGGCACCAGCCCCAGCTTTACCATACTTTGACATAGTATAAGCTGTATTGGCAAGTGGTATAAACTGACGAGCTGATTGAACAGCACCTTCAGTAAAGCTTTTAGATTTCCAAACTGGATTACCAAGCTTTACTAAATCTTCTGCTACATCAGCATGTGAAACAACTCTACCTGCCCATGCTGAAGATTTTAAACCAAGTTTGGCTAATGAGAATTCTGTAGATAAACCCCAGGTAATCAACTCTTCAGTCAAAAACTGAGAAATTGCTCCAACAGCAAAACCTGATTGTTGAAGCATATCTCCAAAGAACTTACGGTTAAACAGACCTTCTTCTGATTCCGGAGTACTAAATATCGCGTACTTATTAAGTATGTCCTTAGTTGTTTTATCTTGTGCCAGCAGTTCTTCTTCTGAACCTACTATTTTTGAAAAGTCTTGTGCAGCTATTGCATCTACTAAGTGTCCCCAGCCTTTCCATCCTTCTACATACGTGTTGCCAGCTAATGAAAACATACCTGCTAAACCATTACTCCATACATCACCCCAGGTTTGACGAGCACCATAACGGTACTCATTTTCTGTGCCTATTGTTGGATTAAAACCTATAGAAGTAAAGTTGCTTGATTGTTTATACCTATCCGCTTGTGTAGCGTCATAGTCAAAAAACCTTGGAGCAGATAGTGTTTCTATACTAGTTGGTGCTCCGGCAAACTCACTAAGTTTATTTTCAAGAGTATTTACAGATACTTCAGCACCGCTGTAATCCCCAGTACTAAGTAAATCAAATACGCCAGTTTCCTGTTCTGGTATAGGTAATATAGGGTCATTAAAATATTCCCCTTGTAAAGAATCAGGTATAACACTATTAGGTACGGGCATGTATATCTCTTTAGAGTTATTATTTAATCAAATGCAGAAGACCAAGATCTTTAAGCTGTTGGTTGAAATCTGCACGAAGAGCACTCTCATTAGTTTTTATATAGCTTTGGTACTCCTGTTGTCTATTTCTATTATCTAACATGTTCTGATAATATAAATCGTAGAGATATTCAACAATCTCATCTGGGCTTTTAGCAGTTGGGCCGGTAAGTTGAATTACTTGACTAATTGATTTAGGCTCTACAACAGTAGTAATCTGACCTGTTTTGGGATCTTTTTTATTTTCTCTAGCATTGTATTGTAAATCAACTGTTACATAAGTTGGCTCTTCATCAGCCGTTCCATCACTTGTAATTACGTTTGGTGTAATAGCAAACTTAAATCCACTAGCTTCAATTACAGGATCACTCTTAAATACTTTACCGCGAGCAATTATATCATGTACTTGATACCCAGTGCTTTTAGGCAAAGCATCTAAAGCTGGAGCAGTTGCCCCATCATTAATTACTACATTAAATGTTTTTCCTGAAATGCTTGCTAAATCTAGACCTCCAATTGCAGCAGCACTTTCTTTTGGCATTGCTTTACTAAAAGTTATTCTTAAAGTTCTTTTACCATTAAGGCCTTGTGGAACATACTCAGCTCCAATAAAGTCCTCCATGTTCTTTTCACTCTTTAAAAGAGCTCTAATAGCATCCATGGTTTTTGTATCTAACTGTTTGGGATTTTCATTATTATCATAGATATCCGCATTAGCCATATTTAGAGCTTGATCTACAATCTGAGCAGCTCTATCTCCTTGACCCATTGTTTTAGTAGGCATAAAATAAAGTGTCCATGCTGTACCCTGTTTACCACTTTTGTTACGGTACATTAGAAGATCAGGTACTACTGCCTGATTAGCCTTTTCTAATAATTTTGCAAAATCAGATGACTCACCATACTTAGGAGTTAAGACATCTGCATACATATTATTCCATGCCACAATAGGATTTCTTCCGGCAAAGCCACCTGAAATATCATTTAGTTTTTCAGGTATATAAACTTTACCGTCTATAATTAATTCACCCATTTGAGTACCGCTCAGCTTGCCCGTCATGTACAAACGAGCTACATCTTCTTTTGAAAACTTTCTTAATTCATTAGAGGCTTTTTCTCTAAGCTCCATAGTAGGCATATCTTTAGCAAGATCTGATATAGTAATTAAATCCTTCTTACCACCTCTATCTACTAGTAAAGAAGCATACTCTTTGTTAGAAACTATGTTTTTCTGAATTAAAGTCTCTCTATTCTTTTCATTTGCACTATAGCGGTTAAGTTTTTCAACCGCTGTCATGTACCGCATTAGTGCTTCAAACTCTTTTCTGTTTAACGGTACATCATTACCATCTCTAGAAAGGTTATTACGTTGACTAATATAATCCTGAGCATATGCAATAAGAGCATTACGCATTGTACCAGGACCAGTTATTTTAGTTATACTTGCATTTTTTACACCTTGATTAGCCAAAAGAGCAGCAGTTAACTTATTAGAAGCAGCTACTTGTTCTTTTGTAAAACTATGACCTCCATTTGTAGCAACTTCCCTCTGTAATGCAGTAGCAACATGAGCAATCTCTGCTTCATCTAAACCTAGATTCTTAGCTAATCCAAGAATACCCATCTGATCAAAAATCAAAGAGTGAGATTCATTAAAATCTTTTGCCTGAAGCTGGTTAAATAAATCTAAAGCTGTAGCTTGATTGCGTGTAATATCAATGCCGGAAAAGCCTCTATATATTAGAGAGTTTTCTTTATCTTGACCTAGAACAGGAGGTTCTATATCATTACCATTTGCATCTTTTAGCTTAGTACCTGCAGCAGACTTTTTACCAGCTGTTGGATTTTCTCTTTCCCACAAATCTTGATCTCTATCCCAAACTGCTTTCTGAGCATTTAAGTCATACTCCATTCTACGGAGTTTTAAATTTTCAGCTGCAGTATATGCACTGTTTTCTTTGATAAGTTTTTGTTCAATTCCTGCACGACCAGTTGCCCAGTTGTCAACAAGACGCTGTTTAGCAAGAGTAGCAAAGTAAGCATCTGGATTTCCAACAACTATATTAAATAGTCTGTCCTTAGATTCCTTGTCAAAGTTTTTATACTCTTCATTAACAGCTTCTTTTCTTGCTAATAAATTAGCTCTTTCAGAAATTAAGCTATCAAATAAATTCTGATTTCCAGGATTGTTAGCTTGTGCTACGCTTGTTATAAGACTATCTACACGAGCCAACTCAACATCTATCTCGTTTGTTCTTTTTTTAAAACCTTGCTGAAGTTCACTAACAACATCTTTTGCTATAATGTTTCCTATCTCTTGTTCTGATAAGTTAGGGTTTGTTCTTTTAATAGCTTTAGCACGCTCTTCTTTTTCTACAATACCAGTTACTCTAAACTGATCATAGAAATTATTTCCAATCATGCTCTGAGCCCAAACACTGTATTTCTTTTGTGAACGTTGACCATTTACTGTCTCAACTAAGTATGGACCATTAGGATCATCATATTTAATTTCAAGTTTATCTGCTTTAGCTTGATCTTGTAGGTATTCTTCAATATTGGTAAAGGGTACAGCCTGACGTTTTTCCACTTTTGCATAAGCATCAGAGTTACGGTTAGCATTTTGTAAAGCACTTAATCCATTGTTCAGATACATCATGGATATACCATTGTACTTAGCACGGACTTTTTCATCAGGAGAATCCCTCCAGCTAGCTAATTTACTTGCTTCACTTTGATACCATTTTGTCAAAGCAGCATCCTGAGTTATAAACTGATCCTCCCAAAAAGGTGAAAAGACACTGTTTGCGGTTTGTATATTCTGCGGTAAAGAAAGATCACTTGACCCAAGAATCTTCAAGCTCTCCTGAGCTTGCTTAATATAAGCATCCCGTAACGGTATGTTTGCTTTATCAGAAAGAGGAGCATTTAGTACAGAGTTGTACGCAGACTTTACCTGATTTAAACCCTGTTCAAATTGACTCTGTTTTCTCTGAAGCATCCTATCAAAGAAGTTGAAGTCAGGTCTATATAAGGCCGGCTCAGGAAATACTTCAGGAATATAGGGTAGGTATTGTGCCATAGGTTACATTAATAATATACTTAAAAATCTGTAAAGTTTAAAACTAAACTTGGTAGGTTTAATCATCATATCCTGATATGTCAAAGCCTCCACTGCTAAATGGATAAGCACTATATCCACTAATCATACCAGGATTCAAACTCATATAATTTCTAGCTAAAGTAGATGGGCTTATTCTTGAACTACTAGCTTGTGGATATTTTCTTCTTAATATTTCATTGATAGTAGCTCCGTCTAAACCTTGAAGTTTAAGTCTAAGTGCTTCAGTTTCCATCTTTTCTGTGTCAGCAGGAGATGTAGATGTACCCGGTATTCTACCTGTTACAATATCATCCCAGGTTACGCCAGGTCTCATAACCATATTACCGCCCCGTGGACCATCTACAAGATTAAACCAGGGGTTAATAGCATTCAACATGTTCTTTTGAGTATTATACATGTATCTGTTAATGTCATACATATCAAGGTTTCGTCCGTAGCTTCTCCATGAATTTCTGTAAGCTTTATCTTCCTGCTGTGCATTATGAACAACTTTATCCATAGCATCTGCACGATAGGCCATAATCTTGTTCATAATATCAGTCTGTAGCGGGCTGAACTGATTAGCTACCCCTACGTTCATATTCTGATAACGACCAATAGTATTGGCAGCCTGCTCAGCTCCTTGTGCATTTAAGGCAGCAACTCTGGCTGAATAAGCCTGAGGATCAAGATTAGACATGTACTCAGCAGTCATTTTACGCTGAGAGGCTCCTTCTGCAAGCTCACGATTTGGATCGTAAAAGGCAGGATAAGGTATTACCGCATTAAGAGGTGATGCATAAGGAAAATACTTTTTGGGCGGCACCATAAACTGGGTACCAAAGAAAGGAAAGCTACCTAATGAAGGTGTTCTTCTTTTTTTAGCAGATGGACTATCTTTAGTATTAGTATTAGTATTAGTATTAGTATCAGTCACTTCCACTTCACGAGTTTCTTCATTTTCTTTTATACACTTTGTCGGATCATTAGGATCTATAGTATATCCATCCTCACAAGTTCTAGTTTCTGGCCTAGGATCAGTCTTAGTAGGAGGTACTCCAGGTTTATAAGTGGGTCTGTTACCACGTATCCACTCTCTGAGACCTTTTTTCATATCTTCTTCAGAAGCGTCTTTAAAACCGTTCTTGTTTAAGAAAGTATTATAACATCCAGGCCTTGCTTTTACATCTTCTACAGTATATAATAAATTTGCACAACCTGCTGGTGCTTTCCAATCACTACCACCTTTAATTCTGTCTCCGGGAATAATTTGACCAGGAGTGCCAGGGCTTGAAGTACCTCCGGCTCCAGGTGTTACAACAACATCTTTTACGTCTTTACCTGAGGTTGTCTTTCTCCAAACATTTGTATTACCAACTCTTTTGTAACCCTGAGCTTCGTAAATAGGTACTTCTTTAGGAGAGATCCTTGGTCTTTCTGGTAGCAGTGGTGGATTAACTTCTCCTTTTGTCTGATATTTAGTTAGTCCACCATCATCAAAGTAATAGCCACCGTATTTAGCCATAGGAACATCCTGCTCTTGTTCCATAGGCATCATGGTCCGGAGAAAAGGCATGGCAATATTTGGAATACCCTGAGGAAATCCTTTCTTAGACTCCTGAAGAAGAGCCAAACCACCAAGCTTCTTTTCATAATTATCAATCATTCTAGCTGCAGTAGACTTAGAAATCTGATCTGCATAAGGATCATCTAAAACAGCTCTATACTTATTAATATTATATTGCTTAGCAAGATCAGCCGGTGAGTATTTTTTCTTTGTTGTAGCTGATTTACCAAACATAGAAAGAACAGGTCCTCCTATCTTCATTTTCTTCGTCTTAGAAAACACAAAAGATCCTTCAGGAACTTTTAGTGGAGTGCCACCTTGAGAGTGTGGCTTACCCCCAATCTTCATGTGTTCATTCTGACCATCTTGGTCAAAATCACCCATTACCGTTTCACCAAGCTCAGCTTCAATATTTGCTAAAGATCTGTCTATAGGTTGCAGAGTATTTGAAACATTCTCATATGGATTGTCTTCCGTGTTTTGATAAACACCTCTAGCTCCAAGATCTAGACCATAGTTTGTCTGACCACCATAAGCCATTGTGTCTGGAGCTTTTTTAATTCTAACTTTGTATTTCATAAGTATTGGATATTACTAATTTATATAAATTCTATTTCACCACCAGCGACAAGTATAGATTTAATTTCATCTTCGGTTAATTCATAGACGCCTCCGTTAGAGTATTGAAACATACCACCTTCTTTAAATAGTTTCATGTTCTTGATTTTATTATAGGCTTGCTTGCCTTCCCACTTAGCAAAGAGTTTTAAAAGCTGTTCTTTTTCAGCAGTTGAGAGATCACTGACCTTTTTGTTTCCACCCATTGCTTTTACAATATGAGATGATGACTCACTTGCGATAGTTGGATCACCTTTTACCCATTTGTTTCTAGCCTCAGAAATAGTTAAACTTGAATAGTCGGGCCCAAACAGTAAATCCTTTGCGGCTTGAATACCGGTGTTTAAATCAGGAAACATGCTAACAAACCCATTTCCATCTTTAGAACCTTGTTTGCCATTATACTTTTGTGCAAAATCACCCTGATGAATGTTTAATGGGTTATTGTGAGTCAATGATATCTGTCCAAGACTTTCAGGATTTCTATTAAAGCTTACATGTACATGGGATGTATGATCGTTTTCTCCACTATAAGGTCTCCAATCATTAGATACAGAGGGATTCCATATCTGTTTATTCCAAATAATATAACTAATGTTTCTATCCTGGGCTTCTTTAATAAGCTTCTGAGCAATCTGAGTTCCTTGTTCCGGTGAGGTAATTCCTATATCTAATGCATCACCAGAGTTATGATCACTCTTTCTAGCTCTATGTTTTTTGTCACCCCATATTCCCAAGTTTTCAACACCTCTAAATTCAGTTGATATATCATCCCATGTTTCCAATGCTTCTGGATTTGTACCAGAAGAGCTAGAAGAACTACCTGAACTTTCTACTGGTGCTACAACAGGGACTGTAGTTATATTAGCTTCTATCTCATCAATAGGAAACGATAAAGCCTCAGGGATAACCCCGCCATACTGAGCTGTCATTGGATAAAACTGACCAGTATACATACCTTTATTTACCACATATTGATCTGGTCTAAATTCTCCAAAGCGTGACCCTGTCATAACATAGTCACCACGTGATCCGGCTACTGGTCTGTACAATGCATCAGAGTTCATCTGACTTCTCATCCAGGTATTAAAGTCTTTTTCTTTTCTACGTGTTTCTGCTATATCAGTTATAGCAGAACCAAGAATAGTTCCAACTTTAATACCAGTTCCTATATCATTAAAAGTATTAGCTAGTTTTCCAACTACTTTTCTACCTGTTGCTCCCATTGTAAAAAGACCAGGACCTTTTAATTTCATTCCAGGAAAAGTCTTATTCATATCTTTTACACCTTGTCTAATTTCTTTCTTAGAACCGGTATTAATATAATTTTGTAAAGCATTATACTTCTCAGTAAAGAGAGGATCCTCTTTTGCTTTTGTCCAATCATATTTAGCAAAAGCATCTGTATCACTTTTGCTAATATATCCTTCTGAACTATCTAGTATCCCATCTTTTTCAGTAAGAGTCCAGCTAGAAGGATATGGCTTACGTAGAGATTTTTGTATACCTACATTATTAAAATAAGAACTAGTCAAATCTTGCATAGAGGGGTCCTTTAGAGAAGTATTGGTGGCAGCCGAAAAATTAGAAGTAGCAGGAAGATTAGCATAGTTAGTTACATTAAACTTTGCTGGTTCAACAGGTATTATGTTTCCATACTCATCATATACTGTCTCCTCTTTCTTCTCGCCTA
>Ga0194128_10003080_pt1 | contig 26143 bp, 26 predicted proteins | sample TA2KigCa65mmetaG_FD_148650 | JGI IMG/M metagenome (GOLD analysis project Ga0194128, IMG submission 148650) | Freshwater microbial communities from Lake Tanganyika, Tanzania - TA2015037 Kigoma Deep Cast 65m | ecosystem: Environmental > Aquatic > Freshwater > Lake | place: Tanzania: Lake...
ATGGCCATCGATCTCATCGACCAGGCCCACGCGCTGGGCCAGCAAATGAATGGCTCCGATCCCGCCACAATTAATCCCCTGGGTTCGTTGGGCCATTTCGTAGTGAATGTTACTGGCGCCGAACATGGGCTGGGCCTGCTCGGCCCAGTTTTGGGGGGCCAAACGCCGTTGGATTCTAGCCTTGCGATTGCGGAGAGTTTTGCGGTAAGTTCTGCTCACTCGAAATGACCTTTTGTTGGTTGGTTGCTTTCTTTGAACAATTGCATTTCAACCAATATTTACGGGCATTTCGAGCTTTTTCGTTTTTTCAAGCCAAATAATCACGCTTGTTGCAGGACTAGCGTTCAGATGCTAGGCAAGGACATCGTGGAACAGAACAACCGCGCAGACGCTCCGGTAACGGTCATTACTGATGGGTCAACTTCTCCGAAATTGATTATCCGGCGGGAGAACCTTGGTACGATCCGCGTCGAACTATCTGGCGCGCAGTCCAACGACAGATACGTGTTGGAAACGTCCGAAGATTTGATTAGGTGGTCGCCACTTAATGTCACGCTCACTGGACCCACTTTCTCAACCGCGTTGTCCAGCGCCTCTGCTTCCCGCCGTTTCTTCCGCGCTGTGCCGATGTCAGCGCCGCGCTCGCAGTGACAAGGAAGCGTCTTCACAGTCAGCGTCCGGCCACGCGACGCCACTTGCAATCCCGAGAGATAAGCTTGGACGAAGCCGCCTTGCTCGTTAAGCCCGCGAATTCTGATGCGCGGCACGACGCGCAGATCGAAATGTCCCTCAGGACGAACGCACCTGCTCGGATTTCTCTTGCGCCGTCGAGTTCACGCGCACGGGATTTTTCAGTCATCATGAACGGGATAAGCAAGCCGCAGAGGGTCATTCGAGCGACTTAAGGAACGCTGAAGCAAACGCGCTGCGGTGGACATCGCTGTCGCCGCCAAGATTGAAAGGCCGGCTGAGCATGTCGGAATTTGCCAGCAAGACGAACGTGAGTTTCTGTTGTGGCGCCTTCACAATCAACGCGGAGATCCCATCCCACCAACCGTAATGCCAGACTACCTTTCGCCGATCTTTTTCGAAGATAAACCAACCCAGTCCGTAGGCTAGCGGAGTTCCATCTTTGCTGCGCCCAGCCGTATAGGCGAGCGCTTTGGTTTCGGGCTTTAACAACGTGTTTTCATCCCAGGCGATCGAGAAGCGCGCAATGTCGGCGGCAGTCGAGACCAATCCCGCAGAAGCGCTGACACCTTGGGGATAGGCTTGCGGTACTTTGCCGTTGGGTTGATAACCCTTGGCAAGCCGTGCTTTGAATGGCTCGGGCAATCGGCCGGCGGCGCGGCAAGCAGCAGGAACTTCCGGATTCGGCGCAGTGTCGTTCAAATGCAATGGTTCCCCAATGCGCTGTCCAACCTCCGTTGCAAAGTTGTTGCCCGTGAGCGCTTCAATGACTTTGTCCAGGTGCCGAAACCTCGCTCCGCTGTACTTGTAAGCAGTTCCGGGTTCGCCTTCCGAAGTGTGAGACAACAGGTGCCGCTCAGTGATGGAAGGGCTGTTTGTGAACGCAATGCCGAACTTCGAGGCGGGCGTGTCCAAATCAAGTTTCCCGCTTTCCACCAGTTGCAACAGGATGGCGGCGGCAAATGGTTTCGTCAGCGAGGCCAGATGAAAGACTGTATTTGTGGTTACAGGAATGTCCCGTTCCTGGTCGGCTTTGCCGAACGCTTTGAGCCAAACAATCTCCTTGCCGGCAGCGATCGCGCCTGACATTCCCGGAATGTCGTGTTTCCTTTGCAACTTGGCGAGTTCCCTTTCCAAGATCGTTAATCTTCTTGAATCGAGACGAGGCTCGGCGCCGTTGGCGATGGTTAGAGCAACAAACGTGGCGATGAGTAGAAGCCTTGAAGCAGACCGCTTTTGCATTGGTTTGATCCAACCCTGATTGCGAGGGGTCTGCAAGCCTGCAAACATTCTTGGTTCGATCTGCAGGGCCGTAGGTCTCGTCCGGCAAACTATTCTCAACACGGCCGACGCACCTCCCCCCGGGCGCCCGCCGTCAAAACAGATTGATTCAACTTCACACATCACTTTGCTACATTGGTCCCGTGCAAGTTTACGATCATCCTACGTTTAACATGGCGTGCCGGCAGTTTGATCTCGTAGCGGATCGCCTGCAGATTCCCGATGCCGAACGCGGCCGTTTGAAATATCCGAAACGCTCGCTCACGGTCGCTTTGCCCATTCATCGCGACAATGGCTCAATCGAGGTGTTTGCCGGTTACCGTGTGCAGCATCACCTGACGCTTGGGCCAACCAAAGGAGGTCTCCGCTTTCATCCTGACGTTACGCTCGGTGAAGTCGCGGCTTTGGCCATGTGGATGAGCTGGAAGTGCGCCTTAACTGGCCTTCCCTACGGCGGCGCCAAGGGCGGAATAACTTGCACACCACGCAACATGTCCGCAGGCGAACTGCAACGCCTCACTCGCCGCTACACTCAAGAGATGATTCCGTTTATCGGTCCGCAAGTCGATGTCATGGCGCCCGATGTTGGCACCAACGAGCAAACGATGGCGTGGATGATGGACACATACTCGATGCACATGGGCTACACCGTCCCAGGCATCGTCACCGGCAAGCCGGTTGGACTGGGCGGATCATTAGGACGCCGCGAAGCCACCGGCCGCGGCGTCGGTTATCTCATTAATCGCGCGATGGACACCGTCGGATTGGCGCCCAACGGCGCGACAGCGGTGATTCAAGGCTTTGGGAACGTCGGATCGGTCACGGCCTATTCGTTGAGCAGGTACGGAGTGAAGATCATTGCGGTTAGCGATGTGAATGGCGGCGTGTTCAATAACAAGGGCCTTGATCTGCACAAATTGGAGCAGCACATCGAACGCACGCGGACCATTGCTGGTTTCCCCGAAGGCGAGCCGGTCACCAACGAGCGATTGCTCATCACACCGTGCGACATATTGGTTCCGGCCGCTCTTGAACGTCAAATCACGCAGGCCAATGCCGCACGCGTGCAATGCCGCATTCTCGCCGAAGCTGCCAATGGTCCAACCACACCCGAAGCTGACGCCATTATCGAGCAACGGCCCGAGATCTTCGTGATTCCGGACATCCTCTGCAATGCCGGCGGTGTCATCGTCTCCTACTTCGAATGGGTTCAGGATTTGCAAAGCTTTTTCTGGTCTGAGACCGAAGTCACCGACAAACTATTTCGCATCCTGGAAAGCGCCTTTGTCCAAACGCTGAGCCTCAGTCGCAAACAAGAAATCTCCATGCGGATGGCGGCGCTCAGCTTCGGCATCAAACGTGTCCAGGAAGCCAAGAACGTCCGGGGTTTGTTTCCGTAAGATGCTCGAAAGATTGGAACGGAAGATCGCAAAGATCGCGAAGGGCGATTCCACGTCCAAAGTTATTGCATCGTTGGACAGTTTTATCGTTCATCGATCGTGCCTTTGCGTCCTTCGCGATATTTGTGTTTCGTCTTGAGCAAACATTCTTCTTATTATTCTTACACCTGTAGGATTAAAAGTCTTACATAAGTAAGATTAACTGAGCCACAAAGCCTATGCCAGCCGAGCCAAAACGAATCTCCAAAAAATCCGCAACCCGTTCCACCGTCCCGCAGATTTCAGACGCCGAACGGGTCGTGATGAAAGTGGTCTGGGAAAGGCGAACCGCGACGGCCAATCAGGTGGTCGAAGCCCTCGAACATGAAATGGATTGGAAGCCTAAGACCATCCATACCTTGCTGGCTCGCCTCGTCCAGAAGGGTGCGTTGGATGTGGACAAGACCAATCGTGAATATGTGTTTGAGCCCCGGATCGAAGCCGACGAATCCGTCCACCACGCCAGCCGCTCCTTTTTGAGGCGGTTCTTTGATGGCGAACTCGCTCCATTCCTCGCCTGTTTTTTGGAACGTGAAAAACTCTCGCCAAAAGAGATCGACGAACTCAAACGCATTCTGGAGGGAAAGAAACGATGAAACCGAGCGGCCTTTTTCAAGCCACCGAAGGTTTAGCGAATTGGGTTTGGGAAACCTCGTTCCACGCGTCGGTGTTAATTGCCTTCGTCCTGTTGCTCCAATTCTTTCGACAAAACCCGAATCACCAACGCGAAGCAACAACGAGAAATCTCGTTCACCGAGCCGCAATCTGAAGCTTGCCGTGCCTTTGACAAGGCAACTCATCGCTTACGTTCCCGCAGACCGATCGAAACCTGGAGATGCCGACAAACTCGTGACTCTAGACGAGAAAGGTGTGAGCCAGGAGCTACATAGACGCGTATAAACAAAACAATAAACCAGCCTAAAAACATCGCGTGAGGAGCCCTTGGATCTTTTCGGGATGTTTCTGGATGTCAGCGATCGTGATGAATAACGACTGGCAGAGCGCCGCCGGGGTATCGAAGTGCCGGTTGTGCGTGCTTTCTTTGCGGGTGTAGTGCCACAGCCGCTCCGTCGCGTTGAAATCGGGGGCATAGACAGGAAGTAGAAACACTTGGAGGTGGCGCTCATCCTTGGCGAAAAACTCCAATACTTCGGGCTTCTTGTGATAAGAAGCGTTGTCCTGAATCAAATAGACGCGATGCCTGCGGCGATAATAGTGCGGCAGCATCTCTTCCTCGATGAAAGACAATTACGTTTGGCTGTTGAAGTATTCGGTTTGGTGCCGCCACACAAAGTCCCCTTTGGGCACGCCCACCGCTCCCAGAATCTTTTGCGTGTTCCGTTGGCCGCGGGTGGGAATTTGCGGTTGCTGGCCGCGCCGCGCCCACGTCCAATAGACAGTCGGCGTCTGCCGGAAGGAGGCCTCATCTTCGCAAACGATTACCGCGCCTTCGCTCCGGGCGTTGTTTTTAGATTGGGATGGGTGTAGCGAACCCACCGGTTTTGTTTCTTGGGGTCGGCTTGCACCAGTCGGATCTTGGGCCGCTGCACCGAAAGGTTCAACCGCTTCAGCAGGTGGCGCACGTGGCCGGGGTGATAGCTCACGCCAAATTCTTCCTCGATGATTTGGGCGATGAGCGGGGAAGTCCATATCCCCGTGTTTAGACCATAAGCCACGGGGCCGCTGTCCAGAATGTCCTCCAATTGTTCCCGCTGACTGGCCTTCAACTCGGCCGGTCGGCCACTGCGATGCCCCTCCAGCAATCCCTCCTCGCCGCACTTATTCCAGGCACCAATCCAAGCGTGCACGCGCGTGCGATCGGTTTGCAGACCTTGAGCGATCTGGCCGGTCGTCTGTCCTTGGACGCTGAGCATGATGGCCTCCAAACGCAAGGCCACGCGCGGGGCCTTTTCCGTGTGAGCCTCCTGACGCAGAGTCTTGAGCCGCCGGAGAGTTCTTGAATTACCGCGCGCAAAAAGGGTGGGTGGACGCATCAGGATAGAATATTGTTATACTTATACGCACCGCTACTCTAGACCTCGTTTACGCACCAGTGGGCAAGCAGAAAAGCACCTTCCCTTCAGCAAAGTGTTTTTAGAAATTCAGATTCGCCAATAATGACGGGCTTCTATTCAGCGGAATGTTGTTTTGTTTATACGCGTAGATGTAGCGCAGTCGGACAAGATTATTGTCAACCTGAACGGCAAAGACCGGAACAGATTTCTACTCGTTCGAATCTCGTTGGTGAGTCGCCAGGACGGTTTCGTCGCGCGTCTGAATGAAAGTCGGGAGCGTTTGTTTGATGTTGCTGTTGGCTCATTGTCCGCCAAAGCTCTGGAGGATCTCAATCGGACGGGTTTTCGAACGCTCTTGAAATCGGAACTGCGAGATTTGTTTAACCATATGTTCGGCGAAACTGCTATTCAAGAGGTCGTGATCCACGACATGGTGATTCAGTAGCAGTAGCGCGACTTTCCGGTCTGCGGTTCGGAGTTTGGACATTTCTTATTAGGCGGTTCATTGACGCGGATGATGTGAAACAACCAATTGGTGTTTCTCCCGCAGGGAGATTTGACAATAGCCCGGCAGTTCACTGCCGGATTCAACATCGCCATGGCGTTTCGTCCCGAAGGGACGGTTGAATGGACCTCGTCTCCTGCGCTTCATGCGCTTGGCCTCCCGGCGTTCAAATTTTAAACGCCGGGCTATTATCAGGTTCTCCCTCCGGGAGAAGATGCAGGCGTGGGTGACGACATCGACAATACTGCGTCAAAGAGGTCCTACTGCGTCAAAGAGGTCCAAGCTCCAGCCGCCTGCCTGGAACTACAAAGTTCCGCAACCAGCAGACAGGAATGTCTGCTCTACGGCTAACTGACGGCCGCCAATTCCTGCCAGAGGCAAGCGCTCATTTGCATTCCTTTCGCAAATACACCCAAGTCAAACTTTTCATTCGGCGAATGCGCATTGTCGTCGGGCAACGCCAAGCCGAGCAGCAGCGTGTCCACCTTCAGAATCTTTTTGAAATCGTTGACGATTGGAATCGATCCCCCTTCGCGCACGGGAATGGGCTCATAGCCGAAAGCCTTTCTGAGGGCGCCCAAGGCAGCTTGGACGTAATTGCTCTCCAGCGACACAATGTAAGGTTCGCCTCCATGCCCGTCGGAAATCTCCAGCCGAACGGCTGGCGGACAAACCTTGCGCAGATGTTGCACGACCAATTGGCGAATCCGCGCCGGGTTTTGATTTGGCACCAAACGCAACGTCAGCTTCGCGCTTGCCCAGGCGGGAATGATTGTCTTGCTCCCATGTCCTTGATAACCGCTCGTCAATCCGTTGATCTCAAAAGTTGGCCGCGCGCTGCGTTGTTCAATCGGAGCATAGCCCAGTTCGCCAAATAATTTGGGCACACCCAGAAACTTCTGATAAGCGCGCGGATTGAAGGGCTGGCGCGTCATTTGTTTCCTTTCGTACGGCGACAATGGCCGAACATCGTCGTAAAAACCCGGCACAGTGACGCGCCCTTTCTTATCGCGCATTTGACCGAGCAACTGACACAGGGCCATAGCAGGATTGTCCACCGTCCCGCCAAAGAGTCCTGAATGGAGATCGCGCGACGGCCCATGCAACTTGATCTCCATCGCACACAAGCCACGCAGCGAATAAGTCAGCGTCGGATGCCGCGGGCCAATCATCGACGTATCCGAAATGACAACCGTGTCACACCTGAGTTCAGAACGGTTCTTGCGCAGAAACGGCGCAAGATGAGCACTGCCAACTTCCTCTTCGCCTTCGATGACAAATGTGATGTCGCAGGGGAGTTGGGCGCCAGTCTTAAGATAGGCTTCGATGGCATTAAGATGCGCCAGGTGCTGACCTTTGTTATCGCTTGCGCCGCGGGCGTAAAGGGAACTGCCTTTGACGCTTGGCTCGAATGGCGGTGATTTCCAGAGTTCGAACGGTTCCGGCGGCTGGACGTCGTAGTGGCCATAAACAAGAAAATGAGGACGGCCCTTCGATTTGGCTCGCGGAGTGCGCGCTATGACCACAGGATTTCCAGGAGTCGCGCAGAGCTTGGTTTCCAAGCCGATCTGGCGGCAACGTCTCACCAACCAAGTCGCGCAGGCCGCCAAGTCCTTTCGATGTTGTGGCTGTGCAGAAACGCTTGGGAAACGGACGTACTGGCAAAGTTCGTCAATAAAGCGGGTTTCGTTCTCGTGGAGATAGGTCAGGACGTTATGCATAAAGGCAGCGTATTAGGCCACAGAGAGCGGCACGAGGGAAACAAAAGATTCAGCGATTCTTCCCAATGAAGCGGCGCCGTAAGATAGGCGTCCCGCCTGTCCAGCATTTGCGTGCACCAAAAGCTGGGAAGGCGAGACACGCTCTCCTGCCGCGCTCAATCGCTTCGCTCGCGGACTCGGCGGTCCGCGCTCCTAATTTATCATCCGAATTGCTGAAAAGAACTTCGTGCGCTTGGCTCGGCTGAAGTTATAGTCTTCGGGATATGCTGCGACAGATCCTGCATGAACTCACGGTGGCAACACGCGGCCGTGGGTTTTACGAAATTACCCGCGAAGTCGCGAAACTGGTTGACCGGTCTGGCTTTCAGAGCGGCTTGGCGACGCTTCACCTGCTGCATACTTCGGCTTCACTCTTAATCCAGGAGAACGCCGACCCGGAAGTGCGACGCGATTTGGAACGCTTTTTCTCCCGTTTGGCGCCTGATGGCGACTCGCTGTTTCGTCATACCGCCGAAGGAGATGATGACATGCCAGCGCACATTAGAACAGCCTTGACAGCCGTGAACCTGAGCATCCCGATCGCTTCCGGCGGTTTGACATTGGGTACATGGCAGGGAATCTACCTTTGGGAACACCGGACCGCTCCGCACACTCGGCGAGTGACATTGCATTTGTTCGGGGAATAGGACTGGCCAAAGCCGCAGAGGCTTGTAAGTTTTACTTCAATGATTTCTCGTATGCGCAACGATCAAATAGGCGAACTCGGCTTTATGAGTAGCGGCGGGCATTCTGCCCGCCGCAGAGGGCGCGCATCCTGCCGCCCGGATTTGCACTCGAAATATGGTGCTTGTGTTCAAATTGCCTGCATCCTCCGCTGGGCAGGATGCCAAGCTCTACGGCAGGCAGGATGCATGCCGCTACGGTCAGTAGCGGTTGCGCTGCTTGTTGGAACATCAATCCTCAGCCTGTCAGCCGCCGAGCCAGCGACCAATCGCTTCGGCTTCGCCGGCAAAGAAATATTCCCCATCGATCACATGGTGGGCCACTTGCGCGCGGCCGATCTCGACGGCGACGGTTTGCAAGATTTGCTGGTCGTCAACAACGCCCGTTCAAAGATCAATCTGCTTTATAATCAAACGGGCCAGACGAACCAGCCCGCGAAACCGAAAAAGTCGGTGCGCAAAGAAATCAATGAACTTCCGCCCGATGCCAGATTCCGCATCGATTCCATCGCTTCTGAGAAACGCATCTCTTCGATCACGGTGGCCGACCTCAACGGAGACAACCGGCCTGATGCCGCTTATTACGGTGAGCCGAAGGAATTGGTCGTGCAATACAACGAAGGCACGAATACCTGGAGCGCTCCCAAACGATGGGCGATCGAGGATGGCCTGCTGAATCCGAACGCCCTCACCCACGGCGATCTGAATCGAGACGGTCGTATTGATTTATTGCTTCTGGCTGAAGGCCACATTTATTGGCTCGCTCAAAATGCGAATAAGGTCCTCGCGGAACCGGAAAAGATTCCTTACTCAGGAACCGTTCTCTCCGTTCAAGTCTTGGACATTCAAGGCGACGGCCGCGATGATTTGTTGCTATGTAATTGGGACAGTCCGAATCCGTTTCGCTTCCGATTGCAGAACAATGTCGGCCAGCTCGGACCAGAAATTCACTTTACCCTTCCGCCGATCCGCTCTTATTGGGCGGACGATTTGGATCACGACCGAAAGACCGAGGTGATCACCATCGCCCAGAAATCGGGCCGCGCGCAGATCGCCCAGTTCAACACAGCCTCGGCGGAGTCGCTGTCTGGCGCATGGCGTCGAGGGCAATTCCAAGTCCTGCCATTAAACAAGACGACCAAAGCTAAGCGCGGGTTGGTTTGGGCCGACATTGACGGCGACAAACTGCCCGACCTTCTCGTAGCCGAAACTGACAGCGGCCAGTTAACGGTTCATCTGCAGCAAGCCGACGCAACGCTCGCGGCTCCCAAAACCTTCGCTACTCTGACCGGCGTCAGCGAAATCGATGTGGCGGATTGGGATGGCGACGATCAGCCGGATATTTTTCTGCTCAGCACGGATGAACGGCAGATTGGCGTGACCAAGCTTGACCGCAATGGCCGCATTGCGTTTCCGAAGGTGTTACCGCTAGAAGGACGGCCTCTAGCCATTGCCACTCGCGTGCTTGAACCGGGTCATCGGCCATTTCTGGTGACAGTTGTCGATCTCGACGGCAAGCGCGAGTTACAAACGGTCGCCGCCGACGGAACGGTTCGAAAGCAAAAACTGAGTGAGAGTTTCAAATCGAATCCGAAATCGCTGGCGATTCACGACGCAAACCAGGATGGACTCGCGGATGTCATTATCCTTACTCCGTACGAGAAGGTGAAAATAATGTTGCAGGTCGCGGGGAAGGATTTCGAGGAGATCGATGTGACACCGCCGGGGGGAAGTTCTGACTCGCCATGGCTCAGCGTGTGCGACGTGGACGGCGATGAGAAAGAGGAATTGCTTTTAGCTCAGAAAAACTTCTTGCGCGCGGTTGTTCTACAGAAAGAGAGCGCGGATCAAAGACCGGCACGGAGCCCAGCTTGGGCTTTCAACGTAAAGGAGCAAATTAATGGCATGGCGAGCAATTCGAGGATTGTCGGCGCCGCAGCCGTGCGCAATGGCACGAACGCCGTTCCTTCACTCTTCCTGCTCGATGCGGAGCGCAAATCAGTCACGCTCAGCGAACGAGACCAGGCCGGCGTTTGGCAGGTCGTCCGCAATCTGCCTCTGCCGGTGACCGACTTTGCTTATTTGCAACCAATTGCCATGGGAGAAGCCAATCGAAACAGCATCGGTTTCTTGGGCAACAGCGCCGTCGCGTGGATGACATTCCGCGGCGAGGTTTGGGAATTCACAGAGTTGGACGGCTACGAGACACCGATCAAGGACGCCTTCCTGCACGACGTTGTCTCAGGCGATCTAAACCAGGACGGCCGCAAGGACCTCGTCTTTCTGGAAACATCCAAGAGTTACCTCGACGTCGTCACGTTCGAGACGCCTCATCAACTCGTGCCCGCGAACCGCTGGCAAGTTTTCGAAGAGCGGAGCTTCCGCAGCCGGCGCGCTGATGCAGCCGAACCGCGTGAAGCTCTCGTTGTGGATATCAACAACGACGGCAAGAACGATCTCGTCGTCGTCGTCCACGACCGGATCATTGTTTATCCGCAGGAGTGATGAACAAACTTACTGTTTGCGCAAATGCGCACGATTGAGCCTGCCAGTCCGGATTCGGCACAGCATTCCTCGATAATTCTCACTCGACTTGCTAGTGCGAACACCTGCGGAAGTGTCGAAACGACTTCGCCAGGGAGATATGTTTCTGAAGGAAGTAATGGAAAACGGCAAAGTCATGTATGAAGCCAACGGCACGTGAGTGGGTTCGAAAGGCGGAGAATGACTTTAAGGTCGCCTCTCCAGATGCCGCGTGCTTCTTCTTTCAGCAATGCATCGAGAAGTATCTAAAGGCATGCTTGGTGGAAGGAGGCAGGCAGCAAGCAGATCGTCTGCCACGGAAAGAATTCATTCGGGAGAAGCGGATGAAACTCTGTTTGCGCGATTAACGCGCCGGACCAAGACCGAAACGTTGGGAACCAGCGTCCCATACCGGGATAACGTGTCTAATCTCAGGAGTGGGCTGTTTTCCAGCATGCTGGCAGCGGACTTTCCAGCCCGCTGCCTGGAGTTTGGACATTTGGGATGCGCATTGTCGATGTCCTGGTCCGCGCGAGCATCTCTCCCGGAGGAGAACCCGATAATAGCCCGGCGTTTGAATTTGAACGCCGGGAAACCAAGGACATGAAACGCAAGTCCCGGAGTCGGAGGACTCAACCAAGGGTTTGGATTTCCGGATTCGCAATCCGATGCCGACATCTGCGGCGACGAACTAAAATCCGTTGGAACCTCGAAACGGTTAACGCAAAGGCGCAGAGATGAAAAGGCGCCAAGGTTGAACCAAAAAGATTGAGAAAGAAATGTTGGTTGCGGCTCACCGATGGATGAAGTTCCATTCCTGTTTAAGTCTTTTGCGTCTTTGCGTCCTTGCGCCTTTGCGTTGAGTCTAAATGCCGGGATTTACGTTCAACGGGCTGCAGGAGGCGTTGGCAAAAATGCTTTCCAGCTTAGCCCATTCGCCGAGGCGCTTCCGGAATAGACCATGAAATGAAAATATTTTGCAACTTTGTCGAAGGGAGGCAGAAGCCTGACATCGAGCCATTCCTTCACATTCTCGGCGCCTTGATCCGTGCCGAGTTTCTCGGTTAGGGACAAAAGCCGGTCGAGCTGCGCGTTGCTCGTCTTCAGCGCTTCAAAGCTGGAGCGCCACGTTTCGCGTTGATTCTCGAACGCAAAAAAACCGGTGTTCAATCCGCCTGTCTTCTGCGCCGCTTCAGCCAAGCCTTCTGTCTCACGCAGCGATTTCCCGGTAGATTCAGCGCTGCGCAGGAATTCCTCCAGCAGCGCAACATCGTCCGACAACGCCACGTAACCGCCGCTGGCAGCGAAGTTGAACGTCCGATTGATCGGCTTGCTCCCATCCGGAGAAGGATTGGACGGCAACGTCATCGAATAGACCTTGCGTCCGAGGAATTCGCGCTCGTTCAAACCGGCGTCGCCGGACGTGACTGGCAGAATCGATGCCGTCGCCTTCAGAGCGTTCGCCAGTTTCTCGGCGTTTGGTGAACCAATTAGAATCAGCTCGGGCGGCGAGCCCAAATCCGCCAAGGAGGAAGAGCGCGGTTTCTTTTCCACAATCACAAAATCGTCCCCCAAATTCCCAATTAGATCTTTCTTAAGATCGAAATTCGGATCTTTCTCCTTGCCGGCCATGTCGAGGCTCATTTGAAGAATGCTCGCCAATTCGGGCATGATGCTGGCGAGCATCGATTCAAGTGTTGCGTAGGCCTTTTGCCCATTGAGGCGCCAGCGGCTGAACTTGGTCGCATCGGCAGGCACGAACGGCGGGGGCGCACTCTCCTTCGCTTCCATCGCGAGGATTTTGAAAAGGCCTTGCCGGTCGGATTCGGGCACACCGAGAAATACTTCTGCCAAAGTGCCTTCATTATTGTTTCCGCCTAGCTTGAAACCGATGGTCTTTAGGCCGCCGAGCCCAGTCGCGGCCAGCGCTTTATCGGGCGGAACGCCCAAAGGATTCGCTCCGCTCGGGCCACGACCCGCGGCTGTGGTTTGCCGGAGCAAAATCTCATAGAGCGGTTTGAAATGAACCCACCCAAAGGCGAGAGCATCACGAAACATCGCAGAATGATTCGCCTCATAAGACGCCTGTTCCGCCAGCACACCTACAGAGCCGCCAGCTTGGCGAATGAGAATCTTCTCCAAAACTTTGAGCGAATTCCCAGCGATGAGCAGCGATTCGGACTGACCGAACGTGATTTCGAAGACGTCCTTACCCTCTTCTGTTTTGTCCGGCTGGGCGGGAGATGCTTCAGCCGACGGAAATACCTTCTTCAGGGCGCCGCCCAAGTCGTCTCGATTGAGCAGCAGCGTCGTGAACTCGACGCCGCGGATTTTCTCCGCCTTGATTTGTTTGCCGGAATCGACCCATTTCTTTTTCAGCAACGCAAGAAGGCCTTTCAGCTGATCGCTCTTGTTCTGCGTGTCGATTAAGAGCGTTAGCGCTGGCTTCTTCTCCGAGGCGCCATCCCAACCGTTTTGAGTCACAGCAAACGTGATCTGTCCTTGAATAAGGCCGGCGTAATCGGCAAGTTTAATGCCTAATTCCCTTTCGAGCGGAGCAGCGACGTCTTCCTTGAACTGCTTCTCAAAATGCTCTCGGAATTGTCTGAGTGCGGGATCATGCCATAACTGGCCCGGCGGAGATTGGCGAAGGTATGCCGAGGCTTTCTCCCAATCCGGAAAGGTGATCAGTCCGAGGGTATCGTCCGGCAACAATTGCTCAGCCGGAGGAACAGCCGCCCTAAGCTGCGCGCTCAACGCGACCAAACTAGAGACGAGCACCAACGCACGATTCATGGCTCGAATGATTCGAAATGTTTTCACGGTCATAAAAGTGTCAAAATCTGTGTTAAACGGAATACGGCGAGTCCCTTCAGAAAGTTACCCAATTTGAAATGGAGAGTTCCTCGAAGGCGCAATCTACGGTTCCAGGTTAGACTTGCTGACGCGGCTCGGCGGTTCGAGATAGCGGTACGGAGTGCTTGGATTGTCGTTATCGTAGGCAAACGCGTCGCGATGATTCAGAAAGTATTTGACCGCCTCGATTGGAATCGCAAAGCCAAGGCCTTCGCCAAAGGCCGCCTTCATGTTTGTGACGCCGACTACTTCGCCACGGAGATTAAACAATGGACCTCCGCTGTTACCGGGATTGATTTGGGCCGTTGTCTGCAAATAAAGCTCGCCTTGGAGTTGCCGCGTCTTCGTGCTCAAAATGCCTTCCGTGACCGTCCGTTCCAACCCCAGCGGACTGCCAATGGCAAAAACGCGCTCCCCAACCGACATCACATCCGAATCACCTAAAACGACACGCAAAAACTTTGGAGCGGGCTTATCTTCGATCTTCAACAGAGCAAGGTCCTCGAACTTATTCATCGCGACAATCTTCACATCCTTGTAACTCTTACGTTCGAGTTGACCGCCCTTTTGATGATAAACCTCGACTGAAATCTGCGTTTCACCTTCGATAACGTGGAAATTGGTAATGAGGGAACCGTCTTCATTGATAATAAAACCGGAACCCAACCCGCCCGGCGTTCGGACTTGAACAACACCCTCGCCCATCATGGTTACCAACTCGCGGACGCTCCGTTCGGGAGGCGTGCTCTCTGAAGTTTGGAAGAGGGACTTGCTCGATTCTGCTCGCTTCGCTGCCGGCGCCGCATCCTCTGCCTCATTAGGCTTCGTTTCGCCACGTGATTTGGTGATGCCAGCAATTTGTTCGCGCGGAACGACCAATACTGTATAACCAATATCGACGGCGACCTGATCTCGTTTCTCCGCCAGAATTTGCCCCGTAATTGCCGCTTGATCCTTTAGTTGAATGACGTCCGCCCGGGCTCCCGCAATGTTTCCGAGGCTCAACGCTGCGATTAAAACGGACCGATTTAACATGCCGGGACAATACATGCAGGCAGAAGGGTTGACAAGTGAAGAGGAACCGCGTCCCCCGCGTCCCGCTTCCCAGTTCTCGCGGGAACGACTAGCTTTTCCGGGGCATTGTGGCAAAGTATTTGCGACCGTTATGTTTCCAAAGATCATGATTGCGCACGCGACGTCAGCAAAGTTGGCTGCGACTTGACCCGAAACATTCCTCAATAAATCAGGAGAACCATGAGATCCTATTCAGAGGACAAATCAAACATCTCCATCCGAGTTCTGCTCGTCGATGATGATCAGAACTCCTATCTGCTTGTCCGGCGGATGCTATGCAAAATGCAGGGACCGTTTCAGATTGAGTGGGCGCCCAATTACGAGGCAGGGCTGGAAGCAATTATTCGCAAACAACATGACGTGTATCTGCTGGATTACAGGCTGGGTTCCCGTAACGGTTTGGAGCTTCTGCAAGAGGCTCTAGTGGCCGGTTGCAAGGAGCCCATCATCATGCTTACCACGGAGAAGCCCGAGGTAGACGCGCAAGCGATGCGCTTGGGCGCGGCCGATTTTTTGAGCAAAGACCGTCTCGACTCCAGTCTGCTGGAACGTTCTATCCGACACTCGATCAAGCAGTACGCTACTCTCCGCGCACTTCGCGAGAGCCAAGCTCAATTGTCCTCGTTCATGCAAAATGTGCGTTGCGCGGTTTACATGAAGGACCTGCAAGGCCGTTACGTTTATGTGAACGAAACTTGCGAAAAGCTTTTTCACCGGAAGTTTGCCGATTGGATTGGCAAGACTGATGACGAGTTGTGGCCCAAGCCGATTGCTCAGAAATTCAAGGAAAAAGACAGAGAGATCATTTCCAATAAGGAAGTCCTCGAAAGCACTGAGATTGTTGTCCAGAAAGACGGGCCGCATCATTGGCTCACGAACAAATTCCCTATGCTCAACGAGCAAAGCATACCATACCCATTATGGTGGGTGGAACAGCGATCGACATCACAGAACGCAAGCGGCTTGAGAGGGAGATTCAAGAGGTCAGCGAACAGGAGAAGCGCAGGATTGGCCAGGACTTGCACGATGGGATGGGCCATTACCTGACCGGCATTTCCTTTATGGCAAAAGTGCTGCAACAGAAGCTGGCCGGGAAAAACCTGCCCGAAGCGGTTGATGCTGCCAAAATCAGCGAGTTTGTTAATCGAACTGTCTCGCAGACGCGGGATTTAGCTCGGGGTCTTTGTCCCGTCGAGCTCGAGACGAACGGCTTGCAGGCGGCGCTTTTGGAGTTAGCGGGGAGTGTCGAGAAACTGTTCAATGTTTCCTGCCGAGTAGAGTGCCATCAACCAGTCTCGATTTACGATAACGCCAATGCGGTCCACCTCTATCGGATTCCGCAAGAAGCCGTCAATAATGCCATCAAACATGGCAAAGCAACGGAGCTGGTCATTACCCTGCATCCGACAAATGAGGCGATGAATTTGGCGATCAAAGATAATGGTTCAGGTTTGCCAAAGAGTTTTTCCAGGACTGCCGGCATGGGTTTGCGTGTCATGAATTATCGCGCCGGAATGATCGGCGCCACGATCAATCTGGAATCCGAGGCTCGCGGCGGAACTTTAGTGAGCTGCTCGATGCCGAATAATCGGCAAGCGAAAAAACGGGGACCAACATCAAACTCCAAGAAGCTCGCGCCGGTTCCGGCCTAAGAACGGGGCGTCGGGAATGATAGTATCTCCGCGGCGGTGTCTGGTTCGATGCGCAGCCACTGCACCGTTGTTTCCGCACGCACGTTGCGCGCCCTGACGCACGCGGGAATCAAGCAGAATTGACCGTCGCTCAGCCGGACAGCAACCTCGCCTGCGTCAACCAAGAGTGTTCCGGAAAGCACAGCGATTATCGTCGCTCGGTCGTTCTCGATGCTCAGCGCCATCCCAGGCGGCGAAACCTTTTCCTCCACCATGAATGGTCCTGTATTGACGAGGCGGCGGCTCATCGCTTGTTCGCTCGGAAGATGTCGGGAAATGAGAGAGGGTTCAAAATCTTTGAAATCAATCGAGGCCAGTGCTTCATCAACATGAAGCGGCCGTTTCCTTCCATCCGAACCGGTCCGATTCCAGTCAAACACACGATAGGTCGTATCCGAGTTCTGTTGAATTTCAAAGATGACAAGCCCGGCGCCGATGGCATGCACTCGACCGCTTGGCAAAAACATGACGTCGCCCCGACGCACGGCTACCCGATGGAAACAGGTTGCTACATCACCTCCGTGCATTTTGGATTCAAACTCTGATCGTGTGACACCGCGTCTGAGACCCACGAACAGTTCGGCGCCGGGAGCAGCCTCGGCGATATACCACATCTCGGTTTTAGGTTCTCCTGCGAGCTGTTCGGCAACTCCTGCTGGAGGGTGGACTTGCAAGGAAAGAACCTGTTGCGCGTCGAGGATTTTGAGCAGTAGTGGAAAGCGTCCATTCAGCGCCGGCGCCGCTCCGAGCAGGTCATCCCGATGATTCTCCATCAGCCAGCGCAAGCTCCTTCCAGCCAGCGGGCCGTTGGCGATAACGCTGACTGCATCCGGACGATCAGAAATCTCCCAAGACTCGCCAATGAGCAAACTGTCTGGGAGCGGCTTGCCATAAAGTCGCGCAAGGTTTCGACCGCCCCAGATGCGTTCTTTTAGGATGGGGTGAAATAGGAAGGGATAAAGCATTCGATCGGGTCAAGCTGCGGCCGGCTGCTTTTCAATAACCTGCCCATAAGCGCGGTATTTGGCGTAACGCAAGCGCAAGCGCTCGGCCGCCTTAAGGGGCTTGAGTTCGTTGAGATGGCAGATCAAACGTTCTTTCAACGTATTGGCTGTCCGAGCCAAATCGTTATGAGCCCCTCCGAGCGGCTCCGGAATGGTTTCGTCGACCAAACCGAGTTCGAGCAAATCCTTGGCCGTGATTTTCAACGCCTCGGCAGCTTTCGCGGCGGCGGTCCGGTCTTTCCAAAGAATGGCCGCGCACCCTTCCGGGCTGATGACCGAATAATATGCGTTCTCCAAAATCAACACCCGATCAGCCACGCCTATCCCCAAGGCGCCCCCCGACCCTCCTTCGCCGATCACGGCCGCAATGATCGGAACTTCGAATAACATCATTTCCCGCAAGTTAACGGCGATCGCTTCCGCAATATGGCGCTCCTCGGCGCCGATACCTGGATAAGCACCCGCCGTGTCGATGAGCGTAATAATTGGCAGGCCAAACTTGTCGGCCAGCCGCATCAAGCGAAGGGCTTTTCGATAGCCTTCGGGGTGAGCGGACCCAAAATTGCGCCGGATGTTTTCTTTGGTATCACGGCCTTTTTGGGTTCCGATAACCATGGCCTTGTGCGGCCCCAGTTGCGCAAAGCCGCCGATGATCGCTTGGTCATCGCCAAAAAGACGGTCGCCATGCAGTTCGGAGTAACCCTGAAATGCCGTTTGGATGTAATCCAGAGCGAACGGGCGCTTCGGGTGCCGGGCCAATTGGACTCGCTGCCACGGAGTCAAATCCGAAAAAATCCTTTTCCGCTCTTCTTCAATCTTCTTTTCAATCTGCTGGATTTCTTCGGCGAGATTGATGCCGAGGGCGTGAGTTTCGGGGTGTTTTCGCAGGTCATCCAGCTTGCGCTGCAATTCTGAAATGGGCTTTTCAAAATCGAGATAATGTTTCATTTCTTCAGGATCAAGCCGTTCTCTACCTTGCAAGAGTCTAGGTTTCCGCCGACGGCCATGCAACGTCGAATTGGAACAGCCAAACCTGGGTTTCCCAGCCTCACTCGCTAATCAGTTCCCACAAAGAGCCGTTTGACAGGCCTCGGCTAAATTGCCAGTATCCGCGCCACAATGCAGGAGCCAGCCCACGTCACAGGACAGGCGGTACTCATCCGTACCGACACCCCGGACTATGCGGAGGAAATGGTTCCTTTCTCGACCCTTCCGGAAATGATCGCGATATGCTCGGAGGCTCGCCCGAATCTAACTTTGGAGAAAATCATTATATACGGGAGATCCGACGAAGGCGTATGCACTCTAACGCTCGGTTTTGTGTCTTCCACAAAGTCAGTGCGCCCCGAGAACCTCCAGTTGGCTCATTAAAAGAAGGAGCCGGCTTGCGCCGGCTCCTGGTGACGAGATCATTCACGCCTTCACCGAGACGCTCAGAAGTATAATGAGGCCAACTGTTGCATCGCTGCTCGGACCTCATTACAAGCAAGATCTCTCTGCCAACCCTTAGCGAACAGCGAGTCTCAAACCACATCCATTCGAGCGTTGGGGGCGCCTTTGTGTTCAAAATCAGCAAAATCTTTTCTGGCGCTCCCGGTTGTCGGTAGCGGCGGGCATCCTGCCTGCCGCAGAGGGCGTGCATCTTGCCGCCCGGATCAACGCTTGAAACGGGGAGGCTGTGTTGTAGTGCGTGCGCGTGATCCGCCGGGCAGGATGCCTCGGCTCTACGGCAGGCAGGATGCCCGCCGCTACGATGTGCCAACAACTTCGGGATGCATCGATGGCTGACCGGAGATTAGCGGCGTGGCAGCATGGACTAACGGCCCTGCACTAGATGGCTTGGCCAGTCTCAGTCTTAATATCGGTGAAGATAACCGTCCGCTTCCGGCTGGTTAAGACTTTGGCTAGCGGCGTGTGGCCATTCGGCAAAAGCGATTCCGCAAGTGCGTGCTCTTTGCCACGGCCCGATGCTAAGACCCACAACTCCCGTGCGGCTTCGAGCATGCCATAGCTCAACGTTATGCGATGGGGCGGCGGCTTGGTGGCCGTAACGGGTCGATAAATGATCCTCGAAGTCGAGTGCGTCTCGAAAGAATCTCCCGGAAACAGTGATGCGACATGTCCATCTTCACCCATTCCTAAGAGAACCAAGTCGAATGCCGGCCAGCCACGGTCGTCGGCACGACAGAATTTGAGCACGGCTGTCTCTGCCTCGGAAACTGCAGCGTCGGGCTTTGCTTCACCACGGATACGGTGAATTTGTTCTGCAGAAATGGGCAGCTGCGAAAACAAGCAGTCCTGGGCCGTGGCGAAATTGCTTTCCCGATCAGCGGGTGGAACACACCGTTCATCAGACCAGAAGAAGTGAATTCGATGCAGATCGAATGCCTGAATCCGGTATTGTGCCGCGATGCTGGAATAAAAATGGCGCGTAATTCGCCCCCCAGACAACGCGACGTTATAAGTGTTTGAACCATTGTTTTGCGAGGCTTGTTCAATCCAGCATTGCGCCACCGCGTCGGCCAAGTCTGTTTCACTGGGGAAGGAAATGAGTTCAAAATGCTTCATCTTTGGCGCTGAATACGAAGTTGCTGGGGCTGTGATGTAATGAACCGCACTGAGCAGCGTCTCGTGAGAGCGCCGCTATTCCCTAAATAACCCTAGTTTGCGGCGCTCCCACGAGACGTCGCTACAGGAAAACTGCTTGCGCTTCGGTCACAGCTTGCCGGAGCAAGAAATTTAGTGACCAGCCAATCTAAGCAATGGGTTGAGGATCGCGCCAAGCGTGGCCAGTCTGGGCGAGCAGATCGTCCGCCGCCACCGGACCCCAGGTGCCCGCTGAGTAAAATTCACGGTTGGTGAGCGCTCTCCCTTCCCATCCTTTGCGAATCGCATCAACGATGCTCCAGGCGGTTTCAACCTCATCGCGGCGGATAAATAATGTTGCGTCCCCCGCCATCGCTTCCAGCAAGAGCCGTTCGTACGCTTCCGGAGTGTAAGCTCCAAATTCCGTATTATAACTGAAATGCATGCGGACGGGGCGGACTTGGAGACTTGTGCCAGGCACCTTGCCGTTGAACCGAAGCGAGATGCCTTCATTCGGTTGCAAGCGAAGTGTCAAGGCATTGGCGTCCAACTTCGAACCGCACTGTGCCGCAAACAAAACATTGGGCGTTCGATGGAATTGGATGCGGACTTCACTGGCACTGAGCGGCAGTGATTTGCCAGTGCGCAAAAAGAACGGCACTCCAGACCAACGCCAATTATCAAGGAAAAGCTTCAGCGCGACGTAGGTCTCAACGTTTGAATCGGACTTCACGCGGCCCTCCTGCCGATAGCCCGGCCGCAATTGTCCGTCAATCATGCCGGCAAAATATTGGCCGCGAACAACCTGCTTGGCGACATCACTCACGCTGAGCGCGCGAATCGACTTCAGCAGCTTCACCTTCTCGTCGCGAATTGGCTCGGCATCGAGTGAAACAGGTGGTTCCATGGCGACCAGCGATAGCACTTGCAACAGATGGTTCTGAACCATATCGCGAATCGCCCCGGCTTCTTCGTAATAACCTCCCCGCTGTCCGACTCCGAGCTTTTCGCTGACGGTGATTTGCACGTGATCGATGCTCTTGCGATTCCACAGTTCTTCGAAGATCGAGTTGGAAAAGCGGAACATCAAAATGTTCTGCACGGTTTCCTTGCCCAGATAATGGTCGATGCGAAACACCTGCTTTTCGTGAGCGTGACGCGTCAGGTCCGCATTCAACGCTTGAGCGGATTGCAGGTCATGCCCAAAGGGTTTTTCAACCACGAGTCGTTGCCACGCTCCAGACTGTTCGCCTAGATGCAGCAAGTCGGCGTTGTGGAGTTGTTCTACAACCTCTCCAAACTGGCTCGGAGAAGTCGCTAGATAAAACAGGAGATGATGGCGAAGCTGGTCATTGCCGAACGACGACAGTTGTTGGGCCAGTTTCTTGTAAGCGTTGGCATCCGAGAAATCGCCTTGGCAATAGAACAAGTTTGGAGCGAAAGCCTCCCAAATCGTTTCATCCACGGGCTGGCTGCGAGAGAACTGACGTAGAGCAACCCTCAGTTCTTCCCGCCATTGGTCGTCGGTTTTTTCCCGGCGGGCGAAGCCAATAATCCGAAATGGCGTGGGCAATTGTTTTGCCCCGTACAAGTGATAAAACGCCGGAATCAGTTTGCGCGCGGTCAAATCCCCGCTCGCGCCGAAGATGACAATGGAACACGGCTCAACGATCTTGCGACCGTCATCAATGCGACAGGTCATCAACTCATCCAATTGGTCCAGTTCATTCATTCGATCGGACAATGAACCAGTCCCGCAGCGATTTCAATCCTTTCTTAATGCGTCGTCGCAATACCGCGCCGCCGAGTTACTAACCCTTAAGCTGCCACCAGAGCATCAGCTCCGAGCCGACGCGATTTGGGTAAGACCGCGGCACCCATTCCTCGATGAGTTCAAATGCCGGAGCAAAACGTTGCACCAGTTCGGCGCGTGTCGTTCCAAAGGGTGGTCCATCTTCGTCTGGAATCAGATAGTTAACTGCCAAGTAATGGCCTTTGGGCTTCAGCCACCGGATGACGGCGCGGACATAATCGTCCCGTCGCCCGGGATTAATGGCGCAAAACAACGTGTGCTCAAAAATCCAATCGAAACGTTGCGGCAGTTCGTCGGCTAAGAAGTCGCTTTGTTGAATTTGCACGGATACTCCCTTGGCTTGCGAGCTTTCCCGCGCCAAACGGACGGCACTCGGCGCAATGTCATATCCGTAAGCTGAGAAACCAGCTTTCGCCCAAGCCCAAACGTCGTGTCCTGTGCCGCAGCCGGGGACGCACACCGTCCCTCGCAGCAACTCCGTATGCTTGGCCAGGAAATCCACGAGCCCCGGAGAAGCTTCGCCCTTTTCCCAAGGCATGTCATTGGCCTGATAACGCGCTTCCCAATTCGTGTCGCTCATAACGCAATCTATCCGGCTTATCGCAACTTCAACATCGAGGTTTGCGCTGAGTCAGATTAGGTTCGCCGCAGGACACGGCGGACCCATTCCTGATTATCCAAATACCACTGCACAGTCTCGCGAATGCCCCGCTCGAAATCGTACGCTGGCGTCCAGCCGAGCTCTGTGCGAATCTTTGTGGAATCGATTGCATAACGCCGGTCATGGCCCGGCCGGTCCTTCACGAATGAGATCAGCTGGCGCGAGTTGCCGCCGAGGTGGGAAGCTAGTTTGTCCATAAGATCGCAAATCAATTCGACGATTCGGATATTCGGCCATTCGTTATTCCCTCCGATATTGTACGTTTCCCCCACCCGGCCTCGACGCAACACTTGCCACAACGCCTCGACGTGATCGCGCACGTACAACCAGTCTCGAACGTTCATACCGTCGCCATAGACTGGAATGGGGCGCCGCGCCATGATGCTCCCAATAATGACTGGGATGAGTTTCTCCGGAAATTGATACGGTCCATAATTATTCGAACAATTCGTGATCACAACGGGCAAACCGTAAGTATGATGATAAGCGCGCACGAGCATGTCGCTGGCCGCCTTGCTGGCCGAGTACGGTGAATTCGGCGCGTAGGGTGTGCTCTCGGTAAAATAGCCCTCGGGTCCCAAACTCCCATAAACCTCGTCCGTAGAGATATGATGGAAGCGCCGGCCAACAAAGTCGCTCGCCCAAAAATCGCGGCAAGCTTCGAGCAAATGAAACGTTCCAATAATGTTCGTATGAATGAAATCGTCCGGGCCGCTGATTGAACGGTCCACATGAGATTCCGCGGCCAGGTGCATGATATGGGTGATTGCATGTTTCGACATGACGCCACGGACCGATTCTTTGTCCCTCAAGTTGACTTTTTCGAAAACGTATTTGGGATGGCCAGCCACTGTGCTGAGGTTCTCCAAGTGCCCTGCGTAGGTGAGACAATCTAAATTGATCAATCGATCCACTTCCGGCTGGCCTATAATGTGATGGATCAGATTTGATCCGATAAACCCGGCTCCGCCGGTGATGAGCAAATTCATATTTCTTCGCAAACGAAAAACAAAATGACGAACATTTCAAACTTGTGAAATCAAATTCGGTTGCGTTTGAATGCCGTTGATGGACCCTTTTGATCGAAACCGGCCAGACCGCAAGCGATTTCGCCCATCAAGGATCAAGACAGGCAACGGGCATCTTCTGGAAAAATCAGAATCGTCGGGATCTCGCACGCCATACACATACCAACTATGCGATGGATTGACTGAAGGGCTCCTCTATTTCGTAATTGTCTTCACACCCTGGGCTTTTGCCACAACGCAATCATGGTCCATTTGGACATTGAACCTCGCCAGTTACGTCTTGGGCGGATTGCTATTGTTGAAGTGGCTTATTCGGTGGCGGGCGAAATATCGCCCGCCGCGTTGGGGAGATGACGCTCACGTGCAAAACATTCTGACTGTGTCGCGAGCCCCACAAGTAGCTACAGTGTTCCTGGCCCTCCTCACCGTTCTGGTTTTGATTTACTGTCTGGTCAGCGCCTTGAATGCGCGCGCGGTCTTTTTGCCTGAACAACAGCGCTTTGATTACCGTGATTATGTTCGCTGGTTGCCGCATAGCTACGATCAGGCGAGCACGTGGAATGCGCTCTGGAATTATCTCGCGATGGCGTTCGTGTTTTGGGCCGCTCGCGATTGGCTGCTTGGCAAAACCGCCAGAGACGTTCGGGAATTGAACCTCGAACATCCGGCTCCGGCTTCGGAACCTCCCGACGAAGCCGAAACATTTGCCGTGGTGCCCTCTGGACCTCTTCGCAGACTGCCTTCTCGCCTGCGTTGCTTGCTTTGGGTCCTCTGTGTGAACGGCGCCTTGGTGGCGCTGGAAGGAATTCTGCAGCGGCTCGACGGCACAAACAGGTTGCTTTGGCTCGTTGAGCCGCGCTTTAACAAGGTTCCCGCAACTCAATTCGGTCCGTTTGCCTATCACGCGAATGCCGCCAGTTTTTTTAATTTGTTATGGCCGGTTTGCGTGGGGTTTTGGCTGGTCTCAAGCAAGGCCGATGGACGCAATCGTTATTCTGGAGACCGGATGGGGGGAAGAAGCCACATTGTGCTCTTGCCTTGTGCAATTCTCATGGCGGCGTCGCCTATTCTCAGTTCGAGCGGCGGCACTGCGTTGGTAACCATTATCATTATTCTGGCTGCAGCGGCGATTTGGTTGATCGCTCTTTATCGCGAAGATCCGGGGAAACGAATTAAACTGTTCGTGCTGCACGTTGTCGTCTTGGTCTGGGCTGCGTATTTTGGATGGCAGCATTTCCGGGAAAAACTGCAATCGGATAAGATGAATGTGCTGGTTGAGCGGACAGAAGTTTACACCAACGCGGCAACGATTGCGCGGGATTTTCCCGTTTTCGGAACAGGTCCGGGAACCTTTGGGTCGATTTACCAATTATACAAAGAGCCGCCGCAAAAATGGGCCGCCTACGCGCACGACGACTGGCTGGAAACGCGGATTACCTTGGGTTGGGCGGGTTTAGGCCTTCTGATCTCGATGCTCGGAATTGTTTTCTTCCATTCTTTCTTTCGGGGAGGCATTCCCACAGCTCCCGAATTCGTGGCGATGGTTTGGCTTTCTCTATTTGGGTGCCTTCTGCACGCAAAGTTTGATTTTCCGTTTCAAATCAATTCCATCTTGTTCGTGTTCATCCTGCTTTCCTCGATTCTCTTTTGCTCGTCCCAGGCCAAAGAGAAGCGCAGTTGAAAAACAAAACCGGGTTTCCAAGTCAGAGGATGACCGAGAAACCCGGTGAATGTTCAGAATCAGTACAACTGAGGCTTACGGGGAATTTCCGGTGCGGGCTGTACAAAACCAACACCGAAATCTATCAAAGAACAAAAAGTGAATTAGCGTCCCAAAATCAATCTCATTCACCCGTAAACACACCGTAAATACAACACCCTTCATCGTTCGTGTCAAGGACGCGATCAATCGATCAATTGGCCTCGAAATCTGCGTCTTCATTCAGATTCCTATTTACAGCAACTTAGTGCTTGTTAGTATCCGCCCCACAAAAACCAGCGATGAAGAAAATCGAGGCGATCATCAAACCGTTCAAGCTCGAAGATGTTAAGGAAGCCCTCGCTGGTACCGGGGTTGAAGGAATGACGGTTAGTGAAGTCAAAGGCTTTGGCCGCCAAAAAGGACACACAGAAATTTATCGTGGCAGCGAATACACCGTTGACTTTCTCCCCAAGATCAAGATCGAGTTAGTCCTCTCGGATAATCAGGTTTCCTCTGCGGTGGATGCGATAATTAAGGCTGCCAAGACCGGCAAGATTGGCGACGGAAAAATCTTCGTCAGCGCAATTGAAAGCGCGACCCGTATTCGAACTGGAGAAACGGGCGACGACGCAGTCTGAGTTTTGAATTTTCCCTTCTGGTTTTTGAAGGAAGGGATTTTTTGCCTAAATCCAAACTAGCTAAAACAATTAATCCATGAGTACAGCAAAGAACGTAATTGAGATGGCCAAAAAGCAAGGGGCCAAAATGGTGGACATCAAGTTTGTCGATACCTTCGGCACCTGGCAGCACTTTAGCGTGCCGTCCGGCGAAC